>ENA-OSEO01006783-OSEO01006783.1-sediment-metagenome-genome-assembly--contig:-NODE-6783-length-10082-cov-3.980610_pt1 | contig 10082 bp, 5 predicted proteins | sample MGYA00237883_ERZ534232 | MGnify/ENA metagenome assembly ERZ534232
CAGCTTGCTCAAGCGCTGTTCCAGAGGGGTCAGCGCCTCCTTTTCGGCCCCTTGGGTCAACTGCGAAATATGCCCCAATTCCGTGGACATCCCCGTGGCTACGACCAATCCCTTGCCTGACCCCTGTGTCAGGGCGGTACCCTTGAACAGCATGTTGGTCCGTTCCGCAAGCGACGTTTTTTCCGGAAGGGCATTGACCTCCTTGCCCACGGGAACAGACTCCCCGGTCAAAGCGGATTCATCGGCCTCGATCCGGTTGGACTCGATCAGCCTGAGATCTGCCGAAACCAAATCGCCCCCTTCCAGAACGATAATGTCTCCGGGGACTGTTTCGGATGCAGGAATTTGTCGTATTTTTCCCTGGCGCAGCACCTTGGCCTGCACCCTGGTCATCTGCTGAAGGGCTTCCATGGAACGAACCGCCCGCAGCTCCGTTCCAAACCCGATGAGCACATTGACGATCAAGGCCACCAGGATGGAGACGCCTTCCAGCAACTGCCCGAGGGCGAAGGATACGACGGCAGCCACGGCCAGAAGCACCACGATGAGATTCTTGATCTGGGCGAAAAATATCTCCCATACCGAATGCTGCTTTCCGCCTTCAATTCGATTGGGGCCATATTTCTGCAAACGATTGCGGGCCTCTTTTTGACTCAGTCCTTCGTCCGGGCTTGATTTGAGGTATTCAACCGCCTCTGTCGCCTCTAACGCCCAGGGATGTTTTCCGTTCAAAGCCGAATGCGTTGAATCATCATTTTTCATGCTTTTAACTTGATCTCCATTGGCAACAGTGGGTCCAGGAGTTATGGTTCGTTATTTTCCGCAATCACCGTTTCTTCCATGCGCCGGACGGCGATCCGCGGTTCAGCCACCGCGTGCTGGCGCAGGCCCGCCTGAGCAGCACGCCGGTGGTGGTGGCTGCGGAGACGGCCTCAAAGAGGGCGTCGGGAAAAGACAGCCCGGACCCCATCATGGGGAAAGACATCATCAGCGGCGTTACGAGGAACATGAACGCCACAAGGACCATGGCTTCGTTGACCTGAACCTCCCGGGGTGCGGGCATCCTCCCAAGGATTCCGCCGGTCCCTGCCAACACGACAATGACTATCGCATATCTGAAAGCAATCGGCGTCTCACCATGGATCAGCGATACGGCCAGCGGCACAACCGTCAGCGCAGCGACCACCAGGCAGAGCTGCCCGAAATACTTTGCCAGGACCGGGAAACGGACCGCATAGCTGAGACCGGTTGCTTGTTTTGACACTTATCCCCTCATCCATCTTGCCTGGGACCGTTAGCCGTCATTCGGCATCTGCCTTATCGGCTTTTGCCTTCATCTTATTGATGTCGGCTTTCCATTCGTCCAGCTGTGCCTCCAATTTTGTTGATACGCTTCTTTCATACCCATGGTTTTACCCCCTCTGATTTGAGGGTTAAGGTGTTTTCGAATCTGTGCGGGTTTAAAAAAAATGTGCCTATTGGATCACTTCCCTCCATGATCCGCCTCTCAAACATATCTTTTCTCCTTTCGGTGAACAGAGACAACGCCTTCGATCGAACCATCCATCCGGGAATGATCGTCATTTCCGCAAACAGCGGGTTTTAGCCGTCCACCCAGATGGTAACGGAATATCCCGGCTGAAGAATCCTGTCCTCTTCCGCTGAAACACCGTGTCCGGAAGACAGAACCATCTCCTTCGGACCAGGTTTGAAATAGGGAACATGTTGCTTTGTCTCCGCAAAATTGCAGACCACGCTTACAGATCCTCGGGTCATGATCAGCCAGCGTGCGGCCTCGTCAAAATGCACGGACGTATTCTCCATCCGCCCGTCGGTCAATGCCGGCAGCCGGCGACGCAGACGGATGAGAGACCGATGCCAGTCAAGAAGCTCATCGTGCGGGTTTCGCTTCATTTCGCTCCAATCGAGCTTGGATCTGATGAAGGTTTCCTCGGCCTGAGGATCCGGAATATCGTCGGGGTTCCAGCCGAAGGCTGCAAATTCCTCCCGCCGTCCGTGTTTCACGGCCTCACCCAGTTCTGTTTCGGCATGTTCGGTGAAGTAGAGAAAGGGGGTTGACGCACCCCATTCCTCGCCCTGAAAAAGCATCGGCACAAAGGGCCCGGCCAAGACCAGGGCTGCCCCGATCTTGAGCTGATCCGGTGAGAGCAAATGGCTTGTTCGCTCACCTAACGCACGGTTGCCTACCTGATCGTGGTTCTGAAGGCAGCCGATGAACCGGTGTCCTGAAATCCCCGCAGCGCTCCGGCCATGGCTTCGCTGACGATATCGGGAGTAGCGGCCGTTGTAAACAAACCCCTGGGTCAGGACCTTGGCCAGGTCGGCCAGGCGCCCGAAATCCTGATAATAGCCGTTCTGTTCTCTGGTGAGGACGGCGTGAAGAGCGTGATGGAAGTCCTCATTCCATTGGGCATCGAGCCCGACCCCCCCTGCCTCCCGGGGCCTTACCCCGCGGGGATCGTTAAGGTCGCTTTCGGCGATCAGTATCAGATGGCGGCCCAACTCAGTTTCAAGACGCTCCACCTCGATGGCGAGCTGTTCCAGAAAATGGATTGCGGACGTGTCCACGATGGCATGGACGGCGTCGATCCGAAGGCCGTCCATGTGATAGTCTCGCAGCCACATCAGGGCGTTGTCCATAAAGAAGCGGCGCACCTCGTCGCTGTCAGGGCCGTCCAGGTTGACCGCCTCGCCCCATGGCGTGGTGTGACGGTTGGTGAAGTAAGGGCCGAAGCGACTAAGATAATTGCCTTCGGGGCCTAAGTGGTTATAGACCACATCGAGCAGGACAGCCAGTTTCTTCTGGTGGCAGGCGTTCACCAGTCGCTTGAGCCCTTCGGGGCCCCCATAGGCGTTATGCGGCGCGTAAAGACTTACGCCATCATAACCCCACCCGCGATTGCCGGAAAATTGAGCAACCGGCATAATCTCCACATGAGTGACTCCAAGTTCGACAAGGTGATCCAGGTGATCGCTGACCGAATCGAAATCCCCCTGCGGGGTGAAGGTGCCCACGTGAATTTCGTAGATCACAGCCGATGACAGCGGTACTTGCTGCCATCCCTCATCGCTCCAGACAAAGCGTTCGTGATCCAATCTCCGTGACGGACCATGCACATCATGCGCTTGCCACGGAGAACGGGGATCGGGCAAAGGACCGTCTCCATCGACGTGAAATGCATAGTCGGTCCCATGTTCAATGAAGGGTTCATCCAGGGTCCACCAACCGCTCTCATCTTTTTTCATGTCGAATAGCCGACCGTTGCAGTCCAGTTTTACTGTCTCAGCCCTGGGAGCCCAAACACTTACCGGCGTCATATCCATCCCTCATTCCTTTCGCACCAACAGAGCAACGGGGAAACGATTGAGCATTTGTGCCAGTCGGACCGTGCCTGCCGCATGTTCGTTGCCCGTCAGGATATCGTGCCAATGCCCGGTTGGCAGTTCCAGCACCGTCTCAGCCCAGCCGTCGGACAGCCCCATAACCAGCCGCGGCGCCATTGAAATCGCCCCCTCTCCACGGATAAAAGCGACCACGTGGTCCGCTTTGGGGCCGGTTGCGAACAGAGGACGGTACGACCCTTTCGGCCCGAAGAGCTCAGGCCGTGTGCGGCGCAGGTGCAAAGCCTGCCGTATGAGCCAAAGCTTGGGAAGTCCATCTTCCATCCTTGCCCCGATTTCTTCCGGCGATAAGCTCGTCAATTCCGCGAGCAGAGCCCGCCGCATGTTGAAGTCAACGGACCGGCGATTGTCCGGATCAACCAGACTCAGATCCCAAAGCTCGGTTCCCTGATACAGGTCAGGGACCCCGGGGGCGGTGAGCTTGATCAGCGTCTGGGCCAAACTGTTGATCCTGCCGGAGAGAACGATATCTGTTACGAAACTTTCAATCTTCGCGCGGAAACGATCATCACTCATTGCCGCATTCACAAAATCTCGCAAAGCACTCTCATAATGCTCATTTTGCTTTGTCCAGGAAGTGTGCACCTTGGCCTCGCGGACTGCCTTCTCCATGTAAGTCACAGCTCGCTGCGAATCGATCGGCCAGGCTCCAACCAGAATCTGGTAAAAAAGATACTCGGTGTTGCGGTCCGGCACCTGATTGCGGCGGTATTGTTCATTGTGGCCCGACCAGTTGATTACCGCATCTCTCCAGAGCTCCGGTATTTCTGAAAGCAGCGCGAGGCGGGCACGGACATCTTCGCTACGCTTGGTGTCGTGGGTGGTGGATGCAAGCATTGACAGCGGATGCTCCGCCTGCGCATCGGCGCAGGCCTGGTGAAATCGGGCAATGCTCGTGCCGAAGTGGCTCGGGTTGCCGCCCACATCGTTTAAGGCGACCAGTCGGTGGAAGCGATAGAAGGCGGTGTCCTCGACGCCTTTAGCCATTGCCGGACCCGTGAGCTGCTGAAAACGCATAGCCAGCTCACTTTCAAGGGAGCCGGCAATGCGAAGCAGGAGCAAATCCTTCAAAAACCTGAAGAGCTCGGGGTCCAGGTCGGGCCGCTCTGCCATGGCGCTTTCGATGGCTTCACTGACATACGCTTCATCTCTTGGCGCAACAGTTTTGTCGGCAGCGGACACATAGGAGCGGTAAACGGGGAAGCAAACGGCCGTTTCAGTCAAGGCTTCGCGCAGATCATGGCGGGTATAGTCGCGATGCCGTCGGTGCCGTTCGCAGATCTCCACGAACAGAGTAGCGAGTCGGTTAAGCTCTGCCGCAAGTAGTTCCGTGAGCACCAGCCGTTTGCACTCACGCACCAAGGAGGCGAAATCGATTTGTTCGCCCGCACATTCTTCATAAGTACGTGTAAGTGCATCCTCTCCGGCCGGATCAATGAAGAGGCCGCCCACCAGATTGAGGAAATCATAGCCGGTGGTGCCCGCAATGGGCCATTCCGCTGGAATCTTTTCGCCCGGCTCCAGTATCTTTTCCGCGACTATCCAGGCATCGGGACAGGCCTCGCGCAATCGATTGAAATATTCGGTCGGGTCGCGCAGGCCGTCGGGATGATCGATGCGCAACCCGTGCACCCAACCCTCTTGTACCCAGTTGATGAGCAGCGAGTGGGTGGAGCGGAACACCTCCATATCCTCAACCCTCAAGCCGGCCAAATCCATTATGTCGAAGAATCTCCGATACCCCAGATCGCGACTTGCCGTGCGCCAGAAAGCAGGCCGATAGTTCTGCAAATCGATGAGTGAATCCAATGCATCGGCGTCACCGTTGACGGCGGCAACTTCGGCATCAATGGCGGCAGCGATGGTGGGGTCATCACACAGGTGGGCCAGCAGGCTCACAAGCACCGCTTTATCGCGGTGACGGACTTTCACGGCCTGGCGAGCTGTGACTGTCGGCCTGGGCAAACGTGCGTGGCATTGTGCGAGAAAGGCGAGCAGACCCGATCCGCAGGATTTTGCGGCGCGGCTCAGCAACTCCACAAGGCTGGAAGGGTCTATTGGAAACACATGCTCATGATAATGAAGAACGAACACCCCTTTTGTGTGTGAGAGCTGAAACTGCCCATCCTCGAGGATGCGGCCGTAATGATCGCCAAGAACGGGCAGAAGTACTTTATTCGGCCACCGGTCCTCACCGGCATCCCAGTCGACATCGAAGTACACGGCATAGCGGCTGGAAGCACCGTTTTCAAGTACATCCCACCACCAGGGGTTCTGTTTGCCGGCAATGGCCATATGGTTGGGTACCACATCGATAACCTGGCCGAGCCCTGCGGCATGCAGGGCTTCGCACAGCCGGGCATGAGCCTCGGTACCCCCGAGCTCTTCATTTACCCGGGTCGGATCGACCACATCGTAGCCGTGTGTGCTGCCGGCGGCCGCCTGCAGGTATGGTGAGGCATAAAGATGGCTGATGCCAAGATCATGCAGATAATCAACAAGCGCGGTCGCCTGGTCAAAACCGAAGCCCGCATGCAATTGAAAGCGGTAGGTTGCGGTAGGTACAGGATGCATAGCGTACACCTACAGGAAACCGGCTCCGAATCAGGCCCGATTCCATGCTCCAGCGAAGTGTTCTTGTCTATTCGATCTATTTCCCTATCCGCGATTCTACAAGTGAGGTCCATGTTGCTACTGCGAGCTGCCGCACACCTGCTGGTGCGTGGCCTTGGCCATCTCCAGATGATGCTCAAGTACTTTCAGGGTATCCGCTGCAAAAGCCTTCACATCCGCATCGTTCCCATTCTCGGCGTATGACCCGAAGGACTCCACATCTTTTTCGTGGTCTTTGACCATCTCGGCCATGTACTCGCAGTCAAATTCCCTTCCGCTCAGTTTGGCCAGCTTCTCCATCGTTTCCTTGTGCTTCTGATCCAACTCTTCGGGAAGTTCAAAACCTTTGTTTGCAGCCAGTTGCTTGAGGGAATCGTTCGCTTTTGAATGATCGGTCACCATGCTCTGTCCGAACTGTCTAACCTGATCGTTTGTTGCCTTTGCGACGACCATTTTTCCCAGCTCAACTTCCATCATGCCGCCACTGGCCGCTTCTTTCATGAATTTGGTGTCCTGCTCGCTTAGTGTTCCCTGCTGCGCTTGACCGCATGCAGCCAGTATCAAGGCAAGGAAGACCAAAGCGGTGGAAACCAGAGCGTATTTATTGTTCTTAACCATCTTGTCTGCTTTTTCCATCTTTGATTTTCCATTCTTTGGGAGTTTGTAAATAGAACCGGGTGCATTCTTTTGCCGTAAAGGTATGCTGACCTCACCCGTTAGTAAATCAGGTGAGTAATGTATAATTGGGGGTCAAGTTGGCGATCTGCGAGTTTTACGGCATCGATGAAAGCCGGCTATATTATACGAAAAGAGCTGTTTTCAATGAGGCGAGAGCTATGGGAATGTATCTTTCACGGAATCTTAGGGGAGAATCCCTCCCCAGACTCTCCATCTTACAACCGCTTTTCAACGATCCAAAGTCCGGCTTGAGCGGCAGCTCCGATTCGCTTCAGCAAATATCCCTGATATTGAAGTGTTGCACTTGACACAAAAATCATGCAACGCTTCCGTTGCATGAAACACTCCTTCGAGCCAAGTTCAGACCCTTTGATGGCGTTTGCAGTACCATAAGTGTCTAAACATTTAAGCTATTATTCTGGCTGAAGCGAAAACCTGACGCCTCTCGCTCTGCCTGGCATAAAGTTTGCCGTAATCTAGGCTGCATGTCCATGGACCAATCTGACGTGTATGTCGTACGAACTCCAAAAGGGGAAGAACATTTTTTCCGGCTTGTCCATTTTGGCGAATCTACTTTCAAGGAAAGGGTGCACTATGAAGAAAAGATCATTTCGGCTCGTATTATTGCTTGTCATCATCGGTCTAGGTTTGGGTGGTTGTGCGTGTCTCCAGCCAGAAATGAAGGCTGAGACCCTTCCTCCTTCGTCTCCACCTGCGGTAGTCGAAACGACTGCTGCTGCAAGCCCTGCACCGGTCGCAGTGCCCGAGCGTCCGCTCAAAAAGGACCGCAACTAAACCACCAGCAGCATTCGCCCCGCTGATTGATAAAACATGAGGCGGGGCTACGTGGGTTGCTGCTGGGCGAGAGAAACATCCCGATGCGGCACGGAAAATCATATAACAACAAACAGAAAAAAGACCAGGCTGTGCCTCTTGGCGGTATTGCGGTGTACAAAGCGCCAAGGAGCGCACGCTCACTTGCAGCGATCATAACCAAAGGCCTTTGTCTTGGCCTGCTAGCCGTCAGTGCTATGCCCCACCAAGCTGCCGTTGCGGACAACGTTGCGCCATTGTCCGACCTGAGCCGCTCCTTGTCTGCGCATGAAGTTGCAGCAGTCCCGTTACCTGTTGGGAAGCAACCCGTCGCGGCACCTCATCCCAAACTGGCGAACTTCAAACGTGAGCATAAGTCCCGGGACGCCCGGCACGTGGCAGACTGGGTCGTCGATTCAGGTGACAATCACGGCATGCCATTCATCATTGTCGATAAGATGGACGCTAAAGTTTTTGTTTTTGATGCCCATGGGCGACTTCGTGGCGCAGCCCCAGCCCTGCTGGGCTTGGCGCGGGGTGATGACTCCATTCCCGGTATCGGTAACCGGGAGTTGTCGAGTATGCGCCCCGAGGAGCGCACCACACCGGCGGGCCGCTTCGTGGCCTCGCTGGGCTACAATTTCCACGGAAAGGACATCCTCTGGGTGGACTACGACACTGCGCTTTCCCTGCATCGGGTGATTAAGACCAAGCCCAAAGAGCGCCGCCTGCAGCGCCTGGCCACTCCAACGCCGCTCGATAACCGTATTTCGTAGGTTGCATCAATGTTCCAGCGAAGTTCTACAATAACGTCGTGAGCCCGGCTTTTGCCGGGACGTATGGCATCGTCTATGTGCTGCCGGAAACCCGGTCGAAAAGTGAAGTCTTCTCGTTGTATTATGACGTCGAGTGACGTTGAGAAACAGGCATAACCGCGGAAGCCGAGGCATGCCCTTTACCCGTAGAAAGTACTAGACAAAGGGAATCATGCTCATACTCGGTCACTCGACGGGATACCGCCTGCTGCGAACTCCAAATGACATGGTTCCCGTAGATGAAGAAAGGCTTATGATTTGAAATCCCGTTCTCCAGATAGAGTATCCGGGAACCGTAAGATCACTGACGCACTCGAATTTGAAGCGACAGGAATGAAGCTGATGGAAAGGTTAAAACAAGAAGCAAATTAATTCATGCGGTATCGCACGCTGCACAAGCGCCTGCGCTGCGAGCCGTGTCAAACGACACGGTGGCTAAAACAGGGCGGCAGAGAGCCGGCGGACCTGATCACAGTCTGCCGCACACACACCGGTCCTGCCGGTTTTCCCTGGAAAGAAAGGTGCCTCTTGACCCAAACCGTGTTACTTGCTACACAAGGACCCTCGGGAAGGAATCCTGTGTCACCTGGGCCCGATTTCGGAGCTTCAATTGACGGGGCAACAGATAGATGGATGTGGCGACGGTCGTAGCCAAGATGTGCGGGGAGGAATTCGCCGCTGCGGACTTTCAAGCGGTCTGCCGGAGCCGTGGGTTTTCAGTCAAGGCCGCAGGGTCTCCCAAGCTCCTCGAAAACCTGCTCCTCTCCGAGGTGGGCCTGGCCGCAGCGCTCAAAGCGCTCACCCGGGATGAAGTCGTGCTTCTTCACCTTTTAAGATCTCATTCCCGTCCGGTGACCCTTCCGTTTTTCCACCGCGTCTACGGCACCGGCGAGCACTCCTGGACCAGGACCTTCACCGCGAAGTATAAAGAGACGTTCAAGAAAGTGCGAGCTTCACTCATTCGACGCGGGGTCCTCTTCTTTGCCGACAAGGGCGAAGACCCTTCTGAAAGGAAGCCCAGGCTTGAAAGGCTTCTTTTCCTGTTTCCGAAAGAATTTCACTCATTTCTCCCCTCGCTTTTCACCGGGGTCCTGAAGGCGCCGGGGACCGGTGACGTCAACGACTCCGCTCTTCGGGGAAAGCTCATGGAGCTTCTCGACACGTCGCGAAGCGGTCTTCCCCCTTCGTCCGTGCAGGGCGGTGCTTTTAACATCGAAGCGGGAGAGCTCCAATTCGACCGCAAGCAGCTCAGGACGGACCACCTTTTTCGATGGCAAAAGGCCGCCTGGGCTGAGTCCCTCCCCAAGTCCGAGAAAGTGGAGAAGATGCCGCGCTGGTCCGTGGACAATGCACGACACTGGTCCATGGAGATCGTGGAAGCTGTAATGTACGCCGCATCCGAGCTCGGGCCCGGAGAGTGGTTCGAGCCGGCTTCCCTGGCGCCCATCCTCAAGATTTTCTGCCATGGCCGTGATGTCGCGGATTCCGATCAATTCCGCCACGAAGTGTGCCACCTGGGCTGGCGCTGGGGGTGCCTCGCCAAGGCAGAGGTTGGTGGCCGGACCTGCTATCGGTCTTCGCAAGCAGCCGAGGCCGAGGTCGCGCTGCAACCGAAAAGCTGGTTCTTGCCTGACTCCAGTGACGGTGTCGTTATCGATCCCGCCCGGATTCCCCTCCATGGCCTCGAGGAGGTCGCGCGCGTATCTCGCTTTGCGGCCGCCCAAGGCAGCCTCCGTGCAT
>ENA-OSEO01006785-OSEO01006785.1-sediment-metagenome-genome-assembly--contig:-NODE-6785-length-10080-cov-3.261522_pt1 | contig 10080 bp, 8 predicted proteins | sample MGYA00237883_ERZ534232 | MGnify/ENA metagenome assembly ERZ534232
GTGGAAGATCAATTCGGGAACAAATCCATCCGTGAAATGCCTGGAGGCGGATAAAGCCTGCGCAGCGCGATTTCAATTAATAAAAGGATGCCTTCTATGATGACCTGGATCGTCCGAACATAAATGGCAAAAAAGAAGGCATATCATGAATGCATTGAAAGGAAGACTCCTGTTAGTGGTTTTGTTGATGGGATTGTCTGGGATCATGACGGCCGAATGCAGTGACAGCGACGGCACTTCCGGCCTTAAAGAAAACCCTGTCCGGAAAATTGATATTATCGGATATTACGGCAACAGCGGCAATGCGCTCTCTTCTATACCGTTGATAACCGACATCCCTGACGAATACAATATCCTGATTATGACGTTTGCAAATTTCCCCAGCATAGGCATTCCCATCGAATTTGACATACAGGGGCCTTACGCCGGGAAATATGGTTTCCCCAGCAAAGCCAAACAGTTAATAGCAGACATCGGGGGGTCCCAGGATGAGTATTTCACCCATCATGGGAGCTGCAGCATCGCCAAGACAGCGGATGGGGGCTTCATCCTCGTTGGCGACTCGGATTCCAAAGTTGAGGACCTGACTGCGAACAAGGGCCTTTTTGACATGTGGGCCCGCCCATCTCTATCCTTGTGATCCATATAGATTAGAACATCTCCCAATGGTTGTCGTATCGATGTTTTCTGATCCTGGCTTTTCGCATTGACGCTAATTCGAGCCTGAGATAAGATTCTTTCGTCATTATTTGAGCCCATCATGGGAGAAACAGATGCAGGATTATCAGTGGGGCATGCAGCCTGAAAAGGCAAAAGCGGTTATGCTTGCAAAGCGGCAATTGGCGGAGTTTGTCTGTGATGCCGTCAACCTGGAGGGCCTCAATTTCACACTCCCTGAAATCCAAACGCTTCTGGAGGGCATCACGGTCGGCGGGCACAGACTGTCGGATCAGCAGGTCGCAGTCAATCAGGGAAATGCCTGGCGCAAGCTGTTTGCGTGGGTCGAAAGTGATCAGTTTCAAGTGACCGCTGAAAAGGCCTGTGAACTGCACGCCGTAGCTGGAAAGGAAGAAGCGCTTCATTGGGGACGATTCCGTTCAGGCATGGTGACCATCGCAGGAACGGATTACATGCCCCCTGATGCGGAGCGATTGCCCTCGCTCTTTGAGGAGATGTGCGAGCAGGCATTTCAGATGCCGGACATCTATGATCAGGCCATCTTGGTCTTTCTTGCTATGGCCAGGTATCAGTTTTTTTACGATGTCAATAAACGCATGGGCCGTTTCATGATGAATGGACATTTGCTTTCCAACGGTTATCCTGCTATCAATGTGCCCGCCAAAAAGCAGCTTACCTTCAACGAGCTGATGCTCCGCTACTACGAAACAACAGCCCCCCCCTATGAACCGCTTCATCCGCGATTGCATGGACGAGCGCGTTGTCCGTATAGGGATCTTCGAAAAACCTTTGATTGAATCCTTGCTCTTTCAACCAGATCGTCCGATATTGTCACAGCAGTTGCCATATATCCTCCTTTGTGATGAGTTGCAGTTTAACATGCGAGGTTTCTTTTTGCGACTGCTCTCATTTAAGAGCAGCAATTCTCATTATGAAGTGGATACAGAGTTGAACTGCTGTGAGAGTGGCATCTTGCCACGACTTTTCGCGTCTCGTCGCAGATCCCGTCTTATAGCGGGGGAAGCCGTTCCCACATGACAATTTTGCCAAAATGAGAATTGCTGATACGCATGAAAGCACTTGACAGGTTTCGTTTCATTTTTCTATAAGAGAATGATGGTGAAACAATGAACGTTAACAGGAACAGAAGAGGAGGTGTAAGATGAAAAAATGGGTGGTTATTGCTGTCGGATTGTTTTTTCTTGTTTCGGCTGCGGTGGCGGTGTACGCCGGTGCCGCCGGCTTCATGGGAGAGGACGGTAAGCCCAAAGGATGTCTCTGCTGTATCAATGGCGTATGCCTGATGGCCAAGACCGACGCGGATTGCCAGAAGGCAGGCGGAAAGGTGATCAAGGTTTGCGAGGACTGCAAGGCAGAATAAGGGCTCGGACCCTGACCATGTGGGTTGCCATCGGTCAAGGGCTGTTTCGCCTTTGCTGGGCGAAGCAGCGCCGCTGGTTTCAGTGGCAGTCATGACCCGAAGGGCCTTCCTGGGGTACGCTTTGCTTGCCCTCTGCTCCTTTAAGACGCTTCTGGGCTGCGGCCGGTCTCGGACCGCTGACACCATCGAACGGATCAACGTGATGATGCGTCACATGGTGGGGGTTGAAGACCGGGATGTGGCGCTGTTCCGGCCGGCCGAGAGCGGTCTGGAAAGCCAGAAAACGGCATGGTATGGTGAAATCGCTGACTACGTGGTCCGCCATTATGCGGATCAGGTGGGCGTGGACTACGAAAGATTTTTTACCCAGGCAGCAAACCACCAGGTGAAAAATCCGACCGTCTCTTTTGCCCTGGACATGATGCGGGCCGATGCCATCACTGCTTTTTACACCTCCCCAGAGGGATGGCGCATCGCCGGATACCAGGGGCCTCCTGTGAAAAGCACCTGGGTTCACTTTATTCTCCGAAAAACCGTTTATCCTTCTTGCAACCTTCCCTGTCATGCGCTGATCGACAGGATGAGCAGCAAACATCAAGATGATTGAAAATGCCAGCCCCGCTATCAAGAGAGACCGCAGGTCATTAAATGCGCGACGCTGAGTATGATGCCCTGATTATCGGTTCTGGCGCCGGGGGATCAGTGGCTGCGACCCGTCTTGCCCTGGCGGGGTGGAAGGTGCTGGTCCTGGAACAGGGCCTTCGCTTCGATCCTGCCAGAGACTACCACTTGGACGAACGGGACTGGGAATTCAAGGATCCGTTCGTGCCCCATATACCCGACACCTGCAATGGCGTCCCCTCGCGCCCTCCATCCGGTTTCGATCACCTTCGCAGCACCCTGGAATCCAGCCCGTCGCTTCGTGCCTTCCACTATGCCCGGGCGTGCGGGGTTGGAGGCTCCACCTTGCGATACCAGGGGGAAGCCCACCGGTTTCCCCCGTACGCCTTCTCAATGAAATCCCGTTACGGTATGGATGTGGACTGGCCGGTAACCTATGAGGAACTGGCGCCTTTCTACGCCGAGATGGAGGTCCGGTTGGGGGTTGCCGGAGAAAGCCACCCATTATTTCCACGCGCATCCCCCTATCCCAATCCGCCCCATCCCTTGAGCCCCGCCAGCCGCAGAATTGCAGTGGGCTGCTCCCGTATGGGGCTTCACTTGGGGCCCAACACTCTGGCCATCCTGAGTCGTCCCTACCGCAACAGACGTCCCTGCGTTTACTGCAAGATGTGTTGCCGTGGGTGTATGGTAGGGGACAAGTCGAGTGCTGATGTGGCGATTCTCCCCGTGGGCGAAAAGACCGGCAGGCTGCATGTGCGCCCTCAAACTGTGGCGACGCGAATCAAGCTCAACAAAACAGGTCGCGTTTCCAGCGTCCTGGCCCTGGACACGGAAACAGGACAGGAATTTCTGGTCCGTGCCGATGCAGTGATTCTATCCGCAGGCGCGATTGAGACACCCCGCCTTCTCCTCCACTCGGCCCAATCCGGTTTTCCGCAGGGGCTGGCCAACAGAAGCGGCCTTGTGGGCAAAAACCTCATGGAAAACATTTATATCGGGCTTCTGTTCCTCTTTGATGAGAAGCTCGAGACTTACAAAGGGGTCCCCATCGACAGCAGGCTTCTTGATTTTGTAAAGCCCGATCCGGATCGCGGGTTCCCGAGAGGCTTTGTCATCGCTTCCATGGGGGCGCCCGACTATCTCCAGGGACCAGCCGCCTTTGCCCTGTGGATCGCGCCGGGATATGGCCGGGCGCATCGCCAGTTTGTGGAAAAGCATTATGGGGCGCACGCCATGATCTACGGAATTGCCGAACAGGGGCCGAGGGAGGGGAATGCGCTGACCCTGGATTCGGAAGATAAGGACCCATGGGGCGTTCCCAAGGCCAGGGTGGATACGAGGCTCAACATCGAGGATTGCACCCTGCTGGAATTGATGCGGAGACAATGCTCCCACATCCTTGAAGCCACTGGAGGCACGACCCTCCTGGGGCAGTACTCAGCCTATGACATCTCGCGCGCCACCCACGCGGTAGGCACGGCCCGCATGGGCACTCATGAAGAAGATTCGGTGGTGGACACCTTTTGCCGGTGCCATGATATCCCCAACCTCTACATCATGGACGGGAGCGTCCTGCCCACCCAGGGGTGCGGATGTTCGCCTTCCCTGACCATCCAGACGCTGGCCCTGCGGGCCGCGGAAAAAATGGCGTCCTGCCACGGGGTCTGAGGCCCGCCCTTTCAGGGACATCTTCGCTGTATCGAGACTGCCAGGTCATGGGGATCCAGGAGCACAGGGGTCTGCTCCCGGCAAGGGGGGATCACGCCATCCGTTTCTCCCTGACGACACATGACACGGGACTCGGTCAGGGTTTTTTCCCTGGCGCGAGCAAAGGCCTCCAACAGGTTTGACGCGCCCGCGTTCATGGCCGAGACCAGTTCCCAGGTAAACAAGGCGCAGGCCCTGGGAAACTTTCTGACCAGCGCAAGCTGGCTGCTCAGGGCTGAGGAGATGAGGGTTTCCTCCTGCGTGCCGTAATTTTTGGCTTTCCCGCCGTCGGGCAAGCCCATCACCATCAACCCTCCTGGTTCAGGATGACAAGCATCCACAATAAGGATTTTCCGCCGGGAGGGGATCTTATTCACCCTGGCGATGAAATCCTCGTCAATTATCCAGAGATGGGCCCAGAGGGCGTACAGGGTCGCAAAAGGACATTCCTCGGTCCACAGGACAAAGACATCTGACTTCTCTACGGTCCGCCCCTTATACGTTCCTGAATAGAGAACGCCATGCACATTCAGATAGATGAGCGCCACTTTGTGTTCATCGGTCGCCCTCGCCAGCCACTGGAGACCTGAGCAAACGTTTTCGTAAGTCGCCTCCTGCTGAAGCAACGATCTGGAGTGGGAGGCCGAGACGCCGCTCCATCTCAGAAACGCATCCAGAAAGAGATCAACGCTGTTGGCGCAGGCCGCTCCCGGGGTTTTTGCCCAGGGCGGGCAGCATCCGACGGCGAGGACGTAGATGTCATCGGGATCAATGGGTTGCCCGTACGCCAGCCAGCCCTCTTGGCGCCTGGCTGGGATGTCATCGGTTGGGCGGGCTTTGCTCCCCTCATTCTCGATGAGAGGGGGCGCAATAGGATGGTTTCCGCCCGTCTCGACGGATTCTGAGAGGGCATTTGGTGGCAGTATGAACGGCCATAGCAGGGTCACGGCCATCCACCCCAAAAACAGGAAACGGGCAAATCCGTCCAAGATGCCAGGCTTGCTTTCCATCTTATTCAAGGTAGAGGATAAAAGAGACGGTACCCGGGAATGCGGTTCCGCCAAGCCTCTTCCTCTTTTTCTCCCCTAATGAATGGCACACAAGGGATTTCCATGCGCCATCTTTGACGCTTAAGATGTGAGCCGATCATAAAGCGCCTTCGATTTTCCATTATTGTAGAATACCACAAGCCATACAAAAAGAATAAAATGACGAGGGCAGTTGCAGGCAAAAAAGGATCCTCTCTATGAAATGCCATATCATAACGGCTTCCCATGCAAACTCAAGACCTTCGTAGGAGTCTTTTGGGAATTAGATAGGATCTGCTGGATGATTGCCGGTGCGTTTGAACAAAGGAGTGGCTCACAATGGTCTGAGCTCGATGTACGAGACCACAAATTAAAATGTGAGCCCACACCCCCTCCACCCGCCGCCGCTCTGGCTACAGGTTGCAAGCAAGGCTCTACACGCTGCTGTGCCGCACAACAGCGGCTCAGTCCGGGTCGTAGGCCCGAGCATAGGCCACGAGTTCATCTCCGAACGGCGTCGCGGTTTGGATGCGACCGTAATCATACAGCTGGTTGTTCAGGTATTGAAGCACCAGCCAGTCCCGACCGGCCTTTCCTGGCTTGACGCCGCAAAAAAAGAAGACCCACTCCTCAAGCAGAGGACAGAAGGCCGCAGTGGCCGGTTCGAAAAGGGGGAGATAGAGATAGACCGTCTCCATGCGGTCCAGGCAGAAGCCGCGCAGGGCGGACTTTATTCCCGGCAGGAGATTGTCTCCCCACTGGTGAACTCGGAGTCCGAAACCCCCGGCCTCTCTTTTCAACGATTTCTGAGATGTCGAGCTTTTCCCATGCCTGTATTTGATCCACATCAAAGGGAATACCCCGGAAGTGGAGATGCATTTCCAGCATGCCTTCCCGTGCTGAAAGCGAGGACTTGACACTCTCTTCCTGGTCGGCAGGCAGTTCTAACTTAAAGATATTGGATAGAATCTCCTCAAGGAACAGCCCTGTCTGCCAGGCCGCCTCTTCGCCAAAGGCGGCGCTCCCCGGACATAGACTGCCACACCGGCCTGCAGAATCGGAATGGCTGCCATTTCGTTGGCGATTCGGACGGTTACAGGTCCTATCTGTCGTCGATCCCCCGTTCGTTGCTGGTCACAGCGCTATAAAGTCCATGTCGTTAGGGAGGAGGACCCATCTTAATTACCGAATGTTTCCTTTAGATGCTTCCTCATAAAATCCGGCCTTGCATCGGCGAACTTTCTCATGCCCTCGATGGCGTCACGCCATTCCTGAATCGTCGTGAAAATGGGGCCATAGCCCGTTTCTGAAGCCGCGATCCCGGACCAGCGATCATACTGCCGTTGGATTTCAGGTTCTATTGCTTCAGCGACACGATCCAGAATATCCTTAACTCTGTCGGGCGCAAACGTCGATGACAGGTGCATGTTGCATCTTTCCACGACGCGGTTTTTAAATGTCTTATTTTTAAGCAGATTTCTCAACAAAAAGGTCGACCAGGGAGGATTCGGCCAGTAGGGGCCATCCGGCTGCGTGGCAAAGGCGATCATGTTGAAATCAGCGCCGACGCCGCTCTCGTTTAATCCGAACCCAAAATCCGTGTCATGCAGGATCCACCGCCATCGGCCTCCTTCTTCGCGCTCTCTCCAGTACACGATGTTGTTGCCGGGCCAATCCGTGTTCACAAAATACATTTCCGATACCTGATAGTCGATGTATTCATCAATATCCATTTGCGAAGCGACATGGCGGTAGTGCTCGTCGTCCGAGAGATCGTGGCTGGAAATATAGGCCATGAGGCTGTCGTAGGCCTCACTGCTGCCGGACTTTACCGCTCCGTCATTTTCCAGGAGATCCGCTGTCGCGACGCCATGGTTCTCCTCGAGATAGCTTTCGTTGATCTTTTCTCTGAGATTGTAAATTCCCCAGTATGCTCCATTCAGGAAAACGAGCACCGGTCTATAGGTCTGGCAGTCAATATCCGTTTTGCCCAGGACGAGGGTATGCATGAAGCCGTCTCTCAGCATGGTCTGTTCCCAGTCATTGCCGGAATTCCTGAGAGTGACTTCCTCAAATGTATCGATGGGTTTGTCCTCAAAAAGCCGGTACGCCAGATGATCCCGGCCATACTTGCTGTGCATCTTGATGTCGAACGATTTCTGGGGAAGGATGCGGGAACAGGCCCCTGCGATTTTCAGGCCGGCGTCCATCGCAAACCCCAAATGGCCATCCTGATCGAAATAAGCCACAGAAACAGCCCGTTCCCAGTCCTGAAAGTAATTCGCCCTGGCCGGGCCGTTGCACCAGGGGCTTCCAGGCGCACCATTGGTTCCGACCGGATAGATGCCGATCTCGTCATCCCAAAAAAACGCCGGATCGACGGCGAGGGAGATATAGGGCAAGGCACCGTTTTCATGAATGAAATACGTCGTGGTCAGAACTTCGCTGGGAAACGGTTCACTTCCGTAACAGACCGCCCTGACGACCGTTGTTTGATGGATCAGAAGAGGGTCGCCATAGATCGCAGACTCTGGGCCGGGAATGGCGCCGTCCAGGGTGTAGTGAATCGCATCGCCGTTTGCTGCCGTTTCCAAAGCGAGTGTGACCGGTCCGTGATAAAACCCCCCGCTCAAGGAAAAGACGGGGTTTTCGGCCCTGTTCAGACTGCCTGATGGATCGTGGTTGGCAGATCCAGGGGTCGGAACCATGTAGCCAGGTTCCCGCTGGTCCAACGATCTCCCGTATGAGATGTCGCGCGTCTGCGGGGGATAGGCCAGTTGATCCACAATGGCGCCGTTCGGGTCCATGAGCACGATGCCTCCGGCGTCCGAAGGGAGTTCGAAGCTGGTATGGATCGCATGGGAGGCCGCATTTTTGTTGTCAGCCCATAAGAGGAGATAGCCTTTTGCCTGAATAACCGCGCCATCAGGAATGCGGTACGTTTTTCTTCCGCTCTCCTCGCTAATGGTGTAACCACCCAGATGAATGTCACATGGGCCGTGATTGGCAAGCTCGATCCAGTCATTGAAATTGAAGAAGTCCGGGTCATACGCCGTCACGGTATTCGCCGTCATCAATTCGCTGATTGCAAGTTGAGCGGCGCCCTCCGTGGAAGGATCATCACTGCAAGCGCACAGCATGATGATTATAAGCCCTAAAACGCCGATTCGAAAAAACGTCCGTAAATGCATCATGTAATCACCGTCCAAGAATTACCAGAGGGCCTTCTGATAGGTAAACCCACAGCCGATTATCTTTCCCGGTCCGGCATTAATGTCCGGACAAAACACCCAAAATGGCCCCCGCTGCTGGCGGATACGGCATTGGCCAAGACCCAGAATGTTCCTCACATCGCGCTGTTTCCGTTGTCTCCCGGGGTGTCCAACTGGAGCAGACTTAGATGTCCTTGCCGGATATTCAGGCGCTGGAATGCTCCTTGAAAAAAGGCCTTTTGCTTCATTATTCTTCCCTCACCCAGGCCAATGCGCTTACCCGGGCCATTCGCGAATCTCGAGATCAGAACAGGATTGTCTTATTCATCAGTCCGTCAGGCATTTTGGTCTTCTGGCAGGAAACCTGCTGGTCAGGTGAACATTTCAAAAATACAGAGGGTTGTACGTACCTCGCTTCTATAACACCCCCAAAGGCAAAAAAGCCACCCAAAAAATGGTCATCATTTGAGGAAGAAAGCGGACCTTCTTACCTCTTCTCTTCATGGGGTGACACGCTGTGATCCGTATCCTTACATGTAACAAGGGGGCCGACCGATCTGCAACATTTTTGGGACGAATCGGCCAAATCCGGGGACGAATCGACCATGCAGGGCAAAGGAGGCCTTGGTGTTCCGGGCCTTACTTTTTGACTCATTTGACTGGGGTTAGTCTCTTCGCAAACGGGCGAAGGAGTGACCACCGAGGGTCTATCGGTAGCTGTTGACGCACGCGATATAATCGTCCTTTTCCATGCTGCGAATCGCACACCAGTAGGCGGGCCAGTTCGTCGGATTGATCGGGTTCCCGCCATCGTGGCCGCTGTAATAGAAAAGCGTGTAATTGGCTCTCTGGGCCTCATCAGAAACCAGCTCCGGGACCAGTGCGGCAAGGGCCGTGTTCAGAGGGGCAACAAAACCGTAGGCAGCGGAGAATTGGTAATAGGTTTGGAACGATTTGGAATCACTCACAAAAGAATAAACCACGGAACGATAGTCCTGGAGCGTCCCGTCCATGGAGGAAACGGCGAATACTTTGTAGCCGCAGTTGTTTCCATACTGGGGGCTCACGCCCGGCGTAATGAGTATCGGTTCTGCTGATGCGCCATTTTCATAGAGCATCCGGTACTCGTCCATGTGGGTATGTCCTGCAAAGCAAACATCAACGATATCCCCGTACTGCCGAATCATCTTCAGAAAGCGCTGCTGATATTCCGCTTTCCACATCATGAGGGCATCCGTAATGCGGCCCGTTTCATCCATGTACGAGGAAATCGTTCCGAACGCATCCGCCCCGGGCGGCACGTGCATCAGGATCCAGACCTTTTCTCCCTTGGTCCTGGCATCGAACAATGTCTGCGCCAGCCAGTTTAGCTGGCGCGTCGGCGCGTCTTCATGGCCTTCCGAAGACCAGTTGACCGAAAACAACACCGTATTCAGACAGATATAGAGGG
>ENA-OSEO01006786-OSEO01006786.1-sediment-metagenome-genome-assembly--contig:-NODE-6786-length-10077-cov-3.150400_pt1 | contig 10077 bp, 2 predicted proteins | sample MGYA00237883_ERZ534232 | MGnify/ENA metagenome assembly ERZ534232
TACCAGTTGCCGACGGAGCGGTTGTGGGCGCTCCACACCTCAACCGTGTCAAGGGCCTGCACGCGCCAGCGAAAAGGCGCATTGGCCGGCAGAATGCCCGCCGGGACCGCGGCCGACAAATAGCCGTCGCCGTCCGTGGCGCTTCCCGATACGAGCGGTGAAAAGTAAAAGGTGCGCGTGTTCTCCCAGTTTCTGACCTGAATGCGATAATAATAGCCGGCCCCCGCAGCGGGCTTCCATTTGAATGCGGGGGTGGATGTGCCGGCATAAACCGCATCCGGCGGGGTCACACCGTTTGTCTGCCCTTCCAGGGAAACATCCTGCAGATTGGGTATGAGGGCTTTGGTTAAATTTACGGAATTGACATCGGTCAGACCGTTATCGGTTTTTAACGTAAAGGTGTAAGTTCCGTCGGCAGCCGGATTCCCCGGAAAATTAGCCATAAAATACAGCGTCCCGCCGGAGCTTTCGATGTCGGCATCCTTGAATTGATGGAAAAAGCCCCCGGGACCTTCCACTTTAAGTTCGGTGATGTCGAGCGGACCGACGCCTTCCACCCGGACGGCCACGGCGAGCCCGGTGGTCCCCAGATTATTCCAGCTTTGAACCATGACATCGTTAATGGCTGCATGCGTCCCCGGATAGACCGGGGATTCGGCATAGCCGAAGGCGGACGTGCAGGTCCAGTCTTCGCCCGCCTGAACGCAGTTTTCGTCCCCCACGTACCACATTTTATAAACGTCGCCGTCCTTGATCACCATGGGATCATAAGCGCCGGATTCGTCAAAATCATCCGTGGCCTGATTCCCTTCCATAACAATGGGATTGCCGTTATATTTGCGCCAGGTGATGCCGTCGATGGAATAGGCATAACCGATTCTGTCCATGCCCTCATTCTCTGAGCCCATGTACCACATGCGGAAAATGCTGTCTTCCTTGATGACGCTAAAGGTTTCGATATCTCTCTCGTCCCAGGCGCCGGCAGGACCGGGCATGAGGACCGGAGCGGCGTTCTTGGTCCAGACAATGCCGTCCGGCGAAGTGGCATATCCGATTTGCATATTGCCGGTAAGATCCGCCCCCGCGTACCACATTTTATAGGTGCCGTTGTCGTTGATCACCGCGGGCGCAAATACGCTGCCGCCGTCCCAGTCCGATGCGCCTCCTATGGGCAATACCGGCGCAGCGCCGCCGCTATAGCGGGTCCAGGTAACGCCGTCCGTGGAGGTGGCGTAACCGATCTGTACATTCCCATCCGAGGTGGGGTCGTCCGTACCGGCATACCACATTTTATATGCCCCGCCATCAAACATAACCCACTGGGCGCCCACGTGGGCGCTGTCCCAGGCGCCGGCCGCACCCGCGGACAAAACCGGATTGCCGCCGTTTCCGCGCGTCCAGGAGCGGCCGTCCGGCGAAGTCGCATAGCCGATCCGCATTGCCCCGGCGGCATCTTCGCCCGTGTACCACATCTTATAGGTTCCGCCGTCATTGATCACCCTCGGGATTTCAATCGCAGCTTCATCAAAAGCGCCGCTGCCGCCCTGGGTGAATACGGGGTTGCCGACCTGTTTGCTAAAATTGACTACCGCCTGGGCCTGGAACGACCAGCCCGCGACCATGAGAACCGTAATAACCGCTAATAAACTGTTTTTGCTGAGCCGCATGGCTCCCTCCTTGTAGGTTAAGGACGTTTTGCCTGACTGTACCCTGTTGTTGCAAAAGCCGAGGATGTCCCAAATACCGCTTTTTCGAAAATCGGGACCAGGGGAGATTTTATAAAAAGGGTTTTGCCGCATTCAGGATGACTCCTGAAAACAGAAAAACAGTAAACTGATTTGGAAGGCGGAAGAACGGCTTGCCGGGCATTTAACTTTTGCCCCTGCCGGGCCGGCAGGTACCCCACGGCAGATTTTTCAAAGCCTATTATCATAACGACACCCCTCGATAATCAGACGATTATCCGGGCCGCTCGCATTCAGGCTTCAAAACCAAATGTTTAGGCCGCGCTTCGTACTTTTATTCTCTTTTGGGTCCAATACCCCGCAGCTTGCCGCGAGTCGTCATTCCGGCGAAAGCCGGAATCCAGAAACTAAACTGGATGCCGGTCGAAGATCCCGTGTTTTGCGGGGATCAAGTCCGGCATGACACTTGATACCCCGTAGCTTGTCGGAACGGAGTGGAGATCCCGTTTTGCGGGGCTGCGGGGTAGTTCATTCATAAATACTTCGGTGTATTTACGAAAATCCGAACTTGAGCTAATGCATTTATATTTCATCCCCACATATAAAATCAAGAGGTAATTTAGTAGGGATGAAATGGGTATTTTATATACCCACCAAAACTCAATCCGACCCTGCCGGATTGAGTTTTAATTTTGATTAAAGAACACTGACACCATCATATTGCACAAATTCTCGTAGGGAACGGGCTACGCCCGTTCCGTTCAATCCGCCGCGGCCGCAGTTATCCCCGTAACCTTGAATCCCCAGTAATTAATACTTTCATCCGAAACGAGCCGGATTTTGACCGTATCGCCGGGAACGCGCACGGTCTGCCCGGCCAGGACCGCTCCGGTAAAAGGGCTCCCCGCAATCGGGTTTCCGGCCGCATCGCTGATATGGATAAAGTCATAACCTGCCTCCACTTTACTAAGGCTGTCGAAAGTCACATCAATGGCCGCCGGGCTCCCCGGCAGGGTGTACGACCACTCCCGGTCTTCATTGTCGCCATAAGGATGGTCCGACTCGGGCAGCGGAGCGGCCGGGGCGGACCGGATCTCTGCCGTCGTCTGCAGGATAAAGAGCGCTTCGGGCAGACCGATCCGGCCGTCGCCGTTCACATCGGCGCTCAACCGGACCCCGGCGGAATCCATCCCGACCATGACTTTCAGCGCCAGAATCGCATCTCTCAAATCGATGCCGCCGTCGCCGTTGAGATCCCCGGGTTTGGGCTTGCCGACCCCGGAAAGGGTAACGGCTGCATCCCCTGTTGCCGGATCGTTGGAGCGAATCGTCAGAACGGCGGAAAAATCAGCGGCTGCATCCGGGGTAAATGTTACCCCGATGGTGCGCATGCCGTAAGGCGGCAGAACGGCCGGCAGTTCTCCCACCGGGGAGGCGCCGGCATTCAGATCGACCGCAAAACGAATCGGATCACTCAGGGCAAACGACTGAATGGCCAGATCGGCATCGCCGCTGTTGATTACCGTCAGAATTGCGGCAGCGCCGTCGGAGCCGAAGACAACCGTCCCGAAATCGAGTAAAGCCGGATCGATCCCGATCACCGGGGTCGGGACGTATCCCCCGCTACCGGCAAGAGTGACCGTCAGCACAGGCGTGTCCACGTCATTAGAGAAGATACTCAGGCTGTCGGTGTATGCGATCGCCTCAACGGGGGCAAATGTGACGTTGACGGTGCGGCTTTCACCGGCCGGAATGACGGCCGGAAGCCCGCCCAGCGGAGCTGCGCCGCCGTTCGGATCGGCTGCAAAGGCGGGGCTGCTGCTGATTTCGGAAATGTGCAGATCCCTCCCGCCGGTATTGCTGAGGGTGATCACCTGCGGAACGGAGGTTTGCCATATGTTGATCTCGCCGAAATCCAGGCTCATCGGGGCAGCGGCAATGTCGGCCCCGCCGGCAAAGGGATCGTTGCCGGTCAAATAGATTTGGGCGGCGGGAGTTGCCGGGTCATCGGAACCGACCGTCAGCTCGGCCGCATGGCCGAGAGTATCGGGCGGCGAAAACGTCACGGTCAAAGTACGGCTTTCTCCGGGAACAATATCGACCGGTAGACTGCCGACCGGGTTGGAACCTCCGGTAAGACTAAACCCGAAGTGCGCCCCCGCACTCAGGCTGATGCCGGAAATCCGCAGGGGCGTTTCACCGGCATTGGCCACAAAGACTTCCAGCGGGTCTGAGTTTTCCCCCGGAGAAACTTCACCGAAATAGAACTCGCCGGGTGTCAGGACGATCTTCTGCGGTTCCGGAACCGACGAAAGGATGCCGGTTCCAGAAAGCGGAATGATTAGCTCCGGCGAAACCGCATCACTGGAAGTAATCGTAAGCACGGACTCATGCGCACCGGTTGCCTGGGGGCTGTATTGAAGCGATAGAGTGCGGCTTACGCCCGGCGCCAATACAATCGGAAAAGTTGTGCCAATCGGCTGATCGCCTGCGGCAGCGTCCATCTGAAAATGATCGGTCTGGCCCAGGCTTACGGCGCTGATGGTCAGATCGGCCGTGCCGGTGTTGGTCAGGGACATGGTCAGCGCCAGAGAGCTTTCCCCCACCACACGCTCGCCAAAACCCATGTTGTCCGGCGCCGCCGCAACGCGGGCGGCCGCAGGAACAAGGAGCGCCATTTCCACCGGAATGGAGATTTCCGGCATCCGGGGATCGTTGCTTACGATGGTCAGGGCTACCGCCGCAACCCCATCGCTCTGGGGCGCTGCAATCACGGCAACGGTTCGAAGCTCTCCGGCCGGGATCGCCGCCGGCAGAGCGCCCAGGGGCATGGCGCCGCCTGCAAGATCGATGCGAAAGTGGGTGCCGTCACTCAGCCGGATTTCCGAAACGATCAGGTCGGACCCGCCGTGATTGCGGATCGTTATAAAGACGGGATCCGACTCTGAGCCGGTCGCCACCGCACTGAAAAACACTTCGCTGGTGACCACCGCGGCCACGGGCGCCGCCACAAACAGCGCGCCGGAGCGGTTGTTGGTTTCAACCGATTCGGCAATCCGGTTGCCCGGATCGGCAACCACCTCAAAAAGAACTTCGGTTCCGCCAAAGTCGGTCCCGGCATAGTACCTTCTGCTGATGTCGGCGGTTTTGCCCGGGTCCAGTTGGGGAATAACGGTAATTCCCAGGTCCTTTTCCCCGGCCAGAAAAAGCGTTTCCACGGTAAGGGCCGGCGCAGCGCCGCTGTTGCGGACCACCGCCACCACATCCACCGATCCGTCCCCCAGGTCGTCCACCCGGGCTGACAAGACTTCAAGATCCGGCCGCAGGGGCAAAAAGTAAGCCGTATTATTGTCTTCGCCGGCTTCTGATAAAACGTTGGCGGGGTCCGCCACTGCGTACACCCGCTGGGCGCCGAGGTCCAGGGGTACGGTCCAGGACAAAGCGGCTTCGCCTGCGGTTGCGCCCGGAAGCCCGGCCGGCTGGACGGTCGCCTCGCCGATCAGGGTGCCGCCGGCGGCCGGGTCGCCGAGATAGAACCTGACCGTCACGTTCTGATAGGCCGTATCGCCGATATTTCTGACCCGGCAGCGTAAGACGACTTCTTCTCCGGTCAAGGGATTAGCTGGATCGATGCTCAGATCGGCTGCGGAAAGGGCCAGATCGCCTCCCAGCCGGTAAATGAGATGGTAGAGATCGGTCTGCCCGTTTTCCAAAAGCTCCCGCCCGAACACCAGGTGCAGGGACCCGTCATCGGCAAAAACAGCGGCTGCGTCCTGTTCGACTTCCGGATCGCTGGTCAGGCGCATGTCCCCGCTCCATAATCCCGTGGCAAGATCCCGGGCCACGTAAAAAAGGTCCACCTTGTCTTCGGACTGATCCTGCCACACCACCACCAGACGGTTGTCCCTGTCGCACAACAGCCTGAATCCGGCAAAGGCAAGTCCGCCGCTGGCGCTGCGGATGATCTCATAGCTGCCGGCTCCATTAAACCGGACCAGGTCATCCCCCCCTGCGCCAGGCGAGCTCGATCACGCCGTTCTGATCGTAAAGCGCCTGGGGGGCAAAGTCGGCCACCGCATCGGCCGTAACAGCCGCCGGGTCCGACCAGGTCGAACCGCTTAAATCGACCCGGTAGATTTCCTGGTCGCCGCTGGTAGCCGGGTCGCCGTCCGGGTCATATACGTAAACCAGAACCGCCGAATCGCCCCGGTAGGCCAGGGCGTACTGGGTGGCATGAATAAAGTTAAACCCGACGTCGACTGGCGCTGCAAAGGTACTGGTCGCCGGGTTCCACACGCTTGTATGGATCCGGGTGGGAAATTCGCTTGTGCCGCTGAGCAGGTTGCCCCCGTTGCTGCGCCAGGCCAGCAGGATCGAGCCGTCGGAGGCTTTGGCCAAAAGCGGCGCATGATCCAGATAGCTGTTGTCGGTCAGCGCTGCCGGAACCGACCATACGCCGGTAGCCGGATCGCGCACGGCATAGACGATTTCAAGCTGGGCGGCCATGTTTTCCATATCGGTTTCACCGTCGCCGGTTCCGGTAAAGTCATTAACCTTGACCCGCTCCCAGACAGAGACCAGGGCGCCGTTGGCGTCAAAGGCCAGAACTGGGGAAAAATCGGCGCGGGTGTCGGCTTCATTGAGAATGGGAGCGGGAACTGTATAGTTGGTTCCGTCCCAGTCCACGACATAAATTTCGGTCGCCTGGAGCGGCGGATCCTCAGGATCGTTGTAAACATAGGCCATGGCCAATCTGTTGTTAAACTGGGCCAGGGCCGGGCCGGCATAAGGGTAGATATTGGAAATAACCGCGGCGCTGGTGACTTCCAGAGGGCTGCGCACGCTGAAGGGCAGTCGCTGGGCCGGGGCAGTGGGCGCCACAAGCTGGTTGTAAGGTCCCAGATTAAGATAGGTGCGCGACACCGGGCGGAAACCGGTTGCAATGGACTGAGGCGCAGAGCCGGATTCGGGAAAGGTGTGGCTGTATTCGTAGGTGCTGCTGAAAAGTTTCCAGTTCACATCGAGCTTGGCATTGAGGGTAAATTCGCTTGCCTTATAGTAGCCGGGACTCGCCGGGATCTGCCACATGATCTTGCCCGTGCCGCCGCCGGAAAGGCGCGTTTTAAAGGCTTCCACCTCCGAACCGATGCCCAGTTCCATGCCGCTGGTCAGCGCGCCTTCAGCCGGTTTAAAGCCGAGCTGCCCGTTGGTGTCGACAATCCCCAGGGTCAGATCGGTGCCGACGGTGACGCTGCCGTCGATCTTGACGGTGTTATTGAACCATTTAAAAAAACGTCCCACAAAGCGCAAGTCCACAGCTCCGGATAGCGCCGGAATCAGGGTCACCGGCCCCACTTCGCGCTTGATGGTGCCTTTGATCCCGGTATTCAGATCGGCGCCGGCAAAGGCCAGCCCCTTGCCGGATTCGTAGCGCACCTTGCCGGTGCCCTTGACCGTTCCTTCGATGAGCGCACCGGCCGCTTCAAAGCCGGTGGTGCCCCCCAGGCTGACGCCGCCGACGCCGTCCGTACCGACGGAAACGCCCATCCCGAACTGGGTCGGCGGTATACCGAACTTCTGGCCTCCCACCAGGGGAAACAACGACCAGGCCGACCAGAGCGTATCCCCCAGGGTTTCAGGGTTGATCTGAACGCTGAAAGGCTCTTCCGGCCAGGTCTTGTCAAGGCCGTAGCGGATGACCCCTTTGTCTTCCTTGACGCTGAAATCTCCCAGCCCCACAGACCAGGTCGGCGTGGGGATCACCATCGGCCGCAGCGTATCGAGCGATGAGGTCTTGCCGTCGGTGCCGATGGCCTGGACGGTCAGGGTGTTGGCGGTGGTGCTCAGGCCGGCGATAAAATCGGAATTCTCCCCCCCCATGTTGTAGCTGCGGCTGCCGCCGGCGGTGTCGCCTATGGACTCGGAAGGAGTTCCGTTCTTGGTAAAGCGCAGCGTTCCGGGCGCGCCGCCGTTCCAGTTAACCGCGGCCGTGTAGGTGTTGGTAACCGGAACAGTACTTAAAAAGACGCCCCCAAAGCGGGAGGTAAACTTGGTGACGGCCGGTGCCGCCTGCTGCGGCGGCGGCAGGCTCTTCAGGCGCACGTTGACCGTCAAATAGTCCTGCTCCGCCAAATCGGCGGTTTGGGTGTGCTTGTAGAAACCACTCCCGCTGAACTGCAGGGGGTAAGAACGCGCTTCGGTAAGCAGCAGGCGGTAGTAGCCGGTGCCGTCAGTCGTGGTGCATTCGTCACCGCAGGAGGTCGGAGGATCGCCGGTCCCGGCATAGACCTGGATGCCGGAGATGGGGCGACCGTCAGCAGCCGCGGTCACCCGCCCGCGGATCTCGCGGGTATCGGCCGGGGGGACCGGATCGTAGGGGGTTTCCGGGGCGGCCACATAAAGGCCCTCGCAGGGACCGTACTCCCTGGTCCACGGCGGATCCGAAGCGTTATAAAATGGCATCCAGCCTTCCGTCCATGTCCCACACTGCATGCCATTGCCCATTGTGCCTTGATAATAAATGGGCGCCACTTCAAAATAGGCTGAGCCGTGCTTGACATCATCAACATACGTATATTCAGATTCAAGCGTGCCGTCTTCCCGCCAGTGCTTGAAGACGCCGGTCGCTTTATCCTTTTTGTAATCCCCACGGGAACTGATCTGCCCGCTATCATAAAAGCTCTCCCAGGTCCCATGCCTTTGATGGTTACGATAATTTCCGCGCAGGGAAATCGAACCGTCTTCATAAAATTGCTCAAACAGGCCTTCAAACTTACCGGCCACCAAATAGCTGCGAGATTCAAGACCGCCGTTTTGATAATAGCCTTCCTGCGGCCCGTCGCGGAGGCCGCCTTTCATGAACCACTTTGTAAAAAGCTTCCCCGGCAAGTCATAGTAGTAGTCGCGCTGCTCTCCTTCCTGAAAGCCGTTGACATAGCGGTGATGATGCAGCAAGCCGCCGGCTTCAGCGTACCGCTTTTCTTCGCCGTGCCGGGCGCCGTAAACGTATTCCCGGACGACCTTATCCTTAACCCCGGAATCATAGCCCGGGTATTCGATTTCCTCCCCGTGCTTCTGGCCGTTTAAAAAATGGGTCTGGCGGACCGGAAAGCCGTCGTCGGCCCAGTAGCTCCACTGGCCCTGGAAGCTGTCGCCGGTCTTGATCCCGGCATAACTGCGCGCCCCGTTCAAGTGAAAGCCCTCCACCCGCCGGGTAAAACCGTCCGGCTCGGTGCGCTCGACGGCGCTGACCTTGCCGGAATCGCTGCTGTAATAATCCGTTCGGACACACAGCATCAGGTCGTCTTTAAGTTCGCAGCGCTCCTCAAACCAAGGATACCCGTTCAAGTATTTTTTTTCTTCTTTGGAGCGAATCAGGGTGTTGCCGTGTTCAGCATATTCATAGCGCCCCTGCAGGGCCTCTGTTTTCTGCGGCGTAATCGTCCAGGTGCCGACCTTGCGGCCGTCCTCGTAAGTCCCCTGCTCGATGCCGCTTAATAGCAGTTCTCCCGAATACCAGTTATAAAGGTAGCGCGTATAGGAACCCTGCCGGGTGTTGTACTCATACTGCATGACTTCATCCGGCAGCCCCACATAGTTCCAGGATTGATAAGGGCCGTGCTTCCAGATCATGCTCCACTCATCGGAAAAATAACTGTAACGCTCTTTGACCTTTCCGTTATCATGATAGGTGGTCATGGTCAGGATTTCCAGAGCGGCAAGCGGGGGCGGCAGGAAAAAGAGTGACATGACGAAGGCTGCAGTCAGCAGGGCAAGAGTCTTTTTCATATAAGGCTCCTTGTTGGCGGCTATCGATGAAAAAAAGAAATACGATCTCGTTATACTACTAAAATCCCCCGGCCCACTCTTTATGAGAGGATAGGGGGATTATTTTTAATTTTGTTCGGAAAAAAAGAAACTTCTGAGCCTCTGTGTCCTCTGTGAGAAAAATTTTTTTACGGATCGACGGGGACGTCGATCCCTACATTATTTTGTTTTCATAGGGAACGGGCTCCACCCCGTTCCGTATTCCACTATTAGAATCAATCTCTCTCCACAGAGCGCACAGAGATCGCAGAGATTAATACACTGAGCCTCCGTGCCCTCTGTGAGAGATAAGAACCCAAAATTTCTCGCACCTAAGGCTGCCGCACCCCGCCTAACTTCTGCAGGATATACACCAACTCGGCAAACCCGATCCGGCCGTCGCCGTTCACATCCCCGCTGCTGATGGAAGCACCGGTGGAATCCATCCCGCTGATAACCTTCAATGCCAGGATGGCGTCGGCCAGGGTTAATTTCCCGTCGCCGTTGACGTCGCCCTCAGGCGCTGCGATGGAGAACGGCACCGTGAGCATAGAAAAGTTCCCTTCGATGTTTTGCGTAAGCAAAT
>ENA-OSEO01006787-OSEO01006787.1-sediment-metagenome-genome-assembly--contig:-NODE-6787-length-10076-cov-5.792279_pt1 | contig 10076 bp, 6 predicted proteins | sample MGYA00237883_ERZ534232 | MGnify/ENA metagenome assembly ERZ534232
ATCTTCTCGTTCGGCGGCAGACGCCGGTCTTCCGACAACGCCACCTGGTCGCACAGCCGCAAGACGTTGTACGCCACCTGCCCCAACGCCAGCATCAACGCGTTGGTCGCGAACTTGCCGCTGGGCAGGCGCTCCAGATCCATCTCCGTCTTGAGTTCCGAATGGAACTGCTCGCTCGTCCCATGCTGATGGTACAACTCGATCACTTCCTCGGCCGACGCCGTACGCGGCCCCAGGCTTGTCCACCACGTGTCGATCTCGATCTCCGGAACCAGCAGCCGCTGGCCGTCGGCGGCGATGGTCCGCTGGACCACCTGGAAGATCACTCGTTGCACGCGGCCGTCCCGCTGGCGCCACGTGTCGCCGGTGTAGATCTGCTTGCCCTCGCGGGGCTCGGCCCAGACGCCCAGCGCCTGGGCTTCTTCCAACCACTCCTCGGGCGATTCGTTCCGCAGATTCCGCTTGATGATCCAATCGACCTTGTTTTTCCGCAGGCGACGCAGGTTTTCCTCGTCGTCGTTGCCCGCGTCCATCCGCACCAGCAGCTTGGCGTCGGTCACCTTTCGGGCCAGGGCGATCGCCCGGTCCAGAAACTCCGGGGTACCCCGTTGGCAATGCTGGTCCCCCGGCCGCAGTTCGCTGTGAATCAGGTAGCCTTCGAGACCCAGGTAGGCAAAGATCGGAGCGTAGCCGTCGCACAGCTTGTACGTGCAGGCGACGCCCTCTTTCTTCGTGCCGCTGTTGTCCCACGGCGACACATCCACGTCCAGCGGCACGCGCCCACGATGGCAGGACGCCAGGGCGGGAGCGTTGTCGTGGAGCAGGGCCGCCGTTTCCTCCTGAAGGATCGTCAGCGGCGCCGTGCCGAGCTGGTCCATTCGCTGACGCAGCGTTTCCTCCGAGGGCAACCGGCTCAATCCCAGCGACCGGGCGAAGAAGTCCTCCCGCCGAAACGGCTCGATGGCCGCGTAGTCGCTCTGGCCCAGGCACAGCAGACCGATCATCGACAGCAGCACCTCGCCGTGCGGCATCGCCGGTCGCTTGAGTCCTTCCACCGCCAGCGCATCCAGCCGCGACCGCAGGGCGGTTCGTTGAAGCAACGCGCCGACCAAGGCCAATCCCGAATGCGACACCAGTACGTCGTCCGTTTCTGAAATGATGAATTCCATGGGCCTGTGTCCCTCACCTGCAGGGTGAATTCCAGTCGCCCCTCATCATCCACAGTTCACCCCGGAAAACAAGCCCATTTCACATTTCCAAGCAGGAAAAAATGTCACGGATGCAGGTCCCTTTTTCGGCTTTTTTCGTTTCTTTCGGCTATGGGGGTTTTGGTTGCGCCCGGAGGCCGCGCTGCGATCTCGGTGCCTCTGTGGGGAAGATTCTTTCGGGGGACTCTTGGGGACGGATGATTGCCTGTGGCCCGTGACTCGTGGCCCGTGACTCGTTCAGAATCGGCGGATGGAACCGTCGCTCGGCCCTCGTCGCTCGTGTAAGGAAGATGGTGGGCGGAGCCCACCCTACCGCTGTCGCCCCCTCTCTGTGCCCTCGGTGACCTCTGTGGTGAAAATCGTTGTGTGTGGTTCGGATTCCGTTCGTCCTTCTCCGTGGTCTCGGTGACCTCTGTGGCGATATTCTTTCGGGGTGTTCCGTTAGTCCCGGCGGGACAAGCGGTTGCGCGATAGAAAATATGTGTGTATTGGTTAGATAGTTGTGGAAAGCAAATGGTGGATATGGTATAATATGCCCGTGTCGCCCCGTGGGGGCGGTGAAGCGTGAAACGCAAATCACCAATTCGGAGGGCTTATTATGGCGACCGTTGCACAGATCCAGGCCAATCGGTTGAATGCGCAGAAGTCCACGGGGCCGCGTACGGCGGCGGGGAAGGAACGGGCCTCCCAGAACGCGCTCAAGCATGGACTGCTGGCGCGGGAGGCGGTCATTCAAGGGGAAGACCCGGAGGAATTCGCGCTCTACCGGGAGGGGATGCTGGCGGAGCTGGTGCCGGCCGGGGCGGTGGAAGCGATGCTCGCGGAGCGGGTCGTGGGGCTCTCCTGGCGGCTGCGCCGGGCGGAACGGCTCCAGAACGCGGCCTTTGCCGCGCTGGACGAGGGGGAGCCGACGCCGCTGTTGGAAGCCCGGCACGAGGAGTGGAAGCAACTCAAAGGAAATGAGTGGGAGCGGGGCCTTGCCGGCCTGTTCGACGAGGACGCCGCTTTGGGGCGGGTGGTCGTGGAGGACTTCGGCGGGGCGCGGGTGCTGGACCGGCTGCTGATGTACGAACGGCGGATCGAGAGCAGCCTGTACCGGACGATGGCCCAACTGCGCCAGGAGCGCGAGGCACGCACGGCGGCTGTGCCGGACAGAGTCTCGCGTTTGGAGGGCTGCCCTCCGGCGGGTGAGGAGCCCGTAGCACCGGCGAAATTGGCTTCGTTTGGCGCAAACCCGATGCCGGAGGGAGTGTCCGGTGCGGAAGACACGTCAAGTGCGAAGTGCCCAGTTTCATGCGATGGCTCTGACTTCACACTTCCAACTCGCGGAGATAACGCCTTACGGCGTCACTGCGAACCCGCCGGCAGGCGGGGTGGCGCATCATTCCACCTTTCCAGGCCGGTTCCGGATGTGCCGGCGGAGGAGCAGTTGTGCGAAACGAACCCAATCTCGGGAGGAGTCTCAAGTTGGAGGTGTCAAGGGGCGAGCGAATCGTGCGAAAGGAAGCCAATTCCAGCGGGAGGGCCAGCCTGCTTGGGGTAGAGAGGTCAGCCGGGCTGCGTCGCGCGGCGGGCACCCGAGAGCCGAGTGAGGTGGTCGTCCTATCGTGCGCCGGGCGGTTTGGCGACGCGGATTTCATCGAACCAGAACTGCATGCCGACGAAATCGTGGTACTCCGACACGATTTCGAACCGGTCGACCGCCGACCAATCGAAGCTGCCCTGCGGATTGAACCAGGTGTCGTTGTCCCAGGAGCCCCGCTCGACGAAGCTCTTCAGGGGAATCCGAACCGAGTGCCACTGGCCGTCCCAGCGGGCCAGCGCGCCGTCCACCGTCGCACCCATCCGCCAGGGGTGGTCGCGAGGGTCGCTGGTCTTCGTGTCGAGGAAGCGGACTTCGATCCTCGCCCCCGGCGTGTCGCCGCGGATCCAGAACTCCAAGGTGCTGCCGTTCTGCACGAGCACGGTGAGGTCCTTGTCCGGCCGGAAGTCGAAGCCCACGGCGTTGTACTGGGCGAGCCCCGTGCAGTAGATGCAGTATGTGCCCTCCGCCGGCCCGATGTCCCAGTAACAGTCCAGCGTCCCCTGGCTGATCCAACCCGCATTCGAGACACCCGGCGCTATGTAGTCCATGTAGAGGTCGAAGCCGGCGCGTTCCGGCGTGAGGACGAACTCCGATTGCTCGGGGACGAGGAGGCCGAGGGCCTCGACCAGCGGGACGTTCAGATCATGCTCGAACATCTCGTTCGTCCCGGCTTTGAACAGGCCGAAACCGCCCTGGTAGTCCCAAATCGTCCAGGGAATTCCGTTCTGCTCGAAGTACTTGCGAACGACCTCATACCAGTAGGCCCGCTGGCTGGAGTCGCTGTTGACCCTGTAGACGCCGAACTCGCCGCAGAAGATCGGGATCTGCCGTTGGTTCCGGAAACTGATCGCCACGTCGATCAGCTCCTTCACGCGGCTCACCGTGCCGTCGTGGCTGTACGCGGCCAGGCTGCTCTCGATCCAGCTCCCCTTCAATCCCGCTGGACACGCGGGCATGGGGCCGGCAGCATACGGAAACGGCACGCCCGCCAGCGCCGCCATCGACGGATCGGTCCAACTGGCGCCCTGGTGGGTGAACAGGAAGGGATCGTAGAAGTGAAACGAGTAGATCAGATTGCCATCCCGGTACTGGGGCACGAACCGGAGGTTGTTGTAGCTGCCCCAGCCTGCCCCGGTGACGACGATCGTGTGCGTGCGATCCACCGCCCGAATGGCGTTGATGACCTGCTGCTGGATCTGGCCCCAGCGGGCGTCGGTGATCCCGTGCGGCTCGTTGAGGATTTCGTAGTAGAGACAGGCGGAGCGGTCGTTGTAGTGCTCCGCCATCTGCGTCCAGACCGGTACCAGGACCCGATCGACATCGGACGAGGTGCTCGCGGCCACGTCGAAGGTGTGGTTGTCGAGGATCAGATGCAGCCCCAGCTCCTCGCACCAGTCGACGATTTGGTCCAGGGAATAGAGGAACAGCGGATCGATGGTGTAGTTCGGGGCGCCGTCCGTCATGAAGTGCAGGTTGATGGGCAGGCGGATCACGTCGCAGCCAAGGCTCTTGATGTTGACGAAGTCCTGTTTCGCGTATCGGGTGAACTGGATCTCCCGGGCGCTGCCGACCTGGAGCCAGCCGGTGAGGTTGACCCCGCGATGGAACGGGGCCTCCAGCCCCGTCCCCGGTCTCACCTGGGCCTCAAGACAAGCAGAGACGACTCCAGTCAGCATCAGGACCACCGCAATGCGGACTCCCATAGTCAGTACTCCATCGGGCCGGGCACAATTGCCCATTTTGCCACCATTATACCACCGCCGCGTTCGTTTTGAGACCCTGTCGGCGGGTTTTTGGGTTGACAGGAGGTGAACCGGGCCATAGAATCATCGCCATAGAGCAGAGTCTTGCGGCTGTAGCTCAATGGTAGAGTGCTACCTTCCCAAGGTAGATGTTGTGGGTTCGAATCCCATCAGCCGCTGTGGCGCATCGTGCGGAGATTCATTGTACCCGACACGCCATCCAGGCATGAACGAAGCATTTCCTGAACAACAGCCCGGGGCGTATGGTATAGGTGCGGCAGAAACCGACATCGATCGACCTCGCTACGATCCGGCCGTCTGCGATGCGATCCGCGCCGCGATGACCTTGTCGATATGAGAGGGGAAGGGAACGCCGTCCTCGACGCCTATGTACAGCAGGCACATAGCCTTGTTGGGCAGGAAGACCTTCTCGAACTTGTTCAGCCAGAACACCAAATGCTGTCGCAAAACCACCAACGCCGGAATCTCATCGATGAGAGATGGAGATTCTCCCAGAAGCTCGACCATCCGCCGGTTGCCTCGGTACAATGGGCCTTCGGTGATGGCGCGGATCTGATCGAATTCGAAACGCTCCGCATCGTTGAGTTGGGGATAGTATTTGAAGAAGAACTTCTCGTACTCCATGTCGCTGTGAACCTGAAGGCGAGTTTCGATCATGCGGACGAGTCCGTCGCGTCTGCGACACTGGGCCTCGAAGGCAACGCGCGTGTCACCCAGCGCTCGCGCGATCTCGCGAATGACCTTGTCCTGGACCCCGGAGGAAGCCGTGCGCGCGACACCTGGCGAGTCCGGCGAGACCCGCAGGATCCGATTGATTGCCATGGCTATCTCATTCAGGATCTTGTTCTGTGCGGCGCGATCGAGACTCTCCAGCGGTGTATTCGGGTCGTTCGCGGCCTGGTATCGTTCGAGTGGCGTCGCCACATAGCCACAATAGCCAATGACCACCGGAAACAGCGTTGTACCTCGCTGGCTCGCGGCCTCCAGAAGGACCGGCAGTTCATGCCGCATGACGAAATCGGAGGCAAGAAAACCCGGCCCCACCAGCAGCACCGCCGCCCCAGCTTTCCGCAGCGCGGTGTCGATCTCGGTTCGCCAGATGTCCCCGATCTTGATCCGGCTGTCATCCCATACATCCAGCATTTCCGCTTGTACCAGAGGGGTCAGGTACATCTTCAGGCGTGCGATCCAGTCGGTCTCCACCATGTCTGCCCGGCTGTAGCTTATGAAAAGTGTCTTCGCCATGAGATACCTCACAATGTGGGCCCAGAAAACCGCCTTTTCTTGCTCCTGCACCGCCACTCGCGTCGAGGGTGAACCGCCTCTGTCCCCTGCCCAGTGTAGTGAAGAGGATAGTACGGCCCCCGAAGCATGTCAACAGCGAGCGCCTTCGTCCGGACAGATAGGGGATCATCAATTTCGATTAGTGGATCGACGAAGCCATTCGCTATGGCCGACGTACGTTGCGAACATTCTTCAAGGTCACCGGCTCCGGCACGGTGTCGAAGGTGGGGAACTTGAACGTGTCGAGGGTCAGGTTGTTCACGTCCTCGCAGATCATCGCTGGCCGGTGGTCGGGTTTCGTGCAGGTCAGGCGGACATCTTCGAACGTCAGATTCTCCACGTGGCGGGCGTAGAAGCCCCAGGCGGGCAGCGGTCGGGCGTCTACGCCGGGGGCTTTGACTTCGCGCGGGGCCGTGTCCGCACTGCCGCCGCCCTCGAAGCCGATGTCCACATCGCGGAAAGTCACATTCTTGAAGGGTGCCTCGGCCCAGCTCTCGACCGAACAGGCCGCCCGGTAGACGCCGGTGGCCGATGCCCGTGTGACCGTGATCCGGCCGGCGGTGTTGCCCGGCTTCATCATGAAGTGAAACGGCGTCGTCACGTTCCGCATCGTGATGTCGCTGATGAACACGTCGTCGAGGTCGCCCTCTGTTGCGTCCCACGCGCCCGGCTGCAGGTTGATCCCTGCCAGCATGTTGTAGCGGTTCGAGGTGCGATGTGGGTGCCGTCCGGGACCATAGAACAGACAATCGTGGATGATCAGGTTCTCCGCCGGGCCGATCAGGCGGATGCCGTTGCAGGACGAGTTGATGATGCAGTCGGAGATCACCGTGTTCTCCCAATAACGTCCGGCAATCGAGTCGTCGCCCGTGTAGAAGCGGCAGTTGGTGATGCTCACATCCCGGCACGGATGCCCCGGGGCGCCGCGGAAGTGCACGCCGTCCCAGCCGCCGGTGAACCTGACGTTGTCGATGTCCACGTGGTCACTGATCTGGAAGAAGACCGCGTAGTTGGCCGAGTCCACAAACGACACGTCGCGGACGGTCACATTGCGGCAGTTCAGGAACACGAAGGTGTGGGGCCCGCGCATCCGCTCCTCGCCCCGGGGGTCGAAGACCTTGTTGCCGTCGATCGTGCCCGCGCCGACGATGGCAATATCCTCCTGCCCGTCGGCGAGGATCAGGGCCCGGTGCCATTTGCCCCACTTGGCCTCGGGCAGGAAGCTCGGCGGCGTCGGATACTGATAAGAGTTGGGGTCCGGCGCGCCGACCAATACCGCCCCCGGCTCCAGAGAGAGTGTGACATGACTCTTGAGATGGACCGTAGCCGAGAGGTATCGCCCCGGCCCGAATCGCACCTGCCCACCCCCGGCCTGGGCACACGTCTCCACAGCCTTGTTGATCGCGGTGGTATCGAGCGTCTGGCCGTCCCCCACCGCCCCGTGCGCGCGGACATCGAACACCCCTTCCCCGGCGGCGACGGCGATACGCGACGCGAGGAGCACGGTCGCCACGAGGCCCAGCCAACCACCCCTCGGAGAATGCCGCAGGGTCTTCCCGTTTGCTCGAATCATAAGATGATCTCCCAGAACAACAGCCCCGCAACCGGCTCAACTACGCTCGGTCTCGGCTCAGGATTTGGTTTCATGACGTCGGTGTTGGTTTGCGCTTGATCCGCTCGCGCCGAACGTTCGGCCTAACGGGCGATGAGATTACGAGCCGTACCGTTTAGGCCGTTGTTAGCGCCTTTCCCTGTGTCTGTTGCTTCGCTGAGTGAGTATATCCAGGCAATTTCATCCTGCGGTTCCGGGCGCCCATCGATGTGTTCCTTGACCACCTGCGCCACGATGGAACCCGCTATGAGAATCCCAGCACCCGCTGAAACCCACACGGCATCTTGGGATATCTGCTGCACGAGGGACGGAACACTGATTCCGCCGAGAGTGGCAGAAACGATCCCGAGTACCGTCCTGATGCCGTGCTTCTGGAGAGCACGCTGGTACTTGGTGAACTTGCCTGTCAGAATGTCCGCGACTCTGGACGTGGTGACACCGCAAACCTGTTCATCAAGCCAGTGGACGAAATCGTGGTAGTGGAGTCTTGACTCTGGGTCTTCCCGGAAGTGCATGACCTGTTCCCACGAAAGAGCGGTCTCATCAACCATCGGGACATGGAGAAGGATGCTCCGAAGTGCCTCTCGATCACCCGCCTTGTACGCTGCTCCGTACGACCAGGCATCGTAGAATGGGACAACCTGCCTGGTGGCGTCACCTGTACGTTCTATCCGACTGGCGAGGAAACGGACATGTGTGCCCCAAAAACCGGATGGTATGTCGCAGTAGGTATCATATGCTTCGGGGCGCACGATGCCCTGCAACGATGCCGACGGGAATGGAATTCGTCCGAAGCCGAACACAAAGTCGTAGTAATCCTCTATGTTGAAATGCCCACAACATCCCGGGTGTTCGGCCACTTGGTCAAGTGTCATGCTCGCGAGCGACGCCAAGCACTCATTGACGACGTAGTACTCCCAGAAGGAGAGGCCGAAGAACCTGATGCTTTGTGGTACATCAGCCGTATCGGGTGCCCAAGCGCGGTCGAAACACAAAGCAGCGATCTTGGGGTGGAAAACATCCACCGCAAGAGATGCGCCCGGTGGCGGCACGACTTGGGCGCCGTTGGCGAGAATGCGCCTTACCGCCTCGACACATTGCGGCTTGGAGATTGCGCGGCCCAGACGACCGGCGACGAACAAATGCAGTTGTCCTATTTCTTCATTCATCTTCTGCGATAACGATAGAACTCAGCGGCGGCGTCTTCGCCGTCCGCTCGAGTGATTTGTTAGGCTGAGTCGTTATCCTGTGGATTTTGCCCAGCATTTTCGGGCATCGGATGAGCCCTCCACCATGCGTCTCTTGCTTCCACCTCCGGACCGGTAATCTGAACCAGTTCTTTTCGCGGATCGGCTGAGCCAGTGAGAATATTTGAAGTCTGCCAGAGAGCCTTTACGCCGAGTGATTGGAAGAGTAAATTCGTTAGGTCTTCCTTCTCCACGTTGCCACAGTGGATACGCGTCCTTCGCAGCCTGCACGAGGTTTCCATTCGCGCATTCTCTTCATCGGTTCGAAGCCAAGACGCGCCTCCATCATAGCCCAAGAGCGCAAGGACTTCCGTCGCAGCAGCAACGATGTACATGCAGACATGTTCGTTCGCCGTAAGCTCCTTGTTGGTGTCCTGCGCGCGCAAGAGGAGTAGCCTATAATGCCCTTGTAGTAGCACATCCTTTGCAGCCATTTCCTGAAAACGCTGCAGCTTTACTTCATCTGGAATCCCTTTTTCCAGTGCCCTGGCGCAAGCCGCGGTGATTCTGTTAACTTCATCTTCAGGACTTGAGGCAAGCGCGGCAACGAAATCTCGGACTCTCGAGAAGATTCCCATTCAGCACACCTCTTTGGGGATTGCGTTTACTCGTTGGGCCATTTTTCAGCCTAACCATAATTAGGCCGATCCGCCTAACACCCCAAATACGGTTTGGAGCGCGGTGCAACATTCCCGCGAACGCAGGATCAGCATGAGAACCTCCTTCGCAAAGCCCGTCCACCGGGCTGCGAACGCCCGAAGGTCCACGGTTGAGGACACTCTTCTTTGCCGGCCGGATGGGTCCGGAAGGCATTGATCTGGGCTTCGGCCCTCTCGGCGGGGTGGCGTAGGATATGGAAGCTGATTGCCGCCTGCATCGGATTCCCCTTCACACGTGACCCGGATTCTAAGCCATTTCTGGCGGAGGGTCAATGGGAACGCCGAAGAATCTCGTGTGTGACCGGCCGTTGCATGCCACCGGCTGCCCGGATGCGCCAACGCCTCACCGCGGCATCAGCGCGAACACACCCCAACCCAGGTATTCGCGCGTGTAAGCGGCGTAGCGCTCGGGTCCCGAGGTCAGTTGGGCTCGAACCTCTTTGGCTAACTCGTCGTCGGGATTGGCTTCAAGCCATCGACGCATGGTGAGCCATTTGGCCGCCTCGTATCTGTCCCAGCCGTCCTGGTCAGCCAGAACCATTTCAACGACGTCGTAGCCAAGGCGGCCGAAGGACGCGAGAAGTTCTGGAAGCGTGAGAAAGTCGGAGATGGAGTGGGCAAGACACCCTTTGGCAACATCGTCCGTCGGCGGTAACTGCCGCCAGTAGGGCTCGCCGATGAGGATGATCCCTCCGGTGCGCAGGCTCCGCGCCAGAAG
>ENA-OSEO01006788-OSEO01006788.1-sediment-metagenome-genome-assembly--contig:-NODE-6788-length-10075-cov-6.130326_pt1 | contig 10075 bp, 14 predicted proteins | sample MGYA00237883_ERZ534232 | MGnify/ENA metagenome assembly ERZ534232
TCGATATGCCAGCCCATTTGTCAATATAGTTCGAAAATCTATCCCTCCTTCATACCTCTATAATGTGGGTTTCTACACTGTCCCAATTGTGTCGGGTCGATCACCACCGCCTGCAACCGGATGACGGAATCGGGCCGGTTCATTCCAGTACCCCCCATTACACGTTGGCGCGATTTATCAGGCTCAGGATCACTTTGTTTTGAACTACCGAGGATTCCTCGGTAGTTCCTTTGCGGAGCAACTCACCTTCGCTATAGATGTTGCGAACGTGCAGTCCGATGGTGTCTGTGTCTTTGTCAAAAAGCTCTGCCATTTGACGTTGATTCAGCCAGACGGTTTCCCGGTCCAACTGAACATCCAACTGCACTGTTCCGTCATCGGAGTGGTAAAGAATAACATCCATCAATCCGGTTCCTCGTCAAACAATCCCATCTGACCCTTGGGCGGCGGTGCCTGAGGCAGGTTCTCCACCCGCAGGCTGTAATCATCATGCAACCACTCGCAGCTGGCCAACACAGCCCTGGGGATTTTTACCGTCAAATCGGGATGTCTATCCGCCCGGGCGCGGAACGCGGTGCAGAGCACCAGGAGCGACCGATCCGGCCCCACTTCATCCGAAGACTGCCAAAGTTGCTCCTATCTCAGGTTGGCCGTGGTCACATAGCAGTCAGCTTCTCGACACTGTCGGGCGGAAACCGCCGGGTCAATTCATAGGCGACTTATTTTGCCCGGTGGTCGGTCAGTCTCAACCTTCGAATTTGCTTGTATCCTATGCTTCCAGTTTAGACCAACCGGGATATGGGGGGTTCCATGACACCCCTTCCTCTTTCCCTTGTGGTTGAAAAAGGACATTTGTTAGTAAACCCCCCTTATAGAGAACACCTCTCCCAGGCTTTTGCCAGGTTTTTCATGCGTGTCGGACTACCCATTCCAATTGAGAAAAAGTGGTACGTTTAGCCTTCAAACTTGTGTATATCCAAACTGAGGCATATTCTCAGCTATTCGACACCCCGAATGAAATTTTGGAAATTCGCCAGCCGGCTGATTTTGCCAGCGGGTTTTTTAGTATCGGCGCGGATGCCCTTGTATGGAATAAGATGACCTTTGGGTTCGTAAAGGAGCTGAAAACGGTGAGGGATCAGTTCAATCAGGGCAAAGACTATGACAAGCTCGCGGGGGCGCTAAAGATATTTGGAGAACAGTTTGAGGCTGAAAGCGAAAGCAGGGAAGATGAAGGGCCAGAGGCCAAATCCTATTGACCGGAGGATCTGGATCTGGTGTGTTATATGAGGCTGTCGTGAGAGTGGCGCTGTCGGTAAGTCGATGCCCATAGGGCATGGCTCATCGCCGATGGCCGTGCATTGTCGTCGGTCCCCTCAACAGCCGCACACCCGGTCAAGATTCGCCATGTCGGAAACCCGTAAGAGATGAAAAACCCGAAGAAGGCATTGAACAGGATATTCAAAGAGCATTTTGGCAGGCCCTATTTAGACCGCCTTCACGCGATCCAGATTGTCCGGGCAATGCCGGACCACAATCGCCTTCGTCGCCTAAGTACATTTGCACGATTCTGCGAAAAGCTGAAGTGGCTCTGAGCTTGACACTTCTTTCAAACTGCTATATGATTTTACATAATTACATAATATGTAAAATACATAGAAAGCAATAATCGATCAACGATTCAGGAGAAGGAGACCATGCCGCTGGTAAAAGTTATCCGAAACGGACAAATAACGATTCCCAAGGAGTTTCGGAACTCTTTGAGGATTAAGGACGGGGATTTGCTTGAAATCGAACGCTCGGGATTCGGTTTTTTTATTAAACCTAAAGTCGTGGTTGATAAAGACGAAGTTATGAAGACGTTTTTTGACGAAGTGGCGCAAATTCGCAAGAATGCCAAAAGAGCTGATGCGGAAGAGGTTGACGCAGCTATCGCAGAAGCGGTCGCTGCCGCCAAGACATTGACCGCTAAAAAGCGCGAAGCCGAAGCCGATGCATAAAGTTGTCGTCGACACCAATATCTTTATCAGCGCCGTCATAAAAGAGCAAAGCAATCCTGGCCGGGTGCTCAACCTGGTTAAAGAAAGGAAAATAGAACTCCTTGTCTCTCCTGACATTCTTGCCGAAATTGAAACCGTCCTTTTCTATCCAAGATTGAAGAATATCCATCAACTGGACTCAAAGGCCATCAAAGCCTATCTGAGAAAAATCGAGCTGATTTCTGAAAAAGTTACGCCCACTAACCGGTTGCATAGAATAAAAGAAGATTTGTCAGACAACATCTTTCTGGAATGTGCAATCGAGGGCAAGGCCGACTTTATTGTAAGCGGAGACCGGCACCTTAAGGACCTTGAAACCTACGCAGGGATCCGGATTATGGATCCAGGCACTTTTTTGAAAACCATCCAAGATGAATCCTGAAAGCGTCGCCATCATGTGCCGGTTTCCCCAGAGTCAAAAAGAAGCAAACATGCGACCCGCCGACTTCCCAGAGTAAGTCAAACGGGCAGGATGGAAGGAATGAAGATTTAACTTCTTGATAACATTAGAGGTAGGGAATCACTAAATTGGTTGAGGGCGAAAAGGAAAGACCCGTATGGAATGCATCCTCCTGGGATCGGGCGGCATGATGCCGTTGCCCCATCGTTTTCTAACAGGACTTATGGTCCGGATGGGCGGCGTCTCCTATCTGTTTGATGCGGGGGAGGGGGCGCAGATCCAGCTGAAGCGGGCGGGCCTGGGGATCAAGGCCCTTTCGGTGATCGCGGTAAGTCATCTGCATGCGGATCACTGCCTCGGCATCCCGGGGCTGCTCATGCTCCGGGCCCAGGTCCCCGACCCCGGTCCCCTGACGATCCTGGGACCCAAAGGGATCAAGGCGTTCGTTGATCAGGTGCAGCACACCCTCGACTTTTTCATGAACTACCCTGTCCGGTTTGTGGAATGGGAGGAAGGAGCCCCTGAGACCGCCTACGAGGACGGTCAGGTTCACATTGCATGGGCGCCGCTCAAGCACACGGTTGCCTGTGTGGGATATCGATTGGAGGAGCACCCTCGGCCGGGAAAGTTCAGCGTAAAGACCGCCAGGGGGCTCGGGGTGCCGCAGGGACCGTTGTGGGGGAAACTCCAAAAGGGGGAGCCGGTCACTCTCGAAAACGAGGAGGTGGTTCGGCCCGACCAGGTGCTGGGGCCTATGAGGCCGGGCCGGGCGATCTGCTATGCCGTGGATACGGCCGTGACCAAGTCATTGTACGGTCTGTGCCGGGATGTGGATATGGCGTTTCTGGACGGGATGTTTCATCCCCGGGACCAGGAAGAGGCCGACCGAAAGCTACACATGACCGTGGATCATGCGGCCCGCATCGCCCAACGGGCCGGGGCCAAACGGGCCGTGCTGGTGCACCTGAGCCCCCGCTACCGGGAAGAGGATCTGCCGGGGCTCGAAGAGGCGGCAAAGAGGCGGTTTGATCAAGCGGACATCGGCCGGGACCTGAACCGTTATACCATCGGCCCTGACGCAACACCCCCCCCTGGATAAGGGAGGAGGGGCCTGTGAATGACTCGGGCGCCCAGGCGGAGATGGCGGCTGGGGCTAATCCGCCTTGAGGCCCTCGGTTTCAGATGGTTCAGAGGCGTCGGCATCTTCGGCGGTGCCCTCTTTCTTGCCCTTCAGCTCCTTATTGAGGCTCCGGTCGATGTCGATCATGGGGAGAAATGTGGGGTCAGATCTTGATTTGTGAATTAACCAGCCCAACGTCCCTCTCGAAATTCTGATGTGTCCTCATTCTACCTTTTACCTGCTTTACGATTTGAATGACTGCCTAACAGGTAATGCCAAAAATATCGCCTCGTTATGAAATCCAGGGACCGACCGGCTCCCGAAGTGACGTTATATGGTAATATGCCCCCGCATATCGGGCCCTCCAACGTCTCGCCATCGTTTCTGTTTATTCCACGCCACGATGAAAGACACCTTTGAAGACGACAATTCACAAATCAAGATCTGACCCCATCTCCCTTCCGGCAAAAGGGTCCACCAGCAACGGTCGGGGAGCATCTTTGATGGCTCCGTTCAAAGACTCGGAACTGATCGATTCGGGGAGGCTGAAAGCGTTGAAACCTTCCATCGCGTCATGGGCCGCAACCGTCAGGGTTCGGGCAACGGCCAGGTATTCGGCATCGGTGGAGTTATCCCAGTTGGCAAAGTCGGCAATGAAATCGAGCGAGGCTTTGCGCAGTTCCTCAGCATCGTTCAGGCAATCCAGTGTTCAGGCAATCTTGTTAAACCGCGGATAACTGTCTGCGCTGCACTTCTTCAGGTGGTTTTCGCCCCAATACCGCATCAGCCGTTTAGCCGTTTCGACAAATCGTGGCGGACAGATGGCATCGCCCGGATAGGGCCACAACTGGGTGCACACCACCGCCCGGCACGCCGCCAACGGCCGCCGCGCCCACCAGATATGAAGGGTGGAGATGTGGCCATGCCGAATGCTCTTTTCCCGCCTTGCATGCGCGGAGATTCGCTTGATGGGCAGGTCCAGCTCGATCAGGCGTTTGGGATAACTTGTCATATGCCAATCGTTTCGATTCGGAACATTAACAACAGCTTTCTATGATCGGCCCCATTCTTCATTAACGTATCCCCTGGAGGCGATTTCAGCATCGCTCTTATTCCTTTTCTTGACGATGCTTTTCAGAAGTCAGCAATGGCTTTATCTCTTCAATAAGCGCAGGTAGATTGGGTTGAACAAAACTCATTTCGGGTGCAGGAATACGATGATGCTTGATATCAGGCATGATGTGTTTGTGGTGGGGGTGCGTGCCGGCAAGAGAACCATTGTGTGGATGGGGTTGCGCATCATACCATGCTATTTCCTCATCATAATGTCAAAGCTCATACCCGTAATCTTCAATAACGATCGGTCCCTCGTCAAATGAAAGACGTTCTTTCAGGACAATTCGGTAGCCTTGACCAAAGTCGAGCTCACCTTGAAGGATTGCCATGCGCTTGCCTCGTCTTACCACAGTCAAGGTGGACCGTTTGATAGAAGGAAAGCGTTGGTCCAGGGTATAGACAAATTGCTCATAGTTACGGAGCGACAGGAAGGGGGTCATGCCGGGCTGTCCTTTCAATGATGCCTACCAGTGTCTCTGAATGCGCTCGCAATGTCTGAATAGCTCGTTGATACTGCCTCTGTCTGCGAAGCAGCGTCTTGTATGCACCTGCCCAGTCGGCCCAGTCCAAAACCCAGCGGGTATCTGCCGGCTCTTCACCGCTCATGTAAGACTCGTAGAACGTCTCTGAAAGCACGCCGTATTTTCGCTCATAGGTTTCCAGGTCTTCGCTAAGCGCATGAATGTCGTCGATGATGTCCTGTAATGTCATCATTGCACCTCCAAAGCTCCCAAAATTTCCGGGATCTCTTTGCGTTTCTGACGGATCATTTCATGTGTAATCATAAAGGCGTCTCCTGAGATGCGGCCAGAATTTCAGTCGGCCCGGCCGTATAGTGTTCAATTTTGACAACGGTCTTCCACCCCAGTCTGGCAAGGTTCCGGATAATATGGATTTCAGGGGAAATGCTGCAATGGTACACCACATAGAGCCAAAAGTCATCCTTGAGCCGTTGTGCGGTTTTGTATTCGTTTGTGGTGAGGGCTACCTCGCCGACGTGGGCGCGGCCTTTCACTTCGATGAACCGGACTTCGATGGCGGTCTGGGGATCTTCGGGCTGGGGCCGGCGAGAGATGAGATCAAAACTCCGGTTTTCCTGCTCCACGGTCTGGAGAAATGTGGGGTCAGATCTTGATTTGTGAATTAACCAGCCCAACGTCCCTCTCGAAATTCTGATGTGTCCTCATTCTACCTTTTACCTGCTTTACGATTTGAATGACTGCCTAACAGGTAATGCCAAAAATATCGCCTCGTTATGAAATCCGGGGACCGGCAGGCTCCCGAAGTGACGTTATATGGTAATATGCCCCCCGCATATCGGGCCCTCCAACGTCTCGCCATCGTTCCTGTTTCTCCCACGCCACGATGCAAGACACCTTTGAAGACGACAATTTACAAATCAAGATCTGACCCCATCTCCCTGTCTATCCCCCATCTGCACCATGATCCCAGCCTTTCTCATCGAAACGATCTCGTTGACGTGATCACTCCTGTCGCAGCTGAGTAAACCAGACAAACGGATGGAATACAAGGCTGGGGGCTCCGTTGTTCACATCGGCCCCACCGTTACCCGGGAAAAGGCGTCGGGCCGACGAGACAGCCTTCTGTGTTGAGAATCTCTCGAGCACGGCTGGCCCGGTAACGCACTCACGAAGCGCTTCAGGCGGCCGAACGTCGGAACAGCACGCCGGAAACCCACCCGTCCAATCCGGGACGGCGGCGTCACGCCCCGTCCCTCGAGAAGCGAAAGACAACCGGTTCACCCCGTCGGCAGCAGGATGCCTCCGCCGTTGACCCGGACTGCACGCTGATCCAGGCCGCGGGTGCTTCTCCTGCGTCTTGGAGCCCGTTTGACCTGGCGCGTGAGCCACCCTGACTTCTGGGGAGTGAACAGCGAATACGGGGTGATCCAGGAAAGCGCCGTGAACCAGAAGATGCCGTAGCAGTAGGCCCACAGGCCATCCAAGCTGCCCCTGCGCCAACAGTAGAGGCCCGCCGGCAGACTCGCGCTCAGAGAGACCCCCATGAGGATCTGAAGGGCGTAGACCGACGGACAGCTGAGGAGGAAACCGATGGCGATGCCCCAGAAGAGCGGCGCCACGGTCATGGACATCCAGCCGAGGAGCAGGTTGATACGCGCCCCCAGCATCGGGCCGCTTCTGAAGCGCCTGAACGCGAAGCGGCTCATCATAATGGTTTCCCTGACGTTGCTGCGCGCCCAGCGAAGGAACATCTTGCACAGGTTTTTGTAGTGCGTGGGCACCTGCGTATAGACGTAAGCGTCCTGCTGGAAGTGAACGTGGTACCCTGACCTAAGAATGAGATTGGTCATGGCCCTATCTTCACCGATGTTGGCGGGCCGCCCCAGGAAGGTCTGCCGGACCCACTCCTGCATAACCGGCATGACCGCCGAACGCCTGTAAGCGGACAGGGCGCCGGGGGTGCACATGACGCTGTTGACCACGCTCTGGCCGGCGCGGATAAAATCGAAGCTGTAGAGGAAGGTCACCTCGAGCATGCGGGGGATGATGCCTTCACTGCGGTTCAGCACACGCACGTTGCCGGCCACGGCACCGATGTCCTGGTGGCCGATGAAAGGGCTGACCAGGTTGCGGAGCGTGTCGCGATTCACTTCGGAATCACTGTCCACGGTGACGAAAATTTCGCCCTCGCTCTTCTTGAACCCGGCATAAAGGGCGTGCCGTTTTCCCTGGTTCTTGTGGAGCCGGATCGCCGTGATCCTGCCTTTCAGTTGCTTCTTGGCCTTGTTGATCCAGGCCCAGGTGTCGTCGACACTGCCGTCGTCGACGGCGATGAGCTGCATCCTGTCGGGCGGGTAATCGCTGCGGGAAAGGCTCAGCAGGGTTTCCAGCACCTGCCGGCCTTCGTTATAGGCGGGGACAACCACGGTGCAGCGCGGCAGCAGGTCGTCAGAGTGCGCCGGGGCGGGCTTGTAGCGCCGGAAAAGCACAATGCGCCACGACAGGGCCGCTGCGTTCAGAAGCACAAAAAAAAGCCCCGAGAAGAAGAGAATCTGGCCCCAGACATTCTGGCGCAGCCTTTCCCTCGCGAGGTCGATTTCTTCGGAATAGTGGATTCCGGCGGCCGTCACGGCCGCAACGACTGTGGCAATCAGCAACAGTCCCAGATAGGCCGCCGGCGGCCTCAGTTTGCTTTCAAAAAACCTCCCGGTCTGAAACAATCCGATGGATTGAAAATTTGAGCCTTCTGGGTACGCGGTCAGTGCCGCATGCGGCAAGAATCTTCTCACCGATCTCATTGAAGTATCCCTCACAATAGTCTTTGAACTGCATGGTCCACCTCCTGCCAAGCCCTTGGAATTTGGAGCATGGTCGAACTCGGTGTGACACGCCCCTTCCGGGATCGCAAACCCTCCACCCAATTCGGCGGAGATCTGGGTTACCCACCCGGCCTACAAACCTACAAAACAGCGGGCTCACTCCGCACCTTGGGAAAGGCCCGAAACCAGCCCGCTTCGTTAAGTGCGACAATGTAAGGTTGTCCTAGGTGAAAGTCAATAAAATCCGCAAAAAATCTTCGTCAAATGAAATGAATAGAATTATTGATATGTTATAATCAATAAAGGTGTGGTTCCACCCCGACGTGGCCGGGTACATCAAAGAGAAGATCTGGCACGAATCCCAGAAAATCCACCCACAGCCTGACGGCTCCATCATCTTTGAGGCCCAAGTTGCCGGGACCGACGAGATTCGATTCTGGATCATGACCTGGGGTTCAAAGGCCGAGGTTTTGGAGCCGGAATCGTTGAGGGAGGATATCAGGGCAGAGGCGGAGAGGATGGCGAAAAGATATGGAGGGGGCGTTGTGTGACGCCATGATCCGCCTCGGGAAATGAAAACCCCACAACGTGCTCATTACAAGCTGGCAAGCTCCCATGGCCCCCACTGTCGCCGACCCTTTCGCATCAAATTCGATTCCAGTGAACAAAGGCCTGGCAAAACGAAAACTGGCAGCTTCCGTTACCCTGTTCACCTTTCAAGTTTACAAGTTGGGAATGGATTCACACACTGATGGTTTCTGGCAACTTAGCCCTTGTCATAAAGACCAATTCCCTTTCTGGATAACGGCTTCGCCGACTGTTGTGGCTCAGCTCATCATTTACCCTGCCCAAATTTATCTCAGCCCTTTCGCGAGGCGCGAGCCTTCATTGCCATCACGTTGTAGATGGCAGGCAGAGTGAAATTCTCGTATGGGCTGCATTCATCAAGCGGTCTTCCTGTTCGCTTTTCCCATCTTCTTATCTCTTCAGCCATGCTCTTAATGATGTCCCCATAATCAATCGTTCTGAAAACAGTTAGCCACTCGCTGGTGTCGATGGGCTGAGCGACCTCAGGCAGAACTGCAAATAAGACCTTGCTGGCACCGACCAATCCATATGTGTATCCTCCCATACATAGAGGCACGACCCTTTTGAACATCTCCCAGAGTTCCTTGGCAATCTCCTCCCTCACCTGTCGAGGCACCTCGCCAATTACTCTGACGCGGCCCTTATTCTGTGAATCAAGAAAACGCCGAAGGGCTGTTGCATTTTTCCCCACTTCTTTCCAGCAATCAGCGATGATGCCTTCTGGATCCTTTACAGCCCCTCCAACGATCTTGACACCCTTAAAAGGTCCCTGACGGGTCATTTTGAAGTTCGGCATGAGCATAGCTATGTTTTTGAAGAAAATGCGTTTATCCAATCCGTTGTTGGAGTCCTCAATCACACGCCTAATCACCCGGCTGTATCCGTAGCCGAATTCCTCAATGCATTTTCTTATTACTCTCAGCCCGAACGGTTTATGTCCGCTGTCAAAAAGGACTTTCATATTTCTTCCTCTTCGCAGATGATTTCCGCGGTTCCGCATGATCAATCCTTGCGTATGTAGCTGCCAAATATCAGCATTCATCCTTGGTTGGAGCATGGCCGGTTGGCCTGGATGGCCGCCAGATTTCTTCAGGTTCTGGATCAGAAACGGCACTTGGTAAATCAAATCGAGCGAGCTCACCTTTTTCAAAAGAAAGACCGTAGGCCACTGTGAGCCTCCGCATCCAATGGGATGTATTTCTCTCAATTTCCAGATCGCCAGGGACCGGCATACCTATCACGCTGGGTTTAATGGGTTTGCTGAAGAGGTGCCCTGAAAAGGGGTTCATTACGCCATGCATGTAAGGATTGTCACAATGCCCGCCGCCTCCGAAAATAACCTTGATATCGTCCAGTTGCTGCCTAACAAAGAGTTTCCTCTTGGCTAAGGCAAGCGTGCCTTCGGTCCGTAGGTTCAACTGCCTGGCAACCCATTCTTTTGCGTCTGAGAGCTCTGGCCGATTTTCCCCTCGTTCCTTCCTTTCCCGCCAAACCTCCAGTGATTTCCAGTC
>ENA-OSEO01006790-OSEO01006790.1-sediment-metagenome-genome-assembly--contig:-NODE-6790-length-10071-cov-3.101261_pt1 | contig 10071 bp, 2 predicted proteins | sample MGYA00237883_ERZ534232 | MGnify/ENA metagenome assembly ERZ534232
TTCTTTGATATCTTCTAACAATTCTTCCCTAATCTCTTTATCGACGATCACCGTATCTGCGTTTTCCACTTCCTCTAGAGAATCCTTAAAAGCGCTTAGAAAGGCTTCACCACCGTAATCTTTGTAGGTAACAATGTGCTTCTTTCGCTCCAGATAAACGGCAACCTTATGGACATCCCGTCCCTGAGTATTGCTTGGCCACTCCTGCTTCCTCAATTTCTCCCTAATCGTGTCATTGATGAACCTATCCGTCGACTGCTGCTCATAGACTATGCTATCGCGACCACCTGCTCCATTGAAGTAGCGCTGCAACAGGTCCATGGCCTGGCGGTTCACCCCGGAGATGTCCTTGCTGCTGGCTCCCAGGATGCGCTTCAAGAAAGTCTCCACCAGCAGGGGCACGTCCTGGCGCCGCTGACGCAGGGCCGGGGTTTGGATGGGCACCACGGCCACCCGGTAGTAGAGGTCCTCGCGGAAGCGGCCCTGGGCCACCAGCTCCTTGAGGTCGCGGTGGGTGGCGGAGATGATGCGCACGTCCACTGGAATGGGCCGGTGGTCGCCCACCCGCTCGATTACCTTTTCCTGCAACACCCTGAGCAGCTTGACCTGGGTGGCCGGCGGCAGATCGCCCACCTCGTCCAGGAGAAAGTCGCCTCCCTTGGCCGCCTCGAAGCGGCCCATGCGAAGGGAATCAGCCCCGGTGAAGGCCCCCTTCACGTGGCCGAACAGCTCGCTCTCCAAGACGTTTTCATTGAGGGCCGCGCAGTTGACCTTGATCAGGGGGCCCGAGGAGCGCCGGCCCAGGCGGTGCAGGGCCTCGGCCACCATCTCCTTGCCCGTGCCGCTCTCGCCGGTGATGAGCACTGGGGCGTCGGACTCCGCCGCGCTCTCGATAAGCCTGAACAAACGCAGCATGACCGGGGAGCGCCCCACCATGCCCTGAAACTCCTGGTCCAGGGCCATCTGGCGGCGCAGGCTGCTCAGCTCCCGCTCCTTGGCCACCACCTCGCTGAGGTCGGTCAGGGTCTCCACGTAGGCGCTGATGAAAGCGTCCTGGGAAGCCGCGCTGAAAGACGACCCGTCCGGGTTCAGGATCGTCTTGCCGGCGTCCTGATAATATCCCCAGGCGACATCGAGGACCCGTCCCAGGAGTCTTGCGGCGGTCTTGAGGCTGAAGTCGTTCTGGAGCATGCCGAAGGTGGACCCGCTCCCCTGGGCCGGGACACCCACCTGGACCAGGGTGTGAACATCGGGCAAACCGGTTGTACCGCTTTCGGTATAGGCATAGCTCTGAAGATACGCCCGGGCCACCACGCCGCCGGTGCTGTGGGTGACGATGTCGACTTCCGCCGGAGCGCTGCCGGTCACCGCCTCCCAGGCATCGGAGGCCTGTTTGAGCCAGAAGGCCAGATAGTCAAGCCCGCTGTCGAAGGCGCTGTCCTGAATGGCAGCGGCGGTGGCATTGGTGAGCAGGCCGTCATCGGTTCCGTCGAGGTTGTCGAATATCGGCACGCGCCAGTCCCACAGGGCGGCAAACAGGGTGGCGCCGGCCACGCTGCCGCCCGGAGAGCCGGTATCGGCATCGCCGAGAAGATAGCCCACATTCTGGAAAGACTGAATCAGATCGGAGTAGGTTTCGGCCAGGGGATCGAGAACCAGATTCTCAGGGTGAAGTCCGCGGTTAAGGAACCAGAATTCGACTGCCGAGGGGTCCGTAATATCCGCAAACGTCCCGCCGAATCCCGGGATGAAGAGCAGCGGCCGGTCGATGGTTGTCTCGACAGCTACAAGTGTCGGAACCGAAGAAGCCCCTGCCGGATTCACAATCACATCGTTGCCGGCACCGCCGTTGAAGGTGATGCCGACCGTCGTACCGTTGCGGATGGTCAGCCGGTCGTCGCCGTCGCCGCCGTTGATGATGATGGGGGCGATAAAGGCGGCATCCAGCGTATCGATGAAGACAAGATCGTTGCCGACCCCGGCATTGATGGTTAAAGACGATGATGGATTCTGGAAATCGATGCTCTCGAATCCGCCGGTTCCATTGCTGTCGATGGTCACCCATCCGGCGGTCGTATGATTCGTCAAGCGGATTTGTTGATCATCGTTTGTTGTTGTATCATCAAACACCCGGTCGGTGGTCACCGTGTTGTCGGTAATGGGCTCCAAACCGGTGTACACGATAATGGTTTCATCAAGGGTAATCACTCCGGAATCCGGACCGGAGGCTACAAATTCAGCGCTATCGAACACACCGCCATTCATGACCAGCGTGTCAAACCCGGCATCCCCACCGTGGAAAGTGATCGGTACGCCAAAGAGGCCGCCGGAAAAGTCTACGATCAGGGTGTCATCCAGACCATCCGCTCCCCAGATGATGATTTCGTCGGTCCAGCTAAGGCCCCTGTCGGCAAGCAGCTGACCGGACTGATTGTCTAAGAGCACCAGATCATCGCCGTCGACAAGCAGGGTAACGTCGTTCGGGATATTGGACGATAAAGAGAACTCGAACGGTGAACTCGCAAAAAGCTCGGTCCTCACATCGAAACGGGAGGGATCGAAGGGTTCGTCGCTGGCTGCATATATAATAAGGTGTGTCTGATCGGAATCGGTGATGGGAAGTTCTAAAGAAAGGGTACCGGAAGCCTGAATGTTGATCAGGTCGTCCGGGTTTGCGGCGTTGTTATAGCCGGAGAAGATAAGAATGCCGTCAGCCGGCGGGTCCAGACCATGGAAAACCAGTTCCACACGGGCATCAAAATCAAACCTGCCCCCTGAAACCAACAGATTTTCCTCCGGCATATCTTCCGCAATAACCCCCAATCCGTCGATTTCCTCCCGCACTTGAACCGTGACGGCGGCCGCTCTCATGGTCAGGGTCGCATCATTTACGGAAACCGCGGCTGAAAAATCAAGATTCACCCCCACTGTCAGGGTAACAGTCGGGTTTGAATCAAAGGAGATTCCCAGTTCACTGAACTTATCCGCAAAAATGATTTCCAGGTCCAGCGCCAAGTCGACCTGTTTTTCAGCGTCAGAGAAAAAGTCGAAGCGAATTTCGTTTTGTTCCGGGAAGTATCCGCCATTTAAAAGGAACGGCTCGGAGGAAAGCTGGCCGCTAAAACCATTGAATATACTTTTCAGACCGGTGGTCCGGATATAGTCCAAAAGACCCTTTAAGCTCGGAAAGGCCCCGAAGTAGGACTTGATATCCGAACGGACACTGTCCATCGTGGGAACATAGGGCAATCCGAGGAGAGCCTGAAATTTCGGCAGGTAGTCGTTGATCCTGAAATCCGGATTGAAGAGGGACCAGATCTCGGGGAGGAACAGGGACATATCCCAGTCCGGGCTCAGGGAAAGATTGGTTTCCTTTTCAAGCAGATTTTTGAGTTTGAGCTTGTGAGTATCCAGGTTGATATCAAAATTCGGCAGATCGATCCCGGGCAGGTTTCCGATGGCGGACAGACAATCGTTAATGTTAAAATTGAAGGCTTCGAGGAGGGTGAAGTATTCAATCGCGGGTTGATAGAAGTCGAAAAAATTACCCGCAGCCGAATCCGTGTTTCCGGCAAGAATCTCATTGATGGCGGTATCGATTACCGGCAAGGTGACATCGGCGGGGCTGGAAAAAACAAAAGTCGCACCGCTATCGCCCCCCCCTTTCAGGAGGTCCAGGAGGGGATCCTTCAGGGTGCTGATATCAACCCTTATGAAAAGGTCCGGTGTTGCACCGGCGAAAAGGGTGTCGCTTTTTATGTCGATGAAAACGGCTGGGCCGTTCCGATCCGTACCAACTGAATCGGCTTCCAGCGACAGTTCGGCAATAAGCGTGCCGGCCGCAGTCAGGTGAACAAAATCGTCGATAGTCGCAGGGGTGATGCCTCGCAACTCAGCCAGCGTGATCCGCCCATCGGCGGCGATAGCTTCATCGAACGCAACGCTTATGGTTGCGCCCAGATCCAGCGTGCCATCACCGGCCAGCACAACGGCCGGTGTTGTCCCGGCGACAACTTCACCCTGAACTGAATCCGCATGTATAGACAGGTTGGCGGTCAGTTCATAAATCTCAACAAAAAACGCGTCCGTGCCGTTTTGGCGTTCAACACCGAATGCAAAATCAAATGTGATTGCAGCAATATAGGCGGCTTCTGCGTCTTCTGCAAATTGAAATTCAAGTTCATCCGCCATGGCGTCGGCGTATAGATGCACCCATCCCTTACGAGTCGCTTTCAAGTCCAAAGCAAAGCGAATTTCGTTGGAAGCTGAATCATATCCGCCGTTTAGGGAATCTATAGTGACAGTTAAACCGGTTGTATGGAAAACCCCTTGCAGGGTTTCAAGAAGACCGTCGATGGTGGGGGGATCGGTGGCATCCGTAAAGTAGTCATGAACCGGCTTGGAAAGCCGCGTGTCCAGAACCTCGTGGGGACCTAAAAGTTGTCCCAGGGTGACCCCGTCGGTCAGGGGAAGCGGCGCTGCAAACGCACTGAAATTTTCCAGAACGCTTCCCAATTCGGTTAGCTCATCCAGGCCCTGAAGGATGGCTGATTTTTCGCCTGCGGTAATAAAGCGGTCGGTCAGGGAAACCGGGGCCGCATAGTCTGTGATCGTTTCTGTTGCATCGGTTGCGGCCTCAGGCAGCGGTTCCCCGTTTTGCTCAACAACCGGATCGGTTTCGTCTAATCCTGAAAAAATATCGGCTATATTCCGGGAAGGGTCATATTGCAGGGCTTGAGGATAGAGCGTATTCCGGGTGTCAGCTTCACCCGGACGCAGCATCTCTTCCAGAGGAGGCGTCTCCAAACCCAAATTAAAGGGTTCCATCGTGTCGGGCGCAATCGCACTGGCCAGCCCCACCAGCGGATCACCCGACAACAGGATCCTCGGTTCAAGGGTTTCCAGCTCAAACTGGTTTGGAGGGTGTGACCGTTTCACCCGGCTGCCTTTCAAGAATTGATCAAACCATCTGCGGCAGCCCGGCTGTCATGTCCCGAATAAAAAGGATTTAGACCCGATGCTTTGCGTCGCCGCCTTTCGGCGGATTTGCCTTTTTCGCTCCTTAACCCAAAAAATGTCTAAAGCTTTTTAAAAAATAGAATGTTGTCAGGGCCCCATAGGCCCGGAAGGATGAATAAAAGAATATTTGAAACCACATCAGGTTTGGAATTATTTGTCAAGAGGTATTTTAGTGGGTATAAAAGGAGTATTTATCATCCCCCCGTTTTGATTAATACCGCCTGCATTATGGCTGGAGGTATATGATTAAAGACATGGATACCGCCTCATTTGATGTAAAAACCAATAATTTCGATTGATTGCGGCATCATTCGAAAGTCACTTTAGAGTTCTTTACCGGAACCGGTAAACGAAAGGGCTTCTCCCAGCCAAGTGTCCATTTTGAGTACATTTCGCCGCTGCCGGTAGGCAAGCCGCTGGGCCGCACGCTGGGCCTGTACCAGGGCTGCCCCTGCCAGACGCCTTGCCCCGAATGTCCGCCAATTGATAGCGGCAGCCAAACGATTTCTCATGGCGTCCGGGACAAACCGCTGAATCAACTCGTCTTCCACGCTCATGAAGGCCTGAACACTGCCGGGATCCCCCTGCCGGGCACAACGCCCGAAAAGCTGCCGGTCGATGCGCCCCGATTCATGCCGTTCCGTGGCAATCACATGCAGGCCGCCCATCTCAGCCACCCCGCGGCCCAGTTTGATATCCGTCCCGCGCCCGGCCATGTTCGTGGAAATGGTAATTCTACCCGCATCCCCGGCTGCGGCAACGATTCTGGCCTCCTCCTTATGGCGAACGGCATTCAACAGATTATACTCAAAGCCCTTCGCGGCTAGAATGGCCGCAAGCGTTTCGCTGGCATTAACACTGCGGGTGCCGACCAGGACCGGACGGCCCGTTTGAATCCATTTTTCAATTGTTTGCACAACTGCCACCCATTTTTCGGCTGCGCTGGAAAAAACCGAGTCCGGATGTGTTTTTCGGATGCAGGGTCTGTTGGTTGGTATGGTCAGAACCGGCAGTTTGTAGATATGCCAGAATTCGGCCGTTGCTTCCCGGGCCGTTCCGGTCATACCGCTCAGCTTTCTAAAGAAACGAAAAAAGCGTTGAAAACTGAGCCTGGCCAGCGTCTCGCTCGGATCATTCACCGGCAGGCACTCCTTGGCCTCTACGGCCTGATGCAGTCCATGCCGCCAGGTCCGGTTGGGCATGAGCCGGCCTGTAAACTCATCGACAATGGCAACCTTGTTGTCCTGGATCACATATTGCTGGTCCCGCCTGTAAAATTCCCTTGCCGTCAGGGCCTGCTTCACCAGTTCCTCTCTACGGGCAGGGCCGCCCCAGATCCCCCGCAACATTTCGGCGTTTGATGCGATCTTGCGGTCGCCTTCCCTGGTCAGGGTAATTTCCCTGTATTTTTGATCCACAAAATAGTCTGCCCCCCGCTCAAGGGATCCGGCAATGCACTGGGCGGTTTCGCAGGCCTCTACCAACGGCCTGTTTTCCCGGGCGCGGGAAATAATCAGCGGAGTGACCGCTTCATCGATTAGCAGGCTGTCGGCCTCGTCCACAATGGCCGTATCCAGGCCTCTTAAAACCACCCCCTGGGTGTCCCGCAAACCGGGCTGGAGCATCTGCCGAAGCAGCCGGCGGGAGGGATGATGCAGGGCGCCGAGTATCAGCCGGTCTCTGAGCAAATCGGCCACCAGTTCCTTCAGGGTCGTATAGACAACGCCCTTATCATAGTTGCTGCGACGCTCCCGGGGATCCATCTGCCCCGTGACACACCCTACCGAAACCCCACAAAATGCATAGAAGGAGCGCATTTCAACGGCATCCCGATCTGCAAGGTAGTCATTGACGGTCACAAAATGAAACGGCCGCCCGGTCCAGGCCGCCAGAACGGACGGCAGGCAGGCCGTCAGGCTTTTTCCCTCTCCTGTGGCCATCTCAGCGAGGTACCCGCGGTAAAGTGCGATCGCCCCCATGACCTGAACCGGATAGGGCCGCAGCCCCAGGGTCCTGCTGGCGACCTCCACCATACTCGCCAATGCTTCGGGGAGAAGGTCCGCATAGCCCTTGGCTTGACGCCGGAATTGGGTTTGCATTTCCGCAAGCCGGTCACGCAGCCTGCGGTCGGAGACATGCATCAGCGCCCGGGCCGTTTCGCTGATTTTCAGCGATTCGCGTTCGAGGGTGCGACCCAAACCGGCACGGCGATGGTACCATCCCATCAGTCCATGCAAGGCCCCGTCCATACCCCCGTGCAGTTTTCCGGGGGTCACCATATGGGTGCGGCGGTAATCCTGCGCCGGAAGAATCACAGCTGATACCTATTTTGAAGGAGTTGTCTGAACCGATGCGCCCATTGCAGCAGGAGCGGTTTCGGATTTAAAGTAAAGCGCAGTTTTCCGGACCGCCCATGGAGTAAAACCACCCCGGGGGCGGGCTGGATATCCGCGTAAATCTGAAAAAAAGGCTCAACCGCCTGGAGGCCGGTCTGATCTTTGACCGAGGCGGCCACCTCGCCGCCGCCCCGCCACCCCAGAGCCGCCGAAGGCAGCTTTTCCTGCTGATAGGGGATAATCTTGTATGACGCTACCGCCAGGTTTTTCTCTCCCTGCCCATAAATGCGAACCTCGACCTTCCGTATCTGCCCGTTGAAAAGGTCGGCGGCTTCTTTCTGGGATACCACCGCCGAAAAACGGAAGGCCCCATGATGAACGATCTGCCCGATCACGGATCCTCTCTGGAACCATGTTCCGACCCAGTCCTTTATGGCGGGGGCCACCCATATTCCCGATAGTCTGGCCCGCACCATCAGGTCGCTCTGTCGTGTTTTCAGGTCTTTCAGTTTGGAATCAATGGCCTCCAGACGCTTGCGGATCGGTTCAAGATCAGCCGTCTGCATGCGAAGGGCCTGCAACTGCATGGCCAGTGTTTCTTCCCGCTGCGCCGTGGCGGCCTCAATTTCAAAATCGAGCTCTCGATCCGAAAGTTCCAGGAGCGCTGCTCCCGCCCGCACCTCCACCCCGGAAGCGGCATGGATAGTCGCCACATACCCGGGCGCATCGTTAACCACCTGAATGTATTGCGCGGCCTCCACCACTCCGGGGGCGCGAAATCTCTCCGGAAATGGCCAGACAGCAAGAAAGGAGACGACTGTTCCCAAAAAAACGACACAGACTGCAATCGCCCGTATCCTCGTGCGGGCCAGGCGGGGGCTGGTTGACAGATAGATGACCAATCGGAAAACAGGCACCAGTCCCCACGAAATCACACAGATCAGGGCCATGACGAGTCCGGCCAGGAGGAACTTGTCCGCAACGAAAAGAATGATGCCGGCAAACACCACCACCCGGTAGATGCCGCTCAAGACGCCGAACACGCTCAACCAGAAAGCCTCTTTAAAACTCTGCGCCGGACTGAAGGAATCCCTGTATCCAAAGACATAATGCTCCACGACATGACGCAGGTGTCTGCTTGCGCGGGTATGAAGGTTGGGGATATCCAACAGATCGGAAAGAATGTAGTAACCGTCAAAACGCAGCAGCGGGTTTGCGTTAAACAGGACCGTTGAAACCGAGGCAATGAACATAATGTTGTAGGCCAGGCTGTGAAGCATCCCCGGCCCTGTTCGGGCCCACACGAAAGTCGCCAGCGCCGCCACAAATACCTCCGTGATCATACCGGCCGCGCCCACAAGGGCACGCTGCCAGCGGCTTCGAAAGGACCAGCTCGAAGTCGCATCCATGTAAGGAAGCGGGGTAAATACCAGCAGCATGACCCCCATGGTGTGGACTTCGCCGCCGAAGCGCCTGCAAATAAAGGCGTGGCCGAATTCATGCAGGCTTTTGATCAGCACCAATCCCACATACAGAAACAGCAGGTTGTCCGGGGCCAGGATGCCCTGGACCTGGTCCCTGGCCAGGTCAAAATGGTCTATTACCAGCTTCCCCGCCGCCGCCACAACCGTCAGCCATAAAACCGCCCCCAAAGGCGAGATCAGGAATTTAAAGAAGGGCATCATCCTTCTCAGCAGGTTTTCCGGGTCAAACAGGGGGATACGGATAAACATGATGCTGAGGAGTTTGGACTGGAGCACACGCTGCTGTCTCTTGCGGTAACGTTCAAAAAGCTTGGCGCTGTCCGCCGGCATTTCAAAGTAGAGCAGGTTGGCAAAATAAAGCTGGGTCAGCAGCTGGATGACATCTTCCTGCCCGGGAGCGGCATCCGGATGCCGATCCAGACATTCCTGCCAAACTTCCTCCACTGTGCGATCCGGACGCAATCGGATAACAAACTCATGCGCCTCCGGGCGCAAACGGAAATACTGGTTATTAAAGGGGTCGCGCAGCACGTACCATGTTTCCCCCCGGAAAACCTGTTTGCGCACCTTTACCGTGGGATGCAGGCTCACTTTGAGGCCGGCAACACGATACCATGACTCGCTGAATGTTCTTCCCGCTGTAGGCATGTTACCACCAGAAGAAGATTCGGAGAAAATCGATGGTCCGGTGCGTAAATATCCACAGGATATTGCGCCTGCCCACATTGATCTTTGCCACACCGCTCATGCCCGGCCGCCACCAGTTGCTTGCGTTTTCCGGGAAACGGGCCCGCACCCGGAAAACGTTCTGATTTTCCTCGGAAACCGCCACCGGATCGATCCGCTCAAGCTTGATGGGAAACTTCAGGTCCGGCCTGCTTACAAAGGCTATCTCCCCTGTGGCATCCGGGGTCAATTCATGAATATCGCGTTCGTCCACTTTCAGTTCGGCAAACAGTTTTTCGATCCGGGCCACCTTGAACAGGATATCGCCTTTTTTGACAGGGGCCCCCAACAGTTCCTGCAGGTCGCCCTCCACCACAATTCCGGCAAAAGGCGCCTTCAGTCGGGCATGCGCGATATGATAGCGAACCAGCTTGAGACGCGCCGCAGCTTGTTTTTCAAGCGCCCTGGCAACCTTCATGTCGGCCAGGGCGTTCTGGGCACGGGCCTTTTCAGCTTCCCGGGAATAGCGATTCTGATTGGCAATGGCCGTGGATTCCTCGAGAAGG
>ENA-OSEO01006791-OSEO01006791.1-sediment-metagenome-genome-assembly--contig:-NODE-6791-length-10068-cov-8.380042_pt1 | contig 10068 bp, 8 predicted proteins | sample MGYA00237883_ERZ534232 | MGnify/ENA metagenome assembly ERZ534232
CGGCCCGGCCATGTGGGCGGCCACAAAGGCCATGGGCAGGCGGTGGTAAGCCATTTCCTCCCTGATGGCGAAGGTCAAGGTAGACGATTCGCCCAGACCGCCGTACTCCTTGGGCCAACCCGGGGTCAGCCAGCCGTGGGCGGCGAATTTCCTGATAAATTCCCGGCCCAGTTTCCCCCCGTAGCAATAGCCCAACTCCAAGCTCTCGGCCAACATCTCGGGCGTGGCCTCGGCCTTGATGAAGGCCCTGACCTCGTTAAGCACTTTTTCTTGCGCCGGTGTAAACTGAAAATCCATTCTTCCAATCCTCCTTGCCCGGACGGCTTCTTTTCCGGACGATAGACGTGTTTTCCCCGAGCCTGTCGGCTATTTCTTTTTAAGAAAACCTCTCATGGCACATTGATACTCCATGGTGCAGGAATAGTCAAACACCTGGTTGAGCATCCACTTGATATAAAGGTTGACCGCCTTTTTGGTCGATTTGATGGCCAAAAGATCGCCTTCGGCCAACTGTCGGGCCATATCCATGACCGCTTGGTCCAGTTGCTCATGGGGGACGACCTTGTTGACCAGACCGATGCGCAGGGCTTCCTGAGCGTCGATGACTTCCCCGGTCATCAACAGTTCCTTGGCTTTGTTCACTCCGACCAACAAAGGCCAGATCACCGCCCCGCCGTCTCCGGCCGCCAGCCCCACCTTGACGTGGGTGTCGCCCAGCTTGGCCCGGTCGGAAGCGATGACGATATCCGGGAACAGGGCCAGGGTGACGCCGAAACCGGCGGCCGGGCCGTTGACTCCGGCGATAATCGGCTGTTCGACCTCAAGGATGTTGACCAGAATATCCCTGGCTTCCATAAAAATTTTATCAATGGCTATCTGGTCCTGGGCCGGTTCTTTCAGGTCGGCCCCGGCGCAAAAGCCTCGTCCGGCCCCGGTTATAGTGACGACGTCCGCTTCGGTGTCATGCCTTATATCCCGGAAAATATTGGCTATCTCGGTATGCAGCCGCGGTGTGACCGCATTAAGCCGGTCCGGGCGGTTGAGGGTCAACCGCAGAATCCTCCCTTGACGTTCGACTAAAATGTCCTGGTATCCGCTGTAATCCATATCGACCTCCTTTTTCGCCGGGTCGCCTTAGCCGCGACCTGATTTCATCTGTGGACTTTTGACGGCCCTGATTAAAAGATCATAGAAGCCGTCGATTTCGGTCACTAAAGGATATTCTTTTTCCAGCATGGCCCACGGGGAACATATATGGTCCAGGGTGCCGAAAATCATGGCTCGAAACAAATGCATTCTCAAACTTTCTCTGAAGACGCCCTTTTCTTGGCCTTCCTCGAATATTTTTTGGATTTTTTGGTCATGAGACCTCATGGCCTGGTGTTGTTCAGACATATAAAACCGAGGATTAGGGATAAGGTCTTTGAAATACACCCGGGCCCACTGCTGGTGTTTTTCAATGATCGCCAGGAAATGCCACAAAACATGTTTGATTTTGTTTTCCGGCCGGCTGGGGGCCAGGGCTTCATCGAAAGTGTCGGAAAACGTATTCATGCGCTTTTGAAAAATGGAAAAGAGCAAGTCTTCCTTGTTTTTAAAATATTCATATATAGTGCCGTCAGCAACGCCGGCTTTGCGGGCGATCTCGGAAATGGTGGTGTCGTAAAACATTTTCTTAAAAAAAAGCTCTTCGGCGGCTAAAAGTATCCTTTCCTTTTTATCCTCTATTTCGGTTACCCTCGAAAGTGAATCTTCAGTTTCCTTTTTGACCGCCAGGACCATGGCCGAGGCCAGTTCATCGAAATCCTCGAGGGGCTCAAAGGGCCGGTTGAACAAGATCAGAGTTAAAAACAGGTAGTTGATGGTCCCGAGCAAGAAATTTCTGAATATTCTTGGGCTGACCTTCTCCCGGAACAGACCAGCCTGCTTTCCTTCTTCAAGGATAGTCACCGGCATCCGGGCCACTTCCTTGGCCAGTTGGTAGCCTTCGGAGTGGTAGTAGTGGGGAATGGTCTGGATTTCCAAAAGAAAGACGCGGATGAATTCTTTGCGGCTCTGGTTCCACCACAAGTATTGCCAGATGAAGGTCCGCAGCTTTTCCTCGGGGTTTTTAATTCCGGTCAGACGCTCCTGGGTGTTGCCCAGGAAGTCCTGAAAGTACAACAAGGGGATGGAGAGAAGAATATCTTCTTTATTTTTGAAATGGTTGTAGATGGTGGCCTCGCCCAAGCCCACCCCTTTAGCCAATTCCGAGATGGTCGAGGCCCTGAAGCCCTTTTCGGCAAAGACGTTGGTGGCCGTTTCGATTATTCTGTTTTTTTTCTCGTCAAAGAGGCGCACGAATTATATTCGCTTTCGATAAACCCCGATGTTCTGGAGGGCAGAGGTCGGCTGAACGATTACCGGTTCAAAAAACGCCGGATATTTTATTCCCGGCCGGGGGGTCCAGGTCCATGATTCAAGCCATATCGATTTCTCCCGGCCGAGTGGACCGTCAGGCCCCGTTCTGACCGTTTCGCCCCGGCCCCAGGTCTTGGTTCAAATCTTGATTATTTCGATAGAAGTTCAACTGGTCCGTTTTTTGAAGTCGGGTTTTCTTTTTTCCATGAAAGCCCGCATCCCTTCATGGGTTTCGCCGGTATAGACCACGCCCTGCATAAGCTCGGGTTCAGTAATGAACATATTGCCGAAGCCCTGCATGGAAGCACCCAGAGCGATTTTTTTGGTGATCCTGATACAGGTCGGGCTTCTGGAAGCGATTTTGGCGATAAATTCATGAGTGGCTTCCATTAATGAATCGTTGGGCACGACCTTATTGGCCAGATTAAGCCGATAAGCCTCCTGGGCCGGGATGGGATCGCAGGCCATGACGATCTCCATGGCCTTGGAGGCCCCGACCAGCCTGACCAGCCTGGGGGTGCAGCCCCAGGTGTAATAAGTGCCGATGTTGGTTTCCGGAACGATGTAATAACTGTCTTCGGTCATAATCCGGAAATCGCAGGCCTGGGCCACAGCCATGCCGGCCCCGCAGACGATTCCGCGCATGGCGCAGACCGTGACCTGCTCGAGGCTCTCCAGACTGCGCATCATTTCGTGGCCGTTGAGCTGCTGCTGGCGGGCGTCCTGGGGGGTGAAATCTCTTTGAGTGAATTCATTCAGGTCCGCGCCGCCGGAAAAGTGTTCGCCCTGTCCGGTCAGGATGACAAAGCGGGCCTCAAGGTTGTTCCGGAGGGAATGCCAGGCGTCGAGCAGCTCTTCCAGCATCTTGGCGTTAAAAAGGTTCAATTTGGGCCGCTTGAGGGTCACGGTGACTATTTCGCCGGATTGTTCGAAGGTGATGGCTTCATAGTTCCTCATAAACATGCTCCTCCAGGGTATTTTTCCCGTGGGAATTATTTTTTTGGATTAGACGGTTGAAAAGCCGAGTCTTCAATCTTCGGTTTGGGATTGCCTTCTGAAGGCCAGCCAAGCGTTCACGAAAATAAAACGACAATTTTTATATAAAAATTAATAATTAAACAGAAAGACCGGATTGAGATTAGCAAAGGCTTTATCCCATGTCAATACAAATATTCATTTATCAGGCCTCGCCGAATATGTACATAGTTTTTTCTTGACAAGGGGGCGGGGTTGATTTAGTCTTCAAAAAAGTTGAAATTTGTTAATAATCCAGCCTTTCAAAAAACTTTGCAGGAGGAGAAACCATGAAAAAAATGGCGTGGGTTGGGGGTATTTTCGTGTTGGCCCTTTTGCTGGCCGCTCAAGTCTCTCCGGCCGGGGCTCAGGACAAAAAACCTTTTAAAACAGTCGGGGGCATGCCTTTAAGCGGCGTGGCCGGAGCCTTGACGGAAACCGGTCTGGGGGTTTTGGATGCGGCTGAATACATCAACAAGACCGGCGGGGTAGGCGGCCGGGAGTATGTGGCCATTATTGAAGACGGACGTTACGATGTGCCGGCTACTTTGGGCATCTTCAACAAATACGTGGATTCTGAACCGGCCGATGAACTCCTTTATTACTGCCAGTACAACACCCCGGCCTTGAAGGCCTTGCAGGAAAGAGTCAATAAAGAAGTGAAGATCCCGGTGATGGCCGGATCGATGTCGGCCATTATCTTCGATGAAAAAGTCAAGGAAACCTCGCCTTATTTCTTCGCCTCCGGTCCTGGTTACGGCGAGCAGTGGGCCATGGTCCTCAAGTACATCAAAATGAACCACAAAAAGAGCACCCCGCCTCGGCTGGCCTTCCATTACTATGACAATTCCACCGGCCGGGACCCCTGGGACTATATCAAGCGTTATGCCGAAAAATACGGCGTCGAGATCGTCCTGTGGGAGCCTTTCGCCCCGACGGCCCAGACCTTCGCCCCCAGTTTCCTCAAATTCAAGAAAGAAAAGATCGAATACGTGCTTTTCTGGAACTGGTCGGCCAAGACCGGGGCTCGGTGGTTTCCTGAGGCTAAAAAGTACATCCCGGAGATTCCCACCTTCGGCATCCACTGGAACGCCGGGCTGCTCTACTTCGATCTGGCCAAAGAGGGATATGACGGCCACACCATCGTCAGTCCTTTTCCCATCGAGACCGAAACGGACAACAGGTTCGTGAAGCTGGTCACTAACTTCGCCAAGGAAAAGGGCCGGGACATCCGTCTCTGGCAGGTCTACATGCAAAGCTGGCAGATGGGTCTGATCCCGGCCGTAGCCGCCCGCCAGTTGATCGCTGAAAAGAAACCGGTGACCAGGGACACCCTTCGGGACCGGATTGAAAACATCAAAGGCTATGACATGATGGGCATGTACGGCGAGGAGGAGCTCGATTTCACCAGCCACAAATATTCCAGAGCCAGATTCGTCCGGGCCGATTGGAGCAAAAAGACCCTGGTCGCGATCTCCGACTGGGTCAATGTTTACGATTATATAAAATAATTTTCCAGGTAAGTCTCAAGGCGGAGAGGCGCAAATCCTCTCCGCTGAATGTCCTTCCATCAGGGGACCTGACCTTATCCCTCGGCCATCAAGGGTGTCACTTTTTCCATAGCCAGTAACCATCATAAGATTTTCAACAACCTGAATTCTTCATTATGTAAAAACGGATAACTTGATTTAAATCCATGCTGACCTTGATTCATTTTCGAGAAGGCTGTTTTGGTGACCAGCCCCCCATACCTGTTTGACCCCGAAAAGTTTCGGAATTTGCCAATTTTAAGTCATAAATAAATTTCAGGGCTAGGTAAATCAAATAAATCCATTCTAAACCGTAACAAACAAATTTCCGAAAAAGATCTGCGGGGGAGCAAACATGAAGGAAAAAAGGGATGTCACATGGGTTATCGGAGGATTGTTTTTACTGGTCTTCCTAGTCTCGCCAGCTTGGGCTCAGGCCAAAAAACCATTTAAGGCCCTGGGGGCCATGCCTTTAAGCGGTATGGTCGGTGCTATTGTCGAATCCGGCCACGGGGTTATAGATGCTGCTGATTACATTAATAAAACCGGTGGAATTGGCGGGCGGGAATTCCAAGCCATCATCGAGGACGGCCGCTACGATGTGCCGGCCACTTTAGGAATTTTCAACAAATATGTGGATTCAGAGCCGGCGGACGAGCTGCTCTATTACTGTCAGTACAACACTCCGGGTTTGAAGGCCTTACATGAGAGGGTCCACAAGGAAGTCAAGATTCCGGTTTTAGCCGGGTCGATGTCGGCCATTATTTTCGACGAAAAAGTCAGAGAGACCTCGCCCTATTTCTTCGCCACCGGCCCGGGTTACGGCGAGCAGTGGGCCATGGTCCTCAAATACATCAAAATGAACCACAAAAAGAGCACCCCGCCTCGGCTGGCCTTCCATTACTATGATAATTCCACCGGCCGGGACCCTTGGGACTATATCAAGCGTTATGCTGAAAAATACGGCGTGGAGATCGTCCTGTGGGAGCCTTTCGCCCCGACCGCCCAGAGCTTTGCTCCCAGCTTCCTTAAATTCAAAAAGGAAAAGATCGAATATGTCCTCTTCTGGAACTGGTCGGCCAAGACCGCGGCCCGGTGGTTTCCGGAAGCCAAGAAATACATTCCGGAGATGCCCTCTTTCGGCATCCACTGGAATGCCGGGCTGCTCTATTTTGATCTAACCAAAGAGGCTTACGACGGTCACACCATCGTCAGTCCCTACCCGATCGAAACCGAAACCGACAATAAATTCGTCAAGCTGGTCACTGACTTCGCCAAGGAAAAGGGGCGGGACATCCGTCTCTGGCAGTTCTACATGCAAAGCTGGCAGATGGGTCTGATCCCGGCCGTGGCCGCCCGCCAGTTGATCGCCGAAGGCAAGCCGGTGACCAGGGAGACTCTGCGGGACCGGATTGAAAACATCAAAGGCTACGACATGATGGGTATGTACGGCGGCCGGGAGCTCGATTACACCAGCCATAAATATTCCAGGGCCAGGTTCGTCCGGGCCGATTGGAGCAAAAAGACCCTGGTCCCGGTCTCCGACTGGGTCGACGTTTATGATTATTTAAAGTAGATAAATTCAAAAAAGCCATGTTTTAACCAGCCGGAGGAGGGAAATCAAAATGAAGAGGATTATTATGGCCGGTTTGATCGTCCCGGCCTTGCTTATTTTTTGGACCGCCGCAGGTCTGGGGGCTTCGGACCAAAAACCAGTCAAGATGCTCGGGGCCATGGTCCTGAGCGGAGCGGCGGGAGCGGTTCCGGAGACGGCTTGGGGCTTTATGGACGCAGCGGATTATATAAACCAGACCGGCGGAATCGGCGGACGGCCTTTCGTGGCCATAGTTGAAGACGGCCGAGTTGACGTCCCCACCACCCTGGGCATATTTAATAAATACGTTCAAACCGAGCCGAAAGACGAGCTGCTCTTTTATTGCCAGTATAATTCATTCGCCCTCAAGGCCTTGCAGAAACAAATTAACGAAGAAGAAAGGATACCTGTCCTGGCCGGAACCATGTCGGCGGTGATCTTCAACGATAAAGTCAGGGAGGAATGCCCTTATTTCTTTTCCACCGGTCCCGGCTGGGGCGAGCAGTGGGGCATGGTTCTGAAATATATCAAGGATCATCACTCCAAAGGCACACCGCCGCGGGCGGCTTTCCATTTCATTGATAATTCCTCCGGCCGAGACCCGATGGAAGCCGTCAAGCACTACGCCAAGAAATTTGGTGTGGAAATTGTTATGATGCAACCCTTTTCTCCGACTGCTCAGACCTTTGCCCCGGACTTTCTCAAGTTCCGGAAAGAAAATATAGAATATGTGCTGTTTCAGAATTATTCCTTTCAAGTGGGGGCCCGGTACTTTAATGAAGCCAAGAAATATATTCCTGAATTGCCTATTTACGGCGTTCATTGGACCGCGGCCAACGTGTATTTCGACATTTGTAAGGAGGCCTACGACCACTATGTGGTCCACGGCTATCCGGTTGAAACGGAAACAAGCAATAACTTCGTAAAATTAGTCATAAAAACAGTTGAAGAAAAGGGCAGGAAAGTCAGGGCTTGGACCATGTATATGCAGAGTTGGATGATGGCCGCCCTGGCCGCCGAGGCCGCCCGTCAAGTATCAGCCGCCGGGAAGCCCCTGACCAGGGACCATTGCCGGGAGGCTCTGGAAAATATAAAAGATTATGATATGTTAGGGATGTATGGCGGCAGAACCTTCAGCTATGCCACCCACAAGTTCTCCCGGGCCAGAATGCTGCGGACCGACTGGAACAAGAAAACCCTGGTTCCCCTGGTCGATTGGGTGGATATCAACACCTACCTCAAGTGAAGAGCGGATTTTCCGCATATTATTTATTGATGAAATAGATTCAATATAATTTAAATATTGAACGTCAATTTATTTTTTTCTTGACAAGCCGGCCGGCCTGTCCTAAACTGGCGACCCATAACCGTTTATCGTCGATTTTTGTTAATAATCAAGTTGTCCTCGATAGTTGGCGGGTGAAGGCCAAGGGGAAAAGCTCATCCGCCTTGAGGAAAGGGAAGGGCTTAGTCATTTCAATTCTTTATTGACTGGGATTCATATGGAATATCTTTTTCAGGTTTTCGGCTCCGGAGTCATTCAGGGTTTGATCTACGCCCTGATCGCGGTCAGCCTGGTTCTGATTTATAAATCGTCCGAGGTCTTCAACTTCGCGGTGGGCGAGTTCTGCACCATCGGAGCCGTTTTTTTCTTCGCCTATCATGCCTTGGGCCTGCCCCTCTGGGGGATCATTCCGGCCATGCTGATCACTTGCGCCGTATTCGCCTCCATAGTGGAAAAGCTCATCATCGACCAGCTCCTCGGCCGGCCGCCCCTGTCCATCACCCTGGTGACGGTCGGCTTATCCAGCATCCTCATCGGCGGTCTCCAGATTTTTTTCGGGACCAATCCCGAACCGATCGACCTGGGCCTGCCTGATCTGACCTTCGAAATTTGGGGCGGTCTTTTCATTTCCACCCAAATCTGGAACGCCATCATCGCGGTTCTGGCCTTGGCCGTTCTTTTGATCTTTTACAAATACACCACCATGGGCATTTTGATGCGGGCCACGGCCGACAGCCAGGTCAAAGCCCTTGTTCTCGGCATCCCGGCCAGAAGGATTCTGATGCTCACCTGGGCCATCGCCGGCATGACCACGGCGCTGGGCGGTCTGGTCGTAGCCAACGGCAGCGCGGTTTCCTACGATATGGGCCTGGTGGGTCTGGCGGCCATTCCCGTGGTTTTGGTGGGAGGACTGGACAGCGTTCCCGGGGCCATTTTAGGTGGAATCCTTATTGGTTTGGTCGAAGCCTTTACCACTTTTTACTTGGAAATGTGGGTCAATCTGCCTGGTTTCAAGGCCGTCTCGCCCTACATCGTCCTCCTGATCATTCTGTTTATCAGACCTTACGGCCTCTTTGGCAAAGAGCTGATTGAAAGGGTCTAAGTTTTGATAGAAATAGAAGGCCTGCGAGTAGTTTACCACGACGTCATCTCCGTGCTCCACGGGGTTTCGACCAAACTTTTCGACGGCCAGATCACCACCCTTTTGGGGGCCAACGGGGCCGGCAAAACGACTCTCCTGCGAACCATCTCCGGCATCCTTCAAATCTTTGACGGCGACGTTCTAGAGGGAGTGATCAAGATTGACGGGCAGGACGTCACCAACGTCAATCCGGTCATTCTGACCAGGAAGTTCGGCATCGTTTACATCGTGGAAGACCGGACCATCTTCCCGCAGCTCGATGTCATGGAGAACCTCAAATGCGCGGCTTCCTCCAGGCGGGACAAAAATATCCAGAAGGATGTAGAACGGGTCTTTCTTCTCTTTCCGGCCTTGAAAAATCGGCTGGTGGGCAAGGCCGGGTACATGTCCGGGGGCGAGCAGCAGATGCTCTCCCTGGCCAACGGCCTGATGACCAAACCGAAGACCTTTCTCCTGGATGAACCGTCTTTGGGCCTGGCTCCGATCCTGGTGCGGGAGATGTTTAAAATCATCAAAAAGATCAACATAGAAGACCAAATCTCCATGTTCTTGATCGAACAGAACGCGGCGGCGGCCATGCGGGTCTCCCACCGGGGCTACGTCATGGAAAACGGACGGATCGTTTTTGAAGGGACGGCGGCCGAGCTGGAAAATAATGAAGACATCAAGGATTTCTATTTAGGGGCGGGGAAGCAGGGTTCCAAAAAGGATTATCGTCAGTCCAAGAGGTACAAACGGAGGAAAAGATGGCTGGGATGACCGGCGAGCCGATCCTCTCGGCCGTCGAAGTCTCTCTGAGTTTCGGCGGGATAATGGCCCTGAACAACGTCAGCCTGGACGTTTATCCAGGGGAGATTCTGGCCATCATCGGCCCCAACGGCGCGGGCAAGACCAGTCTGCTCAATTGCATCAACGGCTTGTACCGTCCCAATGCCGGACAAGTCTTTTTTGCGGGCCGAGACATTACCAGAATGAAGGCTCACAAGCGGGCCTGGCTTAGGATGGGACGGACCTTCCAGCACGTGGAGCTTTTCAAGGGCATGACCGTTCTGGACAACATCAAGCTGGGCCGGGTCATGGACATTCAGGCCAATTTTTTCGGGGC
>ENA-OSEO01006792-OSEO01006792.1-sediment-metagenome-genome-assembly--contig:-NODE-6792-length-10068-cov-7.485337_pt1 | contig 10068 bp, 9 predicted proteins | sample MGYA00237883_ERZ534232 | MGnify/ENA metagenome assembly ERZ534232
CTGCTTCTGGGATCCGGGATAATTTTAATTTCCGAACATTTATTCCATCCCAGATACCTGTCCCTCATTGCCGTCCCCGTTGCAACTGCATGGCTGGTATCCGTCTTTGCGCTAAGAAAGGAATATTCGAAAATTCTTCTCGACCTTGTATCCAAAGACATTTTGGACTTGAAATCCCTTGAAAAAACGGACATGGATCGACTGTTCGGCGGCAGCGGAGTGACGTCCCGGCTGATCCAGGCGTTTCTGGGGGCCAAAGGGGACAGCGCTCTGTGGTATGCCCGACTGATCAAATCGCTGGGAGCAAAAGACTTCGACCGACACCTTTTGACCGTCATAAAACGCCAAAAGGACAGTGCCCGGCAGGGTCTAATAGAACTGCTGTCTCCCGAAGCCGGAAAAGAAGCCGCCTCCCTGCTGTGCGACCTGATAAAATCTGAAAAAAATCCGGATATCGTTGTTCCTGCCCTGAGAGCCGCAAACCGGCTCGACCCGGAATCTTGTGCCATATTTGACTTTTCATCTCTTTTACCCAGCCAACATCCGGAAATAAAGGCCAACGCGCTGATCGGACTTTACCGCAGGGATCCGGGGAAATTCGGCCCAACCATTATGAAATGGCTCCACTCGGAAACGCTGGTAGAAAGAACGGCCGGCATCATTGCCGCAGGGAATTCCGGAGACATATCCTTTGCCGATCATCTTGAAAAAATGCTGGTTTTTGAAGAAAATAGGCCGGTTTTGCCCTTTATTTTTCGCGGACTTCGCGATCTCGAAACAAAAGAATTGAACGATCTGGCGCTTCCATTTCTATCAGATCCGTCGGATAAAATTCGTGAAGCGGCACTATCGGTCATTGAAATCGAAAATGATGATATTTTAAAAAACGTCATTTCAAAGATGGGCGATACGTCGGAAAACATATCTCAATTGGCCAATAAAAAAATTGAAACAGCCCGCTATCAGAACATTGAGATGCTGGTTGAATCTCTGGGCATGCCAAATGAAAGAATCAGAAAGGGAATATTCAGGCTACTGGAATTCTTAAACATAAAAGCCCTGGATCTTTTCCGGTTTGCTCGAAATCAAATCAAAGAGGGCTATCAGTACCTGTCGGATGCCTTAAGTCTGGAAACCTTTCCGGAAACGGTTTCTCGCAACCTTCTTGTGAATCATCTGAATCAGAAGAAAATGCTTAGAATCGAAAACGTGCTTCGTGTGATGGCGCTTCAGGACACCTCAGGTCAAATGAAAATCATTTACCGGGGGATTCTTTCTTCAGATTCCCGAAAACGTGCAAACGCCGTGGAAGCCCTGGAAAATAGAATGGACAAACGCTTGTTTAAAGAAATGATTCCACTGATGGAAAGTTCTTCTCCCCATGAAGCGCTGTCCATCGGGAAAAAGAGTTTTGAACTGATCGGCATCGATTCCGGAGAACACGTCGTACTATCCAAGCTCCTGTCGGAAAAAGATTGGGTAACGGTGGCATTAACCCTGGATCTTTTACAACATACGAAATATATTCAAATGGTCAAAAATTTGATTTTGGAATTGGCCACATCCGACCATAAATACATTCGCCAGAAGGCCCAGAAAATGATTGAGAAACAAGAAGCTGGATTTTCCAACATTTGATTTGGAAAAAGTCTAATCCGATTTAGCTTCGAACGGTTTTTTTCAAAGGACGAAAGTACAAAAAAAATATTCTTTTTCGTGTTTTTAAAATTTCGTGCTTTCGTGATAGATTTCATGTTTCGGTTCAGTTTTTTCGCCATTTATGAATTACACACGGCAATGAGCCTTAATGCTGAATTGGATAAGCCTTACCATATGTCGCGCTCAGACAAATGTTTGGGGGCGGAACTCGCACGAGCTGGCTTAGGAGGACGGCATGACGGAGGAAACAACCCTCTCCGATAAGATTGTGCTTTTGAAAGGTATTGAAATATTTCAGGGCCTGGCTGTCAGCGAACTTGCCGCCATCGCCTCTGTTGTCGAAGAGGTCGATTATCCCGCCGGCGAAATCATCATTAAGGAAGGCACTTCAGGAGAAAATTTGTATCTGGTGATAAACGGTGAAGTTTCGGTTATCAAGGATCTGGGTGAAGCCAATGAGGTGGAGATGGATCGAATGACCGCCGGCGATTATTTCGGTGAAATGGCCCTTTTTGAAGATGCGGTTCGCTCTGCAAGCATCCGAACGGAAAAACCGTCCGCCTTCATGGTTCTTCACAAACAGGAGTTTAATGAAATCGTCCGGGAATACCCCCAGATTGCACTGGAAATCTGCAAGGTCCTTATTGGGCGAATCCGCCATCTCCACCGGAAAATAGAATCCCGTGACTTTTGCCTGTAAGATGAAAAGGTCAGAAAAATGAAAATAGCCTTTATGATGGACAAATTAGAGTCCATTAATCCCGTGTGGGAAACCACCAGCCATCTGATGTACGAGTGCAATCAGCGGGGACATACCGTTTATTTCCTCGAAGACCATGATATTTATATCCGTGGGGGGGAGATTGTCGCCAGGATGCGTAATATCACCGTAGCGCCGGACCTTTCCATGAAAAAATACTGGCGATCCGCAATAAAATGCCTCAAAAAAGACGAACTCATATTTGAAACCGTGACCGAACTCGATGTTCTGTTTTTAAGAAAAAATCCCCCCCTCAATTATCAGGCCATGGAATTCCTTTCTCCCGTCAGTGACCGGGTCTTTATGATCAATTCCACCATCGGTCAAATTATCGGGAACAGCAAACTTTATGCATTGAATTTTCCGGACATAATTCCTGTAACGCACGTATCAAGGGATCCGAAAAGACTGAAAAAAATCATTGATGACTTCGGCGGTGCCATGGTGATCAAACCCTTACAAGGATTCGGCGGTCAAGGGGTTATCAAGGTCAGTACAAAAGACCAGGAAAATCTGAATTCTTTGATCAATTATTATGTGAAGGGGTATAAAAATTATCCGGAACGCGATCCGATTATGGTACAGGAATTCCTGGAAATCGTAAAAAAAGAAGGGGATATCAGGATATTGCTTTTAAACGGGGAGATTCTGGGCGCCATGCGGCGAATACCCCAAAAAGGAGACTTCAGGACCAATGTTCACGCCGGTGCAGGGGTGACCAGACATAAAGTGACAGACCAGGATAAAGAAATCTGCCGGATCATCAAAGACCGATTGATCAAAGACGGCCTCTATTTTGTCGGTATTGACGTGATCGGGGACAAGTTGGTCGAAATCAACTGTGTCAGCCCTGGCGGAATCCCGCGCATCAATCGCCTGGACAATGTAAAACTTGAAGCCGATGTCATTGATTTTGTGGAAAAAAAAGCCAAAGAAATGAAAGGATCGCACCATTAATTTGAATAAACAAAAATATAACCGTCCGTTTTCAAACCTCCGATTCTTGTTTTTTATAAACATTTTAACCATTTTTTTAGTATCGATATCGTGCAGTAAAGAACCGAATCATCATTTCCTTAAAATCGGGCTGGCGGAAGAACCCAAAACCTTGAATATCTGGCTGGCCAGCGATGCCAACTCAAAAAAAATATTGTCCCTGATTTATCAACCGCTTTATCTGCACGATCCGGACACCCTTGCACTGATCCCCTGGCTGGCAGCCGACAAGCCGGAATTTCATGCGGAATCGATTTCATACACCGTCCGGCTCAAACCGGCAAAGTGGTCGGACGGATCGGATGTCACATCGGAAGATGTCCGCTTTACCGCAGATCTCATAAAGGAATTCAGAGTTCCCCGGTACTTTTCCGACTGGCAATTTATAAAAAAAATTGAAACACCTGACAAGCACACCGCCGTATTCTACTTAAGTCACCCGAAAGCCATATTTTTGGATAGAACCCTGACGACACTCATCGTGCAGAAAAAGGAATGGTTCCATGTAACGGAAACGGCCAAAACACAAAAACAACCCCTGAGATTTCTGCTCAATTACAAATTGGACCAACCCATGGGATGCGGCCCTTTTGTTTTAAAAGAATGGCAAAAGGGGACGTATCTCCATTTAAGGAAAAACGCACATTTCTTCGGCACCAACATGGATATCAATCGATATAACCTCGGCCCTTATATCGATGACATCATTTTTAAAATATACGGGACTTCCGACGTTGCCATACTGGCACTGAAAAAAGGAAGCATCGACATGTTCTGGTGGGGAATTCAGCCGGGATACCTGAAAGACCTCCAGGAAAACAGCAACATTCAAGTATTTTTCAATAAAAAAAGTGCCGTACATTTCATGGGTTTCAATGTTCGGAAATCACCATTCAGTGATCCGGATTTCAGGCGGGCGTCGGCTTTTCTGATCGATAAAGATTTTATTGTTTCCAGAATTCTCCAGGGGTACGGAACCCGGATGAACTCCATGGTTCCCTCGGGAAATAAATACTGGTACTGCCCGGATCTTCCCCAATACGGGAACGATATGACCCGTGAGGCACGCATTAAAAAAGCCTGTGAAATCCTTTGCAAAGCCGGATATACCTGGAACGTACCGCCCCTTGCTGAAAACGGAAATGTCATGCCCGGCAAAGGAATTCGGTTACCCGACGGTCGATTGATGGAAAATTTTACCATTCTTACCCCTCCGGCCGATTACGACCCGCACCGTGCCATGAGCGGTATGATGATTCAGGGATGGTTCAGGGACCTGGGCATTCCAGCATTTTCCAAACCCATGGCCTTCGGCTCTTTACTTGAACAGGTCAAGGGGTATCACGATTTTGACGCCTTTATCCTGGGGTATGGAAGGTTGTCCCTGGATCCGGACTATTTGAGAAATTTTTTTCATTCAGACAATGATAAACATCGAGGGTGGAACATGAGCGGTTACAGAAATCCCGATTTCGACCGCATCGCAACCGAATCTTCGAACGAGATGAATCGGGAGGCCCGAAGGAAAATGATCTGGCAGATGCAGGAAATAATTATGAAAGATGTCCCATACATTCCCCTTTACAACCCCCTTCTTATTGAGGCCGTCCGAAAAGACAAATTCAGCGGGTGGGTGAATATGGTGGATGGCATCGGGAATATCTGGTCCTTTTGCCAAGTGAGGCCTATCCGGAATTAGCCTAAAAAAAATATGATATCACGAAAACACGAAATTACGAAAACACGAAAAAAGGTAATATTAATGAGAGATGGCAATATTGAATATGATACGGCCCTTACGGGAAAGCATGATTTTGAAGAATTAAGTAAAAAAATTATTGGCGCAGCGATTGAAGTTCATAGGGAATTAGGACCTGGATTCTTAGAAAGTATCTATGAAGAAGCATTGAAAGTTGAATTTACGGAACATAGACTTCATTATGATGCTCAAATAGAAATACTGATAAAGTATCTTGATGTAGTAGTCGGTACTCATCGTCCTGATTTGCTTGTTGAAAAACAGATTATTTAAGAATTGAAGGCAGTAAAAGAGCTTACAGATGTCCATTTTGCACAACTGCGTTCCTACCTCAAAGCAACTGGCTTAAAAGTAGGGTTATTGTTCAACTTTGCAAAACCCGCGTTAGAAATAAAGAGGATAGTTAATTAATTGTTTTAATTTCGTGTTTTCGTGTTTTCGTGATAAAAATATATAAAAAAATTAATGAATTTGTCAGTACTAATGTAAAACGATATTTCGATTATGGAAACCCGAAAATTCATCTTTAAAAGGCTCATCGAGATATTCATTATCTTCTTTGTCATTTTGACGCTGCTCTTTATGCTGTTCCGCCTGAGCCCCGGCGACCCGATTACCCGGATCGTGGACCCGAACATGACCCCGGAAGACGCGGAACATCTCATCGCCGAGCTGGGACTGAACCAGCCCATTTGGATCCAATATGCCTATTATCTTAAAAACTTCATGACCGGGAATCTCGGGATTTCCTTTCATTACGGGCAGCCCGTGGCCTCGATTATCTGGAATCGTCTTTTCAATACCGCTATCCTCTTCACCACCGCCATCGTTCTCTCCGCTTTCGCCGGCGTTTTCCTGGGGAAAATCGCATCCTGGCACAAAGGGGAAAAAACCGATACCTGGCTGACCCTCGTCGCCCTGGTCTGCCACACCCTTTTTCTTCCGTGGCTGGCGCTCATTTTAATCTGGATTTTTGCTTATAAAATCGGTGGGTTCCCTTTAAACGGCATGATTTCGGCAGAGATTTGGACAGACCCTTCTTCAGGCTTTTGGATAAAATTGGTGGATGTGGTTCATCACATGATTTTACCCCTGACCACCCTGTTTTTGATTCATTTCGGCAGTTATCTTCTCATCATGCGCAGCAGTATGCTGGACACCCTGAGAGAAGACTATATTTTAACGGCAAGGGCCAAAGGACTGACGGAAAAAGTCATCCGCAATCGTCATGCAGCACCCAATGCCGCACTTCCGGTTGTGACCAGCGTAGGACTCAGCCTGGCTTTTTCAATCAGTGGCGGCGCATTGACGGAAACGGTTTTCAGTTGGCCCGGAATCGGTCGAGAACTGGTTTTTTCCGTCAGCAACAATGATTACCCCCTGGCACAGGGCGCTTTTTTGTTGATCGCATTGGTTGTTTTGCTGTCAAACCTCCTGGTCGACGTCTTTTATGCATACCTGGACCCGAGGATTCGATATTGAGTCAGGAAGTAATCACGAAAACACGAAAGCACGAAAAATTATTAAAATAGAATTGAAAGGTCTGGTAATAAGTCAAAAAAGCAACCTTTTTGCGATAGTGTTTAGTATTTAGTGTTTAGTGTTTTATAGTAAAACATATTGGGATCACATCATATATTTAAATAATAAACTAAACATTATACACTAAACACCAAAGACTTTCTGATTTCGTGTTTTCGTACTTTCGTGTTTTCGTGATAAAAATAGTTTAGGCAGATAAGTCTCGGTATATGGGTTGGTAATGGCAACATTTGTTAAGGACAAGAAAAATACAGCAAGATCTATCTTTTCGGATCGCTTTCTGGAAAACTGGGCCGTCTTCAGTGAAAACCTTTTGGGGAAAATCGGCCTGACCCTCCTGGTGATTTTTGCCGTCATGGCCGCGGTCAGTTTTTTCACCCCCCTGATCGATCCCATGTACCATCCCATGACCGGTGTGGACCCTGACATCTCCTATTCCGCGGGTCCGAGCATGCGCCACTGGTTGGGCACCGATTTCATCGGACGCGATATCCTGTGCCAGCTTTTGGCCGGCGCCCGGATTGCATTTATGGTGGGAATTTCGGCAGCGTTCATGAGTATTTTTCTGGGGACGGTTATCGGCATGATCGCCGGCTATTCGGGAAAAGTGGTCGATACACTCCTCATGCGTCTGGCGGACATGATCATGGTGATGCCGACCCTTTTGGTGGTGCTGATTCTGTCTTCTTTGTTCGGGCAGCTCAATATCTGGATCATCGTGCTTTTGATCGCCCTGTTCCGGTGGCCCGGTGTCTCCCGCGTCATTCGCGCACAGACACTCTCTCTCAAACAACGGCCCTTTATCGAAGCCGCCAAGGTGGCGGGCGCTTCTCATTTTCGAATTATTTTCCGGCATATCCTGCCAAATGTCCTCCCCTTGTCACTTTTGTACATGACGTTTCGCGTCACATCGGCCATCATTATCGAGGCGGCGCTGGCGTTTCTGGGTTTCGGGGACCCCGGAACCGTGAGTTGGGGAATGATGCTCCAGTGGGTATGGAAAACCGGACATATGTTTCAGGCACCCTACTGGTTGCTCCCTCCGGGTATCTGTATTTCACTGTTGACGCTTGCATTTTACATGCTGGGTCGTGCAATGGAGGAGGTGCTGGATCCCCGGCTCAGAAAAGAAGTGGGAGGAGAATAGGATGCCCCTCTTGTCCGTTGACAACCTTAGCATCGGATATCAAACCCGGAAAGGATTTCTTAAATCAGTGGAAGGCGTCTCCTTTTCCGTTGAACAGGGAAAATCTCTGGGATTTGTCGGTGAATCCGGCTGTGGAAAGACCACCATCGGCATGGCATTGATGCGCCTGCTTCCTGACAACGCTTCCATAAAAAACGGACGAATTCTATTCAACGGAACGGATCTGTTGAAAATTTCCGAAGAAGAGATGCGGCGAATCCGATGGGGAAAAATTGCCATGATCTTTCAGGCGGCCATGAATGCCCTGAATCCGGTCCACCGGGTCGGCGAACAGATCATGGAAGCCATTCTGACGCACGATCCCGCTATATCCAGGGCATCGGCCACAAATCAGGTTGAAAATCTCTTCCGGATGGTGGGTATTCCGAAAGATCGAATGAGAGACTTTCCCCACAACTACAGTGGCGGCATGAAACAGCGTGCAATCATTGCCATGGCACTGGCCTGCAATCCCGCATTGCTCATTGCGGATGAACCCACCACCGCCCTGGATGTCATCGTGCAGTCCCAGATTCTGAACGCCATAAAAGAACTCCGGAAAGCGTTTGAGATCAGCCTCATATTTATATCGCACGATATTGCCGTGGTGGCGGATGTTTGTGATGACATCAACATCATGTTCGCCGGCCAGGTGATCGAATCCGGAAAACGGGAAGAGGTTTTTACTTCTCCCGTGCACCCCTATACCAAAGAGCTTCTGGGTTCCTATCTCACACTGGACGGGAAAACGGCCTTGGATCTGCCGTATTCGGGCGAAACGGTGAATCTCATTCATCCGCCGTCAGGATGCCGGTTTTCTGAACGCTGCCCGGTTGCAGACCTAACCTGCCGCCAAACACAACCCGAATGGGTAGAGATCTCACCGACCCACAAGGTACGTTGCAACGTCAGGGCTGGTGAAACTTAAGTGCACTATTTCATAAACACGATAATGTAGCTTTATCTATGCAATAAACCACATAAGATGAAGTCCAAAATTTTGAAGTGAGTTAAAGGGGTGAGCGGAATGGATCATCTTTTTTTTAAAAGCGTGTACTGTTTGAAAAAAAAACATTGTCCATGGAGCGATTGAATAAAAAAACCAAGCTATAACCAGGCAACCACATTTACGAATACATGTACTAATTAAAAAATTGAAAAACTCAGATAATATCATCATCGAGCTGGAACAGGTTTCCAAAATTTTTCGAACCAAAACCGCTTTCTTGAAAAGGGATTACAAAGAGGTCGTTGCGCTCAACGACGTATCCTTCAAAATTTTCAGAGGTGAATTCTTCGGTCTTGTGGGACAAAGCGGCAGCGGCAAAACAACCATCGGCCGGCTCATCAGCAAACTTGAAATTCCTGACCGCGGACGGTTATGTCTCGAAGGAGAAGATATCACGACCATCAAAGGAAAAGCCTATAAAAAATTTCGGCGGAAAGTGCAGATGATCTTTCAGGATCCCTACCAGTCGGTCAACCCCTATCTTTCCGTCTCGGACACCATATCCGAGCCGCTGATCATTCACAACATCGGCAACAAAAAAACCCGAAAGGAGAAGGTTCGCCGGATCATGAAATCCGTCGGCCTTTCCCCGCCGGAAGACTTTCTGCATCGATACCCCTACCAACTGAGCGGCGGTCAGCGGCAACGGGTTTCCATTGCCCGAGCCATGATATTGGAACCGGCGTTTGTGGTTGCGGATGAACCCACATCAATGCTCGATGCCACCATTTCCATTCAGATTTTTAATATTTTATCTCAAATCAGGAAAAAATTTGACGTGACCTTTCTTTTTATTACCCACAGCCTTGCCGCTGCCCGGTATTTATGTGACCGGATCGCAGTCATATACAACGGAGAACTGGTGGAGATCGGGCCGGCTGAGGATATCATCCAAAATCCCCGGCACCCGTATACCCGGGCGCTGATTGATGCGCATCCGAGATTCCGGCATGGTGGGAATTCTAAATAATTCCCAATGCCCGAAATTCAAAACAATTGCTCGTTGTCTTTAGAAAATAGGAATTAGAAAAGAGAAAAGAGGAAATAAAAAAACATAGGTCCATCACAGAACAGCCGGAAAAGCGGAATGGATCATCTTTTTTTAAAAGCGTGTACTGTTTGAGTGGTTTAGGGATCGTTGGAAAGAACAGATGCTT
>ENA-OSEO01006793-OSEO01006793.1-sediment-metagenome-genome-assembly--contig:-NODE-6793-length-10068-cov-6.419077_pt1 | contig 10068 bp, 11 predicted proteins | sample MGYA00237883_ERZ534232 | MGnify/ENA metagenome assembly ERZ534232
TTTTTTTGTTCAAGCAGAAGACGGCATACGAGATGCTACCGTGACTGGAGTTCAGACGTGTGCTCTTCCGATCTTCGATCCCGAGCCGCCGTTCGAGGATCCCGGCGTGGAGGATCGAGACGTCGAGCCGCCGGTAGTCGGCGGAGTGGTCATCGATCCACTCGTCTACGACCCGCTCGTCACGCAGTGTCAACGTGGCGAGCTGCGCCCGGGTCGCGCAGCCGAAGGTGTGCTCTCCCCGTCCTGCCTCGGTCGCAGCCACCATCTCATCGAAGCTCCGATGACGCCGGACGATGAAGTCCTCCCCCGCCGCTTCCAGAAACCGTCGTGCGTCGAAGTCGGCGATCCCGTGAACCAACCGATGGATCGGGCGGATCGACATCCCCGGCTCCGCCACGTTGAACAGCGTCATCATCCGGACATCGAATGATTCCCGCGCCGCCGGCTTCCATCCGTTTCGGCGGCACTCCTCCATGAAGGTCACCGCCGTCTCGTAGCGGTGATGGCCGTCGGCAATGTAGAGGTCCCGGCCCTCCAGGGCCAACTGAACGCGCTCGATGGCCGATCCGTCCGTCACCCTCCAAACGCGGTGCGCATTCCCGTCTCCGTCCCGCGCCGTGAGCACCGGATCCTGGTTCTCGATCGCCGCCGCCAGCGCTCGATCCGCTCCACGATCCGGGTCGTGAAACAGCATGAAGATATGGCCGAAGTTCGCCTCGGTCGCGCGCATCAGCTTCAGCCGGTCCTCCTTCGGGCCGCGCAGCGTCCGCTCATGGGCGTGGACCTTCTCCGGTTCGAGCTTCCCGAGGGCAATGACCCCCTTGCGAACCAGTCGAGCTCCCCCGAAGGAGTACTCCTGGTGATACGCGTAGAGCGCCGGCGCCTCGTCGCGCACGAGGATCCCGTCCTCGAGCCAACGGCGGAAACAACCGGCGGCACGGGTGTAGACGTTTTCCGCTTCGCCGTCCCTCAGTTCGGGCCGGCCCTTCGTAATGCGCACGATGTTGTTGGGATGCCGCTCGTAGAGAACCGATCGAAGATCGTCGTCGATCCGATCGTACGGTGGGGCGACGACGTTCGTAGGGTCCCCCACCGCCTCGGTCGCGTAGTGGATCCCGCGGAACGGGAAGATCTGGGCCATCTCTCCTCCTATCCCCCCTGCGACGATCTCGCGAAATCGATCACGATCTGGGCGGCCTCGCCGCCGACGCGCTCCTGCGCCTCGATGGTCGAGGCTCCGATGTGCGGCGTCAGCGAGACGTTCTCCTGCCGGACGAGCGGATGATCGGGCGGGGGCGGCTCTTGCTCGAAGACGTCGAGCGCTGCGCCGGCCACGATCCCGCGTGTCATCGCATCGTTCAACGCCGCCTCATCGATCACGCCGCCCCGCGCGCAGTTCACGATTCGGACTCCCTTCTTCATCTTCGCGAACTCCGATCCCCCGAGGACGGCTCCGGCGGAAGGATCGAATGGAATGTGGAGGGAGATGAAGTCGCTTCGCGCGAGAAGCTCCTCGAACGAGACCATCGTCACCTGCCCCGGAAACGGGGACTCCGTGACGAACGCGTCGTAGGCGATCACCGTCATCCCGAGCGCCCCCGCCTTCGTCGCGAGGGATTGCCCGATCCGGCCGATCCCCACGATCCCGAGCGTTTTCCCTTGGATCTCGACGCCCTTCAGCGCTTTCTTCTCCCACTGCCCCGCCTTCATGGAAACCGTCCCGCGGGCGATCTGTCGCGCCAGGGACAGCAGGTGCCCGAGAGCAAGCTCCGCCACAGAGTTCGAGCTCGCCCCCGGCGTGTTCCGGACGGCGATCCCCCGATTCCGGGCATGATCGGCATCGACGTTGTCCAGCCCCACGCCCGCTCGGACGATGAGCTTCAGTCGCGTCGCCGCGTCGATCAGATCCGCCCGCACCTTCGTGGCGCTCCGGACGACGATCGCATCGTACGCTCCGATCTCCCCCCGCAGTCGCTCCGGTGACAGGTCGGTCTTCTCGTCGACGGTCAACCCCGCGTCGCGCATCGCCGCCACCGCCTCGCGGGCGAGGGGATCGGACACCAGCACACGAAACGTCATCTCCCACCACCTCCGCGGAGTCCCAGGATCTCCTCCAACGCGCCGAGCAGCCCGAGAATCTCGTGGACCTGGGTGTCCCCCATATGCGCGATCCGGAACGTCTTCCCCTTGAGGTCCCCATACCCGTTCTCGATCCGAGCGTTGTACTCCCCGACAAGGCGCTGGATCATCGCCGCCGCGTCGACCTCCCGCGTGTTCTTCACGCAGGTCAAAGTCTGGGACCAATACCCTTCCTCCGGGTAGACGTCGAAGTACCTCTTCGCCCAATCCTGGACGATCTTTGCCATCGTTCGGTGTCGCTCGAAGCGCTCCTCGATCCCCTCCTCGAGGATATCGTCCAGCTGTGCATCCAAGGCGAACAACTGCGGGATCGCCGGCGTGGACGGTGTCTGGTTTTTCCGATGCGACTTGTGCATCTTCGTCAGGTTGAAGTAGTAGCTGCGCGGCGGAACGGAGGTCGCTCGGTCCAACGCCCGCTCGCTGACCGCCGCGACAGCGAGCCCGGCGGGGAGAGCGAACGCCTTCTGGGCGTTGGGGCTGGTCTCCTTCGCCCTGATCATCCCCCTGATCTGGCATTTCTACGCCCTGGGCGGCCAGTCCTGGGGAGCCTCGGGACCGAAGTTCTCCACCTCCTTTTTCGCCGGCAACGTGGCGGTGAACGGGCCCTACTATCTCACGAACGGCCAGTTCCCGGTCCTCTTCACCCTGTTGGCCCTGGTCGGCCTGGCGGCCTGGCTGCGGCGGCCCGCCGTCGACCCGCGGCGGCTGGACCGGCGCTCGGCGTTCCTGATGCCCCTGTGGTTCGGCCTCTTCTGGACGATCTTCCTGTTCTTCTACGCCGGCAGCTACAAGTACGGCGCCGACGTCCGCTTCGCCCTGACCACCTTCATGCCCCTGGCGGTTCTGGCGGGGATCGGCGCCGAGGCCAAGGCCGATGCGATTGAAAGGGCCAAGAAATATTTTGACCTGGCATATTCCTATGTCACATGAGAAGAGGTGGGGCGCGGTGCGCCCGCTAAGGTTGGAAGCGGAGGCTGCCTGGTAAGCCGGATGCAGTTTGCGTTCACCCCCTTCGACAAGCTCAGGACAGGCTTCGATACCTCAGGGTGAACGGAAACCATGTTCACCGAGTGTTTGTTTTTCCGTTCGTGGTGAGGTATCGAACCATGAACGCAAAGCATGTTCGAATTGTCATCTGGGAGTAAACGACATGAGAGAGCCATTCAAGCCATTCATGACCGAAGAGCTGGGCCGCAATACAGTGCTCATAGCGTGCGGGCTTCCCGCATCCTACAAGACGGAAACCACGGAGGTGATCGCGAGGCTGAAGGGTTACACCATCCTGAGAACGGACATGATCAGGCTCGAGGTTCTCAGGGGAGAGGACATCTTTGACGAGAAGGTCGCTTCCAACATGGACAAGAGAAAGCTCGTGTATGACGAGATGTTCAGGCTCGCCGAAGAGTTGAGCGGAAAAGGGGAAAGCGTTGTCCTGGACGCCACTTTCGTGACCCAGTCCCTGAGGAGGAGGGCGGCCGGTGTGGCGGCCAAACAGGGCAGGCGCTTCGTGATCCAGCAAACGCAGTGCCCCCAGGAAATTTCGTTGCAAAGGATTTCGCAGAGAAGCAAGGAAAACTACGAATCCAATGCGCTCACCGAGCAGGCCTACCTGAACAACAAGAATAGATTCGAGGCGGTCGATCTCGAAGACCTGAAAAGCCTGTATCCGGGGTTGGACATCCTGCACCTCCTTGTGGACACCACGTCGGACCTCGAGGACGAGTGGCTGGTCGTGAACAGGGTGGAGCGATAATAGTAAAGAGCGTTCAGGGTTCAGGGTTCAGGGTTCAGGAAAGCAGAAGGGTTCTTTGATCGCTCTTCTTGCTGAACACTGAACACCGAACACTTTCAAAGGATATGAATAAAGACTCCATCCATGCACTGAAAGAGAGAATCAAAGCGGCCCGAGGAGAGATCCCGGCGGATCTGGTGCTCAAGGGCGGAAGGGTGATGAATGTTTTCTCCGGCACCCTGGAGGAACAGGACGTGGCGGTCCACGAGGGCTTTGTCGTCGGTGTGGGTTCCGAATATCACGGAAGAGAAGAGGTCGCGCTCCCAAAAGGTTATTCCATCAGCCCCGGACTCATGGACGGCCACATCCACATCGAGAGCAGCATGCTTCTTCCCTCCCGGCTGGCCCCGGCGCTCCTCGCTCACGGAACAACGGCCATCGTATCCGACCCGCATGAAATCGCCAATGTCATGGGCGTGGAAGGGATCAGGCTGATGCTCCGGGACAGCGAGTCCATTCCTTTCGACGTATTTTTCATGGCCCCTTCCTGTGTACCGGCGACCCATCTTGAAACCTCGGGCGCGAGCCTGAACGGGCCTGAACTCGAGGAACTCACGAAAGAGCCTCGCATTCTAGGCCTTGCAGAGATGATGAATTTTCCGGCCGTGCTCGCAGGGGACGAGGAGATCCTGAAAAAACTTGCGCTTTACGCCCACGCGCCTCTGGACGGCCACGCGCCTTCCTTGCGGGGAAAGGATCTTCAAGCCTATGTTTGCGCTGGACTTCGTTCCGATCACGAGAGCATTGATCGCGGCGAAGCCCTTGAGAAGATGAAAAGCGGGATGATGATCATGATCCGGGAAGGGAGCACCGCAAGAAATCTCGAAGAGCTCATCCCCCTGGTTCACCCCGGCAATTCGCGGAGGTTTTGCCTTGTCTCGGATGATCTTCATCCGGTGGAGTTGTCCCGGCGAGGCCATTTGGATTACCTGCTCAAGAGGGCTGTTGCCTGCGGCGTCAACCCTGTGACCTCGGTTCAGATGGCTTCTCTGAACCCTGCCGAATACTTCGGATGCCGTGACAGGGGCGCGGTGGCTCCCGGGTACCGGGCCGACCTGGTGATTTTCAAAAGCCTTGACGAGTTCATCGTCCACCGGGTCTACAAGGACGGCCGCCTCGTGGTCGATGAGGGGAACCTTGTGGGGTTTCCTTACCGGGAGCCGGCTTCATCCTCTTCCGGTCCTCTTCAGATCCCACTTGTTCACCCGGATCGGTTCCGGATCAGGAAGGAGGGCCAAACGGCAAGAGTGATGGAGGTGATTCCCGGTCAGATCGTCACCAGGTCGTGCAGGGAAAAAGTGGCTTTTCGAGGGGATTGGGTCGTCGCCGACCCCGGCAGAGACATCCTGAAAATCGCGGTCGTGGAAAGGCACAAGGCCAGCGGAAGGATTGGGTTGGGGCTTGTGCGAGGATTCGGCCTGGAGAGAGGCGCCCTTGCGTCCTCCGTGGCCCATGACTCTCACAATGTCATCGCCGTGGGCGTGAGTGATGAGGATCTTTGCCGGGCCGTTGAAGAGGTCAGGGACATGGGAGGAGGGATGGTGGCGGTTGCAGAAGGCAGAAGGCTGGCCAAAGCCTCTCTGGAGGTGGCAGGGCTGATGTCGAGGCTCCCGCTCAGTGAGTTGACTGCGGAACTCGAGGAACTGGGGAGAGCGGCTGCCTTACTGGGGTGCAAGCTCGATGAACCCTTCATGGCTCTCTCTTTCCTCGCCTTGCCCGTGATCCCGGAACTCAAGCTCACGGACAGGGGCCTGGTGGATGTGGAGCAGTTTAAATTAGTAGATTTATTCTTCTAAAGAATGGAGTCTTTCTTGGAGCTTTTCTGATGACCACAAGAACGGTTGGCATCATCTACAAGCATGATTTTGAACCCGCCCTTGCCGAGGCGGGAAAACTGGAGAAATGGCTTGAGGCTCGGGGCATCAAAGTCTTCTCCGAGGAGATGACTGCCACGGCCAAAGTGAATGTGTGTTTCGAGGAGCGGTCGGTCATCCCAAAGGACGTAGAGTTTGTCATTGTCCTGGGTGGAGATGGAACCCTGTTGGGCGCAGCCCGCAGAGTCGCAAAGTTCGGCGTTCCTATTCTGGGTGTGAATCTCGGGGGGCTGGGATTTCTTACCGAGGTTCCTCTGAAAAGGCTATACCCCGTTGCGGAAAGAATGCTTGAGGGCCGGCTCGAAGTGGAAAGCCGCCTGATGCTGGAGACGAGCGTGGAGCGCGACGGCCAGGAGGCTTGCCGTTTCACGGTTCTCAACGACGTGGTCATCAACAAAGGGGCCCTGGCACGAATTATCGACCTGGATGTCCACATTGACGACGAGTTTCTCACCACCTTCAGAGCAGACGGCCTGATCGTCTCGAGCCCGACCGGGTCCACCGCCTATAACTTGTCGGCAGGAGGCCCCATCGTCTACCCCACTATGTCCTGCTACATTCTCACTCCCATATGCCCCTTTGCCCTGACCAATCGGCCCATCATTCTCCCGGATTCCGCCACCATCTCGATCACCCTGAGCCGGCAAAGCGAAGAGAGGGTGAGCCTGACTTTCGACGGGCAGGTGGGGTTTGATCTGCGCTATGGAGACAGGGTGAGGGTTTACAAATCGCGGGAAGGGATCAAGCTGATCAAGTCCCCGGATCAGACCTATTTCGAAATCCTGCGTGCAAAGCTGGGATGGGGCGGGGTCACCTTTCAGGACAACCATGAAGACCGTTAGGCACCAGTACCGGGTCGACCGGCGCGACATCATGTATCTCCGGGCCACGATTGAGTCCTACGACGGCATGGCGGTCGTGCGGACCATAGATCCCGGTGCGGCCGTCATCGAATTGTTGATCGCCCCGGGCTGCGAATCCCGGATCGAGGAACTGGTGGAGGATTTGAGAAACAGGGAAAATCTGCGAATTATCTTCATGAAATCTTCTGAGGCAGATTTCATAGGAGGTCCGGTTTTTGCATAAAAGCTACTACATAGCAACCATGGGATGCCAGATGAACGAGTACGACTCAGAGTCCGTGGCTCGAATGCTCAGGCAGGCCCGATATTTTCCCGTTGAGGATCCTGCCAAGGCTGATCTGATTCTGATCAACACGTGCGCGGTTCGGGCAAAGGCGGAGCAAAAGGCTTTCAGCCTGCTCGGACGAATGGTTTCCCTGAAGAGAAGACGGCCGGAACTGATGCTCGGGATCATGGGATGTGTGGCGCAAAAACACGGGGCTTTGCTTCTGGACAAGGTCCCGGAACTGGATCTGGTGTTGGGCCCGAGAGCCGTGGGCCGATTTCCCGAGATTCTCGCTCAAGTGGAAAAAGGACAGGCCAGGGTGGAGGCCACCACCATGGATAAAAGCGCTTCCGCGGCCGTCCTGTGCGAAGGCTTTTTCAAAGGACGGGTGAAGGCTTTTATTACCGTCATGGAAGGATGTAACAATTTCTGCACGTACTGTGTGGTTCCCTATGTGCGGGGAAGAGAGGTGAGCCGGCCTCCAGAAGAAATTCTGAAAGAGGCCGAATACCTGGTGGGGGAGGGCGTGAAGGAGATTACGCTGCTCGGACAAAATGTAAACTCTTACATGTATAATCATGATCAAATTATTAGTTTTGCAGATATTTTAAAGATGCTCAACAACATCGAAGGGCTTCTGAGAATTCGCTTTACAACATCCCACCCAAAGGATCTCTCCGATGACCTGATTCAGTGTTTTTCAGAGTGCGAAAAGCTCTGCTCGCACATTCACCTGCCTTTTCAGGCAGGATCCAATGCGGTTCTTGAAGCCATGAACCGGAGATACACCCGTGAAAAATATATGGAGCTGATTGCAAAACTAAGAGGGGTTCGGGCTGGAATGGCTGTAACCAGCGACGTCATGGTGGGTTTTCCGGGAGAAACCCGGGAGGACTTCGCATTAACCCTTGACTTGATCGAGAAAGTAGAATTTGACGGACTCTACTCATTCAAGTATTCTGATCGAGAGGGAACGAAAGCTGCCGGTCTCCGGAACAAGATTCCGGAGGATGAAAAAATTGACCGCCTCTCCCAGTTGCAAGACCTGCAAAAGAGAATTAGTGTAAAAAAGAACGGTGCCATGGTGGGAAAGGAAACTGAGATCCTCGTAGAGGGCCTCAGCAAAAGAGGGGGCCAGTTGACAGGCCGAACTTCTACCCATAAAGTCGTTAATTTTAACGGAGATTTCAAAGATATAGGCAAACTCATCAAGGTTATGATCAAGCGTGCCCACGCCAATTCCCTTTGGGGAGAAAAGGTTCGCTGAGGCCCTGGATTTGCCTGTCTCTGCATCTCTTGGGACAATGTAGACGAAGGAAACCTTGGGTATATATAACATGGACGTGAAACATATTGATCGAAGCAAAGAACATGTGCTGGTTGTCGATGATGATCAGCGGGTTGCAGAAGTCTTGGGCGAACTGCTTTCGGCCCTGGATTTTCCATGCGATGAGTCGCTTTCAGGGTTTGATGCGCTGAAAAAACTGGAAGGCAAAGAATACAGTGTCCTCCTGGTTGATATGAAAATGCCTGAAATGAACGGCTTTGAGGTGATTCGAAGGGCCAGAGAGGATCATTCTGATTTGAATATCATCGCCATGACCGGGTACGCGGAAGAGTACCGCTATGTGGATATTATCAACTCGGGAGCGAATGATTTCATCAAGAAGCCGATCGACACCGGTGAGTTGGAGGCAAAGCTGATAAGGAACATCAGTGAGCGGAACCTGAGGAAAGAGCTGAGCCGGCTGTCCATGACGGATTCACTGACCGGGTTGTACAACCAGCGGGAGTTTTACATCAGACTGAAGCAGGAGATCGTGAGATCGGTAAGGCAAAAGCATCCGTTGGGGCTTATCCTGGTGGATCTTGACGATTTCAAGGATTACAACGATCGTCATGGCCACGTGGCCGGGGACGCCGCATTGAGATCGGTGGGCCGCGCAATCAACAAGAGCATCCGGGAAGGCGTTGACACGGGGTACAGGTACGGAGGCGATGAATTTGCGGTGATCCTCATCGATTCCGATCTTTCCATTGCCGAGGAGATCGGAAAGCGGATCAAGCAGGCCGTTGATGAGGGCGGGCAAGTGGGAGCGAGCGTGGGGTATGCCATGTACTCGGATGACATGTCGCTCACCGAGTTCGTCTCAATCGCGGATTCGAATCTGTACAAGGTGAAAAGCCGGAGCAAGGCTTTCAACCATCAAGATGCGGCCCGGAGCCAGTGACGGCCCTATCGGGCATTTTGCTTAAGGTCTGATAATATATATTATGTAAACTAAACTTCATATCCGTACTTCTCCGCTTTTAAAACAGCCCCGAGCCCCCTATCCTTCGGAAATTATTGAAAAGCGCGATAATTATGTTGACATCTTATCTGACACGAAGGTAAAAGACTTTGATTTACATCCCTGGAGGGCGCACCGCAATGAGCAGCGTAGTCAAGAAGCGACGCAAAAAGATCAGGAAACACAAGTACAGAAAACAGAGAAAACTGATGCGGCATAAGAACAAGTAATCTCTTTTCGGATAAAGGAAGAAGGCAGTCCGAACGCGAGCGAACTGCCTTCTTCTTTTTTTCCATCCCTTGCCGCGGTCGTACCACCCTCCCCCGGTTTTCCTTTGCCGGATCAGTTCACGGATTCCACCCGCGTGACTTCCGGGACGTTTTGTTTCAGGACTTTCTCGATGCCCATTTTCAGCGTCATCTGGGACATGGGGCATCCTCCACATGCGCCCGTGAGTTTCACTTTGACCACGCCCTGCTCATCCACATCCACAAGCTCGACATCTCCTCCATCGGCCTGCAAGGAGGGCCTCACTTTGTTTAAAGCCTGCTGAACCTTTTCCTTGATCATGGTTTGACTCCCTTCCTTAAAGTTTTGCGCCTTAGCGGCAGCAGTCTCGAAGACCTGTCACTGCCCGGCTTTCATATCACAAGGGCAAAGACGAGTGCAAGACTAACCGTGAACACCCGGACCCGGTTCGGAGACCATACATAATGACAAAAATTCCAATGACCCAAGCAATGAGCGTATTTGGGACAGCGATTTCCTTTTGTTTTTGTCATTAGGATATTTGGTATTCGAATTTGTTTCGTATTTCGATATTCGGATTTCGGATTTTGGCGAG
>ENA-OSEO01006794-OSEO01006794.1-sediment-metagenome-genome-assembly--contig:-NODE-6794-length-10062-cov-5.009114_pt1 | contig 10062 bp, 8 predicted proteins | sample MGYA00237883_ERZ534232 | MGnify/ENA metagenome assembly ERZ534232
GCTTCACTACGCGGCTCGGGGGCACAAGGGGATTGTGGAACTGCTGCTGAAACATGGTGCCCACGTCAATGTGGCCATGACCCGGGCCGCGTCCCGTTTCATAACCTCCTTGACTTTGGAAACACTGAGCCGGAACCCTGTTGCGATGGATATGTTCACTCCCGCTTCCGCAGGCACCATAAACCATATCGAACTTGCCCAGCGAATCATAACAGTCTTTGATATCACCGATCTGAAAACTTACAGAGCCTTTTAGCTTAACGTTTTTTGACATTTTTAATGCCGCATTGATCATTTCTTCTGCGAAATCAAATCCTAGGACTGCCACATCATAACGACATGCGATTTCAATTGCAGTAATGCCGTTACCGCATCCTGCATCCAAAATCCGCATACCATCATTAACGTACTTTGAAATTGCGTCGATCTCCAATTTTTTGGCAATCAAGTCTTTCGTGCCCGCCATCTCACCCAATTCAGCACGGAAGTTCCAGAAGTCAAGTATATTTTGGCTCTGGGGTCTCAATTCGTTCATAACATAATCTTTCTATAAATTTATTTTTAAATTCAGCCGCTTCCGGCTTTTTAATGGGTACCCCCAACATGTTGTGGTTCAGCGCCCTTAAATTTCAGGGCCAGTTGAACCGGGGATCTGGGGAACAGATCCAAGCCGCCGCAATGGAAATAGATGGCCGCTTTGTAGTGGGAGCGGTTGCAAAAACCGTAGGCCATCCGTTTGATTCTTTCGATTTTGGTGTTGATGCCTTCGGCTAAAGCATTGGTGATACGATGCCGTGCATAGGTGACAATGTTATCCAGATGGGTCTTGAGGGTTTTGGCCGCTTTTTTGATCGGCTCAAGCCGGCTGTGGGTCGCCCAAAAGTACCACCGCTTAAAATAGGTGCGCATGTTGGCTTCATACCGGTAATCCCAAAGATGCCGAAGATTCTCTTTTATCGCCCAGGCCCGGCATACCTTAAGATCTTTGGCCTTAAGAGCTTCAAACTCCGGCTGCCGCCATGCCGGAATATTCTCCTGGCTCCAGAGCCACAAATATTTCGTCCCTTTCAGCGTTTGCTCACCCGCCTCGGAAAGCTGCCGATGCTCGCTTTTTCGCACCTTGTCCACCGCATCCAGCACCTGACGCATGACGTGAAACCGATCAAAAACAATCTTTCTGCCCGCATCCGGCACATAGGCTTTGGTTGCCGCAATGTACGGATCCCACATATCCATGGCTACCGCGGTGACGCGGGAAAGCTCTTCAGGGCTAAACTGCAGGTAGTAGCTTTCAAGGCTCGCCTGACCCCGATCGTCACAAACATAGTCGACCGTGCCGGCGTCCATGTCGTAAACCAACGATTCATACTTGTGGCCACGCGCAATCGATTTTTCATCCACCCCGATGCGAACCGGCACCCGATGCTCTTTTCTGCTCCGACCCCTGGCAACCGCTCGATTGAGCACGTTCCAACTCTGATCCCAGCTAAGGCCGCAAAGCCGAGCAGTCGCCTCGATGTTGCATTCCTGGGCGACTCGGATCACCAAGCTCTCAAAGGCAAAGGTCATCTCCGATCCGTTTTCACCAAATTGCGGGTCAATCTGCTTGACCCCGTGGGTGGGGCAATTCACACGGGGAAGCCTGACGTGGATATGGGTCTGCATCTGGCAGGTATTGAGGTGGCGAAAGACACGCTCCGGCGCATGGTCGTATGTGCCGTAAAACACGCGACAGACTGGGCATCGGACCCGAATGTCCGGCTCGTGATCAACGTATATGTCAATCCGCTGCTCTTTTTCTTTCACTTCAACCCTTTGAATAAACCAGGGGGGGTGCAACCCTAAAATTTTTGTAAAAAGAAGTTTTTCATCCATGGGTGTCGATCCAATGTCGTTAACTTACGCGATTAAATTGATTTTTATCTTGCAAAATAAGATAGTTATGATATTTACATTGCCAATTCAAATATTTTTATTCCTTATTACAAAAAGGAGCAAAAAATGCAAAAAAGAATCGAAAACCAGATGGAATGTGGCATGGAGATTGCTTTGCCATAGGTGTGCCAAGTTATTCGAATACTTGAAAAATGTCATCACTTCCGATTCCTTTATCTCAAACAATAAAATAAGTCAGAAAAACTTTACAAGAAACAGAAAGCTGCCTTTCCCGCAACTCATCACTTTCCTTCTGAACCTGCTCACAGGCTCCTATCAAAAAGAACTCGACAGCTTTTTTAAAACCCTTTTGACCCTCGATATTGCAAAACGAGTCGTCTCGAAAGCCGCCTTTTGTAAAGCCAGATTGAAACTAAAGTATGAGGCCTTTATCGATCTTAACCGGCATCTTATCGAATTCTTCTATAAAAATATTGCCCACGACCTGTGGTATGGATTTAACCTCCTGGTTATTGATGGCTCTCTGATTCGCTTACCAAAAATACCAAAGATCGCAGAACATTTCGGAGCCTGGCATCCGGCAAAGGGCGATTACTGTCCGATGGCAAGAACCCTGCAATTATTTGATCCACTAAATGGATTATCCATCCGGTCTGTTATAGGTCCCAAGAGTCGGGGTGAAAGAGAAATGGCCGCAGACCTCTGCCTAAACCTGCTCCCTAAAGACCTTATCCTTTTGGATAGAGGGTTTCCAGCATATTGGTTCTTCAACCTGATATTGAGTATGGGTGCCGACTTTTGCGCCAGAGTCCCCGCCAAAAAATGGAAGATCGTTCGTAAGTTTTTCTACTCTGGAAAACCAGACGTAATCATATCTCTGCCGGCTCATGCCACTTCAGTCAGTCCTTGTCGACAGATGGGCCTTGACTTGGAACCCTTGACACTTCGTCTCATTCGAATTGACCTTCCATCCGGTGAAACCGAAATCCTGATCACCTCCCTTATAGATCAAAAACTTTTCCCATATGAAATATTTGCCGAGCTTTACCACAAACGCTGGTTTGTGGAAGAAGATTACAAAAAGATCAAATGCTGGATCGAAGTCGAAAACTTCACTGGTAAATCGGTCTTATCCGTTTATCAGGACTTCTATGCCAGGGTTTTATCAAAAAATATCACTGCCGCACTTGCCTATATGCCGAACCAATATGTCAAAGAAATGAGTGAAAATAACACGTACCAATATCAGATCAATTTTGCATATGCGCTTTCTGCCGTAAAGCAAACAGTAGTGCTTCTTTTTAATCGCCCATTGGAAAGTGCTCGGCGGTTGATTTTTGATCTTTTCAAAATTATTTCACAAACCACTGAACCGATACGACCCGATCGCAAGTTCCCACGCAGGCCGAAAATTCGTAAAAATTTCTACCTGTGTTACAAGCCGATCGGTTAAGTTAATGACATTGTCTTTAGCATTTTAATTACACTTGTTATGGGTCTAATAAAGTATTTAAACTCTCCTTCAGGCCTCAAAGAGCTGAGAAAAAATGCAAAACATGCTGTAAATCAATCTAGCATAAATCAACAAGACGTTAAGGAAACTGCCGTAGTATTACCTCCCCTTGAAGAACAACATGAAATCATAGGACGCGTCGATGCCCTTTTCAAGATTGCAGACCGAATCGAATCCCGCCATAAAAAAGCCAGAGTTCATGTGGACCGGATCACCCAATCCATCCTCGCCAAAGCCTTTCGCGGCGAGCTTGTGCCGCAAAATCCGAATGACGAGCCGGCATCCGAGCTGTTAAAACGGATTCAGGCGGAAAGAGAGAGAACGGAAAAATCGAAAATTCAAAAACCCCCAAAGCCATACCGGAAAAAAAGGACGGCTGTCCAGCCATCGGATCAAAATCGCAAACCGGAAAGCGTCGGAGAACCCGAAAGAAAGGAACGTTCGCCTGTACGGAAAAAAAGTCGGCGGTAGCCCAAAAGGCAACAGAAAAACGAGATGAAACCCCATGGGGAATAGTCAGTTCCTTCACCCCTTGTGGGGGAAGGTTAGGATGGGGGGTGACCGGAGATGAATCCCACTGCCCGTCAACTAAGGATATGTTTAACAGATGCTGAGCAAAGACTTTGGCGGCAAATTCGAAACCGACAGTTGCTTGGCTGCAAATTTCGAAGACAAGCCCCCATAGGGAAATATATCGTTGATTTTGTCTGCTTTGAAAAGAGACTGATTGTTGAATTGGATGGCGGCCAACATGCACAACATCAGGATGATGATCATGATCGGACAGAATGGCTTCAATCACAAGGGTTCAGAGTAATAAGGTTTTGGAATCATGATGTTTTGAAAGATGTAGAGGCGATAAGAGAAGTTATTGTCCGAAATTTAAATACCCCCCATCCTAGCCTTCCCCCACAAGGGGGGAAAAAATAAGGTGCCCTGTGTGTCACGTGTGGGTAAAGATCAGCCCGCCAGGGGAGGGAGGCGGAAAAGCGGCGGGTAGGCCGTGCCCCGGGAATAGGCCCGAAATAAACTTGACAGACGATGACTCGGCAGATATGAGAATGAAACAGGGGGGATCGGGGGCAGCCGGTCTTTCCGTGTGCAGTTTCCTTTTTCCACTATTCCTAAATTCCATTCAATGCAGGTAAAGGCAGCCGGAACCCCCACCCGGGGGATCCCCGGCCGGCCCGCTGGGGCCGGGAGGGTTTACCGATCTTTAACCAGGATGCAAAGGAGGCGAACATGAGAAAAGGGCTTTTGCAGGCGATGGGTATTCTTGCGCTTTCGGCGATGGTAATTTTTCCTTCGGGTTCGACCGGTTGGGCCGCCGGCAATGTGGTGGTCTACAGCACCAACCAGCAGGCCCAAAACGACATGATGGCCCCGCTGTTTGAAAAGGCGACCGGAATCAAGTGCGAGATGGTCCGGGGCGGGTCCGGGGTGATCGTCAAGCGGATCCGGGCCGAAAAGGACCGCCCCCTAGGGGATCTGGTCCTGGGGCTTTCAAAGATCATCATGCTCAACAACATGGATCTGTGGGAACCATACAAGATCAAAGACTTTGATGCCTACCCGGCCGAATACAAGGATGCGGCCGGCATGTGGACCGGACAAATGCTTCATGTCATGGTCCTGGCCTACAACAAGAAGTTGGTGCCCGCCGGTGAGGCGCCCAAGTCCTGGGATGATTTCCTCGATCCCCGGTGGAAGGACCGGGTGGCCTACTGCAACCCGAACAATTCGGGCTCGGCCTACACCCAGCTGTCCATCATGCTGCACCTGTGGGGGGATAATGCGGCCGGATGGAAAAAGATCGAGCAGTTTCTCAAAAACGCCAAGGTCACCCAGCAGTCCTCGCTGGTCATGCGGGGGGTTGCGGAAGGGGAGTTTGCAGCCGGCATCACCATGGAATACGACGCGTTCCGCCACAAAAAGGGGGGGGCGCCGGTAGAAGTCGTCTACCCCTCCCAGGGAACCATCGCCTATACCGAGGCGGCCGCCATCATCAAGGGGGCAAAAAACCCCAAGGAAGCCCAGGCCTTTCTCGACTGGGCGTCGAGCGTGCCGGCGCGGGAGGCGATCATCAAAGAGTTCATGCGACGCCCGGCCCGTCCGGATATCAGCTTTACCGAGCTGGCGCCGGGGATGCTCCCGCTTTCACAGGTCAAACAGGTTTCCGGATACGATGACGACCATTGGACCCAGAGAAGAGCCGATGCCCTGGCCAGGGTGAAAGACATCCTGCTGCGGGTCAAATAGCGCGGTCAAGAAATCCCCCTCGATCCCCCTTTTCAAAGGGGGATCGAATTGAATAAAACGATATCGTCGGCGGGGGCATGCGCCATGGCAGGCATTCGTATCCAAGAGGTGACCAAGCGTTTCGGAAATCTGGTGGCGGTCAATTCCGTCGGCCTGGATATCCAAAAAGGGGAGTTTTTTACGCTTCTCGGCCCCAGCGGGTGCGGGAAAACCACGCTGCTCAGATGCGTTGCCGGTTTCCTCGAACCCGAAGCCGGGCATATCTTTTTCGGGGACCGCCGGGTGGACGGCATCCCCACCCACAAGCGCGGGGTGGGGATGGTCTTCCAGAATTACGCCGTATTTCCCCACCTGTCCGTGCAGGAAAACGTCACCTACGGGCTGAAGGCCCGGAAGGTCGGGGCGAGCGAACAGGAGCGGCGGAGCCGGGAAGCCCTTGCCATGGTTCAACTCGAGGGGCTGGAACACCGTTTGCCGAATCAACTCTCCGGCGGCCAGCTCCAGCGGGTCGCCATCGCCCGGGCGCTGGTCATCGAGCCGGAGGTCCTGCTGATGGACGAACCGTTGAGCAATCTCGACGCCAAGCTGAGGGTGGAGATGCGGGGGGAGATCCGCCAGCTTCAGAAAGCCATGGGGATCACCACCATCTATGTGACCCATGACCAGGAAGAAGCGCTGTCCATCTCCGATCGGATCGCGGTCATGGATCTGGGCAATGTACGGCAGATCGCCGAGCCCTGGGAGATTTATACCCGGCCCGCCGATCCGTTTATCGCCGGATTCATCGGTTCCACAAACATGCTGTCCGTTGAAGTCCTCGAGCAAAAAGACGATCATATGGTGGCGCAATGCAGCGGGGTGCTTTTCGGGGTGCCTTTACTGGAGGGGATCGTACCGGGCCGGCGGATAAAGATTTCCATCCGCCCCGAGGTTGTCGATATCGCAGCCCCCCAGGATTGGCTCCCCGATTCCCATTGGTCTCTGGAGGGCCGGATCGGGCGGATCGAATACCTCGGCAGCATGGTCAAATATGAAGCCGACATCGGCGATACGGTCAAGCTGCTGGTTACCGGATACAATGTCGAGCCGATGAATCTTCGGCGGGCCGGGGATGCGGTCCGGCTGGTTTATCCCATCAAACGGGTGTTGATGTTTGCGGAGGACGCCCCGTGAGGAAAAACACCTTCTGGAACCTGACCGCGCTGCTCATTTTTATCGCCGTCATCTTCTTTCTGGTCATTCCGGTCACCCGGATCATCCTGGGCAGTTTTCAAATCGAAGAGGGCGGGGCCTGGACCCTCAAGAACTACCAATCCTTTGCCGCGTACCGAACCTACTGGCGGAGCCTGACCAACAGCATCGGGGTCAGCCTGGCCGCCTCAGTGCTGACCATCCTCGCCGCGGTTCCCCTGGCCTTTGTCGTTTCCCGCTGGAATGTGGCCGGCAAATCCTACATCATCGCGCTGAGCACCATTCCCTTGATGCTGCCCAGTTTCATCTGCGCCTATTCATGGGTGATCCTGCTGGGCCGGTCCGGAATCATCACCGGATTTTTGCAATCCCTGGGGGTGCCCTTTACCTCCATCTATGGGCACGGCGGGATCATCATGATCTTTTCCATGCAACTCTATCCGTATGTGTTCCTGATGACGCTGTCGGGATTCAACAGCGTGGATGAGAGCATCGAGGAGGCGGGCCGGAGCCTGGGGACGGGACCGGTGAAAACATTCATCAAGGTGTCGATGCCCCTGGTGCTGCCCAGCATCCTGTCCGGGACCCTGCTGGTGTTTATGACGGCGATCGAGAATTTCGGGGTCCCGATGATCATCGGCGAACAGCGCCCGTTCCTGGCGGTCCAGGCGTATATGGAGTTTACCTCCGACATCGGGCAGCACCCGGGGATGTGCTATGCCATCAGCGTGGTTCTGATGCTGATCACCCTCAGTTCCCTGATGGCGCAGCGCTACTATCTGAGAAAGCGCAATTTCATCCAGAGCGCAAGGGGACGACCCCTGATCAAGCAATGGCATGGATGGCGGCGGCGGCTGGCCACCGCGTATTGTTTCGGGGTGGTCTTGACCCCGCTGATCCCGTTTTTCGTCGCCATCGTGATCTCCTTTATGGAGATGCGGGGGCCGGTCATTCACCCGAATTTCAGCCTCGACAACTATATCTACGCCTTCAAGCATTCCTATCGACCGATTTTCAACAGTTATTTCCTGGCCACCATGGCCACCCTGGCGTCGGTGCTGGTGGGGGTGCCCACCGGTTACATCCTGACCCGGCGCCGCTCGGGCATCGGCGATGTCCTTGACCTGGCCATCATGCTCCCGTTTACCATCGCCGGAACCGTCCTGGGCATCGCTTTGATCGTCATGTTCAATACGGGCATCCTGGTGCTGACCGGAACCTGGATGATCCTTGCCCTTTCCTATACGATTCGGAAAATGCCGTTTATCGCGCGGTCCAGCGCTTCCATTCTCTACCAGCTCGACCCTTCCCTGGACGAGGCGAGCATCTCCCTGGGGTTCAGCCCCATGAAGACCTTTTTCAAGGTCACCATCCGACTGATGGCCGCGGGGATCGTCAGCGGCGCCATCCTGACCTGGGTGACGACGGTCTCAGAGCTCTCCTCGACGATCGTTTTGCAGACCCCGGGCTGGTCCACCATGACGGTGGAAATGTTTCAGGGGATCATCTCCGGGGAAATGGGGGTGGCCAATGCCTTCGCCTCGATTCTCATCGTTTCGGCGATCGTACCGATGCTGCTCATGATGCGGTTTGTCCGGGGCGAAAGGGCGTCGCTGTTCTAGCGCAGGATTTCCTCGGTGATTTTTCCGGGCGGCGGGCCCGGTTTTCCGGCCTGGCCGGGCGCGGCGGGTGGAGACGAAGGGCTGCCGGGCGGTGCCGATTCCATTGGTTGCAGTCTTTTTTTGATTTCGGACAATGCCTTGAATTTCATCAATTCCTGAATTTGACCCTCCAGGGTCTTTAGGGTCTCCTGGTTGCCCTTGAGATCGTCTTGAATCTTCTTGAGGGTTTTGTCGAATTGAGCCTCCTGGTTTTTTATCGCTGCTTCGATGCGTGTCATGTCGGGTTTTGCCGCAGAGAGCGTGGAAATCTCCTTTTTGAGTTTTTCAAATTGGGCCAGCTCCCCGCGGATCTTGTGATAATTTCCCGAAAGCTCCGCCACCTCCTGGGTCAGGTTTTCGTCCAGGGCTTTGATTTCCGACTCCATGTTCTTGAGGTGCGGATACACCGGCGCAATCTGTTTTTCCAGCTTGTCCACGGCCGCGGCGGTTTCGGATTTGTCGCTCTTGGCCGCCTTTATCTCGTCAATGGCCTGGAGGGCCTTGTTGAGGTCCTGTTTCATGGCCGATGTCGTGTTTTCAAACATCAGAAAAATCTCATCCATGGGGAGTACTTTTTTCTGAAAAGAGCCTTGAAGCTGCTGAAAAGCGCCCTGAAGGGTTTGAACCGACTCTTGCAGCTTGGCAAACTGCAAGGACAGTGAGGAGAACTTCGAATTGATGTCCTGGGAAAGACTTTGCATCCGATCCACATCCAGGGTACTGAGCCGCGACACCCCCTTGTTCAGGTCGTAATAGACCCAGCCCATGGCCAGGGCGACCAGGCAGGGAAGGATGATCATGACCCGGGTGAGCCGTCCGCTCAGTTTCTTGAGTCCTTGAGGGTCGAAATCATTCTGAAGCAGCCGATCCGGGCTGACCTCGTCCAAACGAAATTTGAACCCCGATGGTTTTTCGCCGTTCATGAGTGCTATTCCCATTCAATGGTGCTGGGCGGCTTGGAACTGATATCGTAGACGACCCGGTTGATGCCTTGCACTTCGTTGATGATTCGATTGGAGATCCTGCCCAGCAGGTGATGCGGCAGTTTCGCCCAGTCCGCGGTCATCGCGTCGGTGCTGGTGACCGCGCGGATGGCCGCGATGTTTTCGTACGTGCGCATATCCCCCATGATGCCGACGCTTTTGAGGGGCAGCAGAACCGCAAACGACTGCCACAGTTTTCGGTAATACCCCCCGGCCTTGATCTCTTCGATCAGGACGGCGTCGACTTCCCGCAGCACGGCGAGTCGTTTTCGGGTGATCTCCCCGATGATTCGAACCGCCAGGCCCGGGCCGGGGAAGGGCTGCCGCCATATCATTTCATCCGGAAGACCGATGGTTTTGCCGAGCCTTCGAACCTCGTCCTTAAAGAGGTACTTGAGGGGTTCCACCAGTTTCAGTTTCATTTTTTTGGGCAGTCCCCCGACGTTGTGGTGGGACTTGATCACCGAGGTGGGGCCGCCGAAGGCCGACTGCGATTCGATGACATCCGGATAGAGCGTTCCCTGGGCCAGAAACTCGGCCCCCTTGATCTTTCGGGCCT
>ENA-OSEO01006795-OSEO01006795.1-sediment-metagenome-genome-assembly--contig:-NODE-6795-length-10058-cov-8.175233_pt1 | contig 10058 bp, 9 predicted proteins | sample MGYA00237883_ERZ534232 | MGnify/ENA metagenome assembly ERZ534232
CTGACCGTAACATCGATGCTGACCCTGTCCGTATCCTCCACAAAATACCGGTCGGCCATGCTGCGATTGGCCCCCTTGACCGGCGACAGGATTTTGGCTTCGCCCAGGGAAGGAATGGCGGTTTCAATGGATCGATAGTTCATACGATACCTTTTATGTTCAGGTTGTAAGCCAGGTCATGGTTGCAGACGCTCATCCCGTTAAATTTAAAAGCACCTTTTCCCAGAATGTCATGCAAATGCAGGATGCCCGCCACCTTTCCGGCCTGATCGGTTATGGGCAGAACGGTAATCTGGTATTTTTCCATCAAGTTCAGGGCATCATAGGCGGGTGAATCCGGCCGAAGCGTTCTGGGTTTCTTTGTCATCACCGCCGCGAGCGGCAGGCTGAAAATATCTTTGCGGGTCACGATCGCACGTCTTAAGTCGCCGTCGGTAATGATCCCGGCCAGGGCCTGGTTTTCGGCGACCACCAAGACCGCACCCAGTTCCAGCCGGTTCATTTCCGTTATGGCATCCGTCATGGAAACCGATTGAAAAACCAGGGGAATGGCGTTTCCGGTAAGCATGATGTCGGCAACGCTGTTGGAAAGCCGCTGGCCGAGATTGCCGCCCGGATGGATTTTTTTAAAATCACTGGATTTGAAATGCCGCATGTTGATGAGCACGACGGCCAGGGCATCCCCCATGGCCAACTGGGCCGTAGTGCTGGCGGTGGGGGCCAGACCTAGGGGGCAGGCTTCGCGCGCTACGTGCGTGTCAATGACAATATCGCACAGTCTGGCCAGACTCGACTCTTTGTTGCCGGTAAAAGCGATCACCTTGCAGCCGATATTGCGGATACTGGGAACCAGGATATTGATCTCATCGGTTTCGCCGCTGTTGGACAGGGCCAGAAAGATGTCGTCCCGGCAGACGATCCCCAGATCGCCGTGCATGGCTTCAACCGGGTGCAAAAATAAGGACCGGGTCCCGGTGCTGTTCAGGGTCGCCACGATCTTGCGGCCGACAATGCCGGACTTGCCGATGCCGGCAACAATCACTCTTCCCGTGGAATGATAAATCAACTCGACCATCTCGGCAAAATCGTCGCCGATGCGGTCGGCTAATCGGAGAATTCCTTCGGCTTCGATTTTCAGAACATCAATGGCTTCATCAAGTATCATGAATCAGATCTTTTCAGTTTATGTTAAAAGGTTGACCGGTGCTGCCGTTTTAGACATAAATGCCGCTTTTTGTTCTAAAAATCAAGAGCTCTTTTTCGTAACTTTTGCTTAAAAAGAGGTAGGCAGAGTCGGACACAAGCCTGAAGGGCCGTTCATTGAATCCGAAATAGTCATTATACATGCTTCTATGGTCCCGCCTCCCGCTGCGGATATGGCTTAAAGGTTTTTACGGCGCTGGATACGGTTTGTGTTTTCTGAAATGGGCTGGTTGCTGGCGGCCGAATTAATTTAAATCTTATATTAAAAGCAAATGATGATCAATTCAACAAATAATTATGCGGAAATCGTTGCAAAAAAAATTAAAAAAATTAAAAAATTAGTTGACAAACCTGAATTGCCCCATTATATTTCCCCAGATTTTTTCCCAGACAACCGAAGCCGGGATTTTCTTGCCTGGCTTTTTATTTTCCAGAATTTGAAAAAGGGGGTGATTCCAATGAATTGTGCAACTGTAAAAAAAGGTAAGGAATGTCCTTTTATGACCAGCAAAGGGTGTTCTTTCAACGGCGGGATTTGCCATGAGGTCGTGGCGCAATGCAGTGGCTGCAACCGCAATATCCAGTTCAATTCCGCCTGGTATTGCATGGCCTGCCCGGATCCGACGATTAAATGGAAATCCGGCCGGTGCAATCTTGCATCGCATGTAGCCGCAGCAGCTGCTCCGGCAGCCCAGAAGAAAGTCAATCCGCTCAAGGCTTCAAAACGCGGAAATAAATAAAAAAACCGGCCGCGATCTGACGGTAAACCCCGTCCCATTAAAGGACGGGGTTTTTTATCTGCATCATTTCCCTTGACATTTTTTCCCCGGCGGCGATAAACACCTTTTTAAATCACTTGCAGCGCTTACGTTAAGCTGCTCGTCCCATGCATCATTATGTTTTTTACAATTCATTAAGATCACTGATTCTTGCTATCAGCAGACACAGGAGGACAGAAAATGATGGACCCCATCGCGCTGGAACTGAATCAAACCATTGAGTCGGGCAATCCCCATATAATGGAAATGCTCTCCCCGATGGGCAAGGCCCTATTTTTCCCCAAAGGAATTTTGAGCCAGAGCGCCGAGGCCAAGGAGAAGGCCCACCGCATCAATGCGACCATCGGAATCGCCACCGAATGCAACGGCACCATGTTTCTTCCTTCGGTCATGGACACGATTTGCGGCCTGGCGCCGGAGGCATCCGTCAACTATGCGCCCTCTTTCGGTATTCCCGCCCTGCGAAAAGTCTGGCAGGAGGCCCTGTACGCCAAAAATTCTTCGCTGAAGGGAAAAACAATCAGCCTCCCCGTAGTTGCGGGCGGCATCACCCACTCCCTCAGCGTGTTTGCAGACCTGTTTATCGACCAGGACGATGTCATCATCCTCCCGGACATGATCTGGGGAAACTACAATCTGATATTTAAACTCAGAAGAGGGGCCCGCATCAGCCAGCATACCCTCTTTTCCGAAAACGGCGGCTTTAATTTAAAGGCCTTTGAGGAAACGGTCCGGGCAGAAGCCCGGCAGAACAGCAAAATTACCGTCCTTATGAACTTTCCGCAAAATCCCTCGGGTTATTCAGTCACGGCCGCTGAGGCAGACCGCATTGTCGAAATTCTCACCGCCGTCGCTCGGGAAGGTACGAATATTCTGGCCGTGGCGGACGATGCCTATTTCGGCCTTTTTTATGAAGCGGAAACATTAAAGGAGTCGCTTTTCGCACGCCTGTGCGACCGGCACCCGCGGTTGCTGGCAGTCAAGCTCGACGGCGCCACCAAGGAAAGTTTTGTCTGGGGCCTGCGGGTCGGATTCATCACCTACGGAAGCAAAATCGAAAAGAATCCGGCATTGGTTTACGAGGCCCTTGCCAAAAAAACCGGCGGCTGCATCCGCAGCAATATATCCAATGCTTCCCACCTGAGTCAGTCGATTGTCCTGAAATCCATGCAGGACCCTCGCTATGAGCGTGAAAAGGAAGAAAAATTCAATGTCCTGCAGCGCCGGGCCAAGCGGGTCAAGGAAGTTCTGTCCGATCCGAAATACCGGACGGCCTGGGATGTCTACCCCTTTAATTCCGGTTATTTCATGTGTATCCGCCTGAAAGCGGTGGATGCCGAAACCCTGCGGCTGCACCTGCTGGACAAATACGGAGTGGGCCTGATCGCCATCGGCAGAAGCAACCTGAGGGTGGCGTTTTCCTGCATGGAAGAAAAGCAGGTCCCGGAACTGTTCGACCTGGTTTTTAAGGGAGTGGAAGACTTGAAGGCGCCGGCAAAATGATGTCCGCCATGACGCCTCTTTTAAAAAAAGGGTCGCGCAAACTGGCCGAAAAATTCCGATTTTTGAACATCGCCCACGCCGGAAAGTGGACGATCTATTTTATCCTGATCGGCGTAATTGCTGGCCTGGGTTCGATTGTTTTTCATTATCTCTGCGAACTGGGCGTGCATTACTTTATGGATTTAATGGCCGGATACCGGCCCCCGAGCCCGGCCGGCGAGCATCGCCTGCTGCCCCCCACCCAAACGCCGTTCAACCGCTGGATCCTGCTTTTTCTCCCGGCCCTGGGCGGCCTGGTAAGCGGCTGGCTGGTTTACTCCATCGCACCGGAAGCCGAAGGTCACGGCACCGACGCCGCCATTGACGCCTATCACCGCAAGGGGGGATTCATCCGCGGCCGCGTACCCATCGTCAAAACCATCGCTTCGGCCATCACCCTGACAACCGGAGGTTCCGGCGGACGTGAAGGCCCCATCGCCCAGATCGGCGCAGGCTTCGGCTCCTTTCTGGCCACCCGACTCAAACTATCAAACCGCGAACGCCGCATCATGATGGCGGCCGGCATCAGCGCCGGGGTCGGCAGCATTTTCAGGGCGCCCCTGGCCGGCGCCCTGTTCGCCGCCGAAGTGCTGTACCGCGACCCCGAGTTTGAATCCGAAGTCATTATCCCGGCCGGCATCTCCTCAGTGGTATCCTACTGCATGTTTTGCCTGGTTTACGGCTGGGGGTCTCTTTTTGAAACCCCTTACTTTCATTTCCGCAATCCCCTGGCCCTTGGGCCCTACCTGGTTCTGGCGCTGGCGCTGGTAGCCGCCGGCGTGTTTTATATCAAGTCTTTTTACGGCATCATCCGCCTGTTTAAGAATTTAAAGCTGCCGAAATACATCAAGCCTGCCCTGGGTGGTCTCTGCACCGGCATTGTCGGTTTCTTTCTGCCGCAAACCCTGTCCTTCGGCTACGGCTTTGCCCAGATGGCGCTGAAAAATGAACTGACTATTTCTTTTCTGCTGCTGCTGGCCATCGGCAAGGTTCTGACCACCTCCTTTTCGATCGGCTCCGGTGGAAGCGGCGGCGTGTTCGGCCCCTCGATGGTTATCGGCGGCGCTGTGGGCGGTGTTGTTGGAAAAATTTTTCACGCGATCATGCCCACGGTGGTCACCCAGCCCGGGGCCTTCGTGGTGGTGGGAATGGCCGGCTTTTTTACGGCGGTTTCCAACACGCCGATCTCCACTATTATTTTCGTCAGTGAAATGACCGGCTCCTATCATCTGCTGCTGCCCAGCCTGCTGGTTTGTTCGGTCTCCTATATGGCCGCCCGGCGCTGGACCATTTTCGAAAAGCAGGTTAAAAGCAAACTGGACTCGCCCGCCCATACCGGTGATTTTTTCGTGGATATCCTCCAGGCCATTCGGGTGCAGGATCTCATGCCGCTGGTTAAAAAGGTGGACCTGATCTCACGCAGCATGCCTTTTCTGGATTTTAAAAAGTATTTTTCGGAAACGACCCAGCATTATTTCCCGGTCATGGACGACGGCGGAAAGCTGATCGGCATCTTTTCCGTCAATGATGTGCGCGCCGTTCTTTTCTCACAGGATATCGAGCACCTAGTCGTCATGGAGGATATCGCCACCAAAAATATTATTGTCACCACCCCGGCGGATGACCTGAACTCGGTTCTGCAAAAGTTTACCACCCGCAATATCGACAGCCTGCCGGTAGTAAAAGAAGACGATCCCGGGCATCTGCTCGGGATGCTCAACCGCCGCGAAGTTATTGCCTTTTACAACCGGCGTATCGCCGAAACCAAGCAGCAGGCCGGCCAATGAACTTTTCAGACAAAATTACCCGGAATTCGGACCGGATGTTGTCCTTCTTTGAATACTTCCGGAATGTCCTGGTCCGGATCGGCATTGTCGTTCTGGTATTTTCAGTCTGCGGCTACTATGTCGGTGAACCGATCCTGAAATATGTCCAGCAGACCACCGGCGTGACGCTGGCGGCATTCGGCATTCCCGAAACATTTTTCGCATTTCTGATTCTGGCCCTCGGCATAGGGATGTTCGTCAGCATCCCCTACATTCTCTATGCGGTGCTGGCTGGATTGCCGCCTCTTTTTCCTGCTTTTAGCCGTAAAACGATGTTCGGGTTCTGGCTCTCGTCCATCGTCCTCTTTTACACCGGCGCGTTCTTTTGCCTGATCATCTCGCTCCCCTTCGGCGCCCAGTTTCTGCTCAGCTACGAAAGCGCCCAGCTCGAAGCATTGATATCCGTCAGGAAGTTCGTTTCTTTCACCCTGCTGTTTATCTTCGGTTTCGGTATCATTTTCGAGCTTCCCCTGGCAATGGTGCTGATGGGTAAAATCGGTCTGGCAAACGCACGGACCCTGTCCGCTCATCGGCGCTACGCCATTCTGGCCGTTGCAATCATTGCTGCGTTGCTGACGCCGACCCCCGACATTATCAATATGTCTCTGATGGGGATACCCCTCTATCTGCTGTTTGAAATCGGACTGATCGGCATGCGACTTGGAAAAAAATAATAGCCAAGGACATCAGCTTTATAGGCCCTCTTTACATTTCACTTGAACCCCGGAATCTTCGAACCCTTGACCCCTGGTTCTAATACTTGACTTCCATCAGAAACAGTCCTTGCGGCGGGGCGGTGGCGCCGGCCTGATTGCGATCGGTTGAAAGCAGTATCCGCCTGAAATCATCCGGCGTGATCTTCCCCAACCCCACTTGCACCAGGGTGCCCACCAGATTGCGAACCATGTATCGCAAAAACCCTTCGGCATCGATTCTGAAAACGAGATGATCCGGCTCCGGTTCCTGCCATTCTGCCCGCAGCACCTGCCGGATGGTGCCGGCCTTGAGGCTGCCGGCGCCTTCAAAGGCTTTAAAATCATGGGTGCCGACGATCTCATCCACAGCAATGCGCATGGCGGCCCGATCCAGTTGCCTGCGAATAAACCAGCAGTACTGACGGCCTACGGCAGCCGGAATGTCCCGGTTCAAAATATGGTACTGATAGGTCTTGCTGATGGCGCTAAAGCGGGCATGGAATGACTCTTCCACCCGGCAGCAGTTTCGGACAACCACATCCTCCGGCAGCAGGCTGTTAAGCCCGGCCCGGAATATCGCAGCGCTCAGTTCGGTTTCACACAGAAAGTTTGCAACCTGCCCCAGGGCATGGACGCCGGCATCGGTGCGGCCTGAACCGATCAGGTCAACCTTCTGACCGGTCATGGTCCCAATCGCCGTTTCAATCACCCCCTGAACGGTCCGATCGTTCTTCTGACGCTGCCAGCCGTGAAATCCGCCGCCGTCGTACTCGATTGTCAATTTGAAATTTTTCGGCATGACTCTGGCCTACGATATCTGTTATCCCATGCGGGATGTCCGGAAAAGGCATATTCTCATTTCACTCGAACTCTGGAACCCTGGAACCCTTGATTTTTTTCCCCCGTTTTAAATCAGCAGTACGACCGTCAGCGAAATAAAGGACAAAATGGTTGAAAGTACAATAGCGGCCGAAGCAAGTTCGGTATCACTATGGAGCTGGGAAGAAAGCACATAAATGGCGGTGGAAGTCGGCAGGGCAAAATATACCATCCCCACCCGGAACGACAGGTCCGTGACGCCGAAGAGCTTTAGAAAAAAATAACCGGCAAGGGGCAGGAACAGGAGTTTAAACAGGGAGGCCGTCAGGGACAGCTTGAAGTAACCCCGTAAATTTTTCAGGGTCAGGACGCCGCCGATGGAAAGCAGCGCCAGGGGGAGAGTCACCAGTGAAGTCAACTGGAAAGTGTTGTCCAGAAAGACCGGAAAGGACAACTTCGCCTGGGAAAAAGCAATCCCTGCAAAACAGGCCAGAATCAGCGGATTGGATACCAGCGCTTTCAGGGAGAACCGGACCCGCTGGCGTACTGTAAACCGGCCGGCCGAAAACCAGATCAGGGTGGATACCGCCAGCACATTAATGATGGGGATGACAAACCCGATTAGAACCCCGAAACGCCGAACCCCCTCTTCTCCCATTGCGTTCATCACGATCGCCATACCGATATAGGTATTGAAGCGGTAGCAGCTTTGCGAAAATGAACCGGCCTGAAAAGGCGCCACTTTGAAATGGATGAAGACGCTGCTCAAGACGTAGACGCAGACGACGGCGCAGATGGCCGCCGCCCAAAAATGCCAGTCGATCGCCGCTGTGGCGGATGCGCCGCCGATTTTCCAGAAGAGCATAATCGGGAAAAAAATATAATAAATGAGCCTGTCCGAAGTCTTCAGGAAGGTATCGTTGGTCAGGTGAAACTGCTTGAGCAGGACACCCATTGCAATCAGTGTAAAAACCGGGAAAAGGCTTTGTAAAACCATTGGAGTTATTTATTTTAAACCGGGATGGCTGTCAATTGAAGTTTATGATTTTGGATCTTTTAACAGGCTTGAGATCGGCTGGATGTCATGATGCCGTTGACTTTAACTGCTGATTCTGTCAAATAACAATTTTTGAAAAAAGGGTTCCAGGGGTCAAAGCGGGGTTCAAGTGAAACAGGTGTAAAATAAAACCAACTGGAAAATCGCCGATTATAAACCGTTCAGAGGATATATCATGCCATCTCTACCCATTTGCCGCGGATTTAAAATCGCCGGCGTCGCCGCCGGCCTTAAAAAAAACGGAAAGCCCGACCTCGGTCTGATTTTCTCGGAAGTTCCGGCAACCGTTGCCGGCGTATTTACCCGCAACAAGGTCCAGGCCGCCCCGGTCCGCTATGACAAGGAACGGATTAAATCCGGCCGCTGCCAGGCCGTTATCGTCAACAGCGGCAACGCCAACTGCTGCACGGGTCCGAAGGGGAACGAAGATGCCGCTGCTATGGCGCAGATCACGGCCGCCCGTCTCGGCATCGCCGCAGACCTGGTGCTGGTGGCGTCAACCGGAGTTATCGGCGAACCTCTCCCCATCGAAAAAATCGACGCGGCTGCGCCGGATCTGTTAAAATCCCTGCGGCCGGAGGGGGTTTTCACCTTTGCCGAAGCGATCATGACCACCGACACGGTTCCCAAAATCGTCTTTAAAGAGGGTTGCATCAGCGACAAGCCTTTTAGCCTTTTGGGGGTTGCCAAGGGGGCCGGCATGATCCATCCCGATATGGCCACAATGCTGGGCTTCATCTGCACCGACGTTGAAATCTCCGCGGACAGGCTGCAAAGCGCCCTGGAAAGCGCCGTCCGGCATACCTTTAACCGCATCAGCATCGACGGCGACACCAGCACCAACGACACCGCCCTGATTCTGGCCAACGGCCTGTCCGGGGTGCGCATATCCGATTCGGAAACGCTGCGACAGTTTCAGCCCCTGCTGGATGAAACCTGCCTTGAACTGGCTAAGATGCTGGTGAAAGACGGCGAAGGCGCCACCAAACTGGTTGAAATCCGTGTAAAAGGGGCGCGCACGGTGCAGGACGCCCATCGCATCGCCGATACCATTGCCGGTTCAAACCTGGTCAAAACCGCCTTTTTCGGGGAAGACGCCAACTGGGGGAGAATTCTGGGCGCTGCCGGCCGCGCCGGTGTCCCCATCGATCCCGAAAGGATTGACGTGTTTTTCAACGAGGTCCAAATGGTCAAAGATGGTATGGGTTGCGGCAAGGCGATGGAAGCCGAAGCCACCCGGGTCCTCAAAACCCCGGAATTTACAGTTACGGTCGATCTGCATCTTGGAAAAGAATCCGAGTCCGTATTTACCTGCGATTTTTCCCTCGACTATGTGCGCATTAATGCGGATTATCGATCTTAAAAAAGTTTGAAGATGTAATGCAAACACTGTGTTTGTTTGATGATCGTGTGGCATGCACACCGTCTGTTGTCAGTTGTCCGTTGTCAGTTGCAAATATAAATTGCTGTAAAACTCCCACGCATTTTTTGATATTGCTACGGACAACAAACGACTGACTACTAACATTTCCGACTAAAATCGGTTAGCCACGGAAAATACCCTCCAGGCCGCGGCCAAGGTAATGTCGAATGCCATGACTTTAATGCGCCTTCAAAAATTCCTTTCCACAGCCGGATTCAGCTCCCGCCGCAAGGCCGAGACCTTCATCCTGGCAGGTCGCGTCCGCGTAAACGGCGTCGTGGTCACGGAATTGGGCAGCAAGGTCGATCCCCGAACAGACCGCGTCGAAGTGGACGGCGAATCGCTCCGGCTGGAACAGCCCCTGATCTACATCGCCGTCAACAAGCCCAGGGGAGTCGTCACCAGCTGCGAGCAGAAAAACGACCGCATCATCCTGGATCTGATCAATATCCCCGAACGGGTTTATCCGGTGGGGCGCCTGGACAAGGACTCCAGCGGACTGCTGCTCCTGACCAATGACGGCCGGCTGCACCACCGCCTGTCGCACCCTTCCTTCGATCATGAAAAAGAATATGAGGTCGCCGTGGCCGAACCCATTGCGGACGGCGCCCTGGCGCACCTGGAAAAGGGCCTCCCCATGATGGGGACCAAAACCCGGCCGGCCCGGATCAAGCGGCTTTCCCCCCGGAAGTTTCGCATGGTGTTGCAGGAAGG
>ENA-OSEO01006800-OSEO01006800.1-sediment-metagenome-genome-assembly--contig:-NODE-6800-length-10047-cov-6.065196_pt1 | contig 10047 bp, 16 predicted proteins | sample MGYA00237883_ERZ534232 | MGnify/ENA metagenome assembly ERZ534232
CCGTGCGACATAGAAGCCTTTTTTCTCAAAGGCTTTAACCGCCCGCAGATGATTTATCCCCGGCAACTTAGGCATGTGAGATGTCAACGTACCTGGCTTCCTGATCAGCATTCAGTTCATCAGCCACCTCCAGGTAAGCTTCAATCGCATCTTTAATATTTTCTAAAGCCTCATTTTCCGAGCTCCCTTGAGACCAGCATCCAGGTAACCCGGGAACCCAAACGGCATATCCCTCATCAGTCCTTTTGATGCGTACTTTGTATCGCACTTTGACCACCTCGATTAATCTGCACAAATTTAAAATAACATCAAGACTGATTCTAATTCAGAACTAGGCCTCGCCCTCCTCATCATTCAAAAAAGCGATCAGGGCACAAGCATCCAGCACATACCCTGAGTTCATGCTTCAAGTTCCTTATCCGCTTTTTTCCTCTCCAGGTACTCGTTGGTGGTAAATCCTCTACCCTTCAAAAAACCCCTGGCTTCGGCAATAGCGTTGTTCGACGGTTTAAGCAGAATGCCTTCCTCGGTCTCGGTAATGTCGAAACGAGTCCCTCGCAAGCGTCTTGCGATTCTCTCTGGGAGCTTCAAAAGGTTGCCCTGCAAAATTGCCGCTTCCATATTAGAACGCTCCTTCAGGTTCAAAGATATTAATATTATGTATTATTATAGTGCGCTGCGTCACAAATTCCACCGCGAAATCAGTGAAAAAATGGGGGACGTTGGTGCTTTTGTTACTTTATTGCACAATATCCTTCAAATCCTCGTACCTGCAAAGGACTGATTTTCCGCATTGAGCACAACGGGCAGCATTTACTCGGCTGATCGCCAAAGAACGAGCCACCTCTGAGGCACTATAATTCAAATCGTTTATCGCAAAATGGCACACCAAAGCCCGTGCCTCGCAGATTGGCTTCCTTCTGCCGGCACACAGGATTCCTTCCGGTTTGAGATCCAGGTGGGATGCCACAATTTCAACCAATTCCTCGATAGCAGGTTTCGGCAGGAACTTTCTTTCAAAGCACGCATCAGCTTGATAAAGGACTTCATTCACAAAAACTCCGTCGCCCAGTATCCTTGCGTCTGCCCTTTCCCGTTCTTCTTTGTTTCGCCCGATGAGACCCGCCTGGCTACCACCGTCGCTTCTTACCAGACCACCTCCTTGAGATTCGGGACGGGTCCCTTGATTGATCCCGCTCTTGACAAATTCTCTAAAGGGGTCACCCATTAAAAGGCTGTAGGTCAAGTCTGCCTTGACTCATTTAAGACAGTTGAAAAGTTGGGGAGCTGAAAAGCTGGTAAATTGATTCTCCAGCAGTTGAAGAGTTGAGGGAAGTTGAAGCTACGGTCAGACCGTCATAACTAATTCAGAATATTGACTGAGGTTCTTGTCCGCCGTGAACAGACGCAAAGGCTCGCAAAGAGACTGCGCAATCAGCAAGCGGTCAAATGGATCACGATGGTGGAGAGGCAGCTCATGGACCATTGCAGCGTGCTTAGCCGATACGACAAGCTCATGGAACCCACTCTGTTCAATAGCTGCAACAAATTCCTTGGGATCTCCTTCCAACTTGCCGAGTTTCGATTTGATCGCTATTTCCCAAATGGAAGCAGCAGAAACAAAAATCTGAGCAGCATCGAGCATGATCTGCCGCGCTTTTGCGCTCAGCCGATCACTGTCAATAACTGCCCAAATGAAGATTTGTGTATCAATCAGCTAGCGCATTAATTTCCTTCGAATTCCGACAGCACGTCAGCAGTCAATGGCGCATCGAAATCCTCAGCCACCTTCACTTTGCCCTTGAGAGCACCGAACAGGATTTTGGGCTTGCTCTCACCAACCCGAGATATGCGAGCCACCGGCTTACCTTCCTCGGCTATTATCACCTCATCACCTGAAGCTACCTGCCGCAACAACCGGTGAAGATCTGCCTTGGCTTCTTGAACACTGTAAGTTTGTGTGGTCATGCCAAACTCCAGACGATGTAAAGTAAAGGGGTCTGCTCTTGACTCTTTCTCATGCGAGTGATAGGGGTCAGACCAAGCTATGTCCTTGAACTCTCCACATTTGTATTCCAAAAGTAGGCGTTTTGGGGGTTCGGAATTCGCGATATTCGTTCTGGTTCCGTCATAGGGATCGGCCAGAGCCAAGGGTTTGAATAAAAGTTCCGAGTTTTCAGATTTAAGTTTGAAGCGGTTGCCTGCGCGGATATTTAAGCAATTCTGATCTCTCAAACATTGATAGATGGCTGTTGCTGGGGCCACTGAGTTGCTAAGATTACGATTTTTGCACTGAATATCGAAATATTAATTCTTGGTATCTTTGGTAACCGGGCATTCAAAATAATGAGGGGCGTAAGCATAAGATCTTATTTATTCAAGGCCATGCGCTTCCCTGAGGAGCTATTTCCTGTAGATCTGACTTCTGTGTCCAACGCGAAGGACCACGATAACGTCTTCTTCAATATCGATAATGACCCTGTAAGCACCGATCCTGAACCGATAGGTGCCAAGCTTTGAATCAGTCAGCTTTTCGGCATGTTTGTAGGGGTCTTGAGCATACCTTAGAAGTGTTTTGCCAATGCGCTTCTTCGCAACGGGATCCAGACCTGCAATGTCCTTGACGGCCCTGTGTGTATACACCAGGTTGTAAATCAACGACCAAAGACCTCCAAGTGCGTCTTGGTCCGTCCTTCGCTATAATCATTGCGAGCTTCTTGGATGCTATCAAGGTACTCCGGCGAAGTAGCGGCGATAAGATCTTCCAAGAAAGACTGCCGTTCTTTCTTCTTCATCCTTTTGACAGCTTCTATGATTTCCAATGGGCTTATTTCCAGCTTGATGGCAGTCGGCATTCGAGCATCTCCATTCGTCTTCCCTATTTTCCTTCAGACCCCTCTATTAAACCACCTTTTGGGAATTATGTCATCGCCGTTCCACTCAATCGGCAGGGCAATTGCATGAGTTAATAAACATTGATCGCGGCACAAGGCGTTGAAAGGAATCATATTTTTCGCGTCAGAAATTTTGTCGGGCATTTTATTTACGTGATAAAAATGTACATTCAATCGAAAATGCAATGCTTTGCAAAGGGCATCATCTGAAATGTCGCAAAAATGTCTTTGATATGATTCATTTTTTCACTTTTGTTAACTCATGCGATTGCCCTGACTCAATCGGCAGTGAGTTTTAGGAGGCTAAATTGGGGGACGTTGGCATAAAGGGGTCTGCTGTTGACCTTTCTTGCATTCTGTTTGGTAGGGGGTTTTAAGGTTTAAGATTTAAGCAAAAGCAGCTGATGCAATTCTTGGTTCTTCGTTCGTGGTTCCTGGTTCCGGGTTTCAATGCAGCTCCGCCAACTCGGTTACAGGGGAGTTTTAAGTTTCAGGTGTTAAGTTTTAAGGTGTCGAGCCGGCACGGTTTTACCTCAAAACATGTGACTCCTCAAGCATTGAAGCTATGAGTGCTTCAGGATACATATCGGCAGAATTTCGCTCGTGCTTGAGTCGGTTTTTGATTACGGGCGATTTCCAGGTTGAAATGAAATTACGGGCGCAGGTAAATTGAACCACAGAGGCACCGAGGACACAGTGACATAGGGGGACGTTGGCACGTTTGTCAGGTTATTCATCGACCGCCCCAAGATCTAAGCCGAAAGAGATTGCTCTCTTCAGTTCGGCCATAGCATCCTTGGGGATTTGCCCAATTTTCCTTTCGAGCCGTGCCGTGGGGATTGAGCCAAGACCCTGTACATTGGCCACTGACCTTTTCTTGAGGAAGCTCAGTCCAAGCAATTCCACCTCGTAAGCACTGAACCTACTTTGTGTGGTAATGGGAACATAGGTAACAAGGGCAAGCGGTGGATTCGGATCGTGGCGAGAGACTATGATAACCGGTCTCACTTTCGCAGCCAAACCTAAATCGGCAAGCCAGACTTCCCCAGGTTTAGGAGGCATCAAGGATATCCATTACTTCCTGTTCCACGATGCGTGTGCGCATGAGGTCCAGTGAATCCTGATCCGCCCACTCGATCACCTCAGCAATGCTTTCTCTGACTTCCTGCGCGATCCGCGGTTGCCATTCAAGCAGCTTATCGCTTAATTTTCTTATCAGGGTGTCCAATCGATACTCCTCAATCGCTTTTTTAGCAGCAAGACTTGCTTTCAGCAAATGTCGCAATGCATCCTGATTCCAATTTTATTGCAAATTTGCCCGCTCTTCAAGCCGCCTAGAAAGTGAATAATAGAAATAGGGGACGTTGGCAGGTTTGTCAGGTTATTCATGAAAAGTTTTAAGATTTAAGTTTTAAGCAAAAGCAAGGTCGGCTGATGCACCTCTTAGTTCTTCAATCTCACTTTGTCCTTGATGCGTTTTACATGTCCCCTTCCGAGCCCCTTGACTTCGCACCCAAGAAAAAGGGGTCAAAAAAGGGGTCAAGTCTGCTCTTGACTCTTTTGACCATTTTTCGCTTACCCCTGAGCAGCCGACGGTCAAGATGGCGGTTGCTTTGGCGTTCACTTCACTTCACTCCTTCACAGGGGTCGGACCGAGTCAAGTAGCTGAATTGTTGTGGAAAACAGCCAAAAACATGCCGTTTTTTGCTCTTAGGTGCATCATTTTGGCCGAGAAATGGGGGCGATAAGGAAAAGAAGTTTTAAGTTTTAAGTCTTAAGTTTTAAGCAAAAGCAATTTTTGGTTCTTGGTTCGTCGTTCTTGGTTTCCTCAATGCGGGAACGGACCGTTCCAAATGGTTAAATCTACTTCTTGAATAATAGAAAATCAGCCGGACCGATTGTCTATGCGGGGTCGGCACTCTAGGCAACCATCTCCAGTTTCAGTTTCTCTATTCTTGATCTCACCGGCTTCAATTTCACATATCACGGGTCGGACCGAGGCAAGTATCTAAGTTTAGACGCAAAACTGTCAAGACCCGGGCATTCTGGTGCCTTAAAATAACTATTTTGACCTCGAAATGATGCTTCTAAGATTGTAGCTGAATCAGAGTTCTTGCCAATCTCGCAAGTCGATGCCCACCTGCTTCAAGATCTCTCTGAGCAGAGTGTCGGTTATATCACCAGCCTTGTGAGGATTGGGGATTCGCAACTTCAGGCTTCCCTTCGTCATGAATTGGTGTTTGCCACCCGAGTAAGGGCCTGAAAATCCGATCTTTTTGAGTTTCCGAATGATCTCTTTTCGGGAGGTAGGCATTGAATCAAGCCACAGCGATTTTTGAAATTCCTATTTTGTGACCGTCAATTTCAGGTATTAGATCTCCGTCTTTTAATTTCAGCAAAAGCCATTCTTCCAGGACGCTGAGCAACTCCGCCCGGCAGTGTTCAACTGTTGCAGCGCTGGCCCAAACACCTGCGAATCCTGGAATCTCCGCAAACCATGTACCATCTTCAAGTCTTCGGTACTCGGCTTTTTCAAGTGCTTTTCCACAATATTCAGCGATCATGGAGCTTCTCCGATCAGTCCCAATTTCTGCAAATCATGTCAGAAGAGTCGCCCATAAGAAAACCAAGGTCAAGAGGAAAAATTGGTTGCGTGATAGTGGACATTAGGGGGACATTGTTGACTACGTGAACTTTGTACCGCACATGAATAGAGAAAAGAAAAGGGGGCTACTTTTTAAAGGAACCAAATCTGCTCTTGACTCTTTTGCCATTTTGGTCACCGGGGAGGAATGGGGGATGTTGGCAGGTTTGTCAAGTTGTTCAAGAGTTCTCTCCCGGACTGAGGACTGAGTGCTAAGGGCTAAGTTCTTGGTTCTCTATTCAGAGGAGTTATCGAGTCCAAATCTGTGTTCAGTCATTCTTGTTAAATTCCCCATGAAGATCCGTTTGTTCTTCACGAATCCGCCGGAGCCCGTTTGTGCCAGTCCTGAACCTCCAAATCATCGAATATGGAAAAATCGGCGAGGTTTCGTGTTACCAGCACCAGCGCGTTCACTCTGGCGACTGCTGCGATCTGGCCGTCCACAAAGGACGGAGCTTGGCCCAGGGATGCCAGTCTTGCACGCTCTGAGGCGTGCCATCCCGCCGCCCTTTCATCATAGGGGAGAATGTCCAGGTTCCGCCATACGACATCTTCCAGGTATGCTTCCAAGAGCTCACGTTTCCGTGACGGGGGAAGACGAAGACAACCGTATCGAAGCTCATGCCATACCGGTGCTGCCGTTGCGATCTCATCCTGGTGGCGTTGCAGCATCGTCATGACCTTTTCATCCGGGGATGGTTTGAGCCCTTCCGACAGGACGTTGGTGTCAACAAGGTATTTCATTTCGTTACGCCAGTTCGACTTCGCGACCTCCAGAGCGATCTCTGAGGCTCTTGAAATCTTCATCGGAAAAGACGACGCCTTCATTTTCGACAAGCCTTCGAAAAGTCCTGAGGGCTCGCCAGTATCCTTCCTTCTTATAGCTCAGTTTTTCATATTCTTCTATGGAGAGCAAAACCGCAACCGGCCGGCCATGCCGCGTAAGCTTGACAGGAGCGCCCTTTTCCACAGCATGAATGATAGCCGGAAGCTTGTTTTTCGCTTCGGCTATACTGCATTGATCTTTCATGTTCTTATCCCTCAAATGGGTTGCTGACACCACGTCTGACCGTTCCTTCAAAATATAGCTATAATTATGTCCATCATCAAGTAGGAATGGGGGACAGGAATGGGGGACGTTGGCAGGGTTGTCAGGTTATTCGCGGCCTTCTTGAAGAGTGTAAAGCAAAAGCAGGGTCTGCTCACGCACTTCCTATTTCTTCAATCGCACTTTGTCTTTGATGCGTTTTACGTGTCCTCTTCCGAGCCCCTTGACTTCACAACCGAGTTCAAAGAAATGTTCGATTTGAGTGTCACTCAAAATGCCGAAACAGTCGATGATGGCGGCTGATCCTCCGGTCATTCGAACGATTTCTGCCGGATCAAGGTTTTGATAAGGCTGATGGCGCACGGCCAGGACAACCGCATCGGCACCATCGAGGGTATCGCCGAGGTCTTTGGTTACTTGCAGTTCGGTGAGCTTTTCCTGATTTCTGAAAAACCGAGCCCAGGAGTGCCCCGGTGCAGGGTAACTCTCTTGTTTGGCAAATTCCCACCAGTGCTGCACATACGGGTCGTGCACAACGACTTCACCACCCATTTCCGTAAGCTTTCGAACGATCAGCTCCGAACCGCTGTAGCGGGTGTCGCCTACATCTTCGCGATAGGAAGCGCCGAGCAGTGCGATTTTGGAGGCGGCCACGATTTTTCCCATGTTGCGTAAAGCATCCCTGACCAGCTGTGCGACATGGAGTGCTCGGGTGTCGTTGATATCAATCGCCTGCGGCGTGATTTTAAAGATATCATCCTCGAAGCCCATCAGCGTCTGATAGGCCCAAACCCCCAAACCTCCGTCTTTTGGCAGGCAGTAGCCGCCGATGCCGGGCCCGGGAAAGATCATATTGGAGTGGGTCGGGCGCACCTTAATGGCGTCTATCACTTTGATGAGATCCACTCCGTTTCTTTCGGCAAACAGGCTCCACTCATGGAGGAAGGCCAGAATGGTTGCACGATAAGAGTTCTCGACTATTTTGCAGGTTTCGCTCTCGATGGGACGAGTGAGCACTGTGAGAGGATACGCATCCGTATTGAGCACATCGGAGAGAAAAGCCGTCACCCGTTCCCGCGCGGTATCGTTGATGCCGCTGCAGACCCGCCAGAAGTCGCGAATCGAGGAGACGTAGTTGCGCCCCGGCATGACCCGTTCGAAGGAGTGGGCAAGGAGCGGCTCTTTATCTGCGATGCCACGTTTTTCAAAGGCCTTTTTGATGATCGGATAGGCGACGTATTCGGTGGTCCCAGGCGGCACGGTGGTTTCAATCAAAACCAGGCAATCGGGCTGAATCTTTTCCCCAATGACTTTGAGGCTCTGCTCGAGGGCCGCAATGTCCGCCCTGCCCTGCCGTACATTGCCCAGCGATTCTTTGAAATAGTCGCACTGCACGTCCACCACAACCACATCGGCAAGGCTCAAAGCATCATAAGTGAAGGTGGCGGTGAGGGTCTTCTTTTCCAGCACGCAGCGCTCGATCATGGGGGCAACTTCCGGATCCTCCGCCTTGACCGGCGCCAGCCCGCGGTTGAGGTAGTGGATCTTCCAAAATGACCGCGGCGAAGGACGCTGCATGCCGATCACAAACTTGGTCGGCTGGCCGGTTTTTTTATCCACCGAATCCGCGACCACACCGGCCATCACCGCGCCGACAAACCCCACCCCCATCACCACAACGATTTCCCGTCCCTTGAGACGATGCGCGTTAACTAGCCTTTGCAGCCGCTGGTATTCATGGTCGTAGTCTGCAGGGCAGGGAAGCGGGAAAGACTCGCCGGCCGGGCAGGTGGAGGATTGAGGTTCACTAGGGCTAGAATCAGATGTTTGGGGTACTTCCAGCTTCATGGTTTTGGGATCCTTTGAAAAGAGAATGTCGAATACTGAACACCGAATTTTGAATTTTGAAGGGCAATGTGAAAGTAGGGGACGTTGGCAGGTTTGTCAGGTTAATCAGGAGAAGTTTTAAGTTTCAAGTTTTAAGATTTAAGCAAAAGCATGGGCTGCTGGTGCAAGACTTAGGGCTTAAAGGTTGGGGGTGGTTTCAGGGAGCGGATGAGGCCGTGGAGCATGGCGGAGATTTCTTTGAGCTCGGCAACCAACTGGGTTGCCGTGGCCTCTGGTAGAATGCCGATGCGCTGCGCAATGTAAACTTGGGTGCGAAGCTCGGCGGCGGAGCCTTTGGCGATGTGAAGGAAACGGATGTACTCGGATTTGCTGTCCCGTTCGGCGCCCTCCGCTATGTTCGAAGCTATCGAAACGGCTGCCCGCGTCACTTGATCCTTCAAGCCATAATCGCGGCAATCCTTAAGCACTTCATACAACCTGACCGCCAACCGGCAAGCCCGCTTCCAGACCTCCAACTCTTCAAATGATCCGTACGCCAAGGCCTTTCCTTAATACTTAAAACTTAAATCTTAAAACTGTGAAAGTAGGGGACGTTGGCAACTTTGTCAGGTTATTCGCGACAAGGTTTAAAGGTTTAAGGAATCGCCAACGTGCGGTTAAGCGCGCCTACTCCTCCTGGCAAGGGTCGGGCCAAGTCAAGTATTGATTACTATAGAAACGTCCAGTATATAGCCTCATCAGTATTCGGATACTTTCCGGCTCTTGCGGTGGCTCAACACGCTGAGGTGCAATATAGAACTCTTATTTTAGCAATGCTTCGATTTCCTCATCGCTGAATTTTAACTGCCTCAGAACTCGCTTGCAGTAGGCGGGGTCGAGACTCTTTTTACCCATCTGAACGGGAGCAGAATACCTTCTGCCATGAACTATCCTGGCGTAAATAGCGTGGTCTGTTTTGCCCTGTCTAATGAAATCGGCACCTCCCTTCTCCAGCATTCTGATCAATTCTTTGCTGGACAGAGAGGGCATTCTATGCATACGAGGGCACCTCATGAACTTCCAAAGTCCTCAGTAGCAATCCTTCCGGCGGATCACTATACCAGGCAGGCTCGGTATCCCTGAAAAACTCGATGAGCTCCTCGGCGGAAACGGAAGAGACTATGGTATCTGGAAATTCGCACACATCTTCCACGTAGAGATCAATTGCTTCCCTTAAGTTCTTTTCAACGTCTGCCAAATCGACTCCCCGAGCAGAAACATTTAGCTCCAGGCAGATCGCCACATATTCCAGTTTGCTCTTCCTCACTATCGCGGTGTATTTTTGATTCACAGTCTCAACTCCCACGGAAGGGACGTCAACTCAGTGCCACTTTTTTCCATTGACTACAAATAACATAAAACGCTGGCGAACAGAACACACAAACCAAAGAATACTGAATAGGGGACGTTGGCAGGTTTGTCAGGTTAATCACGAAAAAGTTTTAAGTTTTAAGTTTTAAGATTTAAGTAAAAGCATGGGCTGCTGGTGCAAGACTTAGGGCTTAAAGGTTGGGGGTGGTTTCAGGGAGCGGATGAGGCCGTGGAGCATGGCGGAGATTTCTTTGAGCTCGGCA
>ENA-OSEO01006802-OSEO01006802.1-sediment-metagenome-genome-assembly--contig:-NODE-6802-length-10046-cov-3.122179_pt1 | contig 10046 bp, 8 predicted proteins | sample MGYA00237883_ERZ534232 | MGnify/ENA metagenome assembly ERZ534232
ATTTTGTGGAATGCGCCTTTAAGGAGGCGGGCATGGGCATCGCCTGGCAGGGTTTTGGGGTGAAAGAAGTGGGGGTGTTGGACCGGGATGTCCCGGAGGGCCCCAGGGCCGGCGAGACGGTGGTGGAGGTGGACCCGGGGTATTTCCGCCCCACGGAGGTGGACAGCCTTTTGGGTGACGCGGCCAAGGCCCGGGCCAAGCTGGGCTGGCGGCCCCGGGTAAGTTTCCCGGAACTGGTGCGGGAGATGGTGGCGGGGGATTTAAAAGACGCCCAACGGGAACGCGACGTGAAAAATTTGGGCTACCATTGCCCGGAGCATTTTGAGTAACCAGCCGGCGGCGGGTCCCGCCTGGCAGGGGTCGGGAACGCAATCACTTCACTTGTCGGCCAGGCGAAACTTCCAGGCGCACCACACCTCCGGCCGCGTGCGCTCGGGCGGGCAACTCAGGCACACAAGCTCCAAGGCGGGATTAAGTTCCCGGACAAAGGCCTTTAGGTACGGCTCGCGCACCTTACGGCAGGGATGGGGCTCAAGCCCCTTGTCCAGGCGGATATTTTGGGTGCGGCAGTGGTCCACGCAGAAAGTGGCCGAGCCGTCCGGGTGAATTTGCCAAGACTTTCCCTGATGGGACAGGGCCCAGGAGGTATGGCGCAAAAGCCTGAGCGCCTCCTGGGGGCCGCAGGGGGCATCCACGCCCATGAATTTCTTTAGCTCCTGGGCCTCCACCCGGCCCATGTATTGCCAGCATTCGGTGTCCACAGCCGTGGCCTCTTGGGTGCCGAGGCGCTTTTCCAAGCCCAGGAAATATAGGCCGTCCACCCGCCATATGTTCTTTATCTGCATAAAGAGAAAGTCGTAAAGCTTTTCCCGCTCCAGGGGGGCCAGAAGCTCGCGGTCAACCTCGAATAAGGAACCGGCCACATCCTGCTTATGCGTTTTATACACGGGATCGGTCATGAATTTTCTCTCCGCACGGAAATTTATAAAAGAAAGATTCTGCCTGGCCGCCGGCCGGTTTCCGTGGGCTTAAACCGACCAGGCCGGGCCGGCTCAGCTCCGCCCTTGCCGCTCGCTTAAAATTTTCTGCAGGGTTTGCCAGAGGCCCTGCACCAGGCCTCTGGTCTGGTCCAGGGTGCCGCTGTTGTCTATGACGAAATCCGCGCACTTTATCTTCTCGTCGATGGGCATCTGGGCCTTGAGTATGCTTTCCGCCTCTTTAACGGTTATCCGGTCCCGGCGCACAAGGCGCCTTATCTGCTCATCTCTTTTGATATAGACCAAAACCACCTTGTCGAACATGGGCTGTAAATTAAGCTCGCACAAAAGAGGCGCCACGGCCTGGATGATCCGAGGATTCTTTTCCTGCTCGATCCGCTCCACCTGCCGGTAGAACTCCGCGAAGATGGGGGGGTGGGTCAGTCCCTCCAATATCTCCCTTTGCGCGGGATCCGCGAAGACAAGCTCGGAGAGCCTCTTACGGTTTAGCGTCCCGTCGAGGTTGAGAACCTGCTCCCCGAAATGGCGCACTATATCCCCCAGGACGGTGCTGCCCGGCAGGACCACCTCCCTGGCCAGTTGGTCGAAGTCCACGGCCGGGGCGCCCATTGCGGCCAGCATCCGGGTCACGGTGGTCTTGCCGGAGGCTATCCCGCCGGTGACCCCCAAAACCAGGCGGCCGGCCCGGCCCCCCAGGTTTTTTCTGACAAAGGACGGTTTTTTCACGAGGTCTTTCCCCTGTTTACCGCCTTCTTAAACCCGAATCGAGGCCAGCCCTATGTCCGCGCCAGGGTGAACTTCCAGGCGCAGAACCAATCCTTAGGATGCTCGTCCGGAGGGCAGCCCAGGCATTCGGTCTTTATGCGCGGGTCAATGGCTCGGGCAAAATAGGGATATTCCACCATGCCGGCTGATTTGCAGGCATAATCCGGCAGGCCCCGCCGCTGGCGGGCCGTCTGCACCCGGCACTTGTTCATGCGGAATATAAAGCCGTCCTCGCCCAGTTCCTCAATGGATTGTTGGTTGATGACCGCGTACAGGCGGAATCCCAGGGCCCGTCTCAGGGCCGGGAGGCCGCCGTTTTCCGGCAGGCCCAAGAGGCCTTTTATGCGCGCGGCCTCGAAAGGAGAAAAGCGGGTCCAGCAGGTGTCGTTGGCCCGCTTGGCGTCGAACATGCCGAAATCGTTCTCCACGGCCTGGAACCAGATTCCGTCGTTGGCCAGCCAGTTAACGGCCAGCTTCTGCAGGGTATCCAGCTTGCCCTCCCGGGGCAGGGCCTTGAGCGCGGCCGGCAGGTCGTCTTCCATGGCAAAGCCGAAGGCCTGGCTTAAGCGCTCCATCTGATTCTTCCAGGATGCTTCCCAGACCTTGGTTTCCAGTTTAAGGGCCTGCTCCGTGCCCAGTTGGTGCTCCACCTGGGCCAGCCAGTAGCCGTAATGCACCAATATCCGGTGAAAGGCATCCTGCAGAAGCCTTGTCAGCAACTGGTCATCGGCCTGTTCGATCAGGTTAAGGCTTTCCGCCGCCATCATAAACCGCCTTTTGCAACCGTTCTGTTTCCCAAATTAATCCGCCGCGCCTGGCCCCGCGCGCAAAGCCGGGGCCAGTCCAACTTAGCCCTTGGGGGCAAAACGGTCAAGCCTTGCTTGCGGTTGACTTTGCCCGGCATCCAAGGGAGAATCTGACCGGGAGGTCAAAAACATGATTTCCGAGCACTCCGCGAACCTTTCCCCCCGAGGCCGCAGAAGAAAAGAGGCCGGGCAAAGGCTTTTGCAAAAGGGCCTTGAACTCATGGCGGAAAAAGGGATAGACGCCTGCCGGGTGGAGGATATAACCAGGGCGGCCGGCCTGGCCAAGGGAACTTTTTTCACCCATTTCCCCGGCAAGGACGCCATGGTGGCCCGCCTGGCCGGGCATCTGCTCGCCGAGTTGGCCGGCCGGGTGGGGCAGGTGGGGCTTATGCCCCTGGACGCCCAATCGCTTCTAGCCGCCGTGGGGGCGGTGCATTGGCGCTTTTTCCAACTGAATCCGCAGGCCGCCAGTTTTTTGGGGCAGGCTTGTGGCCTGGCCCACGCGAACCAGGAGGTTAGGGCCTTTTGGGAGAATTACCTGGATGCCCTGGGCCAGAAATTGGCCCCGGCCGGCGAACGTCTGGGCTGGCCTCGGGAACGGGCCAGGGAACTCGCCCTTTTATTGGTATCCTCAAGCCTGGGTTTTTTCTGGCTGGGGAGATCCCTGGGCCTGGCCGAAGACATTCCCCCTGAACTTGCGGAGCGCCTGGGCCGGATTCCGGCCCAGGCGCTGGGCCCGGCCTGAATCCGCCCCATGAAAACAGCGCGGCGCCCGCCTACAGCAGGGCCTTGGCCGCGGCGATGGCCGCTTCGTAGTTGGGCTCCTGACCTATCTCCGGCACCAGCTCCAGGTAGCGCAGCACGCCCTTTTTATCCACCACCATCACCGCCCGGGCCAGGAGCCGGAGCTCCTTTATCAGAAGGCCGTAGGCCAGCCCGAAGCCGGCCTCCCGGTGATCGCTCAAGGTGACCACCCGCTCCACGCCCGCCGCGCCGCACCAGCGCTTCTGGGCAAAGGGCAAATCCATGCTGATGGTGAGTATCACCACCTCCGGGCCCAGAGCCGCGGCCTCGCTGTTGAAGCGCCTGGTCTGCAAATCGCAGACCGGCGTGTCCAGGGAAGGCACCGAGGAGATGATGACCACCTTGCCGGCATAGGAAGAAAGCTTCACCGGCTTTAAGCCGTTGTCTATGACCGTAAACTCCGGAGCCGCCTGGCCCGGCTTGATTTCCTCCCCCAAAAGGGTGAGCGGGTTGCCCTTCATGGTCACCGCGCCTGCACGTTCTTTCATTTTAATTCTCCCTTTGTCTGTCGCGGGTTAAATACCCCGCCGTTTGCCGCAGGCAGCCCGCCTTCAGCCCTCTTCCGGCGAGGGGATATGCGAGCTGCAAGGCACGTTCACCTGGCATTTGCCACAGCAATATTCATCCAAATTGTAATTTTTCTTGTTATGGTCCCAGGCCGGCCCCCGCAGAAAGCGGCGGCATTTTTCCTTGTCATGGCCTGCCTCGTTGATGGCGTTCACCGGGCATTTCTCCGCGCACTTTTTGCAGGTGCCGTGGCTGTAGAACAGACAATAGGCATGGTGGTCACTGTAAGGCCGCTCGGTGGCGGGCACGGCCAGACGGGCGATCACCGAGCCGGTGCGCATGGCCTTGCCCTTGGACGTTATCAGGCCCTCGCAGAGCCCGAAGGTGCCCAGGCCGCAGGCATAGGCCGCGTGGCGCTCGGACCAGTTGGAGGCATAGCCGTATTTGGGCGAGGTCTGACGGTCGAAAAGGGGCGAAAGGGCGGGAGCCACCGCAGGCACTCCAACGCCCAGCAGCGCCTCCACCACATGGGACCGCAGGGCCCTGTTGCAGGCCTCGCCCAAAAGCTTGCCCCGCACCCATCGTTCCGAAGGATAAGTGCCAAGACTCGCGTTTTCCTTTTTGGTGACGTCGGTCTGGGGCAGAATCCAGCTTACCACCGCCAGGTCCTTGGGTTCAGCCGTTTTCGCGGGGAAGGTGAGGTTGAATATCTCCGCCGGCGTCCAGTAGAAATCGCCCACGTCCGCTTTTATCTGGGCGAACACGGGATCGTCCCCCCGGGCAAAACCCACCAGGGGCTCATCCCAGATGGGTTCGGGCGCGGGCAGCTCCATCTGATTCTGGGGCGCGGTGCTGATGAAATCTTTTATGGCCTGAACGAGCCAGGGGCCGGCGCTTTCCGTGGTAAAGGCGGGGGGCATGCGGATACCTCCTTATTTAGTTGTAGCGATGTATAATGAAAATATAGCGATCACGGCGGGAACTTGCATCATTTATAATTTTTTTTGCTTGGCGGCAAAAAAGGCTTGCAAATACGGAGCGAACATGTAATTATCCTTATTAGTAATCATTACCAATAAAGGTTTGGCGCTATAAATGTAGAACACTATCAAGGGAGGGAAAAACCATGTCCAAGACCGAACAGAACCTCAAAGAGGCCTTTGCCGGCGAGTCCCAGGCCAACCGCAAATACCTGGCCTTTGCCAAAAAAGCCGATGAAGAAGGCTATCCGCAGGCTGCCCGCATGTTCCGGGCGGCGGCCGCGGCGGAGACGGTGCATGCCCACAATCACCTACGTGCTTTGAAAGGCATAGGCCCCACGGCGAAAAATCTGCAAGAGGCCGTGGCTGGCGAGACGCACGAGTTCAAGAACATGTATCCGGGCATGATCGAGGCGGCCAAGGCCGAGGGGAATAAGGAAGCAGAGCGCAGTTTCAATTACGCCAACGAGGTGGAGAAAGTTCATGCGGCCCTCTACCAGAAGGTGGCCGACAACCTCGACAAAAAAGGTGAAAATTATCCTTACTGGGTATGCCCGGTCTGCGGCTACACCTCGGAAAAAGAACACCCCGAACGCTGCCCGGTGTGCAACGCCAAAGGCGATCGCTTTGAAAAAATTGATTAATCTTTTTTAGGGGGGAAGTTTTTATTTGTCGCGGGGCTGATACCGTAAAGCTTGCTTCGGTAAGTTATTGGTTCCCGCCGATATCCTGCGGCTTGCCGCAGGGAGGTCCTTATCCAAAGAGTTCCCCCCAATCATTTTTCCCAAAAAGAAAAAGGCCTAACGACCTCCGGGGTGTATTTTCCTAAATGCTGCCCGTTCGGGAGTAGTGTGCAAACCGTTGGCAAGTCAAGTTTTTGATAAATTATTCAAGCATAACAAACTGTTGCGTTTTTTGCGGCGTCTGCACGGTCCCTTGTTGCCCCCAACGGAAGCCGTTCTTTGAGAATTTGCAAAAAGGTGCATTACATAATTTGGGGGCGGTTGTATAATTGGCTTGCCTTTCCCAGTTATGGTAACATATTGCCGTCTAAATTGGGGTTATATATGTATTTTCCCTACCGCGCCGCAGGTTCGCGTGAGCGACTGCATCTTGTGCCATGCTTGCTTTTGGCCGCGGCGTTGTCCGGCCTTGTTTTTGTCTTAGCTTGTTCCGACGCCAGATCGTCCCGGCCCCGGGCCAAGGCCCAGGCCGTGCCGGTTGCCGTGGCCGCGGCTGAGCTTAAGGATGTGCCCTTGGAGCTTAAGGCGGTGGGCAAGGTGGAGGCCCTGGTCACCATCGCGGTCAAATCCCGGGTCATGGGCCAGGTAATTAAGGTCCATTTCAAGGAAGGCGAGATGGTGCAAAAGGGGCAACTCCTTTTCACCATCGACCCGAGGCCTTACGAGGTGTCCTTGAAAGAGTCCGAGGCCAAGCTGGCCCGGGACACCGCCTTGGCCCGCAAGGCGGAAGAGGACTTCAAACGCTACAAGTCCCTGGCCGCCCAGAAGACGGTGAGCGCCTCCCAATACGAGCAGTTCCAGACCGAGGCCCTGGTCCGCCAGGCCACGGTCAAGGCCGACCAGGCCGAGGTGGAGAACGCCCGCCTGCAACTCAGCTATTGCTTCATCAAATCCCCGGTGACCGGGGTCACCGGCAACCTCTGGCTCAACGAAGGCAACCTGGTCAAGGCCAACGACGATAAGGCCATGGTGGTAATCCACCAGGTGCAGCCCATCTACGTCAATTTCGCGCTGCCGGAAAAGCATCTGGGTCAGATAATGGAGCTGCGCAAGACCCGGCAGTTGGAGGCGCAGGTGGTGGTGGCCGGCCATGAAAAGCAACCATTGCGGGGACAGCTGACCTTCGTGGACAACCTGGTGGATACGGCCACCGGCACCGTGCGCCTCAAGGCCACCTTCCCCAACCGTGACCTCCAACTCTGGCCCGGACAGTTTGCCCGCACTACCCTTTTCCTTACCGTTTTAAAGGACTTGGTGGTGGTGCCGGCCCAGGCGGTGCTCAACGGCCAGCAGGGAGCCTACCTCTATATATTGAACCCCGACAACACGGTGCAGTCCCGCCAAGTGACCACCGGACTCAGCCTCAACGATCACACCGTAGTAAACAAGGGGCTTAAATCCGGCGAAAAGGTGGTAATTGACGGCCAGTCCCGCCTGGTGCCGGGGGCCAAGGTAGTTGTCAAAGGCGCTTCCCCCTCGGATAAACCAGACAAAAAGGACCGTTCATGAACCTGTGCGGCCCTTTTATCCGGCGGCCGGTGATGACCACCCTGGTGACCATGGGGATGCTCATCTTCGGTCTCATGTCTTATTTAAAGCTGCCGGTCTCGGATCTGCCCAACGTGGACTTCCCCACCATCCAGGTCCGGGCTCAATTGCCCGGCGCCAGCCCCGAGACCATGGCCTCCTCGGTGGCCACGCCCTTGGAGCGGCAGTTTAGCACCATCTCCGGCCTGGACTCCATGACCTCCTCCAACGCCCAGGGGGAGACCCGCATCACCTTGCAGTTCGATCTTTCGCGCAACCTGGACGCAGCGGCCCAGGACGTGCAGGCGGCCATAACCATGGCCGCGGCCAAGCTTCCGCCTAGCATGCCCAACCCGCCTTATATGCGCAAGGTCAACCCGGCCGACCAGCCTATCTTGTACCTGGCGGTTTCTTCGCCCCGCCTGCCCCTGTATGTGGTGAACGAGTACGCCGATACTTTCATATCCCAGCGCATCTCCATGGTTAAGGGCGTGGCCCAGGTGCTGGTCTACGGCGCCCAGAAGTACGCCGTGCGCATACAGGTGGATCCTTGGGCCTTGAACAGCATGGGCATGGGCCTGGACGAGGTGGTCGCCGCCGTGGCCAAGGCCAACGTGAATCTGCCCACCGGCACCTTGGAGGGCGCCCACCGAGCCTTCAATGTCCTGGCCACCGGCCAGCTCCAGAACGCTGCCGCCTACCGTCCCCTTATCATAGCCTATCGAGGTGGTAATCCGGTTTACCTCAAAGAATTGGCCAACGTCATCGACAGCGTGGAGAACACCCGTCAGGCAGCCTGGTACAACCAGGACCGGGCCATGGTGCTGGCCATCCAGAGGCAACCGGGCACCAACACCATTGAAGTGGTGGACGCGGTGCGCAAGCTTTTGCCCACCTTCCAAGCGCTTTTGCCGGCCGATATAAGTCTCCAGGTTCGCTACGACCGCTCGATATCCATCCGCAACTCGGTGGAGGATGTCAAGTTCACCCTGTTCATGGTCATCGGCCTGGTGGTGATGGTGGTCTTTTTGTTCCTGCGCAACATCGCCGCCACCATGATCACCAGCCTGGCGGTGCCCACTTCCATCATCGGCACCTTCATGGTGATGTATTTCATGGGATTTTCCCTGGACAACCTTTCCCTCATGGCGCTTACCTTGTCGGTGGGCTTTGTGGTGGACGACGCCATAGTCATGCTGGAAAACATCGTGCGCCACATGGAGCAGGGCGAAACGGTGATGGGCGCCGCCCTGGCCGGATCAAGGGAGATAGGCTTCACCGTGATCTCCATGACCATCTCTTTGGTGGCGGTCTTCATCCCGGTCCTGTTCATGGGTGGGCTCTTGGGCAGGCTATTGAACGAGTTCGCCGTGACCATAAGCGTGGCCATCCTGGTCTCCGGCTTCGTCTCCCTCACCCTAACCCCCATGCTGTGCAGCCGCTTTTTGCGCCGCCCGGCCCCGGAGCGCCACGGCAGACTTTATATGCTCTCGGAGAAGATATTCGATGCCGGCCTGCACCTGTATGAGTGGATGCTGAAGGGGGTCTTGGCCCACAAGCGTTCTAGCATGTTTTTCCTGGTCGTTATGACGGGGCTAATGGTGTACCTCTTCTTCGTTATGCCCAAGGGCTTCATACCCTTAGAAGACAATGACACTATCTTTATCAGCAACGAGGCGGCCCAGGGCATCTCTTTTGAAAGCATGGCCCGCCGCCAGCAGGAGCTGGCCCTCCTGATCGCGAAGGACAAGAGGGTTAGAGCCTACATGTCTTTCGTGGGCATAGGCGGACCCACCCTGACCGCCAACGCCGGCCGCATGTCCCTGGACCTGGTTCCGCGCAAAGAACGCAAGGAAAGCAGCTTTGAGATGGTTCATGAGATGCGGGCCCAGCTGAACCAGTTGCCGGGATTGCGGGTCTTCCCCCAGGTGATACCGCCCATACGGATCGGCGGGGTGCTCACCAAGAGCCAATACCAGTTCACGCTGCAGAGCCCCAACACCGACGAACTTTACAGCCTGGCCCCCTTATTGGAGGAGAAGCTGAAGCAGTTGCCCATGCTGGCCGACGTCACCAGCGACCTGTTGCTCAAAAATCCCCAGGTGACGGTGGATATCGACCGGGACAAGGCCACGGCCCTGGGGGTCAGCGCCCACCAGATAGAGGATGTGCTTTACGCGGCCTACGGTTCCCGGGAGATTTCCACCATCTATGCCCCCACCAATGACTACCAGGTCATCCTGGAGCTGTTGCCCGAATACCAGAAAGACCCCAACGCGCTCTCCCTCATATATGTTCGCGCCGCTGATGGCCAGTTGGCCCCCCTTTCCACCCTGGCCCGTTTCCGGCAGGATTTTGGGCCTAGTATTGTAAATCATTCCGGCCAGTTGCCTGCGGTGACCATATCCTTCGACCTGCAGCCCGGATACTCCTTGAGCCAGGCGGTGACCGCCGTGGAGCAGATGGCCCAGGCCAACCTCCCGGCCACCATAAGCACCAGCTTCCAGGGGGTGGCCCAGGCCTTCCAAAGCTCCATGGCCGGGATTCAATTGATCCTTATCATCGCGGTATTTGTGATGTATCTGGTGCTGGGCATACTTTATGAGAGTTTCATACATCCCCTGACCATCCTGTCCGGACTTCCCACCGCGGCGGTGGGCGCCTTGGCCACATTATGGTACTTCGGCATTGAACTTAACATCTACGCCTTTGTGGGCATCATAATGCTGATAGGCATAATGAAGAAAAACGCCATCATGATGATCGATTTCGCCTTGGAGGCCCAACGCAAGGAAGGGCTGCCGCCCAAGGAGGCCATTGTAAAGGGCTGCCTGGTCCGCTTTAGGCCCATCATGATGACCACCATGGCCGCCCTCATGGGCACCTTGCCCATCGCCCTGGGGTTCGGGGCCGGTG
>ENA-OSEO01006803-OSEO01006803.1-sediment-metagenome-genome-assembly--contig:-NODE-6803-length-10044-cov-3.546202_pt1 | contig 10044 bp, 12 predicted proteins | sample MGYA00237883_ERZ534232 | MGnify/ENA metagenome assembly ERZ534232
GACATGGAGGAGCAGGCGCTTCCCTCTCTCACGAATCATCTCATACAGAGGGAAAAGGCGCGTGTCGTGGGGATACAGTCGCTGGACATGAAAATGCATCTTGACGCCGGCCACGCGGGGATGGGCTAGCATCCGTTCCGCGTACTCAAGGGCATTGCCGTCATCGGGGTGGTAGGCCGCGAAACAGTATAGATCGGGGAATTGTTCGAGGAGGGCGATGTTCCACTCGTTCATTGGCTCCGCGATCCCTTTTTTGTGCGCGTAATTTGAGAAGACAATGGGTGAGACGCCCCGTTCGTTCAAATATTTGACGCACTCCCCGCTGTAATACTTGTAGATGACCTCCGTCCCCGATGAGGCGAAGAAGTTCCAGACAGCATCGAACCCCTTGTCGGGAAAGAGATGCACGTGGAAATCAACAATTCGCGAAGGATGTGGTTTCATCGGGTTGTCCGTACCTGCCGGGGGAGGATGGTACCTCTGATCATTGGTTTATGTGAATGTTCCAGATTTTTCAGTTATCTCAGACTCTTGAAAAAGCGTGCCGGGCAGAGGCAATCCAAAGAGATCGATGGGTGCAGATATCATTCAAGAGCATGTCCGTCTGTGCCGATTGTAATAGCACGAGGGGGCTCCCTGTGTGGTTGCGTCCGGCAGGTATCATACGAGTGTTGAGTACAGAGGAACATGTTCAGCAAACTCAGACATAACCTTGAGAAAACTGACTGGGATGAATATGCCGCCCGGGAGGATTCCTACCTGAAAATATTCTATGCCGGCGTCATAATCCTGGCGGTCACGGTAGCGGGCCTTTGTCTGTTCCATCAGTACATGCCGTGGTAACAGACGAAGCCGGTCCCGTCACAGGTGCCGTTATTTCGTGACGGTGTCGATCCACCGCAGGTATGGTTTGCTGCCCGCCGTTACCGGGATTCTGATTATCTCCGGGACATCATAGCGGTGATTCCGCGAAATGACCGTTTCTATCTCCCCATACGAAGAAGACGGCGCCTTGATCAACAGTAACTGTTCGTCGTCCCTGTTGAGGGCGCCGTCCCATTCGTAAAAACTGGTAACACCCGTCATCTGCACACAGGCCGCCAGCCTCGACTCGACGAGAAGACGGGCAAGCCGTTCCCCTTCTTCGCGGTCCGGGCATGTGGTCAGTATGACGCAGTATTGGCCGGCTTCAGCCATGATTGAATCAACCGCATCCTCCGCCGCAGGTGCCGCACGCCGCGCCGAGGGACAGGTTCGAGGTAATGGAAAAACCGGACCCACTGGCCGAATCAATAAAATCTATGTTGATCGGTTTCGCCTGCTCAAACAGCGATTCCTCAATGACAAAGGTGATGCCATCTTCCTGAAACGTCTTGTCGCCTTCTTTTGCCTCATCCAGAGACATTGCCAGTGAGGGGCCCGATCACCCGCCTCCGGTGTATATCAAACGAACCGGGAGGTTGTCCTCTCTCGATTCGAGAACCTTCTTGATCATCTCCTGCGCTTTTTCCGAAACAGCAAACATGGTCTCTTCTCCTTTTTATGTGTGTTGCTCATGCGTTACTTTTTTCATGAGCTGTTGATAAAATGCCATGATGTTTTCAACAAGACGGCATACAACGCGGGGGCCGTCGATTTCACCGTATATCCAGCCCGTCTCCTTGAGTATCTTCAAATGCTGGGAGACACTCGCCTGCGCCAGGGGGAGGGCCTTGACGATATCCGAGCAGATGAACTCTCGTTCCGATGATTTATTCATCAGCATCCGGATAATTTCAATCCGGGCGGGGTGGGACAGTCCCTTTGCAAGCCGTGCCAGGATCTTTTTGCACGTTTCAAGGTCCATCTGGTCGAGCGTTTCGATGTCCACCGCGTGCGGTCCGCCCGCGCAACCACCCGTCACCATTGTTTCTTCACATCCCCTGGGCGATTTCCGTTCTTCTTTTCTGATTTCTGTTCGGCCTCGTATCACAGATATTGCATATCGTCAATACACGATTATACAATAAGCATCATTCCCTCATTGTCAAACAAGGAGAGGTTATTCCAGAGAGGTGATACTCCGAAAAGTGACGATTCCGTCAAGAGTGGCGCGTGCGGCCCCGGTGTCGGAGGCGTTAAATCGTATACAGACACCGCAGTCGGAACTGATATGGCGGGGCACGGGGATCACCTTGTGGGGAATCCCCGCCTTTTTGAAGAGCTTTTCCGCGAGAAGGGCCTCGCTCGTCGAATCGAAGAGCACAATGGAAAAAGGAGGTTCGGCCGTCATAGTCGGACGATCCTTCCCGCTGAAAGCATGGTTTCCGCGATGTCGTACATGTTCGAGATCATACCGGCCCGCAGTTTTTCCTTGAGGCCGAAGAAGTCGAGACAGGTCCCGCAGACCAGGATGCGGGCGCCGGCCTTCTCCAGGGCCCGGAGGTCTTCGATGACCTCGGAGCCGTCCGTTGCCAGTTTAACGCCCCCGTTGAAAAAGATCATGACGTCAGGGCGGGGGCTGAGCTCCCCCAGCGTATGAAGGAAAGCCCGCACAAGGATTCTTCCCAGATCGTCGTCCCCCGTGCCCATGCGGTCGAAGGGGAAGACCACCACCGTGGGCCCTGCGCCGGGAACGGGGCTCTTTTCTTCACGCCGGGCTGATGATCCCCGCGTGACGGTGATGCGAAAACAGCCGTCCCCTTCTTCCGAGCGGGCTTCGCAACCCTGGCTCTTCGCCATACGGCACACGTTGTCCCGGGCCGCCTCATTATCGACAATGACGATGCAGTCCTCCCCCGCGTCAATCGCCTTTTTCGTCATCAGGACGGGCTGGGGACACGCTCGTCCCCTGGCGTCTATCTCGCGTATCATGGTCGGGCTCCTTTTCTTGTGTGAATGATCCGGTCCACGGCCGCAAGCGCTGTCCGGATATCCTTCTCTTCGAGAAAGTATCCGAGGCTGAGCCGGACCGTTCCCGAGGAAAAGGTTCCGATCGTCCGGTGGGCCGACGGGGCGCACTGGAGCCCCGGCCGGGACATGATCGAATAGTCTTCGTCGAGGATCATGGAAATCTCGGCAGGTCCCATCCCCGCAATGGTGAAGGATACCACCGCCGTCTGCCGCGCCGCGTCGCCGCAGCCGTAGAGTGTTACCTCCGGCATGGATTGCAGACCTTCTATCAGCATTGCCGCGAGGTTCTTTTCTTTGTTCCGTATCGTTTCGATGCCGACGGAACGGATAAAGCGGATACCGGCGCCGAGGCCGGCTATGCCGATCGTATTGGGGGTTCCCGATTCGTACCGGTCGGGGAGAAATGGGGGTTGTTCTTCCGACTCGGATCGGCTGCCGGTTCCGCCCGTCATGATCGGATCGATTTCCGTGTCCAGTCCATGAGCCAGATACAGCCCTCCCGTCCCCTGGGGGCCGAAGAGGGATTTGTGCCCGGTGAAGGCGAGCAGATCAATGGACATGGCATGCACGTCAATGGGAATAACTCCTGCGGTCTGCGCGGCATCGACGCAGAAGATGATCCCCCGTTCCCGGGCAATCGCTCCGACCTCGGAGACAGGCATCAGGGTGCCCGTGACGTTGGATGCATGGGTGAGGTAGATCGCCCGTGTGTTGCTTCTGATGTGCCCTTTGAGATCGTCGGGGTCCATTTCTCCGGCGGGAGAGCAGGGGACGACCGAAAGCGCGACGTCCCGTTTCTCCATGGCCCGCAGAGGGCGCATGACCGAATTGTGTTCCATGCCCGAGGTGATAACGTGATCGCCGGGTTTCAGGAGTCCGCGAATGGCTATGTTGAGAGCTTCCGTGGCGTTTTTGGTAAAGATTACCCTGAGAGGATTAGACACGCCGAACAGCTGCGCGAGGGATTCACGCGTATCCAGGACGCTGCGCGCCGCTTCGATGGACAGGCGGTGCCCCGAACGCCCCGGATTCGCTCCGACGGCCTGCGCATACTCAACCATCGCCGCGAGAGTCTCATCAGGCTTCGGCCATGACGTGGCGGCGTTATCCATGTATATCATGTTGTCCATCCGATGGAGCATCCTTCTTGTACGCGCTCAGACTGCAACCGGCATAGCCATACATGCTGCGCGGATATTACGGAAGAACGGGCAATTGGTCAAATTCAAATAAACTATAAACCGTACGGGTTCTATGACCATTATCTATGGGACAGGGGGGAACTGGAGGCTCACAACATTCGGGCCATGACCCAGTGCAGGAAGAAAAAGTACGCCAGGGCGGTGGCGAGAAGGATCGCGCAGGGCAGGAGCAGATGGCGGTAGACGGGACCGAAGGCGGCCCCGAAGTGCTGATTGGAAAGGAGCAGGCAGAGATGAAGGGGGGAGATGAGTACCCCCAGGACGCCGCTCACCAAGGCAAGGGCCACGTAGGCAAGCATGAAGGATGCTTCGCCCATGGAGTGGATCAGAGGAATAATGATGGGGAAGGTGCTCCCCACGAAAGCGATGGTGATTCCCGTGACCCCTCCCACGATCAGGGGGAGAACGACCACGATCAGAACAAGAGGGACGGACAACGCCATAAATTCGGCGCTGATGGCCGCCACGGCGCGGCTGTCTTCCAGCATGCCCTTGAAGATCAGTATGGCAATGACCATGTAGAACATCTTCAGGATGTGGGGCGAGACGAGGATCGCGCGGATCTTGCCGGCGGTCATTTCGCTTCGGACCCAGACGTACCCGATTGACAGGATGAGGGCAATGATCAGTCCGATTTCCTTGGCTATGCCGAGTCCGGGGGATATGACCCCAAGGAGCACGCCCATGCCGAGCCCTACGCAGATCACCATGAGTATGGGAACCAGTTCCCTCAAAAAGGGCATGGCGGGACGTGTCCTGTCACGGTTACCGGTGGCCCGTGTCAGATCCGCTCCCTTGATGGAAAGAGAGCCGAGGGAGACGGTTATGACGGTAAGCGGCCACATGACCAGAACAACGGTCCAGAGACCGGTCTCAGCCAGGGTAACCGCAAGGAGGACTCCGGGATAGAGGGGCCACCAGTATTCCCAGATATGGCGGTACCAGTAATTGATAAAGCTGAGCTGCTCCGGACTCAGGCCGCTTTGATTCCCCAGCTCTTTCACCATGGGGGCGGAGAAGATCGCCCCGCCGGGCATGGGGAGCAGGCCGATCAGCGCCGGAAAGATGGCGAGATTCAGCCGCGGGTTCGCCACGAGGCCGCGAAAATTCCTGACGAGCCGCTCCATGTTGCCTCCCATCTCCATGCTGCTGCTGAGAATAAGGATGAGGGTGACGACTACGGCGAGGGACAGGGTCTTGGACATCATGATCGAAGCGGCGGCGGAGGAAACCATCTGCCGTATTCCCAGGCCGAAGAAAAGCCCGATCAGAATTGCCCCCAGGAGGAAGGCGTTTCCCAGCGAGACCTTTTTCCTGATGGTCATGAGGACGCAGAGGAATACGATCAGTATCCTCACGATGGCCGGAATATCCAGCAAAAATGACATACTGCCTCCTGGGGCGGCACCCCCTCGGGGCGCAGCCGGCAGGCGGGGTGATACTGCCTGCGCTCTGTCATGTCAAGGATTTTATAGACGGAAGTGCACCTGTGGGAAGACCGTGCCGATCAATGATAGCAGATCCTGTTTTTCCCCTGTTCCTTGGCCCCGTACATATTGTGATCCGCCCGTTTAATGAAGGCGCGTACCCCTTCATCGGGCTGGTACTGGGCCACTCCGACGCTTACCGTTTCGCGCACGTGTTCAGGACTGTCCACGGGGCGAAACTCCTCATCCGCGAATTCTTCCCGTATCCGTTCGGCGAGGACCGTTGCCGCGTCACCGGCCGTATCCGGCAGGATAATGGTAAACTCTTCTCCACCGAAGCGGTACGCGGAATCCGTTTTTCTCAGGCATCTCTGGATGACCTGCCCCAGCCTGATCAGGACCTCGTCCCCTTCCAGGTGCCCGTATGTGTCGTTGAACCGTTTGAAATTGTCGATGTCCAGGAGGAGGAGGGAGAGGGGGTGGCCGTACCGCTCGGCCCGTTCAACTTCAACCTGCAGTTGCTCGTAGAAACGCCGCGAATTATACAGCTCCGTGAGAGAATCGGTAACACTCAGGGTCCGGTACCGCGATTCGCTCTCCCGCAGCGCCTCTTCGGCCAGCTTGCGGTCCGTGATATCTTCGAGCGTCTCCACCGCTCCGCTGACACATCCCTCGGCATCCTGCAAGGGCGCCGCGGTAAACCGGAGCCACCGCGCCTTCCCGTCGAGGATGGTGAAGAAATCGGTTACCTCGTAGGCGTCCTCCACAAACTTCGACCGCTTGTATTTGCCATGGTACCATTGCCGGATATCATTGTGGAGCCCATCCACGATCAGATCGGCGATGGTGGGCCGGGGTTCGTAGTAAAAAGCCCGCCAGTGATCCCGCGTGCCCATGATCTCCTGGGCGGGAATGCCGCTCATCGCCTCCAGAGCCCGGTTCCAGCCGATGATTGTGTGGTCTTTGTCAATGACGAAGGTCGGTATGGGGGAGCTTTCCACTATCTCCCGAAGCATATGTTCATCTTTGGGGGTTATCCTCTTGGAACTGGGTTCACCCTTTTCCGTGTTGTCGGCTTTTTTTGTCATGATGGTCACCTTATCGGCAGAAGACGCCGTTTTCATAGATTGTCACGGTTTTCCCGGTTGAGAGGCGGGCTCGCACAACCTTCCGCTCCGTGTTTACCAGGTCCCAGTGCAGCGCGGAATCATTGAATCCGAGATTCCGTTTCATCTCTTTTGTCAGCTCGGCCGGGTCGCCGTCATAGGTATCCGCATAGGACGCTCCCAGGGCAATATGGCAGTTTCCCCACTCTCCGCCGTAATTCTCGTCGAAAAGGGTGTCGGCCATGAAGCGGTCGATCCGGGAAAATCGCCTGTCGGTAAGAGAGAATTCTCCCACCTGGCCGGCCCCCCGGTCCATGGAGAGCTGCCCCGCAGCAAAGTCTTCACCCGAGGTGGCTTCGACCTTTACGGCGCGCCCCTTTTCAAAGACGAGTCTGATCCCCTCCACGTAGTTTCCGCTTCTGAATGAGGGCTGGTTGGCGAAATAACGCCCCTCGGTCCCGCGCCAGTCGGGGGAGAGAAACAGCTCGAAGCTGGGGATGTTGTGGCCGGAAACGCCGATCCACCGTCTCCGTTTCCCCGGCCGTATCCGCAGATCAACGTTGTCCGACTCTACATGGTAATATGAGACGGCCATGCTGTTCAGCCATTTTTTGATCGCCCCCGCCTGTCGATACACGTTCTCCCACCGGGACGCGGGGCTCTCGCTGTCCAGGAAACAGCCCTTGATGATCTGATCCGTATATTCATCGATGGTAAGATGCGCGTTCCTTGCCAGCTCCATGGTGGGAACGGTGCAGAGGGTCCAGCCGAATCGCCCCGCCGCCTCTCTCCGGTCCAGTACCTCGCGCAATGACTTGCGCGCGATCACCGCTTTGGCTATCTTTTTGGGGTCCGCGTCCTTCAGGTGGGTCAGGGATTCGGGGGCATGGAGATAGATACTCCCATTGAGCGCCCCGTACAGTTCTCGTTCGCCGGGGGGAAGAAAGGCGAGTTGCCGGCCGTTCGTCTTTTCGAAGAAGGATCGTTCCATCCTCGCGCTCAGTCCCGCGCGGGGGATAACGTGCATGCCCCGGTCCAGAAGCTTGTCGTAGAGAATTTCGAGGAGACCCGCTGCGGATGAATCGTACCGGATCAGTATGATGTCCCCTTTCCTGAACCGGCCCGTTCGGGACTTCAAAAGCCCCCATATCAGGGCGTCGGCGTATCCTTCCAGATGGGATGTGGTGAGGGGCATGGGATCTCTCTAAAATATCGAAGGCGTGAAGATTATTTTCTTGCGCCTTCGGGCCTCGGTTTGAATCCCCGGTATTTGTTCCGGGATGGATTACGCGCCCTTGAAGATCGTGTCGAAGAAAGGGGCCTTCTCTTTTGGAAAATAGATGGCCGTGCCTCGATCAACGATAAGTTTTCCGTCAAGGTGGTCGAGTTCGTGCTGGACAACGCGGGCAAGGAACCCCGCGTAACGCCGGTTGATCTTGTTCCCCTTTTCGTCGAATGCCTTCACTTTAATGGAAGTAGCCCTCGCCACTTCGGCGCTGATATCGGGGCATGACAGGCATCCCTCCTGGGCCTTTTCCATCTCTCCCCGTATCTGGGTGATCCGCGGATTTACCAGAACATCGTACTGGCCGCTTCCTTTTCGAAGAGGACCTCTCTCATTGAATTGCCCGTTCTTGAAGACCACCACGCGCTTGCTGATCCCTATCTGCGGCGCGGCAAGACCGGCGGCGTCATCCCGGCCCACGAAAGCATCGATCAGAGTCTCTATGTCGCGCTTTCCCGCATCGTCAAAGGGGATCGGGATTTCATCGGCGGATCTCCGCAGGAGCCGCGTTTCCTCTTCGTTGATCTTCTCGTTTTCCCACAATTTCCAGGTTTTCATCGTTCTCCGTCGGGGCCTTTCCGTTCGTGGTATGTGGCTTCTATAACACCATGAAGCTGTTATTTCAACGCTGTTGCAATAATATTGAAAGCCTGATAGTTCCTCAAACCGCAGGTGAAAGGAGATGCCCCTCCGGTGATCGGAAAGCTGATTACATCTGTGGCAAAGCAGGAATTTTCCCGGGCCATGCGGTTCGAGGAGAGAGAAGGCGTGTCGCTGCCGCGGGGAGAAGAGCGGTCGGACCGCCTCCTCTATCTCCACATCCCCTTCTGCGATAGCCTTTGCCCCTACTGTTCCTTCAACCGGGTGGTTCTGGACGAGCCGCTCTGCCGGCGGTACCATGAGGCCCTCCGCACCGAGATTCGACTTTACCGCGACGCGGGGTACACTTTTTCCGGTATCTATGTGGGGGGCGGGACTCCAACGGTCCTCATTGATGAACTGGAGCGGACGCTGGGGGTGGCGAGAGAGTGTTTCGACATCAGGGAAATCTCCGTCGAAACCAATCCCAATCATCTGACCCCGCACAACGTCGATATTCTGAAGGAAAGCGGCGTTAACAGACTCTCGGTGGGGGTGCAGAGTTTCGATGACGGACTCCTTAAGGCCATGGGACGATACGAAAAATACGGGAGCGGCGAGGTAATTGCCGGAAAGATCGCGGAGATGACCGGCCGGTTTGATACCCTGAACGCGGACATGATCTTCAATTTCCCTGTCCAGACGGAGGAAATACTGAAGAGGGACCTGGACATCCTCATCGGCACCGGGGTGGATCAGATCACCTATTATCCGCTCATGGTTTCCGATTCCACGCGCCGGAAGGTGGAGGGGTCGATGGGGCGGGTCGACTTCCGCAAAGAAAAAACCCTGTACCGGATCATATCGAAACGGCTGGCTCCTTCGTACCGGTTCTCTTCGGCGTGGTGCTTTTCCCGGCGCGGGACGATGGTCGATGAGTACATCGTGGATTATGACGAATACGCGGGTCTGGGGAGCGGATCGATCGGATACATGGGGGGGAGGTGCTACGCGAACACCTTCGATATCCCCCGCTACATCGAGACCCTCGTCAGAGGAGGATTCCCCTTGATGGCGTCGCGTGACTTTTCCCCCGCGCAGCAGGCCCGGTATGATTTTCTCATGCGACTCTTCGGCATGGAGATGGATATGGCGTCCCTGAATGAGAAATACCGGGGCCGGGCCTTCCGGTATCTCTGGAAGGAGATTCTCGCCTTCATGCTGATCGGGGGGGTGCGATACCACCAGGGCGCGCTGTCTCTCACAGACCGCGGCAGATACTACTGGGTCATCATGATGCGGGAATTCTTCACCGCGGTTAATAACTTCAGGGACTTCTGCCTGGAAAGACAGTGATTTCCCGTTTGCAATTTCAGGTCTTTTCCCCTAATACTCATGCCTGACGCGTGCAGATTGCAGATGGCGGAGGGCAGAGGGTAGAGGGCAGATTATGGTAGTTGCTTCATTAAAAACCGGTTTGAGAATAGGCGTCTGTATGTAAAGCCGGTTTGAGAATAGCCCCGGAATTCATTCCGGGGGAACAGAACGCCCAT
>ENA-OSEO01006805-OSEO01006805.1-sediment-metagenome-genome-assembly--contig:-NODE-6805-length-10040-cov-7.046372_pt1 | contig 10040 bp, 10 predicted proteins | sample MGYA00237883_ERZ534232 | MGnify/ENA metagenome assembly ERZ534232
CCATGATGTTGAGCTTGCCACACGAGTGGGAGCCACAGGCATGTATGTCCTTTCCGGACATGGGATGAAGCATCGTGGAGAAATCCCCATGCAGACGATCGTCGTCGACGGCATTCGCGAGGCCGCCGACCAGATCCTTGCACCGGTCTCCGAACGGCAAAAAGAGGGACGGACAGCGAACAAGAGTGTGGACCACTACGTTTCACCCGGCGCGGACGCCGGCTGAAACAAGGGCCACGTTCAGTGTTGTAGATAGCGGCTATGAAAAGACGATATTCCCGACTTGAAAATTACCGCCAAATCGCACCACTATCGGAACTGGCAAGTTCTCAACAATAATAGTTGCAAATAATTCACAATATATGAAAATATTTGATACCCCTTTAAGTGATGTCATTCAATCCAAGAGCAATTTATACAAGAAAGCCTTTCTTCTCGCTAAAATTACCATTTTTTATAATATAATTGAAGGGATTGTATCGGTATTTTTTGGCGTGGAGGATGAAACCCTCTCCCTATTTGGTTTTGGTCTCGACTCCTTTGTTGAGGTTTTGTCGGGTATAGGGATTTGGAATATGATTAAGCGCATCGGACTAAGTCCTGATGCCGATCCCGGACCTTTTGAAATAAGAGCACTTCGAATCACCGGAACGGCATTCTACATATTGGGAGCCGGACTGGTAATCACTGCCGGTATTAATTTATATCAGGGCCACCAACCGGAAACCACATTTTGGGGGATTATAATTGCGGTTATATCCATATTTACAATGTGGGCTTTGATCTATTTCAAAGTTAAGGTTGGAACCGAATTAAAATCAGAGGCCATTTTGGAAGATGCCAATTGTACAAAAGTCTGCTTATATCTCTCTTTTACCCTTCTTTTTGCCAGTGTAGGTTACGAATTGACAGGCATCGGAGGGATTGATTCTTTAGGAGCCGTGCTGATAGCGCTATTTTCGGTTAGGGAGGGGCAGGAATCTTTTGAAAAGTCTCGTGGCGAATGATGTCATTGAGATGGTGCGCCCGGGGGATTTAATTCTCAATATGGAAAGGGGAAAAATTATGAAAAGAGCAATTGCCGGAGTCATACTTTTCTTTGCGATTTTGAGTTGTTACAAAGTTCAAGCCAGTGAACCCAAGAGGACGGCAACCCTAATTGATAAAACCGGAGTTATATCTGAAGTTGCGGACCTCCGCTTTTCGGGCAAGTTACAACAATTCGAAAATTCATGGGGGAAAATAGCCTTTTCAGCGGAATCATTCGATATTGCGATCCCTATCAATTGTATTGTCTCCATCGAAGCCGAAGGTGACAAACATACAATCGGCTATTTGTGGCTGGGGAAGGAAGTCATAATCAACGGTATCCTGTTCGCGGGCGAGTTTGCAGGAAAGAGCGATTTTGGAGAGCTTAAGCTGCATAGCACCAAATTGAAAAGTCTGAAGTTTGGTCAAGCCCCAAAGCCTACAGATGAGCTTATAAAAATAAGAAACCGAACCACGCTGTCTCTTGCAGACGGTACAAAAGTGAATGTGGACAACCTGAAGAGACACGACAGTTACTATTCATCGGAGGGGTATTTGATTGGAGGAAGCACCCGCTATCACCATTACATGGACTTCCGCTTTCTTCGGGGGGCATCGCTTGCAACCGTAACGTTCGACAAGATAAAAAGAATCAATCTCATTGGGGAAAAGGATGTGGCAGTGGTTCTCAATAATGGCAAAGAGGCTAACGGCACCATCTCATCCGAGAAAGGCGCCAATATCAAGGGTTGGACCGGCGTTTTCGAGAAAGGTGAAATTTTCCTGTCTCAAAAACAAGTTAAGACAATCGAATTTACTGCGTTTTCTGAAAAACCCTGAAGGTATTGAACAATTCCATCAAGGCGGGGGAGAAGATACGGCTTCCGAGCACCGTCATATATCCCCCTGTGTTAGGATAGTTGTCGCATGAGATAAAACCCGCTATTAGAGGAGGCAGGAGGAAAAGACAGAATGACAAAAAATCGGGTTGTTTCTATGGTTATCTTAGGCACGCTTTTTATTGTTCACTTTTTCTTAGCAACAGCCAGCGCCGACACTGTCCCTTATACGGCTGGTTCTAAAAACCTGTCAGCATGGAGATCACAATGAAAGTAATGGAAAAAGGTCATAAGAATTCTATATTTCCCTATATATTCCTGATCGGTGTTGTTTTGATATGCGGCTGTGCTGCAACTGCCGCATACAAGAAATTATATGAGGGACCAGAAAAGCCGATTTCAGATATTGCTATTTTAACCGAGCCTAATCCCTACCTGTTTAGAATTCCAGGCCAAAGGTGGCCATGTGTATGAGATATATCCGGTGGTTCACACCCATGACAATGGTTGGTATATCGGCATATGGGATGTTACCGATGAACTGCACCGTCCGGAGAAGAAGGAGCTTTGTTGAATATACTTTCAAACGCTATAAACCCTATCTGCTCGTCAAAGGCAGTGATGAAAGGGAGAATCATATAAAAATTTTAGTAAAATGAAACATTATAATTTCTGGCAAGTATGGCGCACCGGAAAACTGGAGTTAGAATGGCCAATATTTTTATCTGACTAAAATGCCCGATTAACACAAAAAAAGGATCATTCAATGATTAATTTAGAAGTTAATACAAAATTATCAACACCTGAAGCTTGTAAGCGCTTAAAATCATTTTTTGGCGAAGGGGGACTGGGCCTGAAGATTACAGAAGAAACACAATCGTGCCTTTCCTTTGAGGGCGGTGGTGGCTATGTGATTACGACTGTTTGTAGAGAGGGAAAAAAAACCAAAATAAATTTAAAATCCATGGAGTGGGAAATACAAGTAAAAAATTTTGCTGCAAGCCTTTCATAGATTTTATATTTTGATCCTTATATGATAAAAATATTTCGCGGTTGGTGGATCGTTCTGGCTTGCTTTTTTATCAGTCTTTATGTCGGTGCCGTTGTTTTTTTTGGGTTTACCGCATTTTTTAAGCCATTGATTAAGGAGTTTGGCTGGAGTTACACCCAGATATCCTTTGCTTCCAGCTTGCGAGGCCTGGAGATGGGTATTTTTGCTCCTGTAGTGGGTGTTCTGGTAGATCGCTTCGGTTCACGGAAGCTAATAATCACCGGCGTGTTGACCACCGGAATCGGCCTTTTATTGCTCAGCCAAACCCAAACACTTTTGACATTTTATGCTTCATATCTGCTTCTCTCTTTTGGCGCCGGAGGTTGTACCAGTGTTGTTTCGATGGTTATTGTGGCAAACTGGTTTGAAAAGAATATTGGAAAAGCGATGGGGATCATGGCATCAGGTTTTGGAGCTAGCGGATTGCTCGTTCCCATAATTGTCCTCCTGATTGACACATATACTTGGAGAACCGCTCTTATCTTTATGGGGTTGGGGATGTGGATAGTCGGCCTACCACTGGCCTTAATTATACGTAACAAACCGGAAGCATATGTTGAACAGCTTGACAGCAATGAGTTACAGAAACCAATTGTTCACATCAATATAGATGAAACTATTTCGGAGATTGGTATCAAAAAGATTTTAAGAATCCCGTCATTCTGGTATCTAAATTTGATCGACTTTGTCCGAATGATGTCAATTTCAGCCATTGTTTTGCATATAATGCCGTATCTTAGTGGCCTGGGATTTTCGCGAACACAAGCAGGTTATGCAGCTGGAGCAATCCCTTTGATCAGTATCATTGGAAGGGCCGGTTTCGGCTGGCTTGGCGATGTTTATTCAAAACGTCTCGTGATGACGTTAACTTATGCCCTGATGACGATCGGGATATTTATTTTTTGTTGGGTGCAGATCCAATGGTTGGTCGTTATTTTTCTGGTGTTTTACTCGACCGGGTTTGGCGGTAGTATGGTATTGAGAGGGACCATTTTAAGAGAATATTACGGAACCTTTTCGCTGGGAAAATTGCTTGGAATTAATATGGGGATTGCTTCGGTCGGAGGGATTATTGGGCCGACAATCGCCGGCTGGGCCTATGATACTATCGGGAGTTATCTCCCGATCTGGTTTGGGCTCTTTGTTACTATGCTGCTGTCCACATTTTTTTCTTTAAAGATCATACCCTTAAGCCAAAGAAAACAGAACTCATTATAAATCTCTTAACAATCTGCCTGATAATTATATTAACAGAAAGCGGTGCTAATTGTTGCTTACAAGGGATTGTAAAAAAAGGGAGTACCAATGATATCATTTCACCATCTTCCATCTTTAAGTCTTGTCAAAATGCTAAGTTGCTTGCATGAATCGGTTGGGAGATATTTCTAAATTCTATTTGCGATTTCCGTTTCAAATTTTGAATTCGGCAGTTTCACGATACATGTGGCATCCCTGAATATTGCCGATTTTTCGCATAATTGTCCTGTACGTAATATCCGGAGGCCTTAAAAAATTCAACACTGCCAATGTAAGTTTAACCTCACTGCAGGGTAGGTTTATGGCTAAAAAGGTTATATTGCAGACATTGAAATTTTGAAGTATTATTGGTAGCGGTCCTGGAAGGCAGGATCGGCCATCTGCCGGGGGATTTGGGGGAAATTAAAAACGGATTGCCGTGATGGCGGCTTTGATTACGCTGATATCGTTTTGCGTCAGCGTGGCGGTGTCCACTCTGGATTTGGTAGAAAATGATGGAATATTTCTTTTACTGCCATGACAAGCCCAACAGCGGCGAGCTGCGCAAGCAGATCGTCGAAGCGCACTGGTCGTTCATGGATGCCTATTCATCTGCATTTGTCGCCCGCGGCCCGACTTTGGCCGAAGACGGCGTGTCGCAGACCGGCAGCATGCATATCGTCGACTTGCCCGATGAAGAGGCGGTGCGGGTATTCGCCTTTGAAGAGCCCAATTACAAAGCCGGCGTGTACAGCGACGTTTTCGTAAGCCGCTGGCGCAATGAACTTGGACGCACGATGTGGGCATTCAAGGGCGATCCGGAGCACAGCCCGCGTTTTCTGATCTTCGGCCGCGGCAAACCAGGCATGAGTGAGGCGCGCAACCGGCTGCGGGAGGCCCGCCGTCTTTACTTCATCGAGAAAGGGTATGAAGAACACTTCATTGCGCGCGGCCCCCTGTTATCCGATGACGGCAATCAATGGGCCGGCAGCGCCATGATTGTCGAGCTGCCCGACCGCGATTCCGTCGGGGCCATGCTGGCGGATGATCCTTATGTGCGAGCCGGGCTCTACGAACGCATTGACGTCCATCTCTGGCGTTTCGGTGGAAGGCGATAGCCCGCAGCATTGTACACCGTCAAGAGTTTTTATTTTTGGTGCCGAAGTTCGGGCCACCCGCTTTCTGGCTTTGTTTTGGAAGACCGGCCGATATGGCAAAGAACCAAAATCCGTGGAACACGGCTATGCCCGGATATTAATCAAGTTTGGGAAAGGAGGAATTGCACATGGCGGATCATAGGTGCAGCAATTGCGGTTTCAGGGGGAAATATGACAAAAATCCCAAATCAATATTAGGCAGGCTGTGGCGATGGCATGCCGCCTGGTGCCCGGGATGGAAGGCATACATGAAATCCCTGCCGGATGCTGAAAGAATGAAATTGGCCGAGAAATATAATTTAACAAAATATAAATGACCGTGCCTGATGCAAATTTAACCCTGTCCCTATTTCCCTACAATAATCCCGGCAGATAGCGCACTTCCTCAAGCAGGGCAAACGGTTCCGGAAAAGTCTTGCGGGCCTCAGCATGCAGAGAGACGACCGCATTGACGAACGCCGCGCGTTCCGCCGGCGTCAGTTCGACAACTTCACCCGCCTCGGCCTCGATCTCCTTGCGGGCGATTTGCTCTTCGGAAACGGCCAGCTCGCGCTGCACTAGGACGGCTTCGCGCACGGCCCTTGTCATGGCCGATTGAAGCGCTGCCGGCCAACCTTCAAAAGCCGACCGATTGCAGTAGATTCCACGTGATAGATAGATGTGTCCGGTCATGGTATGATATCGGTGCAGCTTGTGAACACCGTAAGCAACGGTGTTGGCAAACGGGTTTTCCTGGGCGTCTATCTCTCCGGACTTCAGGCCGGCGATGGCCGGCTTGAGGTCCATGACCAGTGGAATCGCTCCCAGAAGTTCGTAGGCCCGGGCATGCATTCGGCTCGGAAGTGAACGGATCTTGAGCCCTTTCATATCCGCGGGAGCGTGCACCGGACGAATCCGGTTGGAAACATGGCGATACCCGTTTTCAAGATAGCCGAGCATATGATAGCCGGGTACGCGCTCCTCAATCTTACGACTCATGTATGCGCCCAGCATCCCGTCCATTGCCGCGCGCGCCTGTTCCAGGTTTTCGAATAGAAAGGGCAGATCGATGAATTCAAGCTCCGGCACCCTCTCGGTCAGGTAGCTGGTCGATTGATAGGCCAAGGTCAAAATGCCGCGCTCGGCCATCCAGAGCACATCTTCGGCCTTGTAACCGAAATCCATTACGTTCCAGACGTAGCGGATATCAACCTCGTTGCCGAACTCGGTGATGAGGCTGTCTCCGATCAGCTTGAGTGCACGACTGTGTGTTGTCGTCGGCGGGCCGTAGCCCCCCATGCAGATTTGGAAAGTCATTTAATGGTTACCTTTGGTTTTGTCGAGACGCCGTTCTTTTTTGCCGGATCCCGGCTCGGTGGCCGGAATAACAAGTTGCTTGGCGATAACCTGAAACTTGCTTCGCCTGAAAGCCGGGGTTTCCATCATCACCGAAGCGAAAACTAAAACGGCCGTTTCAGATTGCCCAGCAGGCCGGTTCCCATGTTCAGACGGTCGGCCAGTTGCGTACCGACGGCATTTAAGGCATTTTGATCGGCTTTGAGCCCCTCCAGAGGGCCGGCTGCTTTTGCCAGAACCGCCGCTTTCAACTCTTTTTCAAACTTTTCAGCCTGCTGCTGAACCATTCGACCGGCCGCGGATTTTAAGACCTGGTCCAGATCGGAAGTCAGTCGCACGGCGTAGTCGTCCGGGGTGCCGCTGACATCCACCCTGGCAGTAAAGCCTGAAAGCTGTGTCAGCGCAGATCCGATGGCGCCCAGGACCGGCCCCTTGCCGGCCCCTTCGCCGACGCTAAGACTGGCCGATTTTACTTTGGTGGTCAGGTTGCCGCTCAGGTCGTCGCCTTCCAGTTTCGCCAGCAGGTCCATATCCGCCAGCCCCTCCTTTATCGTCACCGGCAAGTCGGCCGCCTGGGACAAAGAAGCATTCTGCACTTTATACTCCTTCAACTGCAGGGCGACCTGGTCCATGGGGCTTTCCGGAACAACCCGGTTGATGCTCCCTTCCAGTTTAAGCGTCTGAAGCTGCTTGAGCTTTTCGCCGGCAAAGGCAAAGGTCAGGGGTTTGCCGAGGATATCCTGATCCGGCGTGATATTTTCAATTTTGCCGGAAAGCTCCCCGGCTTCAATCACAAAAGCTGCCCGGGCGCGCCGGATCAGAAAATCCGGCAGGGGCGTATACTCCTTGAAGCGGACATAGACGCCGGCCCCCCGCTGCGGTCGGACTTCCTTTTCTTTTTTTGCTTTATCGCTATCCTTGCGGGAACGTTCCAGCACGAATTTGATCCGTTCATACCACTCCCCTGCTTTTTGCATCCCGCCGCAAACTTTTTGGCCCAGCACCAGTTTAGCCATGTTGTCGAGCCCCTGGGGCGAGAGGGCATATTTTTGTTTGAGGCGCTCGACATCCTTCAAAGGCGCCGCAGCTGCCTGCTGCAACTGACCGCCGAACCCCGATTTTATCTGGTCGAACTGTTTTTGCGCGTTCTTCAGACGGTCAAGATCCGCCTGTATATCTTTTTGAAGCGACGTCAGGTTCCCCACCGATCCCAGCAAGCCGCCCCCCAATCCACCGGAACCGGACTTAAGCTTTTCGATCCGGCTGCGGTAGTCATCGAATTTTTCCTTTCCGGGAAGTTCCTGCAACCGTTTCTGCCAGTTGCTGTTTTCACCCTGCAGTTCGTTTTGCAGTTTTTGAATCAGCGCCAGCGATTCCAGTTTTTCCTCTGCAAGGATCTTCTGAATATCAAGGGAATCGACGGCAGGGAGGCTGACGCCGTCGCAAAATGTACCGGATGGTTTTTTAGCAGACACTTGCGAAGATTCTTTTGCCTTTGGGGTTTTTACCGCACCGGAAGTCTTGCGCACCGTATTCACGCGGACACCCGCCAGGGTCACCTCCTCTACGATGATTTTGCGCCGCAAAAGCTGCAAAGGCTCCAGCAACAGGGCCGTCCGGGAAATTTCCACTATATTTTCCATGGGCTTGTCCGGATTGGTCACGGCCAACCCCTCCAGGGTCAACCCCAGGGGAAAAAGCTTTAAATCGGCGTCAGCCAGTTCTACCTTTGCACCCACGGCACGGGTGCCGTAGGATTCAATGGTTCGTTTGACGATACCGTCCACAAAAATCAGCCAGAAAATCGTCAAGATCAATGATATACCGACAAATACAAAAAGTCCCTGCCAGCGAATCCATTTTTTCATGACCGACCTCCCCACCCCGACACCGCCTGATAGGCGCTGAACAGCTTGCTGGTCTTCAGTATCTGCATGATCCGGGTTTTTCGGACCCAGGCCAGAATATGCTCACGGTATCTCCGGATCAGGAGATTCAGGAGCACAAACAGCGGCACAAATGCAATCACGGAGAAGACCAGGCTCCCCATCACGATGGAATTGTTGAATTTGGCCAGGCGCAGCAGGGTGATATTATAAAAACCCGTCCAAATGCCGTTCAGCGCACCGGCGGTGAGGATACCGTAACCGATGCGGTGAAAAACCGGATCCAGCAGGTACGCGATTCCTGTAAAGAGGGCCAGCCCCAGAATAAAGGCCGACAAGTTGACCCGCAGGAGCAGCACCAGCAGGAGAATGAAAAGGTTGTGAAGGCTGTAGAGGGGAGTAAGCCCGGCAACCATGGCCAAACAAAACGCCAGGCTGATCTGTCCCGGGTCCGTTTCGGCATTGATAACTTTCAGTAGTTTTGCGATCATATTAACCATAGGGCTGCAACCTCCTTTTAGTGCCTTGGAAACAATTTTCAGCGCGTTTTCGGCGGAAAATTATGTTGTGAAGGTACTTATTCCCTTTAGCGGGGTTGGGTTTTAAAAGCCTTTCAGGACAACAGCGTTAATGATCGGAAAGTTATTAAATTCTAATAGTGAAATGCCGTTATGTCAAAGGTTTTGTTCAGACGTTGTTCAGACGGGTTTCAGGAACAGTGAAGTCGGGCGGTCATCTTAATTTTAGGGTTCTATCTTCTAACCGAAACAAGCGCCGCTTCGCGTTCGATCAGCTTTTTCTTTAAATCCGGACCGCCTCCGAATTGCCCGACGGATCCGTCGCTGCGGATGACGCGGTGGCAGGGGATCAGAATCGGAAACGGATTCTTAGCCAGGGCGGTTCCCACAAACCGGCCGGCCCGCGGCCGGTCGATGGCGGCCGCCAACTGCCCGTAAGTACAGACGCTGCCGTAAGGGATCGCAGCCGTGGCATGCAGAACGGACTGCTGCAGGGCCGTCAGTCCGTTCAGGTCCAGCCACTCCCACGGCGGCCAGTGCTTCGGATCGACTTTGCCGTTAAAATATCCGCGGATGAACCCTGAAAGTCTGCCAGGGGGTGGCTTCCGGGTTTGCCCCAACTGCCGCGTTTGAGCGCCGCCTGGAGTTTATTATGGCTGGTACGGGGCAGCAGAACTTCCAGAATTACAAAGGGCGTTTCGCGAAAGACAAAAGCCCCCGTCCCGAAAGGGGTTTGAAAAACAAAATGGCGGGTGGATGATTTTTCAATCATGCGCTGCGATCGAGGCGGAAAAAAGGGTTGATCGAATTTCAGTCGAAAAGGTCATGTTGCCCCTGGTCTTTATTTATAAAAAAGACCAGGGGCACATGACACTCTGTGCGGTCGGTACGCTAAAACAATTTTCCATGCGTTTCGGCAGGAAATTATTTCGTAAAGGCACTTATCCCGTTTACCGGGTTTAAGTCTCTTCGACCCTGATTGCGTTTGC
>ENA-OSEO01006806-OSEO01006806.1-sediment-metagenome-genome-assembly--contig:-NODE-6806-length-10040-cov-3.645589_pt1 | contig 10040 bp, 8 predicted proteins | sample MGYA00237883_ERZ534232 | MGnify/ENA metagenome assembly ERZ534232
TCTCCTCCTGGGCCTTCTCGATGACCTTTTGGGCCTTGTCGACCCGGGTGTGATCCTTCTCTCGCTTGGCATCGGAGGCTTCACCCTGGGCATTGGCAATCTTGCGTTCGGCCGCGTCGATCTGGGCCTTGATCCGGTCATACTCGCCCTGGCGGCTGATCAACTGGCGCGCCACCTGGTCCGCCTTGCGATACCGGGTCACGTCGTCATGGGCGGGGCCGGAGATGATCAGCGGGGTCCGCGCCTCGTCGACCAGAATCGAGTCCACCTCGTCGATGATCGCGTATTCCAGAGGGCTTTGCACCATCTGGTCGAGCGACGACTTCATGTTGTCGCGGAGGTAGTCGAAGCCAAACTCGTTGTTGGTGCCGTAGGTGACGTCGCACTCGTACTGCGCCTTGCGCTCGGCGCCCGCCGTATCCATGTCCGATTGGATCGCGCCGACGGTGAGTCCCAGCGCGTTGTAGATCGGTCCCATCCACTCCGCGTCGCGCTTGGCCAGGTAGTCGTTCACGGTGACCACGTGGACCCGCCGGCCGGTGAGGTGAACGAGATAGACCGCCAGCGTGGCGACCAGCGTCTTACCCTCGCCGGTGGCCATTTCGGCGATCTTGCCGTCGTAGAGGACGTTGCCGCCGATAAGCTGAACGTCGAAATGGCGCATCTCGACGTTGCGCCGGGCCGCCTCACGGACGGTGGCGAACGCCTCGGGCAGAAGGTCTTCCGCCCGTCTGCCGGCGGTGATGGCGGCCTTGAATTCCGCCGTCTTGGCCCGCAACGCCTCATCGCTGAGCTGCTTGATCTGCTCTTCGAACGCCACCGCTTGGCGGGCCACCGCCATGTACGCCTTCACCAGACGCTCATTCCGAGAGCCGAACATCTTGATCAGCGTCTTGCTTATCTTGTCCAACGCCATACCATCTGCCTTCTCTATCGACCAATTCCAATCGCATTCCCTGCGACGCTTCCCGGCCAGTATGGCAGAACCGCAAACTGCTGTCAAGAAAGGACATCGGTGCAATACTGCCTCCCGGGGCACGACTAACCGTGTGATCATAGCCTGCGTTTGGCTATGAAAGGACGTTCCCGGGAGGTGTCTACGATGGGGTGTGCGCGTGGGCAAACAGGCAATCACCATACAATCAGCACCGTCACGGCAGCCTTGTTGCTTGTCCTGGCCCAACGGCCCGCGCTCGACGCCGAAGAACGAATCTCCAAACCGGGCCGGTACCAGGGATACTCGAAGGCCATCTACGACGGCTGGCAACGAGCCTCTCAGTACGTTACGGTCCGAGACGGCACGAAGATCGCTCTCGACATCCTCCGCCCCACCAGGAACGGCGCCCTGCACACCGAGCCCCTGCCCGTCGTCTGGGAGCAGCGCCGCTATCACCGAGCCGTGATTGATCCCAGCGGGAGGATCTATTCCCAGCTCGACCGCGGAGACCACCCCATGAGAAAGCTGCTGCCTTACGGCTATGTCTTCGTTGTGGCCGACGTGCGTGGCGCAGGAGCTTCGTTCGGCACCCGCGTGGACCCGACGCCGCCCGCGGAGAGTCTCGACGCCTATGACATCACGGAGTGGATCGCGGCCCGGCCGTGGTGCAGCGGGCGCGTGGGCATGTATGGGATCTCCTACGCCGGCTCGGCCCAGTTCATGGCCGCCAGCGTCCACCCACCGCATCTGAAGGCCGTCTTTCCCGAGATGGCCATGTTCGACCTCTACGACCTGTGCTATCCCGGCGGGATCTATCGGCACACCCTGATGAGAGCCTGGCAGCAACAGGTGCGAGCGCTGGATCTGTCGCAAGGCCAGCGGGTGGCCCCGGTCGATGAAGACAAGGACCAGCATCTGCTCGCAGAGGCCATTCGGCAGCATCGGGACAACTTCGATGTCGAGAAGGCATCCGCGATGGCATTCCGAGACGCCGTCTCGCCCGAAGAGGGTCGGGTCTATACCGAGAACAGCCCGGTGACGTACGTCGAGAAAGTGAAGACCTCCGGCGTGGCGGTCTATCAGCGGGCCGGCTGGTTCGACATGTATCCCCGCGACATGCTGCTGTGGTTCTGCAATCTCCGCACGCCCCGCAAGATCGCGATCGGCCCCTGGGACCACTACCAGAGCCATGGACTGGATCGGGGCACGGAAATGCTCCGCTGGTTCGATTACTGGCTCAAGGGCATCGACAACGGCATCATGGACGAGCCGCCCATTCTTTACTGCGTGATGGGCGCTCCCGAGGACAGAGCGATCCGCTGGGCGAGCCAATGGCCGCTGCCCGAGGCGAAATCTATGAGCTGCTACTTCTGCGGCGGCCCCTCGGGCTCGGTGAAGTCGGTCAATGATGGCCTGTTGAGTCCCACGCCGGGTCAGGCAGGCGCCGATTCCTACGTCGTCGATTACACGACCAGCAGCGGCAACAGGACTCGCTGGACCGGAGGGCCCACCGCCTATGCGGACATGATGCCCAACGACCGCAAAGCCCTCACCTACACGACCGAACCGCTGGCCGAGCCGGTGGAAGTCGTCGGCCACCCGGTGGTCCGCATCTGGATCCAGTCCTCCGCGGAGGATGTTGACGTGTTCGCCTACCTGGAAGAAGTGGCCGCCCAGGGGCAGTCGCGCTATATCACGGAAGGCTGCCTGCGGGCTTCGCATCGAGCCCCGGCCCAAGCACCATTCGCCTGCATGGACCTGCCCTACCACTCCTGCTCCGAGAAGAACACCGAGCGTCTGCCTGAAGGCGAACCCGTGGAGTTGGTCTTCGATCTACTGCCGACGGCGAAGCACTTCCCCTCCGGCGCGAGGATGCGCGTCGCCGTCACGTGTGCCGACCAGGACAACTGCCCGTCGCGGGAGCGCAGCCCGGCTCCCACCGTGACCGTGCTACGAGATCCACAACACCCGTCGCGTATCGTCCTGCCCATCGTGAGGGAATGACACGATTCCAGGCGTGATCCTGAGGGCCTCTACAGAGTTGGCGCGACCATGTCATTGCGAGCGAAGCGAAGCAATCTCACGCCCTGGGATGGAGATTGCTTCGTCGCTGGGGCATAGGGGAAAACCCGATGCCTCATTGGGCAATTTGGCTGATGGCAAAAGCAGACTTTGCCCCGATTCCACAAATTGTGCAGACGCACTATCCTGGGGACCGTATGGGCGAACTACCCAGAGATTCCAGGACGGAATCACCAGGGATGGCCAAGGGGGCAGGGAGGCCCAAAGCAAACGGGATTGCAGGGAGCTACGATGCCAGGCACATACACCAATACATTCGACGAGGTCCAGGTAGGTGATATCGAGACGTCGGAAGCCCTGCCGGGCAAGAGAATCCAGACCGCCCGGCGGCGGCTCGCCAAAGGCTGGTACGATCGCGATGAACTCTTGGATGCGGTCTTGGAGGTCCTCCTTCAGGACGTGACGCCGCAGCGGTAGATGGAATGCCGCCTGAATCTCGGGGCAGAATTGACCATGACGGAGAGAAGTACTTTGACGTCCACGTTTGAAGGCACATCGAACCCATCCAGTAACGGCGAAGCCGCCGGCAGGGCCAAAGTCCTGCTCGTGGACGATCACTACATCATGCGCCGGGGTCTGTGCGAACTACTGGACCAGCAGCCGGGCTTTTCCGTTGGGGCCGTGGTCAGCAACGGGCCACAGGCCTTGGAGGCAGCCCGGCAGGAGTCGTTCGACCTGGCTCTCGTCGATATCTCGTTGGGTGAGATGGACGGCATTGAGCTGACACGCCGGCTCAAATCGGAGCATCCCGACCTGGTTGTCTTGATTCTCTCCATGCACGAGGAGGCGGTTTACGCCGACCGTATCATCAAAGCCGGAGCATCCGGATTCGTTGCCAAACAGCGGGCGGGAGAACTCCTCCTGCCCGCCATCCATCGTGTCCTCAAGGGCGACTCCTACTTCAGCCACACGTGAGCCACTTGCTCATTCTGCCAGGAAGGCTTGCTGCGCGAGGTATTGCCCGTGGGTGGTCCTGAACGTGTCCGCGATGGCCTGCCGCACCTGATCCCGCGTCTTATCCCCGCGTGCGCGGGAGAAGTTGACCATCCAGTCGGCGTCCCACACGATCTTGAACTCCAGGGTGCCAGTCGTCTCCGCATCCGCGGCACTGTGGTGATTGGCGACGATGCGACAGATCAGATCGATTCTCCCGGCCTCCACACCGAGTTCCTCCAGCATCCTTCTCGCGAGGGGTGGTCCCTCGATCTCCTGGTATTTGCCGGCACTGGAGCCGTGCACCTGCCTAGCCTTGGGGATGCCGATGTCGTGCAGGAGAGCGGCGGCCTTCACGACCAGCGGGTCCGCCTCCTCGGCCCGTTGGATCTCGCAGGCATAGGCATGCACCTTCATCGTGTGATCGATCATGCCGCGGTCCGCGCCGAAGTATGATTTCATCCGCTCGGCCAGGCGGCCCAACAGTTCCGTCGTCTCGGGGAAATCTGCTCTCTTCCACGCCCGGACATATTCAATACTGTAGGTCGAAGGCAGGTCCTCATCCCGCGGCAGGCCGAACCACTGCGGCATGGTCTCACTGTCGAAGTTCAGCGTCAGGGGCTGGTGCCAGTAGGTATTCTCCACCCAGCGCACGAGCACGCCATCGACGTACCACCGGAGCCTGTCCCTGTCCCATTCGAGCCCATACACGTGGTAGTCGGCCGCCAGATCGAACGGAGCGACCCACGCCGCATGCACGGACGGGGGCTTTTGCCCGTCCGGCGTGCGCTGTACGTGCAGAGTCATGTTGTACTTCCGCTCAAAACCGGGTGCGGCCCCGCCGATCTCAAACACGTCGATTTCCGTCCACCACGTGGGTGTATCGTCATAGAACCAGAACGAGCTCGAGCCGTGGGACTTCATCGGCCTGGCCTTGACCTCGAAGTACCCGTAGCGCGTCCTCGCCTTGCTCTGCACCGCAGCGGAGGTATACGTGTGATACCCTTTGTCCCTGGGCATCTCAGGCACCTCCTGCTTTCGCATGGTCAGGTGCAGCTTGCCGTCCGAGACCGCCACGTTGCCCGGGTAGAAGAACGCCGGCTGCCGGCCCAGCCAGCCGGGGTTCTTCGGCCACCACTTGTTCGGATCGAGCGCCGCGCCGGTGAATTCGTCCGACATGGGCGCGTACGGTTCCCACCGGCCCTCGTTTGCCTGATCCGACAGGGGCAGGGAGTCGCTGACACGCGCCGGCGGGGTCCCCAGAGCGCCCTTCGTGACCCAGCTCTGAGGCTGTGGGTTTTCGGCTGCGTCGGTGGGGTTCAGCAGCGTCAGCACGATCAGGCCGGTGCATGCAAACGAGATTCGCATCATGACGATCACCTCTCAGAAGAATCGGTGGGGCAGGCCCCACCCTACCGACGTGGCACTGCCACAAGACGCCCAGCCTCACGGGACAACCAGCCGGTAGCTGACGAACGCCACGGATTGACTGTCCGGCGACCACGAGGGCACATTGATGGTGCCCTGCCCGCCGAAGAGACGGGCCAGAACCTCGGGCTTGCCGTCCGGGAGAGCCATCATCCGCAGAGCCACGTCCTTGTTCGCCGGATGGCCTTGCACGCTCTTGTCGTAGGAGAGAAAGACAAGCAGCTTGCCGTCGGGGGAAGGGTGCGGGAACCAGTCGGCGTAGTCCGAATCGTTGGTTACCAGGCCCTGTTCAGAGCCGTCGGCCTGCATCCGCCAGATCTTCATCAGACCGGTGCGTTCCGAGTTGAAGTAGATGAGTTGGCCGTCGGGCGAGTAGTCTGGCCCGTCGTCCAAGCCGGGGGCGTTGGTCAGCCGTCGCTCGGCGCCGCCCTCGACGGGAATCGCATAGATATCGTAGTTCCCCGACCGCTCGGCGCAGTAGACGAGCGTACGCCCGTCGGGCGACCAGCCGTGCCAATAGGACGGAGCCAGCGGCGTGACCAGTCGCGTCTGCCCGCCGGTGCTCGCAAGCACATAGATGCGCGAGGGTCCATCGTGCTGATCGCTGATCGCCAGCCACCGGCCGTCGGGTGAGAAGCCGTGATCGTTGTTGCAGCGGTTTGCCACGCCGGTGTCCAGCAGCTTCGGCGCTCCGCCCGCGACGGGAATCGTGTACAGCCGGCCGTTGCCGTTGAACAGGAGGTAGTTGCCGTCGCGTGACCAGTTCGGCGCCTCGAAGTGCCGGCGATCTCGATAGACCACTCGACGCTCTCCCGTCTGCAGGGAGATTGTCTCCAGCGTGCTTTCCACGACCCGCTCCTCCGCCTTGGCTTGGCCGAGGCCTTCGAACGCGACATTCGAAAAGACGGCGGTCTCGGTGGTCGAGTCATCGTGCGAGCAGACGAAAAGCCCCGCGTACGCAGGGTCTGTCAAGGTCACGGAAACCGAACCGACCGGCTGGTAGACCTTGCCGTCCCGGCTCACCGAAAGACTGAAGACGTCCGCGTGGCGCTCCAGACGGATCGTTGCCGGGGCGCGGACGGGGGCCTGCACCTCTTCTGTTGGACCGCCCGGCACCCGTCGGTACTGGAGGCTGATCAGACCGTCGCCGTGAATGACCGCATCAGCGTAGGAGGAATCTGCATCCAGGCTCTGGCGGACCATCCATCCGGCCTTGCGATGAGGGTTCTTGCCCTCTCCCTTCCATCGGATGTCGGTGGTCAGGGCCGCATCGCCGGTCAGCTTGCGGCACACAAAGCGAAAGGCATCCTGCGTTCCCCAGATGTTCGCGCCGCCGCCGGTAACGGAGTACTCGCCGGTTTCGGAATCGAAGGCGACCGCTCCGGCGTGACCTATCGTGCCGACATCACTTGTTCCTTCGAAGATCCCCCACCCGCGATTCTGCCCACCCAGTGTCGTCACGCATAGCACCATGGCAAAGACAGATGATGTCATGATATGCCCCCGTCCACACCGTCATCGGCCGAGTTCAACGATCCGAATGTCCTTGTACCACGCCTCAGCGGGCGGGCCGGAGTGGATTTGTACGCCGATCAGGCCCGTTTGCTCGATGGATTCGTCGGGCTCGGTGTAGTCGACGGTTTGAACGCCGTTGAGCCACAGTTGGATGCGCCGGCCCTCGCAACGGATGACGTAGTCGTTCCACTCGCCCGCCTTCAGTGTCTTCTTCAGCAGGTCCGTGTCGGGCTGGGCCAGGATCTTGTTCCGCCGGGATTCGTCGTAGAGGCACGCCCAGTACTGCTGGCCCATGTCCGCCTGGTAGCCGATCATCTCATGGTGATTCGGAATCCGCCGGCTGCGGATCTGGATCCCGGCGTTGGCCCGCGCGGGGTCGCCGAGCAGCTTGACCTTCAGACGCAATTCGAAGTCCCGGTACTCCTTCGTTGTACACAGGAACTCGTTGCGGGGAGCCGCCTTCTGCAGGCTGCCCGCGACGATCGCACCGTCCTCGATCCGGAACCAGTCCAGATTACCCTCCCAGCCGGTGAAGGTCTTGCCGTCGAACAGCGCGCTCGTAGTGACGCCGTCAGGCGTTATCTTCCCTTCTCCCGCCTGCACGAACAGGTGCACGCCCTTCTTGTTCGCCGTGACGATGTCCATCCGGCCGTCGCCGTTCATGTCCACGACCTCGAACTGCGTCCCGATGCCGGAATCGTCGTCCACCACGTGCGGGACGAACTTCACCTTGCCCCCCTTCGGACGCTGGATCTCGAACCAGAGCACCACCGCGGGCTCCGTCGCGCCGGGGTCCTTGCCATTGTGAGCGAAGTAACGCTTGCCCGTCACGAAATCCATGATCCCGTCGTTGTTCATGTCGGCCAACCGGATCGCGTGTGTCTGGGAGTACTTCCGCGTGATCTCCTGCATGTGCCACTGCGTGCCCTTCTCGCCCGGCATCTGCTCGAACCACCAGACGCCGTAATCGTGGGCGGAGCTACTGATCACGTCGTTGTCCCCGTCGCCATCGACATCGCACACGACCATATCCGCGCACGGCGGGCCGAAATCGACCGCGTGGAACGTCCACTTCTCCTGCGTCCGGTCCTCGGGAGCCTCCCACCAGCCGGCGGTCACGATCACATCGTTGCGTCCGTCGCCGTTGATGTCGCCGACGCCCAGGCCGTGGCTGTACCGCTCGCTGCCGGGGGCCTTGGGACCCGCGATGACGTGCATGTCCCATTCCTGGTAGGGGTCTGCGGGAATGCTGAACCACGCCATGTATCCATCCGGCTGCACGCCCCACACGGCCACCGGCTTGCCGTTGCCCAGCAGATCGGCAAACAGCGGCGTCTCATTGCACGCGCTCCGCGTCCCCTTGTAGACCTTCCAATGACCGGGCTTGTTCTGGGGGTTCTCATACCACAGGGACGGCTCGCCCATCATCGTCGTAATGACGGAATCGACCCACCCATCGCGATTGACATCGCAGGAGTAGTTCGCAAACGTCTTGCTATACCCCTTCGTCCCGTCATACTGCCCCGGCGGCAGGATCTCGAACATCTTCCAGTCCGGGGCCGCGTACCACACCTCCCCCGCCAGGATATCGAGCTTCCCGTCCCGGTTGACATCCGCCACCGCCACCCCCTCCGACCGGAACGTCTTATCGATCACAACCTTGGCAAACTCCACCGGCGCCGCTCCGACAACGGACCCGAGCACCAGACCGAGGACCAGCGCGAGCAAGAACAGGCTTCTGTGAGCGAGCATGGACATGAGAAACACCTCCTACTGACAACTCCTGAACGGCACGCAATCGGACATTACAGCCCCCATCATGGCCGCCGGCCCGCCAGGAGTCAAGAGGCAAGCCCCGTCAAGGGAACGGCTCCGACACGAGACATGAAGGCCGCAGGCTGCAGGCAGAAGACACCTCCGGCTTGACCGCATGTCGATCAGGCTGTCGACCAGAGCAGTCAAAGGTAGCGATCGATATCCAGAGCTGTGTGGAAGACGCCGAGTACTTCGATAAGTTCCTCACTGCGGATCAGGTAGGCGATGCGATAGTGGCCATAGGTGAAGATTCGGATTTCGCCCTCCGGTTCGTGCCGATAGGCATAGCCCATCCGAGGAAACTCGCCCAGCATTTGGGCCTTCTCATAGATGGAATTGACAACGCGCGAGGCTGCTGGGGGATCATCCGCCGCGACGTACCGATAGATGTCCTCCATCCAAGCTACGGCTTCTTCCGTCCATCTCAACTCTGCCATCGGCGGATTCGCTCGCCCATCTCTTCATTCGAGACAACGCGGCCCTGGCGGACATCCGACATCCCCCGGTCCACCATGCGTTCAAACGCCAGTTCGCGAAGGATCTCGTCATAAGACGCATCATCCGGCTGCGCGTCCAGAAGCTCCCTGATTCGTTCTTTTGCCGTCATCGGTTTCATACTCCACAGCATCTTTGCCATCCGGCAGTATACCATTTCACCGCCTCTCCGCCAATCGCCGTCTCCGACAAAATCCGTCGCGCGCTCGCCGAAGATGTCGACTGAGTCTTGCCTTTCCATGCTGCCGGCTGTAGACGTCAGGCTGAAGGCGCCTCCGGCCTCTGGTCTAAAGCCTCCCTTTTCTCTTGCTTCCCTCGCCCCCTTTCGTGATACTCGATGAAGCGGCGACGAAGTGGTTGGCGGTTCGGGCAGGTCGGACGAGTCCGCCGAGGTCGAGATGAGTTGGATAGTCGTGCCGGTCCAAATCCCGAGCGAAACAGGATAGAGGAGAGCGCAAATCGGTGGCTGTCCCCGGTATACCCCGGTATACCCTGTATACAGATAGCCGAGCGGCAGCGGTTCTGTGGCAAACGTGGGGAAATAGCAGGATGGCAGATGTAGAAAACAGGTGCGTCCCCCGTTTTTACCGGTTTCTATGTTTGGCCCTGTTTCCGCCTATCCGAGTTGGGTCGCGACGATGCCCCTAACGATCGTGATCGAGTGCATCGTATTTGGGAGACGGAATTGTGGCAAAGACGATCAGGACGAAATGGGCCGTGCGTGCCAATATTCTATCGGAACGACCCTACGGTAGCTACGAAGATCCGCAAGACCGCTACCAAGTGATCGGCGAGCGAGATCTCGGTGAGATCATTTTGTACCTCAAGACAGACG
>ENA-OSEO01006808-OSEO01006808.1-sediment-metagenome-genome-assembly--contig:-NODE-6808-length-10038-cov-4.406586_pt1 | contig 10038 bp, 5 predicted proteins | sample MGYA00237883_ERZ534232 | MGnify/ENA metagenome assembly ERZ534232
GCGCTGGCAATCGACGATAATGTCGCCACCAAGTATCTGCACTTCAAAGGCGAGGTCGAACCCACCGGCTTCCAGGTGACGCCGGCCCTCGGCGCCACGATTGTCACGGAGTTGACACTCACTACCGCCAATGACGCGGTCGAGCGTGACCCCATCGCCTGGGAGCTCTACGGCTCCAACGAGAGCATCGACGGGCCGTACGAGCTGATCGGCGCCGGATTCGTGATGGATTTCGCCATGGAGACCGCCTGGCCGCGCTTCACCAAGAACGTGACTCCGATCACGTTCGAGAACACGGTGGCCTACAAGCACTACCAGGTCATGTTCACCATGGTCCGCAACCCGGCCTCCGCCAACAGCATGCAGATTGCCGAGGTGGAGCTCATCGGCGTGCCGTACCTGCCCAGGTACACCTACGACGGCGGTACCTTGGATGACCTGTGGGACCACGACAATGGCTCCGACGCATGGGACGGCACCGGCCCCGGTGAAGGCAGCCCGGGTGGCGCTGGGGCAATGGTCGAGGATGGCGTCACGTTCCTGCGCGTCCAGGACACGGGTGACCCGAGGGACTACGGCATGCCCGACCCCAGCAACCGCAAGGTCTATCTCACTCACCCGATCCGTACCAGCCTGGATGGAGCACATCTGGAATTCGGCATCCGTGTAGCCAGTGGTGCCGGACTGGACGATTTGCATCCGGATGGCGGAGCGGGAACCTCACCCTGGCCGGACGGCGGTATCGGCTACCACATCCGCGACAATGGCAAGGGCATGGTCGGGATCTCCGACGGCAGCCAGATCATTTCCTTCTCCCTGGCGAAGGCGGGCGAAATCGCGGGCTTGGAGACCGACGCCTTGGTCATGAACAACCTGGTCGGCACGGAGCCGTCGGGTGACGTGGACACAGGAGACGCCGGAGTGGCCAACGTGCTTGCCATCGACGACGCAACGGCGTGGAACGATATCGTGATCGATATCGTCGCCGGCGGTTCGGGCACACACGTGGTTACCGTGTCCGTCAACGGCGCCCCGGCACAGTCGTTCGATGTCACGTCGGGCACCGGCACCGAAGGGGATTCCAGCTACATCGCGTTCGGGTCCTCTGGAACCGGCGCGGTCACGGCATTCGACGTGGACTATGTCACGGTCGTCCCGATGCCGGTCCCGGCTGCGCCTGTCGTCGAGGCGTCCACGTTTGCCGAGGATTTCGAGTCCTACGTCGCCGGCAGCGATCTGCACGGCCAGAACGGATGGAAGGGCTGGGACAACACGGCGTCCGCGGGCGCGCCCGTATCGAGCGCGTTTGCGTTCAGTGGCGCCAATGCGGTCGAGGTCATCGGCTCGGCGGATCTCGTGCATGAGTTCACCGTGGCGAATGAAGCGATCCAGTTCTCCGCGATGCAGTACATCCCTGCCGGCTCCACCGGCAGCACGTACTTCATCCTGCTGAACCAGTACAAGGACGGCGGCCCCGATGACTGGTCCATCCAGTTGAAGTTCGACCTGGACGCCGGCGTTGTGACCGCCGAGGCTGAAGGCGGTGGCGCGACGGCCCAGATCCTCTTCGACCAATGGGTCGAGCTCACGTTCGTGATCGATCTGGCCGCGAACACCTGCGACTGGTACTACGGCGGAGCATTGATCAAGAGCCATGCTTGGGACAACGATGCTCATGGCACGCTCCAGGCCATCGATTTGTTCGGCAACGGTGCCTCGCCGGTCTACTATGACGATATCACGATCAAGTGATCGTCACCGGCAGGATTGAGGGCGGCTCTGAGCCGCGGTCTGGGGATGAGGCCGAGACAATCGGCCGTCCGAAGACCGGCTTGGAGTTCGTCCATCCGGGCAGTCATCCAGAGACGGCCTCGACCATCATGTCGGGGCCGTCTCTCTTTCCACGGGTTCACAGCACCTCCGATTCAGATTTCTTGCCGAGGCTGCCGCACGAGACCGACCGGCTTCGGCACGACCCGCCTGTTTCCACGCGAGAACGGTGAAGCGGGGGTTTGTATTTCCTCCCGGCTTCTGGTAAAGTGGCGGCTTCGGGTTTCTTAGGAGTGACTGTATATGGGCAAGACCCTGGTCTGCAAGATTCTGGAGCCGCACCTGGTCGAGGGCCGGCTGACGCCGGGCGAAGAGATCGCCCTTCGCATCGACCAGACGCTGACGCAGGACGCCACGGGCACGACCGCGTTTCTGCTCTTCGAGTCGATGGGCGTCGGGCGGGTCCGGACCGATCTTTCCGTTTCCTACGTCGATCACAACATGGCCGGCTTCGGGCCCGAGAACCACAACGATCACTTGTATCTGCAAACCGTCGCGGCCAAGAGCGGCGTCTATCATTCGCGGGCGGGCAACGGCATCTGCCACCAAGTCCATCTCGAACGTTTCGGCAAGCCGGGCGCGACCCTGCTGGGCAGCGACTCGCACACGCCGACCGGCGGCGGGCTGGGCATGCTGGCCATCGGGGCCGGCGGGCTCGACGTGGCCGTGGCTATGGGCGGCGGACCGTTCTACCTGCAATGTCCCAAGGTCTGCGGTGTCAAACTGACCGGCAAGCTCAATGACTGGGTGGCCGCCAAGGACGTGATTCTCAAGCTCCTGAGCATCCTCACCACCAAGGGCAACGTGGGCTGGACCGTCGAGTATTTCGGGCCCGGCGTCAAGAACCTGACGGTCCCGCAGCGGGCGACGATCACGAACATGGGCGCCGAGTTGGGCGTGACCACGAGCGTCTTCCCCAGCGACGAGCAGACGCGCCGGTTCCTGGCGGCGCAGAAGCGGGAGACAGACTACCAGCCGCTGGCTGCGGATAAGAATGCGGTCTATGACCGGGTGATCGAGATCGACCTGTCGGCCCTGGAGCCGATGGCCGCCTGTCCCTCATCGCCCGACAACATCAAGACGATCCGCGAGATCGCGGGCCAGCCGGTGAGCCAGATCGCGGTCGGGAGTTGCACGAACTCGAGCTTCACGGATCTGATGATGACCGCCAAGGTGCTCAAGAACCGGCGGATCGATCCGATGGTCGAATTTGCCGTCGCGCCAGGTAGCCGGGAGGTGCTGAACCTGCTGGCCGGCAACGGCGCCCTGGCGGATCTGATCGCGTCCGGGGCGCGCATTCTCGAATCCGCCTGCGGGCCGTGCATCGGACAGGGCTTCTCACCCGCCGACGGCACGGTGAGCCTGCGGACGTTCAATCGGAACTTCGCCGGGCGCAGCGGGACGAAGAACGACCAAGTCTATCTGGTCAGCCCCGAGACGGCAGTCGCGTCCGTGCTGACGGGCAAGATCACCGACCCGCGCGACCTGCCGCAGCGGGTGGGCGTGGAGTATCCAAGGATCAAGATGCCACGTGAGTTTGTGATCGACGACAGCATGATCGAACGACCGTTGGACGAGACTGCCGCTCAGGTCGTCCAGGTCCTGCGGGGCCGCACGATCGTCGTGCCGGAGGCTCCGCCGGGACTGCCGGCCACGCTCAATGGTCAGGTCCTGCTCAAGTGCGGCGACAAGATCACCACGGACCACATCATGCCCGCCGGGACGTATCTGAAGCTTCGCTCGAACGTGCCGGAGTACGCGAGAGTCGTGTTCAACTGCTTCAACGAGGCAGGCAGGCCCACCTTTGCCGAGCGATCACTGGCTCTCAAGAGCCAGGGCATCGGCGGCATCGTCGTCGCGGGCGAGAGTTATGGCCAGGGCTCCTCGCGTGAGCATGCGGCCCTGTGCCCGATGTACCTCGGCGTGCGGGCCGTGCTCGCCAAGAGCATCGAGCGAATCCACCGGGCCAACCTGATCAACTTCTGCATCGTCCCCGTCCGGTTCGCCGACCCGGCCGACTACGACCGGCTCCAGGCGGGCGACGAGTTGGTCATCGACGATCTGCTCGGCGCGATCCACGACAGCGAGCAGGTGACAATCCGAAAGAGCGACGGCTCATTCGAGTTCACCGGCCGGTTGGAGCTCTCCGCTCGGGACCGGGACATCCTCCTGGCGGGCGGACTGCTCCGCTACACGCGCGGGAAGGCCCATGGCTGAGATCGTGGTCAGCGTGTTCGGGACCGGCCGGGCCCAACCGGGCGAGCCGGCATACGAGCTGGCCGAGCAGGTGGGCCGGGCGCTGGCCCAGGCGGGCTTCGCCATCGCCAACGGCGGCTATCGCGGCACCATGTACGCCGCGGCCAAAGGCGCCGTCGAGGCAGGCGGCACGGTCATCGGCGTGACGTGCTCGGCCTTCAAGAACAGCGCGGCCAACGAATACATCACGCGGGAGGTCACAACCCGCTCGCTTGAGGAGCGGCTCAGCACGCTCGTGCAGATGGGTCAGGCATACGTGATCCTGCCGGGTGGGACCGGAACGCTCCTGGAGCTGGCCATGGTCTGGGAGCTGAAGAACAAACGATTTCTCGATCGGGGCAAGCCGATCGTCCTGGCCGGCGAGTTCTGGCGACCGCTGGTGAATCTCGTCGTGGCCGAGGACCCGGCCTGTGTGAAGGCCGTCACCTTCGCCCGGACGCCGGATGAGGTCGCGCAGTTGATCCAGGAGGGACTGGGATCATGACGATCATCGGATGGGACGGGAATAGGACCTATGGGACTGATAGGACGGATGGGACCAGTGCCGCTTCGCGGATCGTGCGTGGCGCAGCGGTTGTGCTCGTCCTGGGGCTGGCCGGTACGGGACTGGGTGCACAGGCGGCCGCCACGGGACCTCTGCCGGAGGCCGCTGTGCTCGACAGCATCGACGGCAAGCTCCTTCGCCTTGATGCCATGAACACCTGGGCATTCGAGTTGACGGACGATGCCCGGAGCGACGGTCGCCACGTGCCGGCCGGGACACGCTTCCGGCTGTTGCCCTGCAAGACCCTGGAACAACTGATCGCCGATGTGAACGATCGCTACACGCCGCGGTATCGACTCTCCGCTCGAGTCACGCGGTACGAAGGGACGAACTGCCTGCTCCCCACGTACTTCCTGCCGCTAAGCAAGTTCAAGGAGGAGGAGCAAACGCAGGACGCCGGGACGGTCACGCGGGAGGAGAAACCGAGGGTGGAGCCAGGATTGCAGCCGGCGGATCCCGAGTTGACGATTCCGCCGGAGATCCTGGAGAAACTGAAGAACCAGCGACCCCTGCGCGGGCCGCTGCGAAAGCCGTCGGACCGCCAGACCGGCGGACCCCCGGACCGGCGTCCCGACCGCATGCTCGTGAACCGGGTTGGCCTGATCGAACCTGAAGATGTGGAAGCGTCGAAGCGCACAAGCGTGGAAGCGTTGGCAGACGCACGCATTCACACATCCACGCTTCCGCGCTTCTACTTCACCCCGTATGCCCTGGGATGGAACGTCAGCCCGGTGCGGTACGAGTTGCTGCCCTGCAGCGTCCTGGAACGAGCCCTGCAGATGCAGCACGGCACGATCGAGTCCATGCGATTCAGCATCGCCGGGCTGGTCACGGAGTTTCAGGGCAAGCGATACCTCCTGCTCCAGCGGGCGATTCCGGTCTACAACTACGGCAACTTTGGCAGATGAGGGGATCATGAGCGAATCCTTGCAGGATCTTCTGCTTTCCTCGCGGGAATCCGGGTTTGCGGCGCGGTTCGCCCGGCTGCGGTCGGACATGCTCCAATTCGCGCGCCTCGCGGGCGCCGACAGTGCGGAGAGCCAGACGGTCGCCCGCGTGCTCCGCGAAGTGGCCGAACAAGGGGACACGGCTGTCGCGCGATACACGAAGGAATTCGACCGTGTGGAGCTACAGCCCTCGGAATTCCGCCTCCCGTCCGAGACACTGTCCAAGGCACATGACTCGTTGGACCGCGCTCTTCTGGCCTCGGTTCGCAAAGCCATCGACAACGTGCGGGCGTACCAGGAGAAGGTTTCTATCGCCGGCCGATCGGAGTTCTCGCAGGGCACCGGGATTCGATACACCCCGATCCGGCGGGCAGGCGTCTGCGTGCCGGGCGCCGCGGCACCCCTACCCTCTACGGTGATCATGACCGTCGTACCCGCCCAGGTGGCGGGTGTGAAGGAGGTCGCCGTGATCTCCCCGCCACGATTCGAAGGGAGCATCCATCCAGTCATCCTGGCGGTCTGCCATGAGCTGGGTGTGAACGAGGTCTACCGCATTGGCGGCGTGCAGGCGGTCGGCGCCTTCGCCTACGGCACGCAGACCATCCGCAAGGTCGACAAGATCGTCGGGCCGGGCAACAAGTGGGTCCAGGCCGCGAAGAAGAACGTCGCGGGCGATTACGTCGCCATCGATGCCATCGCCGGGCCCAGCGAGGTGCTCATCGTCGCCAACGATCAGGCGAATCCCGCGTGGGTAGCCGCCGATATGCTCAGCCAGGCCGAGCACGGCACCGACAGCAGCGCCATTGTCTTGACGGATTCGCAGCCGCTGGCTCAGACCATTCTCGAACAACTGGCCAGACAGCTCGATACGCTTCCCCGCGCCGCCGATGCGGTGCAGTCACTGAAGCGGTTCAGCCGGGTGATCGTGGTCCAGAGTCTGGACGAGGCGGTCCGCCTGGCCGACGAGTTCGCCTCGGAGCACCTCGAAATCCAATGTGGAATCGAGAGCCGAGCGGTCGCCGAGCGGATCACCAACGCCGGGGCTATCTTTATCGGACTCCACACACCGGTCGCCGTCGGAGACTACTGGGCGGGGCCGAGCCACACCTTGCCCACCGGCAGTCGAGCGAGGTTCTCCAGTGCTTTGACCTGCAACGATTTCCTCAAGTCGATCAGTCTGATCGAGTATACTGCGGAGCAGCTTGCCGCCGGTGCCGAGGACATCATTCGTCTGGCCAAGGTGGAGGGCCTCGACGCCCACGCCCGCAGTGTCGCCCTCCGCCAGCCGACATAGTGCTCAGATACCCCAGTCGAGCCGGTCGCGGTGCCGCCAATAGAAACGTCCCAGGATATGGGCGAAGAGGAATACGCTGTACGCGCCGATGATCAGAGCAAGGATGGCGAACCACGTCGGGCCGGCGCCCTGCGACATTGCGATCTGGAGGAGCCCGCACAAGCCTGCCGCCGCCGCGATCAGGAGCAACAGACCAGCATAGGGAATGAAGACGCGGCGGATGGAATCGAGCAGGAACAGAGGGTTCAGAGCAGAGACGGAGTCGTTGATGACCATGGCGAGCAGGCCCATCGGAAAGAAGACGATGGCCCAGGCCACCAGGATCCAGAAGATCAGGTCGAGCCGCTGGGCGATCATCCAGTAGAACACCGCCGGCAGCCCGTACACGATGTACACCGCCGCCAGATACGAAAAACGCGACCACGCATCGTCAATGCCGGGAACCGCTTCCAGCGCCTCCGGGGCGCGTGTGCCGCCCTTGGCGCTGTCATAGACGCACTCGGCCAAGTACCAGCCGACGTAGAGGCTCACGACGCCGTTGATCAGCAGAGACGGCCATCTCGTCAGCATGAGGCGGAGTGGTTCGAACAGGCGAAGCAGGCCCATGAGGATCGGGAAGCCGATCATCGCGACCAGAGTAATCATGCCCGTGAGGCTGAACGGGTACAGCAAGAGGTCGAGAGGCCCGTACGGCGTCGGCTCCGCCGGATGCTCGGAGCCTGCTGAGACACTCTGCGAAGCGAGCAGTTCCTGTGCCCGTTGACGGGCTTCGGTTTCCTGGGCCCTGCGTATTCTCGCCAGTCGCCCGGGTGGGTCTTGCGCGACGGGCGTGGAAGTCTCGCCCGAATCAGACACGGCAGGGTCGCGGACCAGGGTTAACTCAGGCTCGCCCGCCGACGGAATGGTGATCCTGTTCTTGCATTGCGGGCACCGGCTGGCCTTGCCCGCCCGGCTCTCGGGGACCTTGAGCTTCTGCCCACAGCGCTCGCATGCAAAGTGAATCACGGCGTCACTCCTGGGGGCTCCGCCTTCAGCCCTACGGGGGTCAGCAGCCCACGCACAGTCAGAACATCAAGAGAATAGACGCATGACAGACGCAACTCTTCTGATCATTTCGCCCCAGAGGGTGTGTGAGAGGCCACTCAATCGTGGCCCGGGCATCCTGCCCGTGTTCCTCACGGACGCCTTGCTCCTGAAGGACAGGACCGCTGCGCCCGGAAGATGCCAGAGCGGTCGCCGCTATGGGCTCACTTGGCCAGGGCGGTCTTGATCAGCTCGGATGCCTTGCCCAAGGCCTCGTCGATTTTGGCGGGGTTCTTGCCGCCGGCTTGGGCCATTTGGGGCTTGCCGCCGCCGCCGCCGTCAACGATGGGGGCGATCTGCTTGACGATGTCGCCGGCCTTGAGCTTCTTGATCAGGTCGTCGGTGACGCCGGCCAGGAGCATGACCTTGCCGTCTTCCTCATAGGCCAGGACGACGGCCGCGGACTTGGCCTTCTTCTTCAGCATGTCGATGGCCTCGCGGGCCCGGTCGACGGAAGTCGTCGATAGCCGACCGACGACGACGGCCGAATCGCCGATCTTCTCGCCGGCCTCAAAGAGGTTCCGGGCCTCGGCCATGGTGTCGGGACCGCCCGCCTTCGCGGCGGTCTTGAGCTGCTTCGCGAGTTTCTTGTTGTCCTCCAGGAGCTGCGCGATCCGCTCGGGCAGCTTGTCCGCAGGAATCTGAAGCAGAGTGGTGAGTTGCTCGACAATGCTGCCGGCCCGTTCGAGATGCGCAGTCAGGGCCTGGCCGGTGAGGGCCGTGATGCGGCGGACACCCGCCGAGACGCTTTCCTCTTTGAGGACCTTGAAGCCGCCGATGACGCCGAGCCGGTCCACGTGCGTGCCGCCGCAGAACTCCCGGCTGAACGCTTCATCGATATGGCTTTCGTCGAGTGCGCCGACGCAGACGACGCGGACCTCGCTGCCGTACTTCTCACCGAACAGGGCCATCGCCCCGAGTTTCTCCGCCTCTTCGCGCGGCAGAACCGTCCAGGCGACCGGCAGGTCCGCCGCGATCTTCTCGCGTACGAGCTGTTCGATCTTCGCCAGCTCCTCGGCGGTCGGGGCCTTCGGGTACGTGAAATCGAACCGCAAGTAGTCGGGTCCGACGTAGCTGCCCTGCTGGGCGACCGATTTGCCCAGCACCCGCTGCAAGGCCCACTGGAGCAGGTGCGTGGCGGTGTGGTTCTTCCGCGTGGCATTGCGGTCCGCACTGACGACCGCAGTGACCGCTTGGCCAACCTTGAGCGAACCGTCCGCCAGCTTGCCGCGATGGATCACGGTGTTGCCAACCTTCATCGTTTCCTCTACGACGAAGTGGCCGCCGTCGGTGCTGATGACGCCCGTGTCACCGACTTGGCCGCCGGCCTCCGCGTAGAAGCAGGTCTTGTCCAGGACCAGGCCGATCTCGGCACCGGCGGGAACGGCGCCCTGCTTCTTGAAGCCGTCCGCGTCGATCCAGCCGAGGATCGTGGCGTCGCAGCGGTCGGTCCGATATTTGTGCAGGTCTTCGGTGGCCGGCAGGTCGCTGTCGGCCAAGCCCGCCAGGAGGGCGTCGGTCTTCTGCGCGGCGCGGGCCCGCTCCCGCTGCTCTTTCATCAACTCGTCGAATCGCTCGATATCGACGGTCAATCCCTTCTCGCGGGCCATGAGTTGTGTCAGGTCCGGCGGGAAGCCGAAGGTGTCGTAGAGCTGGAAGGCGTCGTCGCCGCTGATCGTCTTGGTCTTCGTACCGGCCGCACGGGTCGCGGCAGTGTTGAAGATCTCAAGCCCGCGGTCGAGCGTTCGCCCGAAGCCGGTCTCCTCCGACTCGATCACCGTCGCAACATACTCCGCCCGTTCGCGAATCTCGGGGAAGGCGTCGCCCAGGCACTCCACGACCACCGGAACGAGCTTGTAGAGGAACGGCTCGTGCAGGTCGAGCTCGCGGCCGAACCGCGCCGCCCGGCGGAGGATGCGGCGAATCACGTAGCCGCGACCCTCGTTCGAGGGCGTCGCACCGTCGGTGATCGCGAAAACCAGCGTCCGGCTGTGGTCCGCGATCACACGGAACGCATTATCGGTCTTATTGCCAAGCTGCGAGGTGTACTGGTGACCACTCATCCTGGCGGTTGCCTCGATGAT
>ENA-OSEO01006810-OSEO01006810.1-sediment-metagenome-genome-assembly--contig:-NODE-6810-length-10031-cov-3.793249_pt1 | contig 10031 bp, 5 predicted proteins | sample MGYA00237883_ERZ534232 | MGnify/ENA metagenome assembly ERZ534232
CTGTTGCGTGATTCCGGCCTCCTGCAATTATACGTGGAAAGCGCGCAGGAAGCGTATGACACCCATCTGCAAGCGTTTAAGATTGCGGAGGACGCGGCGATCCGTTTGCCGATCATCGTGTGTGCCGATGGCTACATTTTGACCCATGTGTTCGAGCCGGTTCATACCCTGGCACAGGAAGACGTGGATGACTTCTTGCCGCCCTACCGGCCCGTGGAGTATCTGAATACGGAACAACCGCTGATCATGGGCGCCTACACCGACGATCAGGTTACGCTGGAGCTGCGCTACCTGGCCTATCAGGCATCGCTAAAGGCGAAGGACCTCATCGAAGAAGTCGCTTGGGATTACGAACGCCGCTTTGGCCGTTACAAAGGCGGTTTAATCGATAGCTATCGGATGGAAGATGCCGAGATCGCACTGGTTGCAATGGGCTCAATGGTCAGCACATTGCGTGAGGCCGTCGACCGGCTCCGAAGGGCTGGCCGGCGTGTCGGGCTGGTGAAAATTCGGAGTTACCGGCCCTTCCCAACCGAGGCATTGCGGGATGCGCTTGGGAAAGTAGCGGCTGTGACGGTATTGGAGAAGGGGTTATCGATGGGATTCCAGGGGGTCCTGAGCGCTGACGTGAAAGCGGCGTTGTATAATCTGCCAGGGCGCCCGCTGGTGCTTGGGATGTTGGCTGGTTACAGCGGACGGGAAATGACGCTGCAGACGGTGGACGAGGTCGTTGCGATGACTTATGACGCCCTGGACCGCGGTCGGGTTGATAGCGAATGTGTGTTCCTGAACCTGCGCGAAGAGATATTGCCAGAGGGTATACAATGAAAGAACAATATCAGAAGCAGCTTTTTGTACCGGGGCATCGCGCTTGCCCGGGGTGCTCCTTTCCCATAGCGATCAAGGCGATGCTCGAAGCAACCGGGTCGAACGTGATCATCGCAAGCCCGACGGGTTGTCTGGAAGTCTGCACCTCGCCCTATCCCCAGTCCGCCTGGGGGGTGTCCTGGGTGCACTCCTTATTTGAAAATGCGGCGGCAGTCGCTTGTGGGGTGGAGGCTGCGCTGCGCGTCCGGAACCGCGAAGACGTGCATGTGGTCGTGATCGGGGGTGATGGCGGCACACACGATATCGGCATGGGAGGCTTCTCCGGCATGCTGGAGCGCGGGCACAACATCCTCTATGTCTGTTATGACAACGAAGCGTATATGAACACCGGCGTGCAGCGTTCCGGAGCGACGCCTTACCTGGCGGAAACGATGACAACCCGCGTCGGAACGACCGGTTTTGGCGAGATGAGACCGAAGAAGAACCTTCCGGCGATTGCTTTGGCCCACGGAGTGCCCTACGTAGCAACGGCGTCTATCGCATACCCACGCGACATCACGCGTAAGGTACGCCGTGCGCTCGAGATACGGGGGCCGAAGCTCATCGATATCCATGCCCCCTGTCCGGTGGGCTGGGGCTTCGATCCGAGCCTGTCGGTCGAGATCGCCCGGCTTGGCGTGCTGACCGGGCTCGTGCCACTCTACGAAGTAGAGGACGGTACCCCCTACAAGGCGCGCCTTATCAAGGACCCGCAGCCCGTCGACCGCTATCTCGAGCTGCAGGGTCGCTTCAAGCATCTGGTTGCGGACGGCGGCAGCCGGAAATGGATCGACGAAATCCAGGCGATTGCTGATGAGAACATCCGGCGCTTCGGCCTGTCGGCAGGTGCATCTTGAGAGGAGGTTGGCATGCCACACAGCAAGGTTTCCATTGTCAAACTTGCGCCGCAGCAGGGAGATGACGTTCTGTTCGCTGCGGTACGCAAAGCGATCGATCTGGTCGGAGGGCTCGATGATCTGGTCAAGGCCGGCGATCTCGTGCTGATCAAACCAAACGTGCTCGCGCCCGCGTCTGCGGATTGCGGCGCGCTGACCAGTCCAGGGGTCTGTCGGGCGATTGCTGATCTCGTAAGGGAGCGCCATGCTCGCCCGGTGATTGCTGAGTCGTCCGCCGTTGGGGTCGATACCGAGCAGTCGTTCGCATCGGTTGGCTTCGACGCGCTACGTGCAGCCGGCTACGAGGTGGTCGATCTGAAGCGTGACACGCCGGTCAAGATGACAGTGGCTGACGGCTTTGTGATCGACGAGTTCACCACCTGGTCGTTGGTCCGCGATGCCGACGTGATCATCAGTGTGCCGGTTCTCAAAACCCACGACCAGGCAGAAATGACGCTGAGCCTGAAGAATCTCAAAGGGTTAATTCACGACAAGGATAAGAAGGAACTGCATAGACGAGGTATCTTCAGAGGTGTTGCCGATGTCGTTTCGGCGCTGAAGCCGGCTCTGACGGTTATCGATGGAATCATCGGGCAGGAAGGGCTGGGGCCGCTGTATGGTATTCCCGTAGAGCTGGGTGTGCTGTTGGCCAGCCGCGATCTGGTTGCTGCCGATGCGGTTGCGAGTGTGCTCGCGGGATTCGAGCCTGGGGAGATTGGGACCACCGTCTCTGCTGCGGAGAAGAGGCTCGGCACCATGAACCTCGCGGAGATCGACGTCGTCGGCGAATCACTCGATAGAGTACGGCGGCGGTTCCTGCGCGCGCACGAAGACACGCGAGTGGAAGTGGACGATTTCCAACTGATGCATGCCCCTGGAACGTGTACAGGTTGCCGGAACACCGTGTTGAGCGCGATGTTCGATATGAAGAACGCAGATCAATTGGAATATCTGAGCGGCGTGACCGTGGTGACCGGACCGGGTGTCGACATCCCGGCCGGTGTCCCTGCGGAGAGCATCGTGGCGGTTGGAGTGTGCGTGCCACCGCAGCAGCGCGGAGAGCGATTTGTGCTGGGGTGCCCGCCCAATAACGTGGCGGTCGTTCAGGAAATACTGGGTGGCCGGGTGCAAGCCGTGCGCACGTACGCCACGGGTGGAGAAGCACAGGAGGACCAGGAGTAACCGCAACGCCTGACCGCCCGTCGCACTGCACAGAAAATAACCGGTGAGCCACTCGCACTTGCCAGTGGCTCACCGGCTTTCTCGTCCGTTGAGAGCGGAGAAATCGATCTGCTGCGCTCTATTGGACTGCAATGATCTTGGGCATAATCAACAGCAGACAGGCCAGGATCAGGAGAAGAACGATGATGATACCGCAACTCATCGCTACCCATTTCGTCGTGCTATCGCCCTTCTTCTGCCCCGCTGCGATGGCAGGCCGCTGGCGCGGTGACGTCTTGTCGTTCAGGGCATCCGGCTGGGCAGCACTTGCCGCAACGGGACTCGGTGGTGGAGGGGGTGGTGGTGTCCCGGTAGTCCGTTGCGCTGCTGCTGGGACGGGCTGAGCCCTGACGGGTGTCTCGTCGCGCATCGAAATGGTTGGCTCGGATGCCTCCGACGGCCCGGATGCTTCCGGCGATTGCGTGAACACCAACTCGCTGTCACCCAGCTTGAGCCGGTCGCCCTCGGCGAGCAGCTGCGGCTTCGTGATGCGCACGCCGTTGACCAGCACACCATTCGCACTCGCCAGATCTTCGAGCTCGAAACCCTCGTCTTTGCGCGTGATAACGGCGTGGTGACGGGATATCCGTGGGTCCTGGAGTACGATCTCGTTGTCGGACTCGCGACCAATGCGCAGCTTGTCGGTGATCGCTTGCGTCTTGATTTTCTTATCTGCTGTCATAAACACCAGGAAGTGCGGCACAACAGCTCCCACGACAGTCTCTGCCATGTGCAACGCATCAGCTTGATTGCGGTCCGATTCCTCGTCGGTTAGCGGCGCACCGCAGTTGCTGCAAAAACTGCTCCCGGGAAAGTTTTCTTCGTCACAATTTGGACATTTCACAGGGATGTCTCCTTCGTTTGTATGGGCCAGCCCGTGATACAGGCTGAGGCTTGGTAGGACTCAACCCAGATAGTCTCTCAGCTTGCGACTGCACTTGGGATGGCGTAGTTTGCGAATGGCTTTCGCCTCGATCTGACGGATTCTTTCTCGCGTTACACCGAACTCGCGTCCAACTTCCTCCAATGTCCGTCCTTGCCCGTCTCTGAGACCGAAGCGCAGTTCGAGGACCTCACGTTCCCGCTCTCCGAGGGAATCGAGGATGTCGCGCATCTGCTCGCGGAGCAATTGCTGAGAGGCGGCATCGACCGGGCCGAGGACACTCTCGTCTTCGATGAAATCTCCCAGATAGCTGTTTTCTTCTGTACCGATCGGTGTTTCCAGCGACATCGGTTCTTGCGAGACGCGCATGATGCGTCTGACCTTCGTGGCCGCTCTACGCCACCTGCGTTCCAGGTCGGGCGGCAGAGGAATGCCATTCTCCCGAGCCTCCTCTATTTCCAATCTTTCCTTCTCGTCCAGAAAATCCATCTGCAGGGCGATTTCTTCGGGCGTCGCTTCTCGCCCGTATTGCTGTACCAATTGCCGTTGCACCCGGGCCAGCCGGTTGATCGTTTCTACCATGTGGACAGGGATACGAATGGTTCGGGCCTGATCGGCGATCGCACGACTGATCGCCTGGCGAATCCACCATGTCGCGTAAGTGGAGAACTTGTAGCCCCGGCGATGGTCAAATTTCTCGACCGCGCGCAGCAAACCGATGTTTCCTTCCTGGATCAAATCCAGGAAAGATAGACCGCGCCCCATGTAACGTTTTGCGACACTGACCACCAGACGGAGATTGGCCTTCGCCAATTCGCGCTGTGCTTCCAGTCCGCGTTTCTCGATGTCGGCGAGACGAACCCTTTCTTTTGCGGTTATGTCTCGGCCTTTCTTGATGCGTTGTACCTGGGCCTTTTTCCTTTGTGCGATCGCTTCTGCCAGCTCGATCTCCTGCACGGGAGTCAGGAGCGGGACACGACCGATCTCGCGCAGATACATGCGCACCGGGTCGTTGGTCGCGTCTATGGCTCCCTGGCTGTTGCTCACCAGCACTTTGCCAGATCTGCTTGTCGTGACATGCATGGGCTCGAGGGGATCCGTCTCTTCGAGGTCGGACAAAACCTCGTCGTCCGGCTCCGCTTGCTCTTCGTCGACATCATGCGCGTCCTCATCGTCCATTTCCGCCATCGCTGGATCCGCATCGTCCAGCAAAAAATCATCCGGGTCGTCGTCTGCGGCTGGACTGGTTGCGACGGGAACATCGTTGGGCTCGACGCGCGCAGAACGGCCGACCTCGCTGTCATCGGAATCGGACCACGGTGGCAAGGAAGTTGTATTGGGAATGGCATCGTCCCTGATCTGTGCCGGTCGATCTTGAATTTGGCCCGTTTCTTCGCCCATGCCTTACCTTTCCTCAGCGACGGCGTGCCTGGAATGATTTTGCGGAAAACTAATTCCCGCTTACGGTAATTGCGCGATGGCGTGTCAACAATTCCACTTGTTTGGCCACAGTTCTGGCGTGAATGAGCTGTTGTAACAGGTTCTTCTGCTGGGCATAAGTGCGCACTAACAGGCTATATGATTCTGCACTGACGGCATCCCCTTCGGTTTCGGCATCGGCCTGCAGAGCGTGCAGCTCCTTGAGCCATCGCCCAATCACTTGCTGGCGGAGCTTCAAGATGCTGCGGATCGCCTCGTTTTCAGCCTGGTTATCGGGGATGGGCGGCAACGTCTTCCAATAGGCCAACAGACGTTCCAAATGATCTACGAGTGAGTCGTCGAGATTCGCTTGCAGGGTCTCGCTCGCCAATTCCTCTGTCTGCGCGAACAAACGGCTCATCGCGAGAAATATCTGCTGGTTCTTCACCGACAAGAAGTCATCCGTTTCGATGGCGGACATCCCAATATCTGCCAGGACCTGATTGGCGATTAGCAAGCTGTGCGGCCATTGCAGCAGAACCATCAGACAATGTTCTTCGACCTCGAATACTGGTCTGCGCAAGTGAACATCTTGCACCGATTGCCATGCTTCGGCCTGCCCGAGCTTGCGTCTTCGATGGCCTCTGAGCTGTTCCTGAATGGTTTTCTCGTCGACGTGAAGCAACCTGGCCAGCTTGCCGATGTAGTGGGCGCGTTGAATGGGATTCTCGATATCGCGCAACACAGGCAGCAATTGCTCTGCAGCATCACTTTTCCCCCTGGCTGTACTGAGATCAAACTGCCCCTGCATTAACTGGAAGTAGTAATCGATAACCGGCAATGCATTTTGGATGATCCTGGCCCAGGTCTCTGGTTCTTCCCTGATCAGATCGTCCGGATCTTGGCCGGGAGGTAGCACAGCGATCCGTACATCGGCTTCTGAGCTGTACTGCGATTCCACAACGGCTGTGCCGATCTGTATGACTTCGTGCAGAGTGACCTGCCGGCTGAGGTCCAGCCCGCGCAAGGTAGCCTGGCTGCCTGCCGTGTCTGGATCCAGCGCCAAGACGATAGTCTGGGCATATCTGCGCAGCGTTTTCACCTGCGTCTCGGTCAACGCCGTGCCCATCGCGGCCACGACGTTCGTGATGCCATGTTGATGGGCCTGGATGACGTCCATGTACCCTTCGACCACAATCGTGACGTCTTCGGCACGGATCGTGGCTTTTGCCAAATCAAGCCCGAAAAGGACATGCCCCTTCTCGAAAAGCGGTGTTTCGGGCGAGTTCAGATATTTAGGCTGCGCATCATCCAGTACCCGGCCTCCGAAACCTATCGGGTGTCCTGAATGATCGCGTATCGGGATTATAACACGGTTTCTGAAGCGATCATAATGGCCTGAGCCACTTTCCCGTGCGATAACGAGACCGCTGGCCAGCAGGTCGCTGTCGCTGTATCCCTTGCCATTCAAATAGTGCCCCAATGCCTGCCAATCGTCCGGCGCGTAGCCAAGACTGAAACGTGCGATGGTCTCCTGGTTCAGCCCGCGCTGGAGCAGATAGTCACGAGCCGCCTGGGCATCCGGCGCGGTGAGCAAGCGGTTGTGAAAGTAGGCTGTGGCCAGTTTGTGGATCGCCAGCAGCCTTTGCTGCAAGTCTTCTTCGCGCTTCTGTTCGTCGGTCTTTGGCTTCAGCTCGATACCAGCGCGCTGCGCCAGAACGGCAAGCGCCGCGGAAAAATCGAGGTTGTCGTGGCGCATGATGAACGCGAAGATATCTCCGCCGGTTCCACAGGCCCCAAAACAATGCCAGCTTTGAGAATCAGGGAAGACGACAAAAGATGGGGTCTTTTCGGCGTGGAATGGACACAAACCTTTATAGTTGTGCCCGGCCTTTTTGAGGGGCACGTAACCAGAGATGACATCAATGATGTCGAGTCTCTCTTTGATTTCATCTATCACACTCATTTTTCCACAAGGACCCTCTTTTCGCATGGGGGCACGACACACTGCTATTATACCAGACGGCGGAAAAATGTGTCAAAAATGGGACGAATTTTCGTGCATAACAAAGGCCGGAGGTGGTTCGACAACCAGCCTCCGGCCTGAATCCAACATACCTGGAGCGAAGTTAGATTCGTATTTTACTACACATCGCGTGTGACTGTCCGCGCCGCTTCGCTACGGTCTTTCAGGGCTGCCTGTGCGGCTGCCAGGCGCGCCACTGGGACGCGGAACGGTGAACAAGACACGTAGTTGAGCCCGGTGCGGTGGCAAAATTCGATGGAGCTCGGGTCGCCACCGTGCTCGCCACAGATGCCAACTTCCAGATCTGGCCGGGTCCTGCGCCCCTCTTCGACAGCGATGCGGATCAGGTATCCCACACCGTCCTGGTCCAGTTCCTGGAACGGGTTGGTCGGCAGGATCTTGTCCTCGACGTACTTCAGCAAGAACTTGCCCTCGGCATCGTCGCGGGAGTAGCCGAACGTCGTCTGCGTCAGGTCGTTTGTGCCGAACGAGAAGAACTCGGCAACCTGCGCCACCTGACCAGCGGTGATCGCCGCCCGCGGGATTTCGATCATCGTGCCGAACTTGTAAGCGACGTTGATGCCCTGCTCTTCCATTACGGCCTTGGCGACTGGCTCCAGATAGCCGAGAGCGACCTTAAGTTCGTTGACGTGACCGGTGAGCGGGATCATGATTTCCGGTTTGACGACGATGCCCTTCTTAGTCATGTTGCAGGCCGCTTCGAGGATCGCGCGCACTTGCATCTGGATGATTCCCGGCATGGTGATGCCCAGGCGGATGCCGCGCAGACCCAGCATGGGGTTCGCTTCCTTCATCGCCTCGACGGCCTTCAGCATCATCTCAGCTTCGCTGGCATCCTCACCGCGCGTGCGCCGCTCGGTGACTTCGACCAGCAGCTCTTCGTAGCTGGGCAGGAACTCGTGGAGCGGCGGGTCGATCAGCCGGATGATGACCGGGTAGCCATCCATTACCTCGAAGATCCCTTCGAAATCGCCACGCTGTACGGGCAGCAACTGATCCAGATACTTCTGGCGCTCCTCTTCGGTTTCGGAGAGGATCATCTTCTGTACGATCGGCAGACGCTCTTCCTCGAAGAACATGTGCTCGGTGCGGCACAGACCGATGCCCTCGGCTCCGAACTGGCGCGCGACACGTGCATCCTTCGGGTAGTCGGCGTTGGTCCAGACGCCCAGCTCACGGACTTCGTCGGCCCACTGCAGCAGTGTGGCGAGATCCTTCTCTTTGGAGAAGTCGGTCTCGATCGTCTTGACGGAGCCGGCAAACACCTCACCCGTCGTGCCGCTGATCGAGACGGTGTCGCCCTCTTTGATCACCTTGCCGTCCGCGGTCATCTGCTTGGCGACGGCGTCGACGCGGATGGCCTCGCATCCGGCGACACAGGGGAGTCCCAACCCGCGCGCGACGACTGCGGCGTGCGAAGTTGCGCCACCACGCTGGGTCAGAATACCCTTCGCGCGCAACATACCGTGTACATCATCGGGAGCGGTCTCGGGCCGAATCAGGATGACCGACTTGCCGTCCAGGCCCCACTCCTCAGCGGTGTCCGCGTCGAACGCGGCGATGCCGGAGGCTTCACCCGGAGAGGCATTCAAGCCCTTGGCCAGGAAACGACCTGCGCGGCGTGCTTCTTCAACTGCGGCGAGGTCGAAGCGGGGGAGCAGCAACTGGTTGATCTGAATGGGCTCCACGCGCATCAGCGCCTCATCCTTGGTGATCAGACCTTCGTTGACCATGTCGACGGCGGCCTTCACAGCGGCGGCGGCGGTGCGCTTGCCGCTGCGGGTCTGCAGCATCCACAGCTTGCCACGCTCTACGGTGAACTCCATGTCCTGGATGTCGCGGTAGTGATTCTCCAACATCTTGGCGACATCGACGAACTGCTTGTAGACTTCCGGCATGTCCTCTGCGAGGTGGGCGATCTTCTTGGGAGTGCGGATGCCGGCGACGACGTCCTCGCCCTGCGCGTTCTGCAGATATTCGCCGTAGAGGACTTTCTCACCGGTTGCCGGGTTACGCGTAAACGCCACACCAGTTCCGGAATCGTTGCCCATGTTGCCGAATACCATCGTGACGACATTTACCGCGGTGCCCCAGTTGTGCGGCAGCTTGTTGAAGTTGCGGTAGTCGATGGCGCGCTTGCCCATCCACGAATTGAACACGGCCGCAGTGGCCAGTCGCAACTGCTCGTAGGGCTCGGTCGGGAAATCGATCCCCCTCTTGGCTTTGACGATCTCCTTGAATTTCTCGACGATCTCCTCCAGCATCTCCTCGGTCAGGTCGGTGTCCTGTCCGCCCTTGGTCTTGGCCTTGTACTCATTGAGAACTTCTTCGAACGGATCGGGCTCGGCCTTGATGTCCAGCACGATACGTGAGAACATCTGGATGAAGCGGCGATAGGCGTCCAGCGCGAACCGGCGGTTGCCGGTCAGTTTGGCCAGCCCTTCCAACGTTTCGTTGTTGAGGCCCAGGTTCAACACCGTATCCATCATCCCAGGCATGGAGACGCGCGCACCGGAACGGACGGAGACCAGCAGCGGGTTGCTGGGATCACCAAACTTCTTACCCGTCTGTTTCTCGACCTCCTTCATGGCCGCAAGTGTCTGGTCCCACATGCCATCGGGGAACTGTTTCCCGAGGTCGTTGTACTCATTGCAGGCTTCGGTAGTAATGGTGAAGCCCGGCGGGACCGGCAACCCGG
>ENA-OSEO01006811-OSEO01006811.1-sediment-metagenome-genome-assembly--contig:-NODE-6811-length-10030-cov-4.161057_pt1 | contig 10030 bp, 12 predicted proteins | sample MGYA00237883_ERZ534232 | MGnify/ENA metagenome assembly ERZ534232
GCTTGGGGTCTGAAAAATAGCCGCACGGGCAGGGATTCATGGCCGCCACCAGCATGAAGCTGGCGGGATAGGTAATGCTGGAGGCGGCCCGGGAAATGGTCACCTTAAGATCTTCCAGGGGCTGTCGCAACACTTCGAGCACCGGCTTTTTAAACTCGGACAGTTCGTCCAGAAAAAGGACGCCGTTGTGGGCCAGGCTGACCTCGCCCGGTCTGGGAATATGGCCGCCGCCGATTAAGCCGGCATCTGAGATGGTGTGGTGAGGCGCCCGGAACGGACGACGGGTTACCAACGCCTGATTCTTTGCCAACATTCCGACCACGCTGAATATCTTGGTGGTCTCAATGGATTCATCAAATGTGAGTGGCGGCAGGATCGTCGGCAGCCGCCTTGCCAGCATGGTCTTCCCCGAACCGGGTGGACCGATCATGATCAGATTGTGACCCCCGGCAGCTGCGACCTCCAGGGCCCGCTTGACGTGATCCTGCCCCATGACTTCGGCAAAATCCAGTTCGGATTCCACCGGCCGGTCAAATATGGCGGCGACATCAATCTTTTCCGGCGGGATCTGTTTAAAACCTCGAAAATACTCCACCACTTCCGGCAGCGTCCGGGCCGGCAAGACGGATATTTCCTTTACCACCGCCGCCTCCCGTCCGTTTTCAACCGGAACAATAATGCCCGTGTATCCGGCTTCTTTGGCCGCCAAAGCCATGGGAAGCGACCCTCGGACCGGTTTGATGCGACCGTCCAGAGACAGTTCGCCCATGATGAGATATCTGGAAAGGGCCTCCTGGGGAATGATGCGGGTTGCGGCCAATATTCCCAGCGCCATCGGCAAATCAAACCCGGTGCCTTCTTTCTTGATGTCGGCCGGGGCCAGGTTGACGGTAATGCGGTCATCCGGAAACCGAAAACCGGAATTTTTGATGGCGGATTTGACCCGTTCTTTGCTTTCTTTAACGGATGCTTCCGGAAGACCGACCGTCGTAAAGGTGGGAAGCCCCTGGGTGATATCCACCTCAACCTCGACCAGATACGCATCAATCCCCAAAACGGCACTGCTCAATACCTTGGCAAGCACCCCTCGTCCTCCCTGCCGCTGAACAGAGTTCAGCATGATACCGGTTCGACTGCTGAATGGATTTTAAATTTCAACGGTTGAATTTTATAACAGATCGTTGTATGTTGAACAATATTTATTCCGCCAAAACAAACTTTCAGTTAGTAGAAAGGGTCGGCAGATTAAAATGACGGAAAAAATTTATTTGGATGACCACAACCAGGCAGCCTTTAAATGCCCGAAATGTGAAAAAACCTGGACAAAAGATTTATCCGGTTTTAAAGACATTCACAAGCGCATCCAACTGAAGTGCAAGTGCCCCTGCGGCCACACCTTTCCTGTGATCCAGGAAAGGCGCAGGGAATTTAGAAAGACCGTCAGCGTCACCGGCGCCTATTTTCACAGCCAGAGAGAAATCAGAGGGCTCATCACCGTTAAAAGCATATCCAAGTCAGGTGTCGGGCTTTTATTGTCCACCCGGCAAAACATCCATACGGGTGACAAGTTACAACTGAAATTCAATCTGGACGACCCCAAGAAATCGTTTGTAGACAAAGAAGGTATTGTAAAAAAAATTGAGGATAATTACCTGGTCTTGCAATTCACTGACGACATCTGGCATGAAGACCTGAAAGGTTATTTTCTAGACAAATGATCCCTTCGACCATCGGCTTCCGTTGGCCGGATGAATTCCATCCCCGATCCAATCAAACTTTTTCTAGCCTTCCTCGACATGCTTAACAAGGTGGCCGATCTCAGGGAATATGAGGTTTTTACAGGCCAGTTTACACGCTTTCAAACTGCCCGGTATGCAGAAAATGACAGTTCTGCCGATCAGGCCGGCGGTTGCGCGGGACAAAATTGCAGCGGAATCAACCTCTTCGAAACTGAGCAGCGTAAACAAGGTTCCAAAAGCCGTCAATTCTTTGTCAAAAAACGGCCGCACCGCTTCAATGGTGACATCCTGGGTGCTGATTCCGGTGCCGCCTGTGAGAATCAGAACCTGGGGAGCATGCTCCTGAATGGCAGCAACGACCGTACGGGAGATGGTTACGGCTTCGTCCGGTATCACCTGATGGAGAACTACTTCGCTTCCTTCCTTGCGGGCCTGTTTACGGATCCATTGCCCGCTTTTATCCTCCGATAGTGACCGCGTATTTGAAACTGAGATCACACCCACGCGAATGTTTTTTGGAACTTTTGCCTTGTGTTCTTTAGTGCCCATGATTTTCTCCAAAGCCGGATCTTTCGATCACGACCCGGTCTTCCCGATCACATTCCGAAAGCAGTACGTTGACGGTATCCGCCCTGTGGGTCTCGATAAATTTCCCTACGTAGTTTGCCTGGATTGGAAGCTCTCGATACCCCCGATCCACCAGCACCGCCAGTTCAATTCTATCCGGCCGGCCGAAATCAATCAGAGCATCCATTGCGGCTCGGGTGGTGCGTCCGGTAAAAAGAACATCATCAACCAAAAGGATCTGACGTCCGTCGACTGAAAATAATATTTCAGTTGTCTGTACAATGGGGTGGGGGCCAATCCGGGTCCAATCATCCCGGTAAAGGGTAATATCCATGTTCCCGGTTGGAACTTCAACTCCTTCGATCTCGTATATTTTTTTCTGAATCCGTCCGGCCAGATGAACCCCTCTGGTTTGAATTCCGACCAGTGACAGGTTTGCCGCACCTTTGTGCACCTCGAGGATTTCATGCGTCATCCGGGTCAATATCCGGTTCATATCAGCTGCATCCAATAGGATATCATCTCTGCTCATTCTCTCCTGCCTTAACGCCTATAAGGGGTCGATCCCGCCTCGGCGGGACTCGGGCGAGAATTTGTTTTAAATACCAGGATTATAATTCTTTATAATTTCTCAATACTTACTGGAACCTTTTAAAATTATTTTATATCATTTCTCGGATTTTATTTAAGTTGTATATCACCGTAAGCGGCTCTATACAACCTAAACCTTTTAAATTGCCTTGATTTTAATCCTTAACTTGCCTATGGTAAAGGGATATCAGCTGACGTTGCAGCTCTTTTGATACCAATTTGGTCAGCAAGGAAAAAGAGATCGTCTCCATATGAAATCACCATGCAGCGGGGTTATATTGGCCGGGGGGTTGAACACCCGATTCTCCGGGCAGGACAAGGCCCGGATTTCCGTCGGCCGAAAGCGTATTCTGGACCGCATTTATGAAGTATTTCGCCCGCTGTTTGATGAAATTTTTCTCGTTAGCAACCATCCGATTCGATATCTCGAATGGGATTTAAATATTGTAACGGATCTTTACCCGATGCGGAGTTCCTTAACCGGGATTCATGCCGGGCTTTTTTATGCGTCAACCCCACATGTGTTTTTTACAGCCTGCGATACCCCATTTTTAAAAAAAGAGTTGATCGAAGCGATTATCGACCGTATCGAACCAGGTTACGATGCGATTATTCCTGAAACTTCAGCGGGACTGGAGCCCCTCTGCGCCGTATACGCGAAACACTGTCTGAACCGGATTGAACAGAATTTATTCCAGGAGAAGCTCAAAATTCAATTGGTTTTTAAGAAAAACCGCATCAAAAAGATACCTGAAAAAATACTGCGCGAAAGGGACCCGGAACTTATTTCCTTTATGAATATCAACTCCCCGGAAGATTTGGAAAAAGCTGAAGCCCTTTGCCGGAAACGTTGATAAATGGAGAATATCGTCATGCACCTACCGGAACTGATCAAAACCATTAAGAAGCATCCGGATTTTCAAAAAGTCGGAATGATCCTATGCCACAACGGCGTGGTCCGGCGTACATCCCGCGACGGGCGCAAGGTGTCCGGGTTGCAGGTTTCGGTGAACCATGAAAAGCTTCGACAGATAATCAAGGTCCAAAAAACCAAAACCGGCATCGTTGAAATACTGGTTCAGATTGCTGAAAACCAACACCTGTCTGTCGGCGATGATGTCATGCTGCTCCTCGTTGCCGGTGATATCCGTGAGAATGTCATCCCGGTGCTCGAAAGCACCCTGAATGCCATCAAGACGACAGTTACCGAAAAAACAGAATTCTTTATATAATCAAATTCACCGCAAAGCTGATTGAAAGGGCCTTATGTCTGCTTTTACGCATATCGACAGAAAAGGGAATGTTCGGATGGTGGACGTCTCCGCAAAGGAATCAACCCTGCGGGTTGCGATCGCACAAGGAGTCATTTCCATGGATTCGACAACCATGGAGCTGATTCAAAATCAGGCCGTCAAAAAGGGAAATGTTCTTGAAACCGCAAGAATTGCCGGCATCATGGCGGCCAAAAAAACGGCGGAGTTGATCCCCATGTGCCATCCCCTCAATATTACGCATGTCTCGGTTGACTTCTTCACGGACACAATAAAAAGCTCCTTTCGAATCGAAGCGTGCGTGCGCGTTTTAGGACAGACCGGTGTTGAAATGGAAGCCCTGACGGCGGTTTCGGTTGCCGCTCTGACTATATACGACATGTGCAAGTCGCTTGATAAAAAAATGATCATTTCAGATATTTTTTTACTTGAAAAATCAGGCGGAAAAAGCGGCGACTTTGTCAGAACCAAATAATCAAGGCCTGCTGGCAGATGAAAATACTTGCTCGCTATAGACCTTTCCAAGTCCCTTTCACAGCGTTTCTATTATTGCTGCTGACGGGTTGCGCATTGGTAAAAAAAGAACCGCTCCCGGAGCCCGCTTTAGAAAAGGTTCGTTTTTTTTCCCGCCTCGAATTCAGAGACGATTTAGACTATGACGGATTGACCGACGGCCTGTTGCAGAGCCTTGCTTATTTAAAAAAAATACCGCCGGAGCGACCCTTCAGATTCGGTCGTGATGTTTACACCGCCGCGCATATCCTTCGGACGCTGACCCATTTTTTAGAATATATCGAAACCAAACCATCGCCGCAGGCGCTGAAAACATTTATTGCCACTTACTATCTGATTTACCGTTCCATCGGGGCCGAAGAAACCGGCAACGTTCTTTTCACCGGGTATTACGAGCCGACCTTGCGGGGAAGCCTGAACAAAACCGAAGAATTCCGATACCCGCTGTATCGTCGTCCGCAAGACCTTGTGACCATCGATCTTTCTTTGTTTTCACCCCGCTTCCGCAAAGAAAAAATTACCGGCCGGATATCCGGTCAAACCGTCGTTCCGTATTACGCTCGCAAAGAAATTGAAGCAAATGGCTTGCCGGAGGACATCGCCGAACCACTTCTCTGGGTGAATGACCCGCTTGACCTTTTTTTTCTTCACATCCAGGGTTCCGGCAAAGTCGTCTTAAACAGCGGCGAAACCGTTCGGGTCCATTATCATGCCTCTAATGGCCGGCCTTACCGCAGTATCGGAAAACTGCTCATCGATGAAAAAAAAATTGAAAGAGACCGGATGTCCATGCAGGCCATCCGTCGCTATCTCATCGAAAACCCTGGGGAGCTGGAAACCACTTTAAATTACAACCCCAGCTATGTTTTTTTTAAAATTGAATCGGACGGCCCGCTCGGATATCTGGGTGTCAAATTAACCCCGGGCCGCTCCCTTGCACTGGACAGGCATCTTTTTCCTCCGGCGGCCCTGGCATTTATGGAAACTAAATTGCCGCTGATCAGCGGCGACGGTCAAATCCAAAAATGGACCGATTGTGCCCGCTTTGTGCTCAATCAGGACACCGGAGGTGCTATCCGGGGCCCGGGTCGTGCCGATTTGTTCTGGGGGGGTGGGCCTTATGCCGAAATTGCCGCTGGGTTTATGCAGCATCCCGGCAACCTGTATTTTATTGTACTGAAACCGGATGAATAAATATCCGACTCCAGAGAAGACGGATTTGGCCTGATCCCGGGGCGCATGAACCCTGCAATTGCATAAAAAACATGACAAGGTTCGGTAAATGCTATCGGAAAAACTCTAAATCCGAATATCGGAATTCGAAACAAATTTAAGTATCAGGAGCTTGATATGTTTGGCATCGGAATGCCTGAAATGCTTTTAATACTGGCCATTGCTCTCATTGTCATCGGTCCTAAAAAGCTGCCCGACCTTGCAAAGTCTTTGGGCCGCGCCTTAGGCGAATTCAAACGGGCAACCTCAGAGCTGAAACAGTCCATCGATATTGAAGAGGATCTTCATACTGTTAAAAGAACCTTTGATGACATCGATACCGATGTCAAAAAGTCGGTCGATTTAACCGGAGCCCTCAAGCCCAACGGGCTTTCACCGGATTCTGAATCCATAGAGGATACGAAAAACACCAAAGAAAAAGCAGAAACCATTTTAAATGAATCACCCGGCGCAGTAAACATAAAAAACGAAACAGACAACAGCGCCAAGGACGATTAACCCGACAATGAAAGAAGATGATACACTTCCGTTTACGGCACATCTGGAAGAACTTAGAAAAAGACTGATTACCTGTTTTGCGTCGGTGGGGATCGGTTTTTTAATCTCCTACGGGTTTAAGGAAAAACTTTTTTATATTTTAACCCGTCCGCTGATTTCCGTTATGGAACCCGGGAATAAAATTGTTTTTACCGGGCTCCCGGAAGCTTTTTTCACATACTTGAAGGTCTCTTTTCTTTCCGGCCTGATACTGGCGGCGCCGGTCATTTTATACCAATTCTGGATGTTTGTCGCCCCTGGTCTTTATAAGAATGAACGTCATTTGCTATTGCCCATCGTTTTGCTTTCTTCCTTTTTTTTTATCGGGGGCGCGTTGTTCGGCTATTTCATCGTTTTCCCGTTCGGTTTTAAGTTTTTTTTGGGGTTTGCAACCGAAACCATCCAGCCGCTGCCCGCCATGCGAGAATACTTAAGCTTTGCTTCAAAATTGCTGCTGGCTTTCGGGCTTGTGTTTGAGATGCCGCTGGTTATCACATTTTTATCCCGGATGGGGCTGGTAACAGTTGACTTTCTGAAAAAAAACCGAAAGTACGCCATGCTATTGTTTTTTGTGGCGGCTGCCATATTGACGCCGCCGGATGTGGTGACGCAAGTTATGATGGCACTCCCCCTCATGCTCCTTTACGAAATCAGTATCATCGGCGCCAGAATTTTTGCACGCAAAACATCCGCAAAAAAACAATCCGATGCTTCGTCTGGAGATTCATAAACATGTGTTGATTTTTTTCAATAACATTATTGACAGAACCCGGCCGACTTGATATTCTCACACTTACACTGAAAAACATTTAGATAACCACAGGGATACAGGCATCACATGTCTTTGTTATTGTTAACGCTGAAGGAGGTGAAAAAGGTTCTATGAGGAAAAAAATATTCTTATTCGGCTTGTTGGTTGTAGCGGTCACTGCTCTTTTTTTGTCTTCCGGTCTATATGCCGGATCCCAGTTTCCCGACCTGATCAAAATGCAAAGCAAGGGGTATAGCAAACATACGCAGGCCATTCAAACATTTGAACACAAAAAACATGCTGAAGACTATGCAAAGGCCAATCCCAAGCTTTTTGCAAACGGTTGCGGGGACTGCCACCATGATGAAAACGGAAAACCCTTAAAGGACTTAAAAGTTGGCGATGACGTCCAAAGCTGTATCACTTGCCATAAGGAGCCGGGCCAGAAACCATCGAGGGAAAAATTAGGCAAAAAGGAAAAAATCCAAAAATATCACGCCGAAGCCATCCATGAAAACTGCGGCGGTTGCCACAGTGCTTACAATAAGGCCAAAAAGTTAAAATCAGCCGACAAGGGTGCTGCACCCATTAAATCCAGGTGCAACAACTGTCATAAGAAATAACCGATAGGTATATAAAAGGGTAATGATGCGAGTGAAGAATCATTACCCTTTTTTTATACGTGCATTCCGCCTTTGAGGCGGGATGCATGCTGAAAAGACGCAGCATTCCGAACAAACGCCTCGGCCCATCCCGGCGTACCCAGCGCATGGATGTGCGTATAGGTTGCCAGAACATTTTTATAACACAACCCGTCTCTCTTCCCCACGAACCCGGCGCCTCTTTTCATTGAAAAGGCCAGATCCTTATCTACTCCGCCCCACTCTAAAACCGTGGAATAATGAAATTCATGCCCTCGCAGTTCCTTTCCCAGCGGGAAATAGGGGTTTTTTTTCTCTACGACGGCCATGGTATATCCATGGCCCTGGGGCTTTTTAGAAAATCCGAAAACAACCGGCAATACACCGGCCATAGGGTAAGATGTCTCCCCCAGCACCAGCGCTTGGCCCAGATACATCAATCCGCCGCATTCAGCATAAATGGGAAAACCCTTTTCCACCCATAACTTTATGTTTTCTTTGAAGTGGATGTTTGCAGATAGTCTTTCGGCATGCGTTTCCGGAAACCCGCCGCCGATATACAGGGCGTCCACCGGCGGGAACGGTTTGTCGTCCAGCGGACTCAAAAATACGGTTTCAGCCCCGACTAAACGGAGCGCTTCGATATTTTCCGGATAATAGAACTGGAAAGCGGAATCCCTGATGATACCGATTCGGGGCGCCGGGCCTTTTTCAACGTGCGCCGGCTTGGTTTTGACGGCCTTGCGTCGTTGAAATTTCACCCGCTCTTTTTCAATCTTTGGGACGGGAAGAGCTTCCGCAGCCACCCGAAACAACGTTTCAAGTTCCAGGTACTGTGCCGCCATCCGGGCCGCTGCTTCGATCGACTCGCCGGCCCAGTCATGTTCCGGTGTCGGAACCAGTCCCATATGACGCTCCGGAAAGATTTGTTTTTTCAGTTTCGGAACAGCACCCAGTACCGGGATCCCGCAATGCTGCTCGATGCTTTGGCGCAGGATGTGTTCGTGGCGAAGGCCGGCCACCCGGTTGAGGACAACTCCTTTTATCTGAACTTCGGGATCAAACTGCAGGCACCCTAAAACAGCGGCTGCCATGGTGCGAGTGGTTTTGGTGCAGTCAACGCAAAGAATCACCGGAGCGCCGAGCAGTTTGGCCAGCTCGGCCGTACTGGTTGCACCCGCAGCGTCAATGCCGTCATAAAGTCCCCGATTTCCTTCTATCAGTGCGAAATCTTGCGGATGGGCATGGGTCAGAAAAGAGGTGCGGACAAGATCCGCAGATACCAGGAAGGTGTCCAGATTAAAACAGGGCCGGCCGGCCGCAAGGGCAAGCCAGCCCGCATCAATATAATCCGGACCTTTTTTAAAAGGGATGACGGTTTTTCCAAGCTTTTTCCAGGCAGCGATGATTCCGATCGACAGGATGGTCTTTCCCGAACCTCCCCGCAAGGCCGCTATCACCAGTCTGGGAAATTCCATTTTGTTCTTTTTCCTGGGAAAACTTTTTGGAAATCAAAGCCGCATGGAACCGTCAGAGCTACGATTGTGACTTACTCTTCGTGCTCGGCCGCCGCCTGCTTGCCGGCGCCCTTAAGTCCATACATGGACGTGCTGCCACTGGACCAGTATTCCAGAACGCCGTCCTGAACCATCTGGTTGATCATTTTTTTGGCGTCTCTTGGTTTCAGTTCCAGAATTTTTGCCAAATCGTTGAAGTAAAATTTGCTTTTGCCCTTTTTGCTCTGAAGCTCTGCTATGATTTTTGCCGTTGCTTCCGCTTGATCCATGGTCGCATCCTTTATTGTAAATACAGGGGCTGCCTGCAAAGGCAGCCCCTGCCGGTTTGATGGTGTTAGAACTTAAAGTTGGTTGTCTGGCGCCAGGTAAAATAGGCCGGATCGCGGAAATCATCAATCAGATGATGGGTAAATTCCAGATCGCATTTTTCAAAGAATCTTTCCCATCCGATCCTTTCGGCCCACTCGCCCAGGCGTTCGTATTTACGGGCGTCGCCGGCATAAGCCTCGACTATTTTCTTTATGGTATCCGTCGTTTTCGGCCAGCGCGGCGGTTCGTTGGGGATAAAGGCCACCACGACCTTTGAAAACTTCGGCGCGCTGATCCGGTTGGAAACCTTGCCGCCCACCATCAGCACGATGCCGTCGCCGACATCATCCGCCAGCGGCAT
>ENA-OSEO01006812-OSEO01006812.1-sediment-metagenome-genome-assembly--contig:-NODE-6812-length-10029-cov-113.209204_pt1 | contig 10029 bp, 9 predicted proteins | sample MGYA00237883_ERZ534232 | MGnify/ENA metagenome assembly ERZ534232
CGCACGATCTGATCCACGCTCTGATCGTACATGCCTTCGGCCAGGCCGATAAAAAAAATGGCGAAGGCCAAACCCAGGCCGATGGAACTGACCGTGATCAAGGTCCGCCGCCGGTTCCGCCAAATACTCCGCCAGGCCAACCGCACGATCATCTTTTGTCCTCTTTCACCGCCTAGACATGTTGGATGGCCCGCACCGGGTCCAGACGGGCGGCCATGAAGGCCGGGTACAGTGAAGCCAAAACGCAGACCAGCCACATGACGATGACCGGCACCCCGGCCGCCTTAAGGGTGAGATCGGCCCGCCAAAGCGGATCGAAGGCCACGCCGGCGACGGTGTAATCAGCGGCGAAGGCGCTGGTATCCAGCCCGATTTCCTGGAGGTAATAGGCGCCGGCCAGGCCTAAAAGCGCACCTAAAGCCGAAGCCACCAGACCCAACCACAGGGCCTCAACGGCCACGTCCCCCAAAATGCGCCAGGGCCCGGCCCCCAAGGCCTTGATAATGCCGAACTCCCGGATTCTTTCAAAAGTGGCCATCAGCATGGTATTCATCACGCCCAGACCGGCGGCCAGGAAAAAGATCAGCAGAAAAATCCAGATGGTCACGTCCAGGAGATTGACTATGTCGGACAGGGCGGGCATGAGCTGCCGCCAGGTCTTGACTTCGGCTTCCGGCCCGGCCCGGACGGCGGCTTGAGCCAGGTCTTCCAAGGGGAGCCGGCCCCGGGCATTCAAGGCTATCTCATGAATGCGGCCTTCCGACACAAATAAAGTCTGAAAATCCGCCTGATGTAAAATGGCGGCGTTGCGGTCGATGCTTTCGCCCACGGTTTTGAGGATGCCGGTCACCGTGTATAAGTCGTTGCCCAATGAGCCGTCGGCCGCCTGGACCACCACCACAATCTCGGACCCCACCGAGACGTTTAGAGAGCGGGCCAACTTTTTCCCCAGGACAATCCCGTGTTGAGGTTGTTCAGGCAAAAACCGGCCCTGGAACATATTGTCGGCCAGACCGAAAACTTCCCGTTCCCGGTTCGGGTCCACCCCCCAGAATTGAGCTCCGGCCGATTTGCTCTCGTGGGCCAAAAGACCGTAATCATAACTCCTGGCCGCCGCCCCTATCCCCTGATTTTCCAGGGCGGTCATGATTTTTTTTGGGTTCTCCAGGGAATTGTAAATCGAACGATGGACCAGGTATTCCGGAGCATGGATTTGGGCTTCGCCGGTCACGAGATTGGTCGCATTGGAAACGATCTGCTTCCACAGGCCGTCCATGAGCGCATAGCTGGTGATGAGGACCGCCGTGTTCAGACCGACGGCGGCCAAGGTTATCAGCGTGCGCCTGGTGTTGCGCCAAAGGTTCCGCCAGGCCAAACGAAATATCAACACGAAGCCTCCCCTATTTCTTCAACTGGCGCAGGGAAAAAACTTCATCGGACAGGTCCAGGTCAAAGGCGATTTCCTCATAGTCGACCACGGTTTTCTCCTCCGGTTTGTCCGCCGGAACCACCGTCATAACCGTGGGCATGGTCCGGCCGGTCATTTCCTGGATTCGAGAAAAGGTCATGGTCCTGGCCAAATTCAAGTCTTCATCATAATATTTTGATTCCAACGGCAGGTAGTCGCCTTGGCGAACCGCCACCGCCACCCGGCCCCAAACCACGGCCGCTTCCGGTTTGGGCCGGCAATCGATCTCGATGACCTGTACTCCTTCCCGCGCCCCTTCGAAACCTTTTTCAAAGGTATAATCCTCGGTGAACCGGCTCTCCTTGACCAGATCGTTGTTGGTGAAATGGGAACCCATCCAGGAAGCCGACATCATGGAAGAGGGCAGCTTGATGACCCGGTTGACTTTAGGCAGATAGTTCCATATCTCGTTGCCCACCCGCAAGGTGGCCGTACCGGCTTCTTTTTCGGGGGCCAGGATGCGGATGAGGGATTTGTCCTTGCCCTTGTTCCAGAACTCGAGTCTAAGGGTCCTGGTCCAGTGGGCCGTGACGATGGTCATGCTCATTTTGCCGTGACTGGACTCGCCTCGATAAAGATCGTCGACCTTATCCAGAATCTCCTGGGCCGATAGGGCCTGGTCCTGGGCCGAAGACGGTAAGGAAAAGCCCAAGACCACGGCCAGGCATATGATCCAACCAGCCCCGGCTATTGCTGCCACTCTTCGGTTCATGCCGTCCTCCTCTTAAGCAACCGGCGGCGGAAATGACTGTGTTTGAAAATAAGGACTGGGTCTATAAAAAAACATATCCTTTTTAAGATCAAGATGTTTTTACTAATGGCCTATTCGGGTACTGGTGCCCCACAGCTCTGCTGTGGGAAAACGTGGATGCGCTCTCGTCATGGAGCCATCGGCAGCGGCCGACAGGCCGAAGGCCGCAAGAGGCCTAGTCAACGGCGGACCGACCATCAGGCGTCTTTACAGTAGACTCCGCCCTCATGAACCTCTTGCGCCTGCGGCGCTCCGACAATCCCGCCCGGGCGGGATCGGAGCCACCCGGCTAGGTCTATAATTTTATGTATATATTTCAACAGATTATATTATGGGGAAGCTGGAGCTCCCCAAACGGGGCTCCCAAGCGGTAGCTTGGGAGCCAGACAAACGCAGGATTGTAGAGGCGAACACACAGGTCCGCCCCTACAATTTTGCGTGGGGTTGAAACCTCAGGTTAGATTCGTCCGTCCCTGATGGGACCGGGGGTAGAATTATTCACCCGGCGTCCGCTGCATCAGGTACACGGCCCGGCCGGTCATGACCGGCTGATCCTTTTGATTCATAAATTCATATTTAAGAACGACCAGGCCCCGGTCCGGCTTGGAAGTCGGCCGCCGGTCGAGCACCTCGGCCCGCAGGGTCAGGGTGTCGCCGGTGCGGACGGGCTGGAGGAATTTGAGTTCCTCGAACTGGATGACCACGATGACGTGATCGAAAAACCCGGCCTGCTGGCCCAGGCCCATGGCGATGGACAGTTGCAGGGGCGCGGGGACCAGCCGGGTCGGGGTCCCGCCGGGACCGGCGGGCCGGGATTGCCGGAAAATCGGATTGTCCAGGCCGGAGAGCTCGATGAACTGGTCCAAATCGGACGCGGTTACCGTCCGGCCCTTGGTGGTCAAGACCTGGCCGGATTTAAAATCTTCAAAATACATGATGACATCTCCTCATTTTATTTAGGGCCGGCCCGCGGGCCTGATGGCCGAAGTGCGGCTGATCAGGAGCAGAATACTGCCCACCAGGACCAGGGAGACCAGGCCCAAGGTGGGAAAGACGGCTTCAATTTTCCAAACATTTTCAATATAGCCGACCAGTTTGACGGCCAGGGCCCCCACGCCGAAGGTCAGAACGAATTTGGCCCCGTAGGCCGAGTGATGAAACCGGGGCGGGGTGAGCTTGGCCACCAGGGTGTTTTCAATGGGCTGCATGCCCAGGAGGAAAAACAGATAGGTCAGGCCCAAGACCACCAGGAGATAATCATGGGCCCAGGCCATCAGAAACACGGCCGGCAAGGTCAAGAGATGAAAGCCCAGGTAGGAAAATCTGGCTTCGAAACGTTCGCCCACCCGGCCCCCGGTAAACTGGCCGATCATGCCGAAGAGGAAGATGAACGAGGTCAGGGCGGTGGCCACCAGGTTTCCGGAAAGTTTGCCGGGCCAGAGACCGGCCAGGAGATGGAAGATGCCCTGGCTTTTCAGCTCGAAATAAGTCGGCATGATGACCGAGGCTCCCCGGTAGGCCAGGCCGCCGAGCATCATGGCTATGAGCAGGATCAGGAAAGGCGCGGCCCGTCTCCCGCCGTTTTTTTCGCTCGAGCCCGCCGCTTCTTCAGGTTCTTCCAGGTTATAGAAGCTGATCAAGACCAGTCCCGCCAGGTTCAATCCGGCTACGGCCAGATAGGCGGCCCGGGGGCCCCAGAGCCAGTTGATCAGGCCGGTCAGGAGAGGCGCGACGGCCAGTCCCAGGTTGCCGAACATGCCGTTGTAGGCCAGACCCATGGTCAGTCTTTTGATGCCTTTGGAAATAAGCCCCAGGCCGGCCGGATGGTATATGCCGGAAAATACGCCCAGGCCGGCCAGGGCGCAGGACAGGCCGGAAGGGGTGTCGATCAGCCAGGCGGCGGCCAGACCGCTGAGGGCCGCGCCCAGGAAGAACAAAGCCATGAACCGCTTGGCCCCCCAACGGTCCGAAGCCAGCCCCCAAGGCAGGGCGGTCAAGCCAAAGGCCAGATACTGCCAGAAGGAAAGTTCGAGGACCTGGGCCAGCCCCAGGTTGAGGCGATGGGTCAGGGGCAGGACCAACGCAGGGAAAACCAGCATATTGTAATGGCTCATGAAGTGCCCGAAACAGGTCACGGTCAGGAGCCGTCGTTCTTGGTGTTGCATACCGTCAGGCCTATTCCCGCTTGGTGAATAATTCGTAGGCAGCCCTTTGAGGCTTGTAAGACAATGCCGCCGGCCGCCGATCGGTCCAGATTTACACCGGTCCAGAGGCAAAGGCAAGTTTGGAAAAAAAATTACGGAAAATGAGGATTATTTTTCGCGGTCTTAATTTCACTTTGACCGCCAGGAACTCTTTCTGATAGACTTCATCAGTTTGAGTGGGCAGGAGGCGTGCGGAGATGACTGGTTGGAGGGTGTGGCTTGCCGCGGTTTGTTTGGTTTTAGGGATTTTTTTTCCAATGACCGATTTTGCTTCAGCCGGCGATCAAGACGCGAACCAAGCCTATCGCCAGCGTATCGGCTTTTGGGGGGGCCAGGCCGAGGCTTTTCACGGAGATTTCAAATACCGTTTCGTCAGTTTCAATCCCTACTGGGGCATATTCCTGACCCGGCCCGGCCCGGGATATACCGGGGCCTGGGAGTTGGCCGTCGAAGGTTTTTATCATAATTACATTGATGATTTCGCCGACGGTCGGGAAATCGGTTTTGCTCCGACCATCCGCTGGCATTATGGTTTTGAGGAATTTATTTCGCCCTACGCGGAGTTCGGCCTGGGTATTTTACACACGGACCTGGACATCCCCGACACCGGGACGGAGATCAACTTTCACATCCATTTGGGCGTGGGGGTGAATTTTCGGCTCAATGAACATATTTATTTGAGCACCGGCTATCGGCTGCGCCACCTGTCCAACGCCAACATGTCCGTAAGGAATTCAGGGATCGATTACCATCAGGGCCTCCTGGGACTTTCTTACTATTACTGAGGATTTTTTTCGGAATCAATATTTCGGCTTCCATTAGCCCTGGCAACGGTCGAAGGTTATAATAAGAGTAAGTAATCTCCCGATTTTCTCGGTGGACTCATAGGGTTAAATATTTTCAGGATTATTAGTAAGCCTCCCCTCCTTAGCACCACCAAAAATTAGGAGAAGGGGAGACATGCAATGAACGATTATCCAAGTGCGAGCCAAAATTGATACGGGCAGGCATATATCAGAGGATAGGGCTGCCCAAGTAACGGAGAAATAAATTAGGATTTACGCAAATATCTTGAGTCGGTATTTTTAGAATTGGTGAATCAGGCCAAGATGAGGAAGCCATCAGGTCGCATTGAGAGGTTAAAGAATTTGAGCCCCCGAATTGCCCGAGTCTATGATTCTGGCTAAGAAAAAAGGCGATCCCTGCCGCCGAAAAAGTCATATGCCAAAGGAGACTCAAAGATGCACAAGGTAAACAAAATTCGAATAGCGGGGTTTCGACGACTAAGCGAGATTAAGATAGAGATGCGGCCGTTGACGATTCTGATCGGCGCCAACGGTGTCGGCAAGACTTCGATTCTCGAGGCCATGTCTCTCCTCTCCGCATCGGCGGCGGGGACACTGAACAAAACATTGAATAATTTGGGGGGGGTGGCAGATGTCTGCACGCGCGGATATCCCAAGAGGATTACGTTCGAGGCCGAAATGGACTGCCCCGGTTATAACCCATTGCAATATAAACTGGAATTAGAAGCAAAAGGCCAGGGATACGTCATTCCTTTGGAAAGGCTGTCACAGGAGAGAGGTGGATATTCGGAACCCTTCAAGCATATTGAATCGCATTACGATGACATCAGATATTTTAACATCGAGACCAACCAACTTGTCCGACCGGACTGGGAGCACAATACGTTGGAATCTTCTTTATCGCAAGTTCCCAAGATGTTCAAGCAGCCCGAGGAACTGCGACGGACATTAAGTTCCATAACCCATTACCATGTTCTGGACGTCGGGGACCGCGCTCCGGTGAAACTTCCCCAACAAATGAAGCCGGCCCGATTACCCGGGGGAAACGGGGAAGACCTGATTTCCTTCCTCTATAACCTTCGTGAAAGTAATCCAGAACGTTACGAAGCCATCGAGGATACTCTCCAATCAGCCTTTTCCGGATTTGAGAAACTCCACTTTCCCCCGGTGGCGGCGGGAATGCTGTCGTTGACTTGGAAGGAGCAATACTTTCAGGACCCGATCTACGTGCATCAACTTTCTGAAGGAACATTACGGTTCCTGTGGCTGATCTCTCTCCTGCAAAGTCCTAACCTTTCAACCGTTACCATGATTGACGAGCCAGAGGTCAGCCTGCATCCCGAGTTGCTGAGTCTTTTGGCCGATCTTATGAGAGAAGCCGCCAAGAGAACCCAGATTATTGTCGCCACTCATTCCGACGGACTGATTCGTTTTCTCGAACCCCATGAAGTGCTCGTGATGGATGTCGATGATAATGGGCACTCTCTCGTGCAATGGGCCGACACAATGGACCTGGAGAGGTGGCTCAAGGAATACAGTCTCGATGAGGTTTGGCGTATGGGACGTATGGGCGGTCGGGCGTGAAAATCTCCATTATGATTGAAGGGAAAACGGAAAAAGCATTTATGCCCTATCTGCGGAAATTCCTGGAAACCCATTTGTCCGGCCGAATGCCGAGACTGGATCCTGTTCCGTACGATGGTCGCATTCCCAGTGGAGATAAGTTGAGGCGGGACGTAACGAATCTACTCAGTGGCAAGAACCCGGCTGATTATGTCATTGCGCTGACGGATGTATACACGGGGACAAATCCGCCTGATTTTGTGGACGCTAATGAGGCTAGGAATAAGATGATCCAATGGGTTGGTGATGAGCCGAGATTTTACCCCCATGCGGCTCAACACGATTTCGAAGCATGGTTGCTTCCTTACTGGCCGACCATCCAGAGCTTGGCCGGACATAATCATAGAGGACCTACCGGCAATCCTGAACAAGTAGATCATAGCAAGCCTCCTGCACATTGGATAAGGGAAATCTTTGAGATCGGTCAATGCCGAGACAGTTATGTGAAACCCCGTGATGCGGGACGCATTCTGAGAAAGAACGATCTGTCCGTAGCGATAAATCAGTGTTCTGAATTGAGGGCTTTCGTAAATAGAATCATTTCTGTGTGTGGTGGAAACGTTATTGAATAATTTTTATTTTAAAGCTTATTGCCTCACCTTACTATAAGGGAGGCCGCCCGACAAAGTTCATGTCGTTATTGAATAAGAACCTTGTCCGACCTCCTCAACCAACTCCGGATCATGGTCTGGGACGAGGCCGAGGAGGATTTCAGGGCGTTCGACGGAACGATTAATGCACCGTAATCAATCAATGGAAGAAAAAAGGGTCAATCCCCTGGTCCGGCCGCCCCAGTACCGACCCAGGTGGCCGTGGGCCATCTTAATCTTAATTTGCGCCCTTCTGCTTCTGAACCATTTCTTTCAGTGGTATCCCTGGCCCTGGCTGAAAACCCCGACCGAAGTCAGGGAAAAGATACAACCGCCCCCGCCGCCTCCGCCTCAAATCGTGGACTTCGGCAAGATTCAGGAAAAAACCGACCTCACTCTCGGCGAGATGATCCTGAAGCGCAAACAGGAATTCGGCCTGCAAGACAGCGTGGACATGGTGGTCAAGCCCGAGGAATCCATTCGTATCGGCCAGGAGACCGTCTCGGTCCGGGACATTTTGGCCGAGATCGAGTCTCAGATGCAGGGCCTTTCGGAGACTCTTCAGCCCGATCAGGCGACGGGCTCGGGCGGAACGGAAATTTTGGAGGAAGATTTATCCAAACCCCGCAAGGAGGTCGCACCGCCCCCGCCGCCCTCGATCAGGAAATCCGTGGTTTATTACGGGGTCTATGTCGTCCGCCCCGGGGACAACCTTTGGAACATCCATTTCAATTTTCTGAGAGAATATTTTAAACATCGGGGCATCGCTCTTTCGTCCACAGACGATGAAGCCGCCGCCGGCCGGAGCAGCGGGGTGGCCAAAATTCTCAAGTACGCCGAGACCATGGTCCATATCTTCAACATGAAGACCAAAAAGCTGGACCATGATCTGCATATGCTTGAACCTCATGAAAAGGTGGTCATTTTCAACCTGACTCACCTCAACAACATCCTCGGTCCGGTGATGAGCCGTGAACAGTTCAAAGAAGTCCGGTTCGACGGCCGGAGCCTCTGCTTGACGGGGCCGGATTCACCGTCCCGATGACGACGCCTTAAATCGTCTATTCAGAGCCGAGACGGTGAAAGAAATCCAAAATCGTTGTTGGTAGTTTGTCTACCTATATGTCTAAGAAATACAAGGTAGCCAATGTTTTTACAGCCGTAGGGGGCACGTTGCAACGTGCCCCTACCAAACGACGAACCATGGCGCGCTTTACCTCGAAAACGCCCCCGTGCCTGCCTCTCCGCCTGCCCCGATGGAGACCGCTCGGATCCAGGGCCACCACAGGGGGTGGCCCCTACGTTGTCGTTGACGGATTTGGTTCCTTGGTTCAAAACCATGACCACGAAACGATATGGCGACGGGGTGAAGCAATCGGGCTGGCTGCCTTTTTGCTTCCATCGATTGATAACCTATCTCTGGAGCAAGATAAAAGGGGCGAACCTCCGTGTTCGCCCGGCTGAACTTCTTGCGCCTGCGGCGCCCCGACAATGAATGGTCGGGGCCACTCGGACGGAGAGAATAATGTTGTGTTAAGCATAGAGACGGTGAAAGAAATCCAAAATCGTTCACTGGTTCCCAAGCTGGAGCTTGGGAACCAGCTAAACTATCCCACAGCAGAGCTGTGGGGCACCCGGCTTTCACAGTCTCAACCGCGCCGTAATTTTTAAACTGGGAGTCTATGGAAACCAAAATCCAGACCTTGGGTGTTCTTCACGCCAGGAGTTTCTCCGCGGACCTGGACGAGGTAGATCCGGGCGACGGCCGGGCCAAGCGGCGTTTGGTCGTCCGCCATCCATCGGCCGTGGTTATCATCCCTTTGATCGCACCCGACCAGGCCTTGGTGGTCACCCAATACCGTTACGCCATGGGGCGCATGTCCATCGAATTTCCGGCTGGAAAGATTGATCCGGGCGAAACGCCCGAGGCGGCGGCCTTGAGGGAACTAACCGAGGAAACGGGTTATCGGGCCGGGGTTTTGCAAAAGCTTTCGGTCTTCGCTCCGTCGGTCGGGTATTCCACGGAGATGATTCACATCTATCTGGCCCGGGACCTGATCCGGACGGAAACCAAACCGGATGAACACGAAATAGTCCAAGTGGAAGCCATTGCGTTGGCCCGACTGAAGGAAATGATTCTGGCCGGTGAGATAATCGACGGAACGACCATGCTGGCCCTGGCCGTCCATGAATGGAAAGGCGGCGGAGCCTGAACCGGCGGCCGGCCTGAAACTGTTTCGGGGAATTGTGGGCCCCGCCGGCTTTAATCGACGGCGGGGCTTCCCCTCACTAGGTCAACAGACGCTCAGTTGTCGGCCAGAACGATGTTATCGTATTCGATCTCGATACGCAGTTTGTGCTTGGCTTCTTCCTGGGCCAGGGCTTCAAAGGTCGAGCGAAGGTTCTCGTTGCCGGCGGCTTGGGCCAGGTCGGTGTAAAGCCTGAAAGAGGCTTTTTCCCTTTTCATGGCCAGGACCAAGGCCTCCTGGAAACCCATGCCCGGGCTCGGTTCGACGTCCACCAGGTAGTCGGCGATCTTGAGGTCCTGGACCTTGTCGGCCGCGGGCATCAATCGGCGGCCCTGCTT
>ENA-OSEO01006814-OSEO01006814.1-sediment-metagenome-genome-assembly--contig:-NODE-6814-length-10028-cov-7.189730_pt1 | contig 10028 bp, 9 predicted proteins | sample MGYA00237883_ERZ534232 | MGnify/ENA metagenome assembly ERZ534232
GTGATATCCAGGTCCGCGATCCTCTTGACAACCACCTCCGCGCCGACCCGGCTGGCGATAATCTCCCGGTTGGTGCATAACACCTCAAACGCCCCGGCCCCCACGGTCCCAAACCCGATAATCCCTATGTTGATTTTTGACATTAAATTTTCCTCAGTTTATTTTAGGCGCAAGGCGTTAGGCACAAGGCGCAAGGCGTCGGATTCAGGGATTGCTGCCGATAGCCTATCCCCCATATTTTCCGATTCCTCATCCCTCAATCCCTCAATTCCTAAATCCCTCGATTAAAGTATCGCCTTGATCCCCTTGATTGCCTGGCGCGTGCGGTGGGGGTTTTCAACCAGGGCAAACCTTACATGATCGTCCCCATATTCCCCGAAGCCGATACCCGGAGAGACCGCCACCTTGGCCTCCTTGATGAGCATCTTGGAGAATTCCACCGAACCCATGTGCAGGTATTTATCAGGGATCTTTCCCCACACGAACATGGTCCCTTTGGGTTTCTCGATATGCCAGCCCACACGGTCCAAACCGTCGACAAGAACGTCGCGCCGCTCCCTGTAAATCTCCACAATCTCACGGACGCAGTCATAGGGTCCGTTGAGGGCGATGATGGCGGCGATCTGGATCGGCTGAAACACGCCGTAATCGAGGTAGCTCTTGATCCTCCGCAGGGCCCCCACCAGCACAGGATTGCCCACGCAGAAGCCCACACGCCATCCGGGCATGGAATAGCTCTTGGAAAGGCTGAAAAATTCGACGCCGATCTCCTTGGCCCCGGGGATCTGGAGAAAGCTGGGCGGCTCATACCCGTCGAAGACCAGGTCTGCATAGGCAAAGTCGTGTATAACCACCATGTCGTGTTCCCGGCAGAAAGCCACAATCTTTTCAAAAAATGCACGGTCCACCACCGCGGTCGTAGGGTTGTGGGGATAGGAGATGATCAGCATTTTGGGGGCCGGCCATGTCTGCTTCACGGCCACGAGCAGATCCTCAAAAAAGTCCCGATCCGGGCCGATCGGTATGCTCCTTAAGTCCCCCCCGGCGATGATGACCGAATAGGGATGTATCGGATAGGTCGGATTGGGCGAAAAGACCACGTCCCCGGGGCTGATGGTGGCCAGCACCAGGTGGGAAAGCCCCTCCTTGGCCCCGATAGTGACAATCGCCTCCTCATCCGGGTCCAGATCCACGTCGTAGCGGCGCTTGTACCAGTCGCAGATGGCATGTCTCAGTTTGGTGATCCCCATGGACGCCGAATACCGATGGTTAGCCCCTTTTTCCGCGGCCTCCACCAGCTTGTCGACGATATGCTTAGGGGTAGGGATATCCGGATTTCCCATGCCCAGGTCCACGATATCCTCTCCCCTGTGTCTGGCCTCCATCTTGATCTTGTTGACCGTGGCAAAGACATAGGGAGGCAGACGGCTCATTCTCCTGAATTCCTGCATGGCTCAGCACTCCTTCCGCAATAAAAAACGATTCAAGGTCCAACTGCTGGTGCAGAATTCAGAATGCTACTCCAAAATCCGTAAAAAGGCAAAATCAAAATTCGGGAACCCCCTTCATGAGCGTGAGACGTCACTCTTTGTGTGACAATCGATGCTGTATGGGGTATAATTGAGGCGTGAGGCGTGAGGCAAGAGCTGAAAGCTCACACATGAAAGCAACCCGTATCCAGCAACCAGCAACCGGGACAAGGAGGATCACATGCCGTCAACCGAAGCAGAAAATCTGGTCACCTATCATCGAGACGATTTCATCGGATTCATCACCCTGAACCGGCCCGACAAGCGAAACGCATTGAATCCGGTGGTCTGGAATGCCTTGGACAGGGCCATCGGGGAGGCTGAAAAAGACGGGGAGGCGCGGGTCATCCTCCTGACCGGTGCGGGCAAATCGTTTTGCGCGGGCCTTGATCTGAGCCCGGAAAACGAGCTCTTTTCCGTGGCGGGCCAGACTCCGGACGCCGCGCAAAAGGTCTGGTTTTTCAAGGAAGTCAGGAAGGTCCAGGATATCCACACCCGGCTGGAGCGGTTGCCAAGACCCACCATCGCCCTGATCCACAGCCATTGTCTCGGCGCCGGGCTGGAACTGGTCCTCTGCTGCGACATAAGGCTCTGCACCCAGGATGCCCTGTTCGCACTTCCCGAAGCCAAACTCGGGTTCATCACCGATGTGGGGGGATTGCAGCGCCTGCCAAGGGTGGTGGGAAAGGGTCATGCCAGGGAAATCGCCTTTCGGGGGCACCGCTTCGACGCCCGCCGCGCGCAGGCCATTCAACTGGTCAATGATGTCTTCCCCGACAAGCAGACCCTTGACATCCAAGGAAGGGAGATGGCCGAAGAGATTGCAGGGAATCCTCCGCTGGCGGTCCAGGGCGCAAAGGAGGTCCTTTGCTTTGACGAGGAGGCCAGCCTGGAAGAATCCCTGGCGTACAATGCCGCCCGATCCAGCATGATCGTCCCGTCTCAGGATCTCATGGAGGCCGTTGCAGCCTATATCCAGAAACGAAAGGGAACGTTCAAGGGGGTATGAGAAGGGGCCCTAACTCATTAACCCCCTAAGGCGGCCTCACGGCCGCAACCGAAAAGGGCTTTTAGACTTGACAAGGCCTTCCTCGCAATGTTATGTTGTAATTTTCGATCAAACGTTTGATTGACTTTTTTTGGGGGTGGGATTCACCATGCCGGGCCCGAAAAGCCGCGAGAAAATCCGGGAGATTCAGAGCGTCGTCGCACCCCTTTTTGCATATAAGGGATATCATTCCACGTCTATGCGCGAAATCGCCCGCGAGCTCGGCATGAACCAGTCATCGCTCTATCATTACTTCCGGAGCAAAGAAGAGATCCTCTTCGAACTCATGAACGATGCCGTGGACAACGCCCTGACCACCTTAAAGGAGATCTGTGCCGGAGACCTCCTTCCGAGAGACAAGCTGTACAGCATACTTCACTTCTATACCCGGTATTATGCCGGGGCCCCGGAGCGACTCATCCTTCTGGTCAATGAGCAGAATTCATTGAGCCCTGAGCATCGTCGCATCCTGGTGGAGAAACAGCGGGAATATGTGTATATCTTCAAAGATGTCTTCGAGGAACTGAAAGGAAATCACCTGACAAAGGAGATCCCTCACAGCGTCGCCATATTTGCATTCCTCGGAATGGTTCACTATACCATTATATGGTATCACAAGGACGGGCCCATCGGCCTGGAAAGACTGGCCGACATCTTTGCGGAAATCTTTACAAAGGGCGTGTTAACGTAAGATGCAGCGCCTCAACAGGAGCGACACACCATGTCTCTGAATTATCCTGCCGATGCGGTCTATCTCGGTCTGCCGGGATGGGTCTATGCCTGGGTCATCTCTATCGCAGGGCTCTCCCTGTTTGCCTATATCATCTACAAAAGGTCCTTTTTGATCCGTTCAGCTGCCCCGGACCCCCGGTTTGCCCATATGGGGAAAAGGCTTTTGGATCTCCTCCTGTATGGCGTTATTCAGAAGCGGCAGCCCCGCTATCTCTGGGCGGGCGTGATCCACCTGATGATATTCTGGGGATTTGTGGTCCTCGGGCTCCGATCCATCGATCTGGTGACCCAGGGTCTGAACATCCCCATCCTTCACCCCCTGATGGAGACAGGATTCGGCCTTTTTTACAACACCCTCAAAGACATTTTCGAGCTGATCGTGCTGGGTGCATGCATCTGGGCAATCCTCCGGCGGGCCCTCATCCGACCCGAACGATATGAGGGAAGCCATCACTGGGAGGCCTATCTGGTCCTGGGCCTCATTTCTTTTCTGATGCTCACGGACATGTTTTATGAGGGCGCCGGTCTTCTCCTGGAGCCATCCGGATCCACAGGGTGGCTGCCTGCTTCTCAAGGGGCAGCCCTGATCCTGAGAGGATTTGATCCGATATTCCTCGCCGGGGTCCATGCAGCGAGCTACTGGCTCCACATCCTGACCTTTTTCTTCTTTCTCAACTTCCTCCCCTTGGGGAAACACTTCCATATCATCACCGCACTCCCCAACGTGTTTTTCAAGAGGCTCTCCACCGGGGGCATTAAGCCTGCGAGGTGGGATGTGGAGGACATTGACGAACTCGACAGCATGGGGGTTGAAAAGGTAGAGGATTTCACCTGGAAACATATCCTCGACTTCTACACCTGCACGGAATGCGGCCGCTGCTCGGACAACTGCCCGGCCAACTCGGTGGGTAGACCCCTCTCGCCCAAGATGCTCACCATGAAGCTGAGGGACCATTGTTTTCATACGGTTCCCCTCTTTGGGAAAAAACAGGAGGACCGTTCAGAGGAAGACGCCCCGGTCTTGGTGGGAGATATCGTCTCCTATGATGAGATCTGGTCGTGCACCACCTGCGGGGCGTGTGAGGCCGAATGCCCGGTCTTCATTGAATATATCGACAAGATCATCGATATGAGACGCCACCTGATCGAGACATCTCAGAACCCCAAGACCTTCAACCAGGTCCTGATGCACGTTGAAAAGACAGGGAACCCCTTCGGAAAACCCGCGGCCAAACGGGCCGACTGGGTCGGGGAATGCGGAGATCTCCCTGTGAAGAGACTAAAAGAAGGCGACACGGTGGATGTCCTCTTTTTTGTCGACGGCTACGGCTCCTATGATCCGGCCGGCCAGTCCATTGCCTGCGACATGGTCCGCGCATTTAACAAAGGCGGAATCGATTTTGGCATACTCGGCCCTCTGGAAAAGGATTCGGGGCATCAGGTCCGCCGCATGGGGGAAGAAGGTCTCTTTCAGCTCCTGATGGAAGAGAACATGGAGACCCTGAAGGAGATTCAATTCAACCGGATCGTCACCACCGATCCCCACGCCTTCAACACCCTCAAAAACGACTACCCCGGTTCTTTCCGGGTGATGCACTATGCGGAATTCTTTGCGGCCCTGCTTGACGAGGGAAGGCTGAAACCCTCGAACCCGTTGGATGGACAAAGTGTATACACCTACCACGACCCCTGCTATCTGGGTCGTCACAACGGGATCTATGATGCCCCGAGAAGACTCCTTGGCGCCATCCCGGGCCTCAATCTGGTTGAGATGAAGCGCTCCCGCGACAGAAGTTTCTGCTGCGGCGGCGGGGACGTGATGCTCTGGCATGAGATCGAGCAGGAGGAGATGCGGATGGCCGCGAAACGGATAGAGATGGCCAGGGAGGCGGGCGCAAATGTAATTGTCACCGCCTGCCCCTTCTGCTACATACACTTTGAAGACGCCATCAAGACCGGCGGGTGGGAAGACGAGATGCGCGTGGTGGATCTCATGAGACTCCTGGTCTCCACGCTGGATTGAGGAGTCGAAGGATTGAGGAATTCCTAAATTCATAATTGACAGGAGGCAACCTATGAATATCATTGTGTGCATTAAGCGGGTCCCCATGACCCAGGAGGTGGACCTGGAGATCGACGGTAAAGGCAAGGGCATCAAAACAGAGGCCCTGGCCTACGTGATCAACGACTGGGACAACTATTGCATCGAAGAGGCGGTGCGACTCCAGGAGTCGTTTGGCGGGAGCGTGACCGCCATCACCATCGGGAGCGAGGATGACGAGGAGGTCTTGAGACGGGCCCTGGCAATGGGGGCCGACAAGGCCGTCCGCATCGATCCGGGAGCGAATGAACTGGACGGCTTTGTCGTCTCGAACATCCTTAAAAAGGCCATTCAGGGCATGGACTACGACCTGGTGTTTACGGGGGTCCAGGCCGATGACGACAACAGCGGCATGGTCGGGATCATGCTGGCCGAGGCCCTGGGTCTGAGTCATGCGGCGGTGGTCACCGCCGTGGAACCGGAAGGGGATGCCGCCGCCATACGGGTGGAACTCGAAGGCGGCACGGACGAACTCTCGAAAATACGACTCCCGTCGCTCCTGACCATCCAGACCGGCATCAATGAACCAAGATATGTCTCCATCATGGGGATCAAGAAGGCGCGAAAAAAGGAACTCACGGTCATTCCCCTGGCCGATTTGGGCCTCCCCGAAGACGACCTTGTCCTGAGGACCCGGATCGAGGAGGTATTCCTCCCGCCAGAGACCACCGGGGCGGAGATGATAGAGGGAGACGCATCCGCAGTTGCCGGAGAAATCATTCGAATTATCAAGGAAAAGGGGGTGAGCATCTAAATGGGCGAGATATGGGTAGTTGCAGAACATAGAAAAGGGAGTCTTCGGGACATTACCTTCGAGATACTCTTCAAGGCCGGGGAACTGTGCAAGTCATCTTCCCACAAGCTGACCGCCGTGCTCCTGGCGGGAAAGGACACGCCCCTTGCCGCGGAACTGGCAGCGCGGGCCGACCGGGTTCTGGTCTTTTCGGACGACCGGCTGGAGCCCTATAACGGGGATCTTTACAAGGAGATCCTGGATCGCCTCATACGGGAGCATCAGCCGTTCCTGACCCTGGTCGGTCATACCTCGTGGGGGATGGACCTGGCTCCTGCCCTTTCCATCAAGACCGGATTTCCCCTTGCCACGGACTGTGTGGATATCCAGACAGCGGACAGCAGGCCGATGGTTGTCCGCCAGATCTACAGCGGAAAGCTCTTCAGCAAGGTGTCCTTTAAGGAGTCGCCCGGCTATCTGATCACCGTAAGGCCCGGGGCCTTTCTCCCCCCTGATGATGCTGAAACGAGATCGGGAGAGATCGTAAAAAAGGATATGCCTGCCGATCTCGGGGAACCCCGACGGACCTTTGTGGAATTTGTGGAAACCGGGGCTGGCGAGATCGATATCACCCAGGCAGACCTCCTGGTCTCCATCGGGAGAGGGGTCGGCGAACAGGAGAATATACAACCCATCCAAGACCTGGCAAACAGGATGGGCGCCACGCTTTCCTGCTCCAGACCCGTGGTGGACAAGAACTGGCTCCCCAAGTTTCACCAGGTGGGTACCTCCGGGAAATCGGTCCGGCCCAAGGTCTATCTCGCCCTCGGCATCAGTGGGGCATTCCAGCACGTGGCAGGAATTACGGGCGCTGGAACCGTCATTGCAGTCAACAAGGATCGGAAGGCCCCTATTTTCAGGGTGGCGGATTATGGGGTGGCGGATGACCTCTTCAAGGTGGCCGATGCCCTGAAAGAGAAACTGAAAGGCGCATGAGGAGTGGACCGTGGATTTTAATTTGAGCAAAGAGCAGAAAGACATCGTCAAGGCGGCCAAGGAATTTGCAGTCAAAGAATTCCCGGACAGGGCTCAGGAATTTGACCGCAATGAGACCTTTGATCTCGATATCTGGCGCAAGGCGTGCGAACTGGGGTTTGTGGGGGTCTTTATCGATGAGGCCTATGAAGGGGCCGGCTATGGGTTTTTGGAGCACTGCCTGATTACCGAGGAGTTTTGGGCCGTGGACCCCGGTATCGGCCAGGCCATCCTCGCCACCACCTTTGGCGCGGAACTCCTGGGCCTGTTCGGTTCGGAGGAGCAGAAACAGCTCGTGCTTCCGCAGTTGGTGTCAGGAGAAGCCATGATGGGGACCGCCATTACAGAGCCTGATGCGGGATGCGATGTCACCGGCGCCTCCACTACCGCGGTCAAGGACGGCGATCAGTGGGTTGTCAACGGCGCGAAGATGTTCGCCACTAATGGCAATCTGGCCAAATATATGTTACTCTATTGCCAGACCGACCCAGAAAACCCCTCACAACACAAACGGCACAGCTTTATCCTGGCGCCCACAGCGACGCCCGGATACAGCTCTGCCAAGATCCGCGGCAAACTCGGGATCCGGGCATCGGATACCGCGGAACTCTCTTTCAACAACATGCGGGTGCCCCTGGCCAACCTCGTAGGGAACGAAGGCGAAGGGTTCTATGAATTGATGGCCTTCTTCAACCGGACACGGCTTCACATCTGCGCTCAGGCCGTGGGTCTGGCCCGGGCCGCACTCGAGGAATCGATCCGGCACACCAAACAGAGGTGCCAGTTCGGGGCGCCTCTCGCCTCGTTTCAGGTGACCCAGTTCAAGCTCGCCGATATGGCCACCTGGATTCGGGCCGCCCGGAACCTCTATTACGAGGCGGCCTGGTCTGTGGACCAGGGGAAGGTGGATCACGGGTTGATCGCCATGGCCAAATGGTTTTCGGCCGAGATGGCCGTCCGGTGCGCGGATGAGGCCGTCCAGATGCATGGAGGTTACGGATACATCGACGAATACAAGGTCCAGCGGCTTTACCGGGACGCCAAGATACTCGAGATTTACGAAGGGACCAAGGAGATGGAAAAAACGATTGTCGCGAGATCGATTTTAGGGTGAGGCGCGAGACGCAAGGCTTGAAGCGCGAGGGGCGAAAGCAACTCGACCATGAAGGACAATCGAGCATGGAGAAACCAGGATCCAGGATCACGTATCGAGCAACCAGTATCCATTACAGGGAGGTATCAGAGTGGTTACAGAAGTGGAACGGATCGAACATCTTACAGACTTTGCCATGCAGGTCATTCGGGATGCCGGAGAGGTCGCTCTTTCCTACTATGGGAAGAGGGAGCCGGATGCGAGATTCGACGAAGGACTGGTGACTGAGGCAGAGCTCCGGCTGTCTAATTTTTTCCAGGATCAGCTTGCCGCCCGTTTTCCTGAACATCGCATATACACCAATCACCAGGAAGACAGAGGCTACAGTCACGAAGGCGAGAGGTATTTATGGGTATTTGACCCCCTGGACGGGGTTGCCAATTTTCAGGGGGGCGTCCCGATCTGGGGGATGTCGCTGGCCTTGCTGGAAAATTCCTGGCCCGTTTTCGGGGCCTTCTATATGCCGGGGACAGGGGATCTGTTCCATGCCCGGGCCGGCCAGAAGGCCTATAGGGGAGACCGTGAGATACATGCCTTCAGCCATTCGGAAATCAATGACGAGAGCGTTCTCCTAACCTACTCGCGGTTTCACAACCACTTCCGGACCAATTTTCCAGGAAAGATTCGAAGCCTCGGCTGCACCGCCGCCCATCTCTGTTATGTGGCCGGCGGCCAGGCAGACGCTGCAGTCCTGGCACATGAGACCTTCCAGGATCTGGCCGCCACCCGGGTGATTGTCGAGGCCTCAGGGGCAAAGATCTATCGAATGGACGGAGCCGGGTCCTTTGTCAATGAGAACCTGGATGGAGAGAAAATCGATGAGCACCTTCTGGTAGCGACTCCCGAGATGTCTTCCTTGATCGGCGATTATTTGAAACCGTTGTCGTAGGGGATGGTTGCTGGATACTGGATACTCGATACTGGATTTGGGATGCGGAATAAAGGTTCAGGTTCTTCTCCCTGACGCCTTGCGTCTAACGCTTTTTTTTGAACCGGAGTTTGGACTTGGTATGAAAAAGGTCATCAAAATGAGAGAGATGTCCGACAACCAGGGGGGCATCATCAAGAAGGTTACTGCCGGCGGCGATATGGGAAGGAGACTGAGGGAGATGGGGCTGGTCCCCGAAACCGTCATCAAGATCCAGGGCCGGGCGCCCCTCAGGGACCCTGTCGCCGTCAAACTCAGGGATTTTGTCCTGACCCTCAGGAATAACGAAGCGAGCAGCATCTTTGTAGAGGTGGATGTGCCGGAAACGGACGGATTGAAGGATCGAGGAATTGGGAATTAAAAAAATCACCATCGCCCTCTCCGGGAACCCCAATGCAGGGAAGACCACGGTCTTCAACGCCATTACCGGCGCCCATCAGCATATTGCCAACTATCCCGGTGTGACGGTGGAAAAGAAGTACGGCACGGTCATTCACAAGGGGCACGAAATAGAGGTGGTGGATCTGCCGGGCACGTATTCGCTGACGGCCTACTCTCTGGAAGAACTGGTGGCGAGGAATTTCGTGATCGACGAACGACCGGACCTGGTGGTGGATATCGTGGATGCCTCCAGTCTGGAGAGGCATCTCTATCTGGCCGTACAGTTCAAGGAACTCGGGGTTCCCCTGGTGATTGCCCTCAATATGATGGATATGGCAGAGTCCCGGGGCATTGTGGTGGATGCCCAGGCCTTGTCGGAACAATTCGG
>ENA-OSEO01006816-OSEO01006816.1-sediment-metagenome-genome-assembly--contig:-NODE-6816-length-10027-cov-3.288040_pt1 | contig 10027 bp, 9 predicted proteins | sample MGYA00237883_ERZ534232 | MGnify/ENA metagenome assembly ERZ534232
TCACATCTTCGAAGGAGCAATCGGTTTTGTACAGTCAATAACCATAATAATGAACTGGCATTTCAGTGCTATATGCTATGCATGGATTTCCCCCCTGTGGTGATTCGTGGTAGGCAGAACCGGAATCACAGGAATGGAAAACGGTCAAGCCATGAACCTGAGGGGAGGGCGCCGCCTTTAATGATGGCGGCGCTCCCGGGTTTACCGGATCTTGGAATAGGGGGTGGGTGTAAGTATTTCGTTGGTCACCCGGGCCACGATGGGGCCGTCTTTTTCGGTCTCGGCACGCGCTTTCTGCCACTCCGGATCCGCCATAAACGCGTTCCACTTGCGTTCACGTTCGGCAAGACTCTCCCATTCGAGAAGATAGAACAGCGTCTGATTGCTGCGGCCGATGAGCGTGGTCCAGAACCCCGTTTGACGGATCCCGTGTTTTTCCCAGAGTTTGAGCGTGATGGTTTCAAACCGGCGGTTCAGCGCCGGAAGTCGTCCCGGCACGCATTCGTAGATACGCAGTTCATGGATCATTTTTCCATCCCCTTTCAACGGATTGGGGGCTGCGCGGTGCAGCGGCCCCGGTCATGAAATATCCCTGTTTGGGATCCCACAAAGGCGGTGAAAACCAGCTTCTTGGATATCCTGAATCATCAGGGGATGCAACTTTTTATTTGCGAGGGGGTGGGAAATTTTCGGAAATATCCGTTTGACTTTTTGGCAGGTTTTGAGGATTCTCGAAACGTTCCTCGGCCGGGCTCGTTTTTCTTGCAGGTCCGGCGCCCGCGGAACACAGCGGTTTTTCTTCGAGCGGTTTGTGCAATTTTACGGAACGGAACCGGAAAGATGGCCCAAAAAATCCAGTGGAAGCCCGGCACCCTGCTTTACCCCCTGCCGGTGGTTCTGGTCAGTTGCGGGGAATCCAGGGAAGACTACAACATCATCACGGTCGCCTGGACCGGAACACTCTGCACCGAACCCCCGCTCTGCTACATTTCCCTGCGCCCGGAACGGCACTCCTACGGCATCATCCGGAAACATCGGCAGTTTGTGATCAACCTCACCACCGAGCCGCTGGCCCGTGCAGTCGACTGGTGCGGGGTCCGTTCGGGCCGGGAATATGACAAGTTCAAAGAGACCGGACTGACCCCCGGAAAAGCCTCGGTGGTCCGGTCGCCCACCATCGAGGAGTCGCCCGTAAACATCGAGTGCGTGGTCAAGGAGATCATCCCCTTGGGGACCCATCATGCGTTCCTGTCCGAGGTGGTCTCGGTCAACGCGGACAGCCGGTACCTGAACCCCAAAACGGGGGCTTTCGAGCTGTCCCGGGCTTGCCCCCTCTGTTTCGTCCACGGCCGCTATTACTCCCTCGGTAAAAAACTGGGAAACTTCGGTTTCTCGGTTAAAAAGAAAGGATCCAAAAAAGGCCGTGCGCGGTGAAGCGCAAAAACCCTTCGGCCTGAATTTTGAAACCCACATCCAAGAAAGAGCTTCTGCTTTAACGGCGGGCGGACAACCGCGGAAAAGGTTTCGTATCGGGGGAAAAACCAAGAATCGGACACATGGCTCAATGCCTGTCCTGAAAAGAAAGTGGATGCCCTGTCTTACTGCAAAATTTGGCTGAGAAAGAGTTTGGTGCGCTCGTGCCGGGGATTTTCGAAGAATTCCTGGGGTATGTTTTGCTCCACGATTTGCCCGAAATCCATGAAGAGAACCCGGTGGGCGACGCTTTTGGCAAACCCCATCTCATGGGTCACCACGATCATGGTCATGCCCTCTTGCGCCAATTCGATCATGACGTCGAGCACCTCCTTGATCATTTCGGGATCGAGCGCGGAGGTGGGTTCATCGAAGAGCATGACCTTGGGGTTCATACAGAGGCTGCGCGCAATGGCCACACGCTGCTGCTGGCCGCCTGAAAGCTGGCCCGGATACTTCCGGTACTGCTCCGCGATATGAACCTTCTCCAGGTAGTTCATGGCCGTCTTTTCGGCTTCCCTTTTGGGGAGCTTCCTTACCCAGATGGGCCCCAAGGTCAGGTTTTCCAATATCGTCAGGTGGGGAAAAAGATTGAAGTGCTGAAAAACCATTCCCACTTCGGTGCGGATCTTTTCGATATTTTTAATGTTGTCCGTCAGTTCGATGTTGTCTACGACGATGCGGCCCCGCTGGTGATCCTCCAGGCGATTGATGCACCGGATAAGGGTCGACTTTCCCGAACCGGAGGGCCCGCAGATGACGATCCGCTCCCCTTTATGCACCGTTAGATCGATGCCTTGGAGGACATGGAAATCGCCGAACCACTTGTGCATTCCGATGATTTCGATAATCGGTTCGGCCAGGGATATGTTTTGAGTCTGATTTTCCAATCCGTTCGGCACGGTTTTCGGCCTCTTCTGAGGGTGGACGCGTTTCTGCGCGAAAGGTTCACATCATCTCAAGTTTCACCGGACAGCCAGCCTCCGGACTATACCCGGTGACGATTCCAATATCAAGCAAAGATCGGCGGGGATTCCTAGGGATCGGGGAGGCTTTCCTGTTTTTTATATTGCATAACCGAAAAATTTAATGATAACAAAACAAACGTTTTCCCCGCAATAAACGAATCATCATCGATCGACGAAAATGTTGCAGAATGCATCCGATGGGGTCATTCGGATCGAATGCCGGGGTATCGGAGCGGCCGAACGCCCGGGTCTCTTATGGGTGAACTGAACGTTCAATCTTAAAAGGAGGTCATAGCGATGAAAGGCAAACATGCAATTATCGCAGCGTTGGGTATGGTCGTTCTTGCGATGGTCGGTTGGGCCGGAGCCGGAACACTGGAGGAGGTTCGGGCCAAGGGATTTATCCAGGTCGGTGTCAACGGCAACAATTTCGGGTTCAGCATGCCGGACAACAAGGGCGAATGGAAGGGACTCGATGTGGATACGGCCCGGGCGGTCGCCGCTGCCGTATTCGGGGATGCGAGCAAGGTGAAATATACGGCGCTCACCTCGGTACAGCGGCTGCCGGCGCTGCAGTCCAAGGAGATCGACATCTTGTGCCGCAATACCACCCAGACCCTGACCCGCGAAACCACCAACGGTTTGAATTTCGCCCACGTCAACTATTATGACGGGCAGGGGTTCCTGGTGCCTAAAAAACTGGCCATCAAGAGCGCCAGGGAACTGGACGGCGCAACGATCTGCGTCCTGCCGGGCTCCACCACGGAGCTCAATGTCGCGGACTATTTCCGGAAAAACGGCATGAAATGGAAACCGGTGGTGATCGAACAGACGGCAGAGCTGAACAAGGCTTTTTTTGCCGGCCGGTGCGATTGCCTGACCTCCGATGCCTCCCAGCTCGCGGCCCATCGGGCGGTTTCCCCCAACCCGGCGGAATATGAGCTTCTTCCCGAAATCATCTCCAAAGAACCTCTGGCCCCCGTGGTGCGGCACGGAGACGACCAGTGGTTCGATATCGTCAACTGGTCGGTGATGGCATTGATCGAAGCCGAAGAGCTTGGGGTCAGCTCCAAGAACGTCGATCAGATGCTCGGGAGCAAGGATCCCATGATCCAGCGCCTCCTAGGGGTCGCTCCGGGTCTTGGCAAGGCTCTGGGACTGGACGAGAAGTGGGCCTACAACATTATCAAGCAGGTGGGAAACTACGGGGAGATCTTTGAAAGCAACGTTGGGGTCAATACCCCCCTGGGGCTCAAACGCGGTCTGAACGCCCTCTGGACCGAAGGCGGTTTGATGTACGCAGCCCCCTTCCGTTGATCGGACCGGTATCATCGTTTCGACTCTGCTGAATATACTTCCGCCCTCCCCGGAGGGCGGAAGCAAAAAAAGGATCACTCTGAACCCGCATGGCGGAATGCCGCGGCTGCACCGGGGAGAGGGGATGCGGTTTGCATGACGATGAAGTATTATAGAAATATCGTTGAGATGATCGGTAACACGCCTATGCTGCGGTTGGGGAGGCTGTCTGAAGACCGGGAGATCTATGCCAAATGTGAATTCATGAACCCTTTGAGCCTGAAGGACAGGCCGGTGCTTCAGATCATCGAGGACGCGGAGCGGGAAGGCCGACTTCGGCCCGGCAGCACCCTGATCGAGGCGACCAGCGGAAATACCGGAATGGCGGTGGCCTCCATTGCGGCGGTCAAGGGCTACCGGGCCGTTCTGGTCATGTCGGAAATACAGAGCATCGAACGAAGGAAGGTGTTGAAAGCCTTTGGGGCGGATCTGGTCCTCACCCCGGCGGCCGAGGGAACCCTGGGGGCGCGCCGGAAGCTTCAGGAGATTTTATCGGCCCATCCCGAGTATTTTTACGTCGGCCAGCACGTCAATCCATCGAACCTCAAAGCGCATTACCGAAGAACCGGCCCGGAAATATGGGAAGACACCGATGGACGGGTCGACATCCTGGTGGCGGGCCTGGGAACCGGAGGAACGATCTGCGGAGCGGGCCGGTTTCTGAAAGAAAAAAAACCGGGGGTGCAGCTGGTGGCCGTTGAGCCGGAGGAATCGCCCTTTATCTCCAGGGGAATCTTTCGTCCGCACCGCCTCATGGGCACCGCCCCCGGATTCATCCCCGAAACGCTGGAAAAAGAACTCCTTGATGAGATTTATCTGGTGGGCGAAAGAGCGGCCTTTGCAATGTGCCGGCAGATCGCACGAAGGGAAGGCCTGCTGGTCGGCATCTCATCGGGTGCGGTTGCCCAAGCAGCCGTTGAAATCGCCGAGCGGCCCGAGAACGCCAAAAAGTTGGTGGTCTGCATGTTCGCGGATACCGGGCAGCGGTACCTGAGCGTGGAGGGTCTCTTTTCAGGGGACCCCTCGGCGGAGGGGCAACCATGACGGATCATCCGGGAAGGGGCCCGCGCATCGATTCGACCGGATCGGTCCCCTTTCTGCTGGACCCGAAAAAACGTGCGATTCTCTACCAGGCGGTGGTCTTGTGCCTCGTCGGGCTCCTTGGCTACTATCTTATGTCCAACACCCTGGCGAACCTCAAGAAGCAGTCCATCGCTACGGGATTCGGGTTTCTGGACAAACCGGCCTCCTTTGAAATCGGAGAAGCCCCCATCCCTTACAGCGCGGCGGATTCCTACGGCCGGGCGCTGCTTGTCGGCGCATTGAACACTCTCAAGATCGCCGCAGTGGGCATTTGCGTCACCGTCTTTTTCGGAACCCTCATCGGGGTGGCGCGACTCTCCACGAACTGGCTCGTCTCCAAATTGGCCACCGGATATATCGAAGTGATGCAGAACATTCCGGTGCTGCTCCAGCTGTTTTTCTGGTACGCGATCTTTTACGAAATGCTCCCTTCCCCCCGCAAGGCGCTTCATCCGTTTGAAGGCATCTTTTTGTGCAACCGGGGTGTAATCCTCGCGGTGCCTCACCCTCACCCCGCCTACCGTTGGATGCTTTTTGCCTTTCTTGCCGGCATGGCCGTGACATATCTTCTGCATCGCTGGGTGAAGATTCGACAGGAAAGGACCGGCCGAAGCTTTCCGATGGTGTACGCGGCCCCGGCGATTATTTTCGGTTTACCCCTGGCCGTCTGGGCTGGATTCGGCGCGCCGCTCAAGATGAATGCCCCTGTACTGACCGGCTTCAACTTCAAGGGAGGATTCACCTTGAGCCCCGAATTCATCGCCCTCCTGCTGGGGCTGGTGCTTTACACGGCTGCCTTCGTGGCGGAGGTTGTCCGCGCCGGGATCCAGTCGGTGAGCAGAGGCCAAACCGAAGCGGCGATGGCCATCGGGCTCAAACCCATGCAGGTCCTCACCGTGGTGATACTGCCCCAGGCCCTCCGGGTGATTATTCCTCCCTTGACCAGCCAGATGCTGAATCTGACGAAAAACAGTTCCCTTGCGGTGGCCATCGGATATCCGGACTTTGTTTCCGTGGCCAATACCACCATCAATCAGACGGGGCAGTCGATTGAGGGGGTGGCGTTGATAATGGTCATTTATCTCATCTTCAGCCTGTCCACATCGGCGTTTATGAACTGGTACAACAAGAGGGTGGCACTGGTGGAGCGCTGACGATGCCCATTGAAAACTCCCTTCATATCAACCCCGCATCGAAGGAAAGAGTCTTTCCGCCGGTAACCAGAATCGGCATCCTGGGGTGGATCCGTAAAAATCTTTTCAACGGCGTATTTAATTCCCTGTTGTCGATCGCAACCCTTTTTTTACTGTGGAAAAGCGTGCCGCCGCTTTTCCGGTGGGCCTTTATCGGCAGTGTCTGGGATGCTTCGGGTGCAGCGTGTCGACAGGCTTCCGGTGCCTGCTGGTCCGTGATCACAAGCAATTTTCGATTCATCCTGTTCGGATTTTACCCCTATGACTTGCAGTGGCGCCCTGCGATTGCAATGTCGATCCTCTTTGTGCTTCTTTTCTACAGCCGTGACCGCCGTCACTGGACAAAGGGACTCGGCCTCGCCTGGATCGGGGGCCTTGCCGCCATGGCCCTGCTGATGATGGGGGGAGTTTTCGGCCTATCTTCGGTGGAAAGCGCCAAATGGGGAGGATTACCCCTGACCCTTCTGCTTTCCGTTTTTGGCCTCACAGCCGCCTACCCGCTGGGGGTACTGCTGGCATTGGGGCGGCAGTCGCGCAAAATGCCGGCGGTCAAACTGCTTTGCGTGCTCTATATCGAGCTTATTCGGGGTGTTCCGCTGATCAGCCTGCTGTTTATGGCTTCGATCATCTTCCCCCTTTTTCTTCCCGAAGGTCTTACCATCAACAAGATTCTCCGGGCTCAGGCGGCCCTTATCCTCTTTACCGCGGCCTACATTGCAGAGATCGTCCGGGGAGGGCTGCAGGGGATGTCCCGCGGTCAATATGAGGCCGCTGAATCCCTGGGCCTGAACTATTATCTGACCATGCGGCTGGTCATATTGCCCCAGGCTTTGAAAATCGTCATCCCGCCGACTGTCAGCACGCTGATCGGGGCCTTCAAAGACACCTCGCTGGTGACGATCATCTCATTGTACGACCTTCTCAAGACGGCCCAGTCGGTTTTGTCCGATCCCAAGTGGATGGGCTTCAGCCGGGAGGCCTACATCTTCATCGCACTCCTATATTTTTCGGGCTGTTTTTCCATGTCCAGCTACAGCCGGAAGCTGGAAAAAGAGCTATCGGTGGGCAGGTAGCCTAAAGGAGGTTGGGGACGGGTGTTTTTCATACGAGCAGAGGGATGTTCGTTCCGATGAAGTTGACGGGCTTGATGAAATCAAAGATTTAATTGGAGGGCTGGCCTATCTGCCGACACGTTCGGGAAGGGATCTATAAGAGTTCTGAAGAGGTAAAGACAGAAAGGATTTCCAAATGACCGATTTATCGGAAATAGATCTTTCAACATGGCGCGGTCTCTATGAGCTGGCTCTCGAGGTTAAAAAAATGGCCCCCTGGCAGTGGATGGAGGAGACCGACGTTTTCGGGGTAGAGGATCCGGTGGGAGGAGAAATCGGATTCGTCAGTGTTATGGGGATACTGGGCGAACATTTTGCCATAGCCCTCTACCTGGATCCGGATGCCATTTACAGGATGTGGCGTTTGAGCCGGAAAATACCGTCCATCGATGCGGCTGAAATCACCCAGGTCCGCCACCTTCAGCTTGCTTTCGAGGACCGGAGCATGATGGACGAGCGCGATCGCCGAATCATCCGTGCCCTGGGGCTGCGGTTCCGGGGAGAAAATGCGTGGCCTCATTTTAGAAGCTATCGGGTCGGTTACCACCCCTGGCACCTGGAGCCGGATGAAATAAGCCGTTTCGCCATGGCGCTGGAGCATCTGCTGGAGGTAGCCCCCCGGTTTCGTGAAAATCCGGGCCTGTTATCGTTTCCCCAAAAAGACCGCTATCTGGTCCGAAGCCCTGAGGGAAAGAAAGGGGGCGGACTTGGGTGGAAGGAGATGATTCTGGCCGTTCCCGAGCCCCCCGTGCGACCTGTTTCTCCAGTCCTTCCGGAAAATATGGGCGCACTTCAGAGGCTTCCCGGTAAAAAGAATGCCTTGGAGATCGATTTTTCAGCCTTCGGCGTGAGAATTGGAAAAGAAGGGGAGCGTCCCAGGCTGCCGTATGTGTTTCTTGCCGTGGAATCGGCAAGCGGCCTTTTGCTCGATGTGGAGATGATGGAGGTTATCGAGGGAGTGGAGGCCGCCCTCGCCAGGCTTCCCTCCAAGATTGGAGAGGTTATGTTGAAGCAGGGATTCCGCCCGGCTGAAATTCGGGTTCGAAACGAATCTCTGCATACGGCCCTGGACTCCTTCTGCCGGGGGTTGAAAATCAAGCTGAAGGAGGTTGCCCGGCTGCCCGCTCTAAGCAAGGCTCGTGATGCTCTCGACAGTTTTATGCAACGCAGGTAGAGAGGATGTCTTGGGGCTTGATAGGAGACTGGCGAGAATTAATCGGTGGATCCTTTCGTCGACCTTCTTTCTTCTAAGGTTCGAAACCCATGCGCCTCAAAGAGCTTCCGCACCGACGGTGACCGGACAAAGGCGGAAAAAGCGTAGGCCAGGGGATGGGCGCCGTTGAGAATCGTCATGCCGTAATGGGCAAACACCTTGAGCGGTTCGGGAAGCTCAACAAGGGTTAAAGAAGGGATATGGGCGAGAACCTGGACAGCGGTCGTTCGATAGCCAAGAAATGCATTCACCATGTCGGCTTCGAAAATTTCAAGGACCGGGCTTCGATGGTCGACCGGAGCAAGCCGATCGGTGCCCCCGACCGCGTGGATCGCCTTGCGCATGAGCGCTTTGGAACTGCCGGGCAGGATTGAATCCGCCCTGCGGAACACCTGCTGGGCGTAATCCCCCCCCGGGTCGGCGACAGGGGTCGAAGTGCCCAGGCGAATGCCTTCATTTAGAAGCCTTTCAAGCAGATTTTCCGAGGTGATTCCCAGATTCCGACGGGCGATCAGGCATAGTTCGTTAACGGCAAAAACCACCGGTGGACCGGCGAGTTTCATTTCTGCCAGCCGGCGGGGGTGGCCCATATCCGCGGACATAAACAGGTCCGGACGAGCCCCCGACTCGATCCGTTCTCGGAGCATTCCCGATGGGCCCAGCCGAAGGGTGACGATCGCATCGCTGGACTGTTTAAAATCATCCGCAATCTTTGGGAGAACCCCTCTGAGACTGCCCGCGGCAAAAAGGCTCAACACATCAATACCCCTGGAATCCGGCATGCCCCCCCCTGCCTCTACCCGTTTCCTCCCGGCTCCGGCATCAACGGAATGCAGGTTTTTCCGCCCCTCCCGGTATCCATGATCCGGATATCCACGCCGTATACGGTTTTTAGCCGGTTTTCGGTGAGCACCTCGTCCGGTGCTCCGATGTAAACCTGATCTCGGGTCATCAGCGCGACCGTTCTTGCCGCCATAAACGCATGATCCGGTTCATGGCTGGTCATCACCACCACCAGCCCGGATGCTGCCATCTGTTTGATGAGGGTCAACACCTGGATCTGGTTTCCAAAGTCCAAATGGGCGGTCGGTTCGTCCAGCAGAAGGATCTGCGGGCGTTGGGCCAGGACCCTGGCAAAAAGAACCATTTGACGCTCTCCCCCGCTGATCTCCGTATAGGCCTTGTCCGAGAGGTGTTCAATGCCCATGGCGGAGAGGCTTTGCCTGGCCACCGCATGATCTTTTCGGGAGGGAGATGCCATGAATCCGATGTGGGGGGATCGTCCCATCAGCACGACATCGAAGACCGAAAAGGCGAAGACCGGTTGGTGAAATTGGGGCACGTATGCGAGCAGTTTGGCGATGTTCTGCCGCTTCATTCGGGAAACTTCCATTCCCGCCAAATGAACCGTGCCTTCCGAAAGCGATTGCAAACCGGCAATGCATTTCAACAGCGTTGTTTTGCCGACGCCGTTGGGGCCCAAAACGCAGAGGGTTTCGCCCGTCTCCAGAGCAAAACCGACGTCCCGAAATATCGTTTTTTGGGTCGTTGAATAGACGAAGGCCGCTTTTTTCACCGCCAGCATCAGGACCATCCCAGCGCGCTTTTTTTCAGCACCCAGGCAAATAC
>ENA-OSEO01006817-OSEO01006817.1-sediment-metagenome-genome-assembly--contig:-NODE-6817-length-10026-cov-22.193889_pt1 | contig 10026 bp, 13 predicted proteins | sample MGYA00237883_ERZ534232 | MGnify/ENA metagenome assembly ERZ534232
ATGGACTTCCCGCGCATTCCGTTTACGAGCGACAGGGAGCTCTTTTTAAAGATGGCGCAACTGGGGGAGCGGCTGACAGGACTCCATCTGCTCACATCGCCCGAACTCAACCCGCCCGCATGCCGGTTCGAAGGCGAAGGGGATTACCGTGTCGGCAAGGGAAAAACGGAGGGGCTGCGATATGATCTGACCGAGCAGCGGGTGTATATCAATGCGGCCCAGCATTTCGCCCCCGTTCCCGAGGCCGTATGGGCCTATCGCATCGGCGGGTATCAGGTCTGCGAGAAGTGGCTCAAGGATCGGCATGGGCGGCGGTTGGAACTGGACGATATCCGCACCTACTGCCGCATCGTGACGGCCCTGAATCTCACCATCGAAATCCAGAATGAGATCGATGCGCTGTACCCGGAAATCGAAAAAGAACCACTGTCCGGCCTCTCTAAAGCATAGGGTGCAAAATCAATCAACGCCAGGGAGATAGTCGCATCGGCAGAGAAAAAATACTACATTATCAACGAGTTTCGTGCTATATGTCCGGTTGGCGACCCCTGCGGCTGTGAGCTGCGCAGTTCAGAGAGGAGAGAAGACGGCAAAGGCAATGGGTTACCAACTGGCGCCTTCAGATATTTACGGTCCGCCATCACCCCATCACTAAACCGATTATCACAGGATATTTCTTTTGACTCCCAAAGCTCAAATACCATATTATTCGCGGGTCTAAGAACCTTATTCGGCAGGAGAATATTGCTTTTTCATCAAAGGAGGAGGCCAACATGCTTAAACAGTTTAATAAAACAAGGGCTTGGAGAGGGATGACGCGGCGTCAAATGCTAAAGGCGTCAGGTCTGGGTTTGGGCGGCCTGGCGCTGGGCCGATTTGCCATCGGATGCAGCGGAGGCTCGTCTGCAACAGCGCAGCAGGTCTGCCCAAATAACGCCTGTGGATACCCGAACGGCATTCCCACGGCAGCCTATGAGTATGCCGCGGATTTAATCAAGGGCGGCGCCATATTCACCCCCGAGATGCAAAAGGACCTGGAGCCCGATGAGATGCGGATCACGTTTCTGGGCTCCGCCTTCCCGCCCACGCGCAGGGCCCAGGAAATGATGAGCATTTTTGTGGAAGTGGGGCCCTGGGTCGAGAACGATGGCGGCGGGTTCGGGCATGCCACTGATTCGTTTGTTTTCGACATCGGCCCGGGCTCCATCACCAACTACAATGCACTGGGCATCAGCCCGAGCCGAATGAACAAGGTCTTCATTTCGCACCTTCATGGCGACCACATGGGCGATTTGCCTTCGCTCTACTGCTTCGGGCCTTCGGTTGACCGCATGTTTCCTCTGTACGTTTTCTCCCACGGACCCTCGGAAGTCCCCAATCCAACCGCTTCCCCCGAATTCTATGACGACGGCGTGATCGCATTTTGTGAGCACTTCCGGGAGGCAATGCGCTGGCACAGCGAAAGCTTCAGCTTTCTCCCGACGGCCTGGGCCGACTACCCCGTGCCGTCGAAAACCGACTGGGGGCTGCCACATGAACCCATTCCTGTCGGGGCCGACGCGCCCAATGACGGCTATGCCCTGGTGCCCATTGAACTTCCCTGGCGAACCGTGGGAGGCGTCGCCTACGAAAACCCCACAACCAAGGTCAAAATCACCCACTTCCCGGTCATACACTGCCGCCAGGGCTCCATCGGGTTCAAACTGGAGTGGAACGGTCTTACGATGATCTACACCAGTGACACAAGGCCCGAAACCAATTGCATTGCTCAAGCCAACAACCCGGACCCAGTCACCGGAATTCCACGCGGCGTCGACGTATTCATTCATGAGATGATCCTTCCGCCTGAACTCTTGACCATGAAAAACATTGGCCTGTCCTACCCTCCGCCGCCCGGAATCAACCCGGCTTTCGACCAGGCCGTGGCTATGAGCTCGGATGTCGAAGAGAGTTCTCATACACCGCAGGGTGCGTACGGTTACCTGTTGACACAGATTAATCCGAAGCCGAGACTCTCTGTCCTGGCCCATTTTCCTGTTGCCGACGATACGGTGGAGTGCGCCCTGCAGAGTGTCAAACCATTTCCCTGCAGGCGGCTATCCCATGCTTGGAAAGGATATCGTCTGGGCCACTGATCTCATGGTGCTTCGTGTCAAGAGGTCCGGCATTACGCAGTTGATGGGGCAGGTTTCTGATTACACCTTCTACCCCCCAGTGAATACGTATTCCCCATTGAATCCACCGAAATACGCGACGCCGACCACGCAACTGGATCAGACGACGCTTATTAAACCCGGGGACAACACGTATTGTGAGAACGGGTATTGAATCTCACCCCGCCCCTTGTTTATGGGAATCTGCCGGCTTGAGACGGCCCCAAAACCCATTTGACAGCCGCGGGACCTCCTCCTCGCGAGCAAGGAGGATATTGACAAAAAGGGAGTCCCCAGCACATAGATTCATAGCGGGTACCCATCAATGCCGCCAGCACTTCGCCGCCGTGCCCGAGGCCGTATGGACCTATCGCATCGGCGCGTATCAGGTCTGCGAGAAATGGCTCAAGGATCGGCGGGAGCGGCGTCTGGAACTGGACGACATCCGCACCTACTGCCGCATCGTGACGGCACTCCAAAAGACTATCGGCATTCAGGGGGAAATTGACGCCCTCTGCGCGGAGATCGAAATAAGCCCCTATCGCTTGCCCTTGATCCAGTCATACATGGCCGGAATAATAAAAAGCGTCAGGAGGGTTGATGAAAGAAAGAAATGGGGTCACCCATTGTAGCGATTGCTACGGCACTCCCCGATTTCCATTGTTATTCTGAATCAGAAGGTAACCCAAACACATAGTGATTGATTAGAAGGCGATATGCAGACTCTACCAACGGAAAGGAGGTGAAACACGATAAAGACAAAGGACTTTATTGCTGACCGAATTATAGGCGTTTTCGTATGTTAAAGACATGTTATGACACATAGGAGGTAATCATGGCGTCAAGTATTTCCAAAGAATTGCAGGAATTTGTAAAGGGCAAGCTGGGTTGGGTAGCCACCGCTAATCAGGAGGGCATGCCCAATGTCACTCCCAAAGGCACTATTCAGGTGCTGGACGAAAACACGATTATTTTTGCCGATCTCTTTTCTCTCAAAACCAGGGACAATCTCAGGAACAATCCAAAGGTCGCAGTAACCCTTGTAGACCATGAAAAATTCATTGGGTATCAATTCAAGGGAAAAGCGGAGCTTATCGACAGCGGTCCAATTTACGAGAAGGTAAGAGAGGAACTAAAGAAGGCGCCAAAACCGCTCCCCGAGCCCAAATACGTGGCAAAGATCACAGTTGAAGAGATTTATGATCAGTCTCCTGGTCCCAACGCAGGAAAGAAAATAGGATAACGCTGATCATAGTCACCAATTGGTCATGTGGAAAGCATTAGGTGACATGCTTTCCGAGTCCGGAAGGTGGCCTGGGGGCAGTATATCTCCTGCCTCCGGGTCCACCGCCATTTTCTGGAGTCTATAAACGCGGAAGGAGTCGATTCCCATGAAAAGCGATTTTCACGATTCCCTCGTGATCGTATGGAGTTCACAAGACCCAGACGTCGCCCTGAACATGGTATTTATGTATTGCAAAAATTCTATGCTTAAAGGGTGGTGGGGTACTGTCAGAATGGTAGTTTGGGGACCATCTGCGAAGCTACTTTCAGAGGACCTAAAACTGCAGGCCGAACTCGCCGAAATGAAGAAAGTTGGTGTTGAAACGTTGGCGTGCAAGGCTTGCGCTGATAGGTATGGCGTATCTGAAAAACTCGAAGAACTCGGTTGCCAGGTTGTTTATATGGGAGAACCTTTAACACGATATCTCAAGGAAGGATGCATGGTTTTGACGTTTTAATTTCTAAACCGCCGCGACCGATAATTCTACAGAGAAGGTAGCAAAGCAACAAAGAGAAGTACCAACAGTATCGATTTGGAGGAGGTGGTCCATGAAAGCGGACAAGATTTTAATAGCATGTGGGATTTTCAAGGATGAGATCAATTTCCTACTGGAAAGAAAGCGTGGCTTAATAGACGTTGAAGTGATATGGCTTGACGCTGGACTTCATTCCGATCTTAAATTGCTGGAAAATGAGTTATCGTCCACTATCGATAATGTCAAAGCTATTGGAAACGGTGATGTCAAGATATTGTACGGTAATGGATGCCTTCCACAGATTAGGGCCATGGCTGACAGAAAGGGGGTGCATATTATATCTACAAAAAACTGTTTATCTGCCTTCCTCGGAGAAGAGAAGGCAATAGAATTAGAACAAAGCAACACGATGCTTATGACACCTACATGGGTGAGAGTTTGGCCTGCAAATATGAGACGATTCTTCGGATGGAATGAGGTGGATTTCCGTATGAATCTCGGAAGGTATGAACGAATTCTTGTGCTGGATTCGGGAATTAATTCTTTGACGGAGGATGAAATACTCGAATTTTTCGACTTGGTACAGGTACCCGTCGAGACCACGAGCTTGAACTTGGATCATTTTCATAATATATTAAATTTGTTGCTGAGGTGAATCCGATCCAAAAGTGGCGTAGTCCCTTCGGCTCTCTGCAATGGACTATTTTTGCCACGACAGTCCAGGGAACTGAAAAATTACAGGAAGGAGGCAGGCCCGATGAGTTGCCTATGTGAAAAGCTAAAACCGAAGCATGGTGAGTGGTCTCAAATATGCATCGGGCAGCTGTGGGTTTTTGAAGGCCTGCGTCAGGCGGAAGTGGAAGCGGTCGTCAGAGGGGCGTTGCGTCAAAGATATCAAGTGGGCCAATCAGTTTTTATGCAAGGCGATACAGCAAAACAGATTTCGTTGATCAAAGCCGGTCGCGTAAAATTGAGCAAACTCTTAGAGGATGGTACGGAACTAACCCTGGATATAAGGAAGCCTGGCGATTTTTTAGGGGAGTATATATTTAACGACGATTTCAACTATCCTGTGAGTGCGTGGAGTATGGAGGAGACGTTGGTGTGCAGCTTTACAAAAGATCGGTTTGAAAAATTGGTTCTTGAATATCCCAATATCGGTCTCCAGGTCATCAAGAACTTAAGTGATCGTATCGCTCAGTTAACCGATCGAGTTGGGGCCATGTCCCAAACTCACATAGAAGAAAGACTTTACCGTGTCCTCCTCAATGTTGCTCGGGAACATGGTGAAAAAAAGGAAGAAGGATATGTCATTCAATTTCCGTTAACGCATGAAGATTTGGGTTTTTTGATCGGAGCGCATCGTGTCAGTATTACCCGTGTTATGAAACGGCTAAAAGACTCTGGGAAGATCCTCCAAATGGGTCGAAAACTTGTACTGCCACTGGAAGCTATGACATGATGTTCATGCCCGCAACCGTTTTTGCCTTGGCTGAAATCTAAAAGAAATACTTTTGAAAATGAGAAAGATTTATGGGAGTTAAGCGCTTCGGAGATTGGGACAAAGCGAAAGCGAAACTGGCCGCCAATCCGGGAGCCCGGCTCGCTCTGGCGATCCGGCAGGCGACCATCAAGAACGCCCTTCTCCTCGTCCGCGAGATCAAGCGCGGTATCCGCTCCCAGGCACCAGGCGGCAAGGCGTTCGTCAAGCTGGCCGAGAGCACCATCGCACGCAAGGGCTCCAGCAAGGCCCTGATCGACACCGGATTCCTCGTCAATTCGATCACTCAGCGCATCCCTTCGGACCGGGCTTTCGTGGGGCTACTGCGCGGCACGGTCAACAAGGACGGCGACGACCTGGTGAACATCGGCGCGGTAATGGAATACGGAGCCACCATCCAGCACCCCAACGGCGCGGTGATCGTCATCCCGCCCCGACCCTTCCTGCACCCCACCATGGAAAAGTACCGCGAGCAGGTCGTCGAAAACTACCGCCAGGCCATCCGCTCGGTGATTTGATGGGCGGTCTTTATTCCTTCTTACCGATTCCGCTCTTGATAAGCTTGTTCACCGATGAATGACCGGTCTGTTTGAGCAGAGTGTCCACGTGCATGTCCGAGCGCACCCCGAAATCCCTATCGTACTGTTCTTCCAGCGTGCCCACGTGCTTGTCGTCGCGGGTGTCTCTGAGACGGCCATTCGTTTGATTTCGCGATCTGTTACCGCGCATTGAAGGATCATCTTTTGCCATTGGATATATACCTCTTCTTGGGTTATTGGTGCGATCATTGTCGCACTATATCGTCACCAGGTTTGAGTGACGGAATTCCCATAATGCTCAAATGCCCGGATCATCATGTCCGGGACCTGTGACCTTCCTGCCGTCGAATGAGATCCGCAAAACGCGAGACGATCTTCTCGGTGATGTGCTTGGGATTCGACCGCCTAATGGTTTGAGCAAAAACCTCCGCCTCTTTGCCGGTGATCCCGCCGACCCTGTGCAGTTCAGCCACAAGCTCAAGCCCCCACAGCAACGAAACCCCTTCCTGTCTGCACAACTTCCGTAGATTCTTGTCGTTGGTCACGCAGGTTAAACCATGCCGTTTGGCCGTTAGCAGGCACAGCCAGTCCTCGAACGATAACGGTCCGGATCGGCCGCCGGCGGTATACGCATCTTCGATTTCCGGCTCGATGATGATCAGTCCGAGGGCTACCAGTTCGTTTTCATCATCGATTTCGTTAACCTCGTCCACGACCGGGCTGGTCACGTGCAACGGACCGATATGTTTCACCACGAGTTCCAGCACGGCCCGCTCCGCCTTGATGAAATCGATCAGCACGCATGCGTCCATGATCATCAACTTGCGGGGAGCCGGGCGGCGTGTCACAGAATGACCTCCCAATTCTGGAGCAGGTCCTGCATCTCCTCAATGCCGATCCGAAGCATCTCCGCGCCGCGGCTGAGCGATATTTTGTCTTTTTCCACCGCTTCCCTGGTCAGGCGTTTGAATCGGTCTTCGTAGAAATCGAACCTTTGCATCCCGAACGGCTCCGCCGGATCGATGCCCATCGGTTCTTCCTTGAAGGAAAGCTTCCGGTTGAAGTGTTGCTGATAGGCCATGTTGAACTTCATCCAGATGGACTTGTCCACGGCCCCTTCTTCCAGGAGACGCGAGAGAACGGTTTTATAACTGACCCGGAAAATGCGCTTGACCTTGAAGACCCTGTCGACGAAGTGCAATCCGGCCGCTTCATTCCATTCCTTACGGAACCCCTCGTTCGGCATCAAAAAATGTCCGGCAAAACGGTCGGCTTCCTGTTCCTCCTCCTTGCTCTCATCGACCTTGGTGACGTCGAAGGCGTCGGGATGCAACATGAGATGGCCGAGTTCATGGGCGGCGCTGAAAATGCGCCTTTCCACCGAAATCCGTTCCCATACGTTCACCACCACCGCCGGCCCGCCGTCCTCCTCGCCCACAGAGAGGCCGAAAAAACTATCGGAAGCCATGGGAACCGGGAAAACCTTCACGCCGGCGTGTTCGAGCAGGCCGCAGATGTCGTGGATGGGTTCGGTGACCTTCAGCCCCAGCTTTTTCCGGCAGAGTCCGGCCGCCTCGGCAAGGCGGTCTCTGGAGCATTGCCTCCGGACAGCGCCAAGGCTGAACGGCATCTTTTTATTCAGACTCTCCTCGAGGAAATTGAAATCGTCGAGCCACCTCGCCACCTCGGCCAGGACATTCTCGCGATTCTGCATCCGCTTCGCCGAACGGAACCGGACGGTGCGCAATTCCCGAACCGGCTGGAAAAGCTCCTGAAGCTTCACATCGAGGGCCTTGGCGATTGCCTGCATGGTCCTCATCCGCGGCTCGCTCTTTGCGAGTTCGAGACTCTTTATCGCCGGCAAGGAGAGACCCGCGTCGTCCGCCAGGGCGCTTTGGCTCAAGCGCTTCGCAGTCCTCAACCGCCTCACATTTTGGGCGAGTATCTGCAAATTCATGGTCGCCTCCTTTCTGTGTTTTTCTAAAATATACCACTCATCAAAATTTTGTCAAGTGGTATTTTTATACGGAAAAGGGGCTCCGACACTTCCCGTCCGCCTCCGGTAGGTATCCAGCGGAAACATTCGCTTGAACCGGAGGAACCTGACTTGGAAACCGTTCGCACAGTCGTTGAAAACCTGATCCGCCTGGTCAAGGCGGAGATCGACCCGGACGCGCTGCTCGTCGCCGCGGACGACGTCTTCGAGGTGCCCAACGTCCCGAGCTTGATTCTGCAGGGACCGACGCTGGCGGAAAACGGAGACCGACGCACCATGGCCCGTATGCAGGAAAAGGACATCCCGAACCTCGTTTATGAGGAGTGCCGGTATCCCCGGCTCTACCACCTCGACTTCGACGTCATCGTCACCGCCGGCCACGAAGGTGAACTGCTGGACCTCCAGGAAAGAGTGGCCCGTTTCTATCAGCTCCACCCGATCCTCGCCGTGGAAGACCGAGGCTTCCTCAACCTGACGGAGATCGTTCCCTTGGGCGGATTGCGACGGGTGAACCTGTCGAACCTGCGCCAGAGCAGCGGCCGCTGCCGGATCGAGGACTGTCCGGTTTACGACGGCCTCGTCAAAACGGGCCCGCTCATCAAAGACCGGCGGTTCGAGTTCCGGGACGGCGTCGAGGAGGATCGGCTCCATACCCCATGAAACAAGGAGGAACCACTGTGATCGAGATCAAAAATCTTCTGTTCCAACCGCTCACGTTCCACCTCGCGGGAGGCGGCCGGGGGCTGCATCTGAATCCCCGCGAGCGCAGAACGCTGGGCGAGGACGACATTTCCCCGGAGATCGACGTTGCCGCGAAGCGTGGCTTCGTGTCGCTGACGCCGGTGATGCCGACTACTCCCGTACCCGAGCCTCCGCGGGAAGAGCCGGTCAATACAGGAGCCGACGGCGAAAACAACGGCAAACGCCGGAAACGGAGGTAACCCATGGGCACGTATCTTTCACCGGGCATCTATACCCGCGAAGTCGACTTCAGCTTTTACGTCAAGCAGATATCCACCTCCTCCTGCGGCATGGTGGGCGTGGCCGAACGCGGCCCTATCAATAAGCCCGTTCTGGTCACGAGCTGGGAGCAGTTCATCAACAAGTTCGGCTCCTACCTGCAGGCCGGATACCTCGCCTACGCCGCAAGGGCGTTCTTCGACAACGGCGGCTCCGTCCTTTTCGTGAACCGCATCGCCCATCTGACCGACCCCACGGATCGGAACACCCTGACCGCCGTGAAAGCCCAGGTCGTCCTCAAGGACCGGCGCGTGGCGACGGCGTCACTTGTAACCGGCACCGTCGGCACGGATCGCATCGCGTGGCGGGCGATTCAGCCGGGGGCCGCGGGAAACGCCGTCTCCGTCGAACTCGTCGCTGCGGGAAATGACACCCCTTTGTCTATCGGCGTCCTCGGACAGGCCGTCACCGTCAACCTGGCCACCGACGGGGCGGGCGATCCTGTTTCCACAGCGGACCAGGTGGTCACCGCGGTCGTAGGTTCTCCTGAGGCATCCGCGCTGGTTACGGCGGAAACGCAGGACACGGGCATTGTCCAAGCCGCGGCCTCGGCGAATCTGTCCGGAGGCATGGACGCGACGGACACACTCAAGGTACGCGCGGCCGATGAAGGAACCTGGGGCGCACGGCTCTCCGTTCAGGTAGAAGACGGTTCTCTCGATCCGAGCGGCGCGTTCAACCTGGTGGTCCGCCACAAGGGTGAGGTCGTTGAGGTCTTCAAGGACCTCTCCATGGACGAAGCGGCTCCGAATCATGTGGAGTTGGCTGTCAACGAACGGTCGGACTTCATCACCGTCGAGGACCTTGGAACCGCATCCGGCGTTCCGGCGGACCGGCCGGTGATCGGTATGTTCGATCTTTCGGGAGGAGACGACGGTCTTACCGGGCTCGACGATGCCGACTACTCCGGCGATCCGTCCCAGCACACCGGCTTCTACGCCTTCGACGAAATCGACGCGCTGAACCTGATCATGGTTCCCGGCGTCACGACCGCCGAGGTGATCCACGCCGGCGTCACCTATGCGGAAAACCGCCAGGACCTCATGCTTCTGGCCGA
>ENA-OSEO01006820-OSEO01006820.1-sediment-metagenome-genome-assembly--contig:-NODE-6820-length-10022-cov-3.575666_pt1 | contig 10022 bp, 8 predicted proteins | sample MGYA00237883_ERZ534232 | MGnify/ENA metagenome assembly ERZ534232
CCAGAGCGTGCTGGTCACCGAGGAAACCGAATAGGAAAGAATCCGCTGGCCCAGGATGGCCAGCTCGGCGCGCACCCCCCCCATGAGCTCGATGAGCTGGGTGTCCGAGATCAGCCCCGGGAAACGCTCCGGCAGCCCCAGCAGTGCATTCTGGCTCCAGGCGACCATGGCCGGCAACTTCTGGAAAAACTGGGCGATCTGTTGCCAGAGCAGGGGGAGAAGGCCGAGAAGCAGAAAGAAAAAAGAAGCCAGAAAACCGATAAAGACAACCGCCACGGCGATTGTTCTTCGCACCCCGATCCGTTCAAAAAAACCCACCACCCAGGACAGAATATAAGCAATCACCAGGCTGGCAAACGCCGGCGCCAGAACACGGCCGAGAAAGAGGAGAACCAGGATGCCCAGGATCAACATCCCCACCAGGTTGACGACCTGGGGGTCTGTAAAATGACGTTTAAACCAGTCTCTGATGGCGTGCATGGAGCGTTCACCCTTCTCGATTGCGTAACGCTCGGACCCGGTTCACCCGGTCGAAATGAATCCTAACCGGAAACAGAAACCGTCAAGAGGAGAGTGGATGCCTTGAGGTCGTCGGTCAGCAGTCGCTCCGGGGCCATCGGCGCACCATCCCGCTGTGCCGATAGGCACCCGGACAGGAAGCGGTCCGGTGATGTGCCCACCGCCGCCAAAAAGTCCTCACCACCGACAACGATGCCGGTTTGAAGAAACAAGGGGCCCGCTTCCTTTACGATGAGGTTGAACAGTTTGACCTTTACCAAACCCTGGGTGCATTCGACCGGCTGCGGCTGGGCGATGTGTGAAATCTCTCCGCGCATCCGGCCGAAGTACCCACCCCGGCGGAGGGTGGCGCCGGCCAGCTCGGGCATGGCGCCGGAAAGGGCCAGCACGTCCCCGTTGCGGATGATCGCGGTGTGGAAATCATCCACGGCTTTGCCGTTGAGAAAAACCGTTTGAACCCGTTTGTCCAGGTAGTCCGGATCGATTCCGACCTGATTGCACAGGAATGACCGAAGGGGTATCCCCGCCTGCACACACACCTCAAATCCCTTGCTCAACAGGGGGTAGAAAAGCGGCAGGCAGCGGGGGTCGATGGCGATGGCGAGGTGGACTTGTTTTGATGGATTCATTGTTTTCGAAGTGTTTGGGGTATGGATCCTCTCCCCAGGCGTCGGGGCGACCCCCGGGGGTCAAGGGATCGAGGATTCAATTAGAATAAATAATGTTTTCACTCTCCAAAAAACCCTTCCCCCCTCGACCCCTGGAATCCTTGAACCCTTCATTCGAAAGGGGGGCCGGAGCCCCCCTCGGTTCGTTAGCGGATCATTAAAAATTAAAGACCTGGTCCAGTTCTTCGTCTGTGACCCCGAAGGTGATGTCGTGGGGGGGCAGTTTTTCTTTCTTGAAAAACTCGGGCACCCGGTCATGCTTGGCGGTAAAGCCGGCGGCGGTGTTGAACGCCCTTTCGTTTCTCAGCACGGATTTTCCCAGTTCGGTCACGTCGTCTCCGGTCAGTGAAAGCCCGTAAAAGGCATTGATCATGTCGATCAGCGCCTGGAAGGTATCCGGCTGATCCAGCAGCGCAAAGGCGATGAACAGGCACATGCCCGTCGAGTCCACGGCGGCTGTGGCGATCTGCAGATTTCTTGAAAGCTCGACCTGGCCTTCCGGTTTGAGCGGGTCCACGCTGCCGCCGACCCCCAGGATATTGGCCGTCACCGCGTAGCCGGCCGTATGATCCGCCCCCATGGTGCTGGTGGCATAGGTCACACCGATTCCCTGGATGCCCCGGGGATCGTAGGCGGGCATGGCCTGGCCCTTGACCACCGGCACCCGCTCGACACCGAACACCCTTCCGGTGACCGCAGCACCGTTTCCAAGAATACGGCCCAGCGGGGTTCCCCTGCCCACCTCTTTGACCAGGTTGATGGCGGCCTGGGCATCGCCGAATTGGGCCACCCCGGCTTCCATGGCCACCCCGATGGTCGCCCCCATTTCGATGGTGTCCACCCCGAAATCGTCGTCCAGCCGGTCCAGCTGGGCGATGGCATCGATGTCGTCGATGCCGCAGTTGCCGCCGTGGGCCCATACGGTCTCGTATTCGGGCTGTTTGGTCAGGTAGTGGCCGTCCTTATCGTAGAAGGTCCCCGAACAGCGGATGACACAGCCCCTGTGGCAGCCGTGGGTGGCCGCCCCCTTGCCGCCGCGCTCTTCTTCCAGGGCCGCCTGGGTTTCCCCGCTGATCTTGTTGCAGGTTTCAAAACGTCCCCACATGAAGTTCTTGGTGGGATAGGCGCCGGCTTCGCTGATGACGTTGGTCAACACATTGGTTCCGTATGCGGGCAGGCCTTCGCCGGTCACCGGGTGCTTTCGAAGCCCCTCGACGAAGGTCTTGGCCGCTGCCTTGAACTTTTCCGGATCCTTGGGGGCCCGCATCTTGCAGCCGGTATCGTCCATCACGATGACCTTAACCCCTTTGGCGCCCATCACCGCCCCGACCCCGCCCCGCCCGGCGTGCCGGGTGGGGCGCAATTCCATATCCGTGCAAGCCACCGAAGCGGCCGACATCTTCATCTCCCCGGCCGGCCCGATGGAGACACAGGCGATCTTGTCCCCGTATTCCGCCTTCATCTTTTCGACCAGTTCGTAATTTCCCATCATGCGCAGGCTGTTGTCCGGTGTGATCGTAACCCCGTCCTTGTTGATAACCACCTTGTAGAGGGTATCGTCCGTGGGTTTGCCCTCCAGCACGATGGCCGCATACCCCAAACGGGCAAGCACCTGGGAGGGCTGCCCACCGGAATTGGCCTCCTTGATGCCCCCGGTCAGCGGGCTTTTGCAGCCGATGGACAATCGTCCCGACATTGCTGCGGCGGTCCCGCTGAGAAGTCCCGGTGCGATCACCAGCTTGTTGTCTTTGCCGAGCGGGTGGCACAACGGGGGGACCTCCTTGGATACGACGGCGGATGTCAGGGCTCGACCCCCCATACCGGCGTACCGCCCAACCGGTTCTTCCGTGATCCTGGGGCCGCCCTCGGCTCCCATGTCGATTCTTAGAATCCTGTCCATACGGGCCCTCCTTTCCTCGATTCTCGGTCTGATCTTGGTTATGCCCTCCCCCCCAAACCGACCGGCAGCGGGAGGCGCAAAAAGGGATTTTCCTGTCTGGTTACGGTTCTCGATGGGCTGTTTATCACCTCCAATAAACGCATCTATGCCGCTGAAAGTCAAGAAAAACCGTAACCGGATTCTTCCCACACCATCGCGGGCTAACGGACTGTAAGCGATTGCCCTGGGGTGCCATCCCACTCGGGTTGACCTTAAGGGGTTTTGTGCTGTAGGAAGGAATAAGATGGACGCCGAATACCCCCGGCATGACTTTAAAGGGAGTCCCCCATGAAAATCGCAACCTACAATGCAAACGGCATCCGGGCACGGCTGCCGAACCTTGTGGAGTGGATCGGTAAAGAATCCCCCGATGTGCTCTGCATCCAGGAAACCAAGGTCCAGGATCCCGATTTCCCCCGGGCGCCCTTTCATGACCTGGGCTACCATTGTACGTTTATCGGCGAAAAAAGCTACAACGGGGTCGCCGTTCTGAGTAGAGGCGAGCCCGAGCAGGTCGCCACCGGCTTTCCTTCAGGCAAGCTGCCCGCGGAGGCCAGGCTGATCGCCTGCCGGATAGAGGGTATTTTTTTTGTGAACACCTATGTCCCCCAGGGCCAGGATCCGGAATCCGAAAAGTTTGTCTACAAGCTCAGCTGGCTGGGGCAGCTTCAGACCTATTTTCGCGAGCGGTTTCACCCCACCGACCCCCTGATTTGGACCGGCGATTTCAACATCGCCCCTGAACCCGAGGATGTGTACGACCCGGACCGGCTGCTGGGCAGCGTCTGTTTTCACCCCAAAGAGCACCTCGTGCTGAACGGGTTGAAGGCCTGGGGGTTTACCGACGTCTTTCGCAAGCACCACCCGGAAGGAAAACAGTATACCTTCTGGGACTACCGGATACCCAACGCCGTCCAACGCGGGCTGGGCTGGCGGATCGATCATATCTGGGGGACCCGGCCCCTGGCGGAGAAATCCACCTCCGCATGGATCGACACTGCGGCCCGGCTGCTGCCCCACCCCTCGGATCATACGTTTCTCGTGGCGGAATTCGATTGACGGTTTATCCGTTTCTTGCCTCGAATGTCTTCATGAAATCCGCCAGCGCCTCAACCGAAGCGAGCGTGACCGCATTGTAGAGCGACGCCCGGCACCCCCCCACCGACCGATGCCCTTTCAGTCCGCCGAAACCATTCGCTTCGGCTTCCTGGAGAAACCGTTTTTCGAGATTTTCATCCGGCAGGCGAAACGTCACATTCATTCTGGAACGGCTGTCGGCAGCCGCCGTTGCCCTGTAAAATCCCGAAGCATCCAGCAGATCGTAGAGCAGAGACGCCTTTTTCTCGTTGATCGCCGCCATCTTCTCGAGCCCGCCGATGGAGGTCTCGATCCATTTGAGCATGAGCTGGGCGGTGTATACGGCAAAGCAGCAGGGGGTATTGAACATCGAGTTTTTCGAGGCATGGGTCCGGTAGCTGAGCATCGTTGGAAGCGTTTCCGGCACCCTTTCCAGCAGGTCATTGCGGATGATCACCAGGCAGGCCCCGGCCGCGCCCAGGTTTTTTTGAATACCCGCGTAGATCAGCCCGAATGCGCCGGCGGCAAAGGGTCGGCTCATGATATCCGAAGACATGTCGGCGATCAGCGGAATTTTTCCGGCCTCGGGGAATGTCTGCCACTGGGTGCCCTTGATGGTGTTGTTGGTGGTGATGTGAAGATAGGCCGAACCGGAGCCGAGGGAAAACCGTTTCGGGATATAGCTGAAATCCCTGTCTTCGGAGGAGGCCGCAACGTTAACCGTCTTTCCCAGCATCTGAGCCTCTTTGATCGCCTTTGTGGACCAGGACCCGGTGTTGACGTAATCCGCGGACATTCCCGGGGGCAGACAATTCATCGGCACCATGCAAAACTGCAGGCTGGCTCCCCCCTGCAGGAAAAGCACGTGGAACCGGTCGTCAAGACCCAATAACCGCCGTATCCTTCCCACCGCATCGGATAAAACCGCCTCGAAGGGTTTGGACCGATGGCTGATTTCCGTTATCGACATGCCGGTCCCTTTATAGTCGAGGAATTCTTCCTGGATCTCTGCCAGAACCTCCAGGGGAAGCGCCGCGGGGCCCGGATTGAAGTTATGGATTCTGTTTTCGCGCATAGGCCACCTCATCCGTTTTCATCATACCGTCTGGGAATTTCTATACCCTACCGAGAAAAAAAGGGGGTATAAAGTCCGTTTTTCTATCACCCGCCCCACAGATGTCAATCAGAATCCGGCGGTGCAGGCGATATGTCCTTCAACCGTTGATTCGCCGGAGAGGTCTCGATCAGCCGGTCAAAGGCCAGGAGGCTGTCTGAAAGTTTCCGCATCGCCTGGGAATCCGGAACCGGGATAACATCGTTTCCCCGGGTTTCCAGGGCGTCGATCACATATTTGACGGTCAGCAGGTCCGGATCTTTCCCGGGCTGGTAGCCGATCGACTGGTCCGGATCCAGGGCCACCGGAGAAACGATGCCGGATTCGACCAGCGCATTGAGAATTTCGTGAACCAGGCGGATCGGAATCTCCAGCCGAAGGGCGATCTCCACATCTTGCCAGGCGACTTTCGGTCCGGAAAAGTTGTTGACCAGAAAGTGCGCCACCCGAAGCGACAGCAGCCGCTTGAACGCATGGCTGACCGTACGGACCTCCTTTTCGAACCGGGTGGTTCCCACGTTCTGATAGGCGAATGCGATTTCCGCCCCCAGCAGCACAATGACCCAGCTCAACTGGAGCCATATGAAAAACAGCGGCAAAGCGGCAAAACTGCCGTAAATGGCGTTGTACTTTGACACCCCCACCTGAAAGCCGATATAGAACCGTTGGAAAAGCGTATAGATCGTTCCGGCGATGATCCCTGCGGTCAACGCGGCGGTCCATTTCACATGGGTATTGGGTATGAAATGGTACAGAAAAATAAACAGAATCCAGAGCAAACAAAAAGGCAAAAGCTTCAGGGAAAGGTATATGGCGGGGCTCACCGCTTCGAGCAGCCAGATCCGCTGCATGACGAGCCGGGCGCTGCTGGTGATCATCACCGAAAGGGTGCTGGATACGATAAAAAAGACCGGGCAGATGAGCATGAGCGAAAGATAATCGGAAATTTTACGGCCCCAGCCCCGGGCCTTTTTGATATCCCAGATATCGTTGAAAGCGCTTTCGATATGGGACAGAATTTTTAAAACGGTATAAAAAAGGATCAGCAGGCCGATTCCGGCCACCCACCCGCCTTTGACATTTTCAAGAAGGGCCCGGGAAAATTCGACCACCTGGACGGCCACCTGTTGCTGTCCCTCCAGTTTTTCCAGCAAAAATTTTTCCAGCGTCTTTTCAAACCCGAATCCCTTGGAAATTCCAAAGGCCATGGCCACCACCGGAGCGATATAGGGGGAAATGAAAAGGCCCCTGAGCGCGGCGCGGCCTGGAAATTCACCATGGACCAGGAAGGCGGCGGCCAGTCCCAACAGGATAGACAAGGCGCTGCCGGCTGAAGCGTAAATCAGGGTCAGCGTCAGCCCGGACTTGAACTCCGGATCGGCAAAGACCTTAATATAGTTATCCAGAGTCAGATTGAATGTAAATAGAGGCGCGCCCCGCAGGTCGCCCAGGTGGACCGGTTTGAGGCTGAGCCAGATATTCCAGATAACCGGGAAGATAACAATGATGAAAACGATGGCAAAGGTCGGGGCCAGCATGAAAAAGGCCAGCCTGGCCTCCCGGGCCTGGAGAGAAAATCCTTCCTGCTTCATACCGATAATCCGGGCTTACTTTAAAGCTCGAACCCTTTCGTCCATCTGCCGGGCGGCCTGCTCGGCGGTAATCTCACCGTCCAGATACGTTTTTAAAATCTTGGGTATGATTTTGGTCCCATAAATCTTGGACACCAGGCTTCCCTGGCCCGCGGCGAAACCCCAGCGATCGAATCCTTCCACCCCGGCCAGGATGCTCTTAACCGTGTCCGCTCCGTAAAAATCGGCAATCCTGGCCCTGGAAGTAGCTCCGAATTCAAGCCCCCGCCAGCCGTCCATGAACCGGGTTGGGGAGTCCGCCGTGCCTTTACGCATGGGCATTTTACCTTCCGGGGCCATGCTCATCCAGTCTATATAACCGTCGGTCAGCAGATACTCGATCCATTTTTGAGCTGATTTTTTATCCGCATCCACGGAAATACCCAGGTAACTGATCTGACCGTATTGAGCCTTAGCGCCTTTTGGACCCTTAATAACGGTGACAAACCCGGTGTTCCTGGCCAGGAACCCCGGCTCGCCCCTGGCAATATCCACCACCACCGGCTGGTCCTGCCTCAGCCCCGAAAGTTCATCCAGGATGTAAGGCGACCAGACCGTCATGGCCGTCCGGTCAGAAAGGTAATCCATGCGGGTGTGGAGCCAGTATAAATTGCCCGGAGGCCCGAATTTGGTCAAGGCCTGGTAAAATTTCAACGTTTCGACCATCTCCGGCGTGTTTAAAGCCACCTGGCCCCCTGGCCCGATCAACCGAACTCCGTTGGACAGGGCGAAATGCTCAAACACCTGCTGGGTATAAGTCTGGCCAGGGTCGGTGGCCGCGTCAAAACCCCACATCCGGGGCGGATCATGCAAGGCTTCCGCCGCCTTGAGGATATTGTCCCAGGTATCGGGTTCAGGCAGGTTTTTTTCTTTGAACAGGTCCGCCCGGTAAAGGAGAAGCTGGCCCCAGCCGTCCACCGGAACGGCGGCAAAGCCCTCCCTGGCTTGAACCAGCTCCAACGGCCTCTGGTTGAAGGTCTTCCGGCCCAGCCGGTTGATAACGTCGGTGGCGGACTTGACGTCCAGCACCCCTTCCTCGGCCCAGCCCACGGTGAAATCAATGGGATGAAAAATGACATCCGGCAGGGACTTGGCCGCATAAGCCGCGGTGACCTTTTCCTTAAGCAGATTTTCCTCCACCGGAATGATCTTGACTGATATGCCGGTCCTGGCCTTAAAGGCCTGGGCGATCCTGTTCTGCACCTCCATCCGGTCTTTTTCCTTTTCGGTGGTCCAGAAGGTGATCTGTTCATCAGCCAAGGATAGTGGAACGCTGAAGGTTAAGATAATTAAAGCCGCCAACAAAAAAACAATTATCTGTTTCATGAGTGTCCACCTCCTTGTTTTTGGTTAACAGGGAAAATGCATGCCGTTTCTTATAGAAGTAGGGCATACCGGCTGATGTGTCAATGCCAATCTGGAAAAAACCGGGCTTGGGCGTCTAGTGCGGCGGGGCTGCCAGGTTACGAAAAACAATTTGGATTTACATGGAAATCAAGACTGAACCTGCCATTGACTTAAAAATGGATGGTTTGAAACATAAGGCGTCAGCATGGCTGTCGATGAAGTCGCGGCCGTATGTTTCCGATTTTAACCCCGCCCCCATTATGTTATTATTAATGAAACGAAAGGTAAAAGGTAAACCAAATGACACAGCTATCGTTACACAAGGAAATGTTGCGGGCTCTTTTTGACAGCCAGCCCCTGGCGGTCCTGGCCACTCAGGACGGGCGGCAGCCCTATACAAACCTGGTGGCCTTTGTCGCGGACGAGGATTTGAAAAATATCTATTTCGCCACCAAACGCCGCACCAGGAAGCACACTAACATCATGAACAATGCCAGGGTGTCGCTGCTGATCGACAACCGGTCCAACTCGGCCTCGGACTTTACCCAGGCCGCGGCGGTATCCGCCCTGGGCGAGGCCGTTGAATTGGGAAGCCATAACAAGACCCACCCCCTGAAGATGTATCTGGCCAAACACCCCGACCTTGAGGGATTTGTGACCGCGCCGGAATGCGCCCTGATCCGTGTTGGAATCGAAAAATATTTTCTGGTCACCCGGTTTCAGGAAGTCGTGGAAATAATAGTCGGGTGAATCCGGCGGCCGATAAAACTTAAAAACAACCCCTTGGCGCTCCCGCCCTGGTGATTTAAGTTGTCCTCCCGGCCGGGGGTCTGCTATCTTAACACCTCACGGCGGTTCGCCGTCTTACCCGATAAATCAACCTGGAGGAAGCCATGGACGTAAAAGACGCTGTTTACGCGAGAAAAAGTATCAGGGGTTACAAACCCGACCCTGTTCCCAGAAGCATTTTACAGGAAATTCTGGAAGCAGCCATCCGGGCTCCGTCTTCGGACAACAGCCAGCCATGGGAAATTTACGTGCTCACCGGCGAACCCCTGGATAATATCCGCCGGGGCAACCTTGAAGCCATGACCACCGGGACCCGGGGCCGGGATTATTCGCCCTATCCTCCAGTTTTCCGCAAACGTCAGGTGGACCTGGCGGTGCAGCTTTTCAAACTGATGGGCATCGCCCGTGAAGACAGGGACAAGCGGGTCGACTGGATGAAGCGGGGGCTGAGATTCTTTGACGCCCCGGTCGGCCTTATCCTGACCGCCGACCAGTCCCTGAACCTGAGGACCGCCGCCTCGGACATGGGCGGACTGGCCCAGACCATCTGCCTGCTGGCCGTCAAGTACGGCCTGGGAACCTGCATCATCGCTCAGGGCATTACCTACCCCGACGTGGTCAGGCGCCATGCCGGAATCCCTGAAAGCAAAGAGTTGCTGCTGGGCCTGGCCCTGGGCTACCCGGACGGGGATTTCCCGGCCAATAAAGTCCAATCCGAGCGGGAACCCCTTGACGTCAACACCACCTGGCTGGGTTTTTAAGGGGCTGACTGAGAGCAGGCCAATGTTGTTCAAGGCGTGACCTCAAACATACGGCGGGAGTCTCGGCGTTACAGAAAGCGTCGCTGTGAACAAACATCCTATTTTAGCAACGCTTCTTCGATGTTTGTTACCACTTTGGGACTGACTCCCAAAGACGTAATGCACGGACCTGTATGG
>ENA-OSEO01006827-OSEO01006827.1-sediment-metagenome-genome-assembly--contig:-NODE-6827-length-10014-cov-3.548958_pt1 | contig 10014 bp, 7 predicted proteins | sample MGYA00237883_ERZ534232 | MGnify/ENA metagenome assembly ERZ534232
ATCTGCGCGGCCTGGCCCACATGGGCGGCGTGGTCCGCTCCGACCACGGCTTCGTGGAGGTCACAGCTCTCAAGCTTCACGCCGCCGACATGTTCCTCGATTACCCCAGCGTGGGCGCGACCGAGAACCTGCTCATGGCTGCCGTGATGGCCGAAGGCACCACCACGCTGGAGAATGCCGCCCGCGAACCTGAAATCGTGGATCTGTGCAAGTTCTTGGTGAGTATGGGCGCAGACATAGAGGGAGCGGGAACCTCGACGGTGCGGGTGAACGGCGTCACGGAGATGCGTCCGGCCGAGCACACGGTCCTGGGCGATCGCATCGAGGCGGGCACGTTCCTCATCGCCGGAGCCGTCACAGGCGGCGATGTGGAAGTGACCGGGATCAGCCCGCATGTCCTAGATCTGTTCCTGTCCAAACTGAGGCACGTGGGCGTGCAGGTGCAGGAAAACGCGCGCAGCATCAGGGCCAGTGGTCAACCCGCTTCCTACAATGCGGTCGACGTGGCCACGCTGCCCTACCCGGGCTTCCCGACCGACCTGCAGGCTCAGATGATGGTGCTGCTCTCTCTGGCCAGAGGGGTCTCGGTGGTGACAGAGAATGTGTTCGAGAACCGCTTCGGCTTCGTCGACGAATTGATCCGCTTGGGCGCGGAGATCCGGGTCGACGGGAATCACGCGATGGTCACGGGAGGACGTTTGCTCACAGGGGCCATCGTGCGCTGCCCCGATCTGCGGGCAGGGGCCGCGTTGGTCCTCGCAGGTCTAACGGCCGAGGGATGTACCGAATTGAGGGATGTCTTTCACATCGACCGGGGCTACGAGCGACTCGAAGAGAAACTCCGGACTCTCGGCGCCGACATCGAGAGGGCCGCGCCGGGCTGCGGACCGCGCGACTTGCCTTGATTTTGGCCTCCGAGCGGGGACCGCGCTAGAATCTGTCTCCCACTCGCATGCGGAGCACACCACTGAAAGACAAGCCCTATACCGTCTACACGGTCGAGCGATTGCGCAAACGCCGGCTGCGTCGCGTCCTTGTCTGGTCGCTCGTCAGCCTGGCCGTGCTGGTGGTCGTCATCGGAGGAGGGTCGTATCTCTGGCTCTACGTCAGGGTACACCAGTCGCAGACTACCGATCCGGGCGTCAAGGAGGTTCTCACCTCGACCCTGGAGGGGGCTATCGGCAGTCCCGCGGGCATCGACATCGTGCTTATCGGCTCGGACAAGAGGGCGGGCCAGGAAGCTGGAGTGGAGAGCCGCTCCGACACGGTGATGCTCGTGCACGCGGACCCCGACGAAGACTACCTGTCGATTCTTTCGCTTCCTCGCGACCTGCGGGTGGAGGTCCCCGGTCACGGCGTGCAGAAGCTGAACGCCGCCTACGCCCTGGGAGGGCCGGAACTGACCATCGAGACGGTGCAGCACCTAACACAAGTCGACATCGACGACTACGTGGAAGTTGATTTCAACGCCTTCCGCGATATCACCGACGCCCTGGGCGGAGTCTACCTGGACGTCGATCGCCGCTATTACAACGAAGACCCTCAGTGGGAGTTGATCAAGCTCGCGCCCGGATATCAGTTGCTCGGCGGCGACAATTCCTTGGACTACGTGCGCTTCCGGCACGACCTGAACTACGATTTCGGCCGGATGGACCGCCAACAGCGGTTCCTCACCGCTCTCCGGGAGCAGGCGATGGGCTGGAATCTCCCATTCAAGCTGCCGAGACTGGTGAGTGCTCTCTTCCAGAACATCAACACCGACCTGGGCACAAACGATATCCTCGAACTTGCCCATTGGGGAGTCCGGCTGGATGGCGCCAATATTCGGCAAATAAGCTTGATCGGCGCGACCGACACTATTGGCGGTGCGTCGTACGTGCTCCTCGACGAGGATGCCCTCAAGGAAGCAGTCACGGCGCTCCTTACGCCTCCGAACATATCTCTAGGCGCCTCGTCGGAGCCTTCCACGGCCACGACGACGCCTCATCAGTCATCGACCACAACCACGGTGATCGACAACCTCGATGGCTATGTCATCGACGTGCTCAATGCCAACGGCCGCTCGGGTGAGGCCGGCTCTACGGCCGAATGGCTCAGAGGCCTCGGTGCCAGGGTGGAGACCGTCGGCAATGCCGGTCGTGCCACCCAGGCCGCTACCACTGTGGAGTATCCATCGGGAATGGCCGAGGAAGCCAAGTTGCTCGCCGGAGTCTTGAAAGCCGAGACAGCAAATAATAGCGTCCTTGAGCGGCTTACCGTCATCCTGGGGGAGGATTTCAGCGTCCCGTCCGGCAGGCCGGGCCAGCCGGCTGTCGACAGCATCCCCGGTGCAGGCGGCTGGAAGACCATTGCGAAGGAGACGCCATTCGCGGTGCAGGCTCCCGCCTATCTCCCAGAAGGCTACAGCTTCGTGGAGAAGATGCCCGTTGAGGGAGCGACTTACGATATCGAGGTTGATGGAGGTACCGAGCCTGCCTTCAAGATGCTCTACAGGTATTGGGACGACGGGGATCGGACCGACCAATACATGGGCATCACTGAAACCACTTGGACCGATGCCCCCGCGGCAAGTGAGGGAGTCGAGGTTGAACACAACGACACCACCTTCACGATCGTGGGAAGCAACGGGAAGGTGGAGCGCGTTTGGTGGAAGTCCGACGGGGTTCTCTACTGGGTTTCGAACACCCTGTCGTATCTTCTGTCAAAAGACGAGATGCTCGCCGTCGCTCAGTCCATGATTCTCATCCCGGCCGAATGAAAGTGCTTGTGGGCCCTCGATGCGCCCATTCACCTCTCGTCGGCGTTCAGCGGGCGATCGGAGCGCTCTCCGAAGGCGGTCGCGACGTGGTATCGCTTTCCGAGATCGGCGTCGAGGATCTGTCGCGGCCTATCACCCCAGCGGAGCTTGATCGCCTTCGCCGGGCACTTGGAGGCGACGATAGGGTAATGGGCTACGTTTGTTTAGGTGTGGCCCTCGATGCAGACAGGCGTGGTGAGTTGGTGTTGGTTGAGGATCACATCAATCTGACCTGGTGTTCCCCGCTCACGGGACCCAATGATGATGAGTGGGGCCCCCGGTTCCCGTCGATGTCGAGCGTGTACTTCACGGGCCGTCCTGCCGGTTTGCTGCTCGAGGGGCCGCTGTCGAGCGATATGATGATAAGACGCGGTGTGGTCGCCGGCGTATTCGACGACGTGCGTCCAAGTAGATTCGAATCACAAGCGGCGCGCGGCCAGGAATGTGTGGCGCTGAGTTCGGAATTGGTTCCAGTGATAATCGCCGCCGCGCACATGGGGCTTCAGGTGGCCGCGGTGGCGGTGACGATTGAATGAGACGAAAGGGAGTATGGCAGTGGTCGATCATGACGTGAAGGACGAAGGCCTGGCCGCCTCGGGGGTGCTGCGCATCGAGTGGGCCGAGAAAGAGATGCCCGTGCTCGGCCTCATCAGAGAGCGATTCAAGAAGGAGAAGCCTCTCCAGGATGTGCGCATAGCCGCCTGCCTTCATGTGACCAGCGAAACGGCCAGTCTCATGCGGACTCTGGCTGCCGGCGGGGCGCAACTGGCGCTCTGCGCCTCGAATCCGCTGTCCACACAGGACGATGTCGCGGCGGCACTGGTGATGGAATACGGGCTCAGCACGTTTGCGATAAAGGGCGAGGACCGGGAGACCTACTACCGGCATATTCAGAAGGTCATCGACTTCGGTCCTCAGATCACCATGGACGACGGCGCGGACGTGGTCGGACTCCTGCACTCTGAGAGAACGGACGCGTCCGCTGGTGTCCTAGGAGGGACCGAAGAAACCACGACCGGCGTCATACGCCTCAAATCGATGGAGAAGGATGGGGTTCTCCTCTACCCCATCGTGGCCGTCAACGAGGCCATGACCAAGCACATGTTCGACAACCGCTACGGCACGGGTCAGTCGACCATGGACGGGATTATCCGGGCCACGAACCGGATGATTGCCGGCAAGATCGTGGTCATTGCGGGCTACGGTTGGTGTGGACGTGGCGTCGCAATGCGGGCCAAGGGTCACGGCGCCGACGTGGTCGTACTCGAGGTCGATCCGCTACGTGCGCTCGAGGCCCTGATGGATGGCTTCCGTGTTATGCCGATGGCGGAAGCGGCACCCATCGGCGACATTTTTGTTACCGCGACAGGCGACATCAATGTCATCCGCGGTGAGCACTTCGAGGTAATGAAAGACGGTGCCATCGTGGCCAACACCGGACACTTCAACGTCGAGATTGACATACCGGCTCTCGAGCGCGTGGCGGTCTCGAGGCGGCACATGCGTGAATTTGTTGAAGAATTCGCGCTCCCCAACGGGAGAAACGTGTATCTGCTTGCCGAGGGCCGGCTGATCAATCTGGCGGCCGCGGAGGGACATCCTTCGAGCGTGATGGACATGAGCTTCGCCAATCAGGCGCTGGCGGCGGAATACATGGTGAAGAATGCCGACAAGCTTGAGAAGCGGGTCTATGATGTTCCCGAGGACATCGACTCGGCGATCGCCCAGTTGAAGCTGCAATCGCTTGGGACGGGCATCGACGTGCTCACTCCAGAGCAGGTGACTTATCTCGCCAGCTGGAACATGGGGACCTAGTCCGTGGCGGTACAGAAGAACGGACCGGGCAATCAAGCCGCGGGCGTCCAGGAAGACCCTATCCGGACGGTTGAATGGCGCGACGGCGTGGTCACCATGATTGATCAGACACGGCTTCCCCTCGAGGAGACCTACGTCGACTGCCGGTGCTGGGAGGAAGTCGCTGACGCGATCCGGGAAATGGTCGTGCGGGGAGCCCCTGCACTCGGGGTAGCAGCGGGCATGGCGATGGCGCTGGCCGCTAAGACCGCCCTTGCGGCCAGCGCGGGAGACCCCAGCCGCTTCCGGGGCCTGCTTCAAGTTGCATCCAAAGGCCTATTCGAGACGAGACCCACTGCCTATAACCTTCCGTGGGCGCTCAAGGAGATGGAACGCATCTGGGAGCGAAACGATCTGACGCCCGCCGAGATCACGGCGGCGATTGAACGCAGGGCGGTGGAAATACATGAGGACGATTTGGCTTCCTGCAAGGCGATCGGCGAATATGGCGCCGACCTTATCAGTGGAGAACAACTCGTGATTCTCACGCACTGCAACGCGGGAGCTCTTGCCACGGCGGGCTACGGCACCGCCTTGGGAGTAATTCGCTCGGTGCATGCGCGCCATCCCAACCTTCACGTGCTGGCTGACGAAACGCGGCCGCTCCTCCAGGGCGCCCGTCTCACGGCCTGGGAATTGTGCCGAGAGGGTATCTCAGTCGAACTTATTACCGATAGCATGGCCGGCTACTTCATGTCCAGGGGGGAGATCACACACGTCGTGGTGGGCGCCGACCGCATCACCGCGAACGGTGACGTTGCCAATAAGATAGGCACCTACACGGTGTCCGTTCTCGCTCGAGAGCACAGGATTCCCTTCTATGTAGCCGCACCTTTTTCAACGGTGGATAGGTCGCTCAGAGACGGCTCCGTGATCCCGATCGAGGAGCGCGAGCGCCAGGAGGTCATTGGTTTTGGCGACTTGTGTTGGGCGCCGTCGGCAGTGCGGGTACGCAATCCGGCGTTTGACGTAACGCCGGCCAAGAATGTCACCGCAATCATCACCGAGCGCGGTGTGGCTTTTCCGCCATACGAACGCAGTCTTGACCAACTCGAATCAGAGGGGCGATAGCGGCCCGCGTAAGGCCGGACGCTCAGAAGGAGGGAGAAGATGAGGGTCATGATCATGGCCGCCGGCAAGGGCACCCGGCTTCGGCCTCTCACTGACTTCATTCCCAAACCGATGGCGCCCATCGTGAATCGACCGGCCCTCCACCACATCCTCGCTCTGCTACGGCGGCACGGCTTCGGCGAGATAGTCATCAATCTTCATCATCTACCCGAAGCAGTGACCGGACATTTCGGCGACGGGGGTACCTTGGATCTCGACATCGCCTATTCGTTCGAACCGGAACTGCTTGGGACCGCCGGTGGGGTGAAGAACAACGAGCGCTTTCTCGGCTCGACCACGTTTCTCGTCATGAGCGGCGACGCCTTAACCGACATCGACCTCACCGGACTGGTCGCTACTCACCGCCGCAATGGATCGATCGCGACTCTCGCCGTCAAAGAGGTGGCCGATCCCAGCCTATTCGGTGTGGTCGTGGCCGACGACGACAATCGGATCGTGGGGTTTCAAGAGAAGCCCCCCTTGGCCGAGGCCCGCTCTCGCCTGTGCAACTGTGGCATCTACGTCTTCGAGCCCGACATCCTCTCTCATATCCCTCCGGCTCAGTTCGACGACTTCGGCAGCAGGCTCTTCCCCGAGCTTCTGCGGCGGAAGATCCCGTTCCATTGTGCTCCTGTGGACGAGTATTGGAGCGACGTCGGCAACCTAGGCGAGTATGTCAAAGGCAACAGCGACGCCATGGAGGGCCGAGTGAGGGTCAACGTCCCCGGTCACGAGGTGCGTCCGGGCGTATGGATAGATGATCGGACCGAAATCGACCCCTCCGTTCGCATCGAGCCGCCGGTCGTGATCGGCAGGGACTGCGCAGTCGGAAACGAAGTGCTCATTGAGGGGCCGGCGGTGATTGGTTCCGGGAGTGTGCTCGGCCAAGGGTCCACCGTCTTTCGAGCCATTGTTCTCCCCGATTCGGTCATTGCGCCAGGTTCTGTGGTCATCGGCGGCGTGGTGGGTAGGCAGCTCGGAGCACCTGTCCAAGGCTGAGCGTGGACTCGCAGATTGACCCGAGCACTCCGGGCGGCATTCCCCCAGTTGAGGGTGGGCTCGTTGGCTGGTGGCGGGACACGGTGGCCGAACCCCTGCTTTCCTTCGTTTTTCCGCCTCGCTGCGTCGGCTGTCGTGATTTCGAGAGTCATCTGTGTGCCGCCTGTAGGGAGACGCTGGCTGCAGTGGACGGGGCGCGCGCCTGTGCGCGATGCGGGGAGCCGGGGTGTTTCTCGTCAACGGTGAGGCGATGTCCTTATTGCTGGGGACAGACCCTGGGCTTCGCTGGTGCTCGGAGCGCGTTTCTCCACAGGGGAGTCGCTCGAGACCTGGTTGCCGAGTTCAAGTTCGGCGGACGGCTGGTTCTCGGTTCGGTAATGGCAGAGCTCGCCGGACCAGCCTTCCGCGACTACGTGAGCACAATCGCTCGGTCGAACCAGGTGCTTGTGACGTGGGTTCCTGCCCACCGCATCGCTCAGCGGCGGCGTGGGTACAATCAAGCTGAGGTGCTTGCAAAAGCCTTGGCACGAGGCGGTGCAGAAATCAGCCACACGGACCTGGTCCGCAAGGTGCGGGGTACGCATCATCAAAAGGAACTCGGAAGAGGCGACCGCCAACGAAACCTCGAAGGCGCCTTTGCAACCAACCAACCAGAAGCCGATCGCGCGGCAGGCGAATATCAGGCTCTCGTGTTGGTGGATGACGTCTATACAACCGGTGCCACAGCGCATGCGGTTTCTTCGGTCCTTACCGTCGGCACGGGATTGCCGGTTTATGTTTTTACCTTCTCCCGTGCCGTGACCGCCCGCGGTGAATCACATGACTGAAGGAGGTGTGCTATCTTTCAGCGTTCGCACAGAAGGAGCGACATTGCCCGGGTCAAGTTGGGGACCCAAGATCGCATGATTTCGACGAATCAAGGAGCATGATCCGCGTGAACCTCACCGTCAAAGGCAGGAATCTAGTTTTGACCGAAGCGATCAGCTCCTACGCCGAGGAGAAGATGGGCAGGCTGGGGAGATATCTGGCCGACGGTTCACGCTGCGAAATCGAATTGTGGACCGAGAAGAATCCCAGTATCGCGGAGAACCAGGTCGTTGAAGCCACCATATTCACGAAGGGCCCGGTTATTCGAGCGCGCGAAGCCTCTCCCGATATCTATGCTTCCATCGATCTTGTTTTCGCCAAGCTCGAACGTCAGGTGAAAAAATACCGAGGCAAGCTCGTCTCCCGCTCGCAGGGAGCTCACAAAGAGGCCTTTGCCTCCGAAGGATTCAGGCTGCCGGAAGAGGCCGAAACGATCGAGCAAGAGGCTCCGGCCCCGCGCATCGTCAAGACGAAGCAGTTCATGATCAAACCCATGACCCCGGAGGAAGCGGCTCTCCAGCTGGACCTCGTGGGGCACGATTTCTTCGTGTTCACCAATGCCGAAACACAGGAGACCGCTGTCGTATACCGCAGGCGTGACGGCAATTACGGGCTCATCGAAGCCCAGACATGAGGGTTATTCGCTCTCGATGATCAAGGTTGTTGACAAGGTACTTCGCTTCGGCGAGGGGAAGAAGCTCAGGCTCCTCGAAGACGCGGTTGCTCAAGTTGGAGCGTGGGGCACCGAGATTGGCGCTCTGTCCGATCAGGAATTGCGGGAGAAAACGGTCGAATTCCGCGGACGTCTCGGGGACGGAGAGACTATCGACGACTTGATGCCGGAGGCTTTCGCCGTTGCACGCGAGGCGGCCTTTCGCACCACGGGCATGAGACCGTTCGACGTGCAGGTGATGGGGGCAGTTGTACTCCATCAAGGTTCCATCGCCGAGATGAAGACCGGCGAGGGCAAGACTCTTGTGGCGACCATGCCGGTCTATCTCAACGCGCTGGCCGGGCGAGGCGTCCATGTCGTTACGGTCAACGACTACCTGGCAGGGCGCGACGCGGCCTGGATGGGACCCGTCTACGAGTTCCTCGGACTGTCGGTCAGCGCCCTTCAGAACAATATGGAGTCAGAGGAGCGACGCAAGGCCTATCAGGCCGACATCACTTATGGCACTAACACGGAGTTTGGCTTCGACTATCTGCGCGACAACATGGTTCTACGTCTGAATCAACAGGCGCAACGGGGCCATTTCTTCTGCATCGTCGACGAGGTCGACTCGATTCTTGTCGACGAGGCCCGGACCCCTCTCATCATCTCCGGCCCAGGCGAACGCGCCGCGAAGACCTACTACGATTTTGCCCGCATCGCCCGCAGGTTGAAGCCGGGAGAAGACGAAGACTACGAACTCGATGAGAAGAAGCGTACCGTGGCCATCACTGAGAAGGGCCTGGCTCGCGTGGAACGAGAGCTCGGCATCGACAACATCTACGAAGATCTCTCGGGTCAGTTGGTGAATCACCTGATGCAGGCTCTGCGGGCCGCGGCGCTGTTCAGACGCGATGTCGACTATCTCGTCGACGACGGCGAGGTGAAGATCATCGACGAATTCACAGGCCGGGTGCTCGAGGGTCGCCGTTACTCGGAGGGCCTTCATCAGGCGATCGAAGCCCGCGAAGGCGTGAAGATCAAGGAAGAGAACCAGACCCTCGCCACCATCACGCTGCAGAACTACTTCCGTCTGTACGAGAAGATTGCAGGTATGACCGGCACCGCGGCCACCGAAGCGGACGAGTTTCGCGAGATATACCAGATGGAAGTGGTGGTGATTCCCACCAACGAGCCCATGATTCGGGATGATCGCAACGACCTGATCTATAAGACGGAAAAGGCCAAATTCAAGGCCGCGGTCGAAACCATCTTTGACTGCCATGAGCGTAGCCAACCGGTGCTGGTCGGCACGGTTTCGGTCGAGAAGTCGGAGCATCTGTCTGAGATGCTCAAACGCCGCGGAGTTCCGCACGAAGTCCTCAACGCCAAGCACCATGCCAAGGAAGCGACGATTATTGCAGGCGCGGGCCGGCCCGGAGCGGTGACTATTGCCACCAACATGGCAGGCCGGGGTACCGACATCAAGCTGGGCGAAGGCGTGGTTGAAGCGGGCGGCCTCTTTGTTCTCGGAACGGAACGCCACGAGGCCCGCCGTGTCGACAATCAGCTGCGGGGGCGTTCGGGTCGGCAAGGCGACCCCGGTGTGAGCCAATTTGTTATCTCCTTGGAGGATGATCTACTGAGGATCTTCGGCGGCGAGCGCATTCACCGCCTGATGGACCGTTTCGGGCTCGAAGAAGACGTTCCCATCGAGCACAGCCTCATCTCGCGG
>ENA-OSEO01006828-OSEO01006828.1-sediment-metagenome-genome-assembly--contig:-NODE-6828-length-10013-cov-2.733092_pt1 | contig 10013 bp, 11 predicted proteins | sample MGYA00237883_ERZ534232 | MGnify/ENA metagenome assembly ERZ534232
TAGAGGCGTGTCTGTGGCCCGCCAGGGCGCTGCCGCCGAAGCACCGGTTGTGGAAGAAACGGTGCTTTTGCCGCCGGAAGTGGCCAGGGTCAAGCGGTTCCCGGTGCGGCCGATGCCGGTCTCGGTAGCCGCTGAGCAGATGGAGCTCCTGGGCCATGACTTCTTCCTTTTTGTGAATACGGAGAATGGCTCTCTCAATTTATTGTACCGGCGCAATGATGGCAACTACGGGCTGATAGAACCTGAACTAGGATAAGGTCGGTGGCAGAGATGGATATGAGCGAGGCCAGCGAGGTAACAATAGGCAGGGCGAAGCTGCGCCTGTTGCAGGGTGATGTAACTCGCCAGGCGACCGACGCTATAGTCAACGCCGCCAACTCCGGCCTGATGGGCGGGGGTGGCGTGGATGGGGCTATCCACCGGGCCGGAGGCCCGGCCATTCTAGAGGAATGCCGCAAGATCATATCTCGAATAGGCAGGCTGGACACAGGCAAGGCGGTGATAACCACCGGAGGCAAGCTGCGAGCGAAGTACGTTATCCATACCGTGGGCCCGGTGTGGCATGGCGGCAGCAGTAAAGAGGCTGAGCTTCTGGCCAGCGCCTATCGGGAGAGCCTGAAACTGGCTACCAGTTTCAAATTAAAGAGCATCTCTTTTCCATCCATCAGCACCGGCGCTTACGGGTACCCGGTTGCCGGGGCGGCAAAGGTGGCCTTGGCCGCTGTATCTTCTTTCCTGCGTGATGTTCCCACTTCACTTGAAGAAGCAGTCTTTGTACTCTATGATTCAGGAACATGTCGGGCTTACAGTATGCATCTGGCTGCGCTCCGGCCTTGATATGGTTAATCTGGAGGTGTGCCAATGGATGGAAAGAACAGCAGGCTGAGCTTTGTGATATTTGAGACGGCACTGGGATGGATGGGAGTTGTCTGTTCGCCCCGCGGCGTAAGAAGGCTTATGCTGCCCCAGCAATCGAAGGAAGCGGTGCTGAGCCAGGCTGAAGGATATGAGCAAGCCAGCGAGTTTTGCGGCTCGCCTGCCGTTGCCGACCTCATCAAAAGGCTCAGAGCCTATCTGGAAGGCCAGCGAGTTGATTTTTCAGACAGGCTGGACCTGGGCGGAGCGACCGATTTCCAGCAATCAGTATGGCGCATTACCCGGAAGATTCCCTGCGGTGAGACCAGGAGTTATGCCTGGATAGCCAGCCAGGCAGCCAGACCCGGAGCAGCCAGGGCGGTGGGACGGGCGATGGCCACGAACCCGGTGCCCATCGTAATCCCGTGCCACCGGGTGGTCGGCAGCAACGGCAGCCTGGTGGGCTTCGGCGGCGGCCTGGAGATGAAGAAACGCTTGCTTGAGATGGAAAAGACTGCCCGAACCCGTCGTCGGTAGGTCCCAGAGCCCCGGTTTTTACCATAAAAACCGCCTTGTTTGCCGTATCAGTAGACTCTTGACAAGATATTTACGCTATGTTATTATTCAAAGTATACGGAAAGCGGTGGCCGCATGCCGTTTCATCTAAGGAGGAGGGTTCCGGATTGAAGAGGGTCTATGTCAATGAAGAGGTCTGCATGGGCTGCGGGTTGTGCGGTGTGTACTGTCAGGCTGAGCATTCCGGGTCTAAGGATATGATAAAGGCATTCAAGAAGGAGTCGCCGGGTCCGCTGCCCCGCTTACGAGTGGAAAGGAAAGGTGAAATCTCTTTCTCGCTGCAGTGCCGTCATTGTGAAGAGCCGTGGTGTGTCTATTATTGCCTCACCGGTGCCATGAGCAGGGATGCGGCCACCGGCATGGTTGCCGTTGACAGCCAGAAGTGTATGGGCTGCTGGACGTGCATTATAGCCTGTCCCAGCGGGGCGTTGACTCGAGACGCTGCCAGCAAAGTCGTAGTCAAGTGCGACCTGTGTCCTGGCCGGGATATGCCGGTCTGCGTAGCCAACTGCCCCAACCAGGCGCTTTCCCTGGTGGAAGAAGCTAACGTCGGGCCATTGGGAGTGGCCAGCTAATATTTGGAGGTAGGCTCAAGCCAGATGGTTACCATAATTGATTACGGCGCTGGAAACATAGGCAGTGTGGCCAATGCTATCGTCAAGCTGGGCTATCAGCCTCTGGTGACCAGCAAGCCGGAGGAAGTGCTCAGCGCTCCGGCGGTCATTCTGCCCGGCGTCGGGGCGGCGGGGGATACCGTCAGGAGGCTGGAGGCTTCAGGGATGGCTGATGCTCTTCGCCAGCTTATTCATGAAAAGCGGCCGATCCTTGCCGTGTGCGTCGGCCTTCAAGTGCTGTTGTCGAGCACTGAGGAAGGCGGCTGGCACAGGTGTCTGGATGTTATCCCCGGCGCGGTGAAGCGGCTGCCGTCGGGGCTGAAGATACCGCACATGGGCTGGAACCAGGTGAAACAGAGAGTCAGACACCGGATCTTCGACGGCATACCGGATGAGGCCAACTTCTATTTCGTTCACAGCTATTATGCCGAGCCGGAGGACGTCTCGGTGATAGCCGGCACGACCGATTACGGGCTGTCCCTGTGCAGCGTGATTATCAAGGACAACTTGATAGCCACCCAGTTCCACCCGGAGAAAAGCGGCAGTCTCGGCTTGAGGATGTATTCAAATTTTATGCGTGTGGCGCTCAGCATCATCAGCAGAGGGACGGCATGATGGAAAAAAGAGACGCAGTCCGCACTGAATATCTGATAATTGGGAACTCAGCCGGCGGCATCGGCGCTGCCGAGTCGATTAGAGAGGTGGACAAGAAGGGCTCTATCGCCATAGTCTCCGACGAGCCGTATCCGGCCTACTCCCGCCCTCTCATCTCGGAGTACCTGGCCGGCGAGCGCACGGTCGAAGAGATGCTGTTCCGGCCGTCCGGTTTCTATGAACAAAACCAGATTGAGCTCCTGACGGGGAAGAAGGTGGAGAGTCTGGATACAGGGCGTAGAGTAGCTTTACTCAAGTCCGGGGAGAAAATCGCCTGGAAAGAGCTGCTGCTGGCCACCGGCGGGATGACTATTGTCCCGAAGATAAGAGGACTGGACAAGAGAGGAGTCTTTACCTTCCTGACGCTTGATGACGCCAGGGCTATCAAGGACTTTGCCGGGCAGGACGCCCTGGCAGTCGTTATCGGTGGCGGGCTTATCGGAGTCAGCGTGACCGAGGCTCTGAGGAAGCTGGGGGTCTGCGTCACCATTGTGGAAATGAAAGACAGGGTACTTAACACCATTCTGGATCAGCCTGCGTCTTTCATGGCTGAGGATGCCCTGAAGGCGGCCGGCGTTGACATAGTCACCGGCCATACTGTAAGCGAGATAACCGGAGGCCCGTCAGTCGAAGGAGTCGTTTTGGACAATGGCCGGATAGTGGCATGCAGCCTGGTTATAGTTGCTATCGGAGTGCTGCCGCGTACTGAGCTGGCGGTGGATACCGAGATAAAGGTCAACCGCGGCATAGCGGTGGACAGGCATATGGCTGCAAGCTGCCCGGGCGTCTACTCCTGCGGTGACGCCGCTGAAGCCTACGACTTCATACATGGCGCCAACCGGGTTATTCCCATCTGGCCAAACGCCTATGTCGGCGGCAGAGTCGCCGGCTACAACATGGCTGGCCTTAAGACGGAGTATCCCGGCGGCACGCCTTTGAATTCGCTGAAATATTTTGGGCTGGACATCACGTCGGCGGGCAGAGTGACCCCGCAGGATGTAGGGGACTGCGAGGTACTGACTGACAGGAGGGATGGCTTTTACCGGAAGATTGTCCTGAATGATGGTCGGATAGTGGGAATGGTATTCATAAAGGATATCGAGAAATCGGGGATGATTTTTGGCCTGATGCGGGAGCGGGTCAGCGTAACCGGGTTTAAGGAGGCGCTTCTGAGCGATGACTTCGGCCTGGCCTATTTTCCGGCGGAGAAGAGGCGGGAGCGACTGGGGGCCCGGCCGGCTGTGCCGGCTAGGGCTGAGAGCTAGCAGTCTGTGCTGACCCTGGAGTGCTGTGATGAAGGACATAACCACAATAAGCAACCCTTACCTGGACGGCAAAGTAATTGACTCGTGCTCCATTTTCGGCATGATGGACGTGAGTGGCCGGCGTTTTTCAGGGAAGCAGATAATAAGAGCTATTGGCAACATGCATGTGCGTGGCAATGGGTTGGGTGGGGGGTTTGCTGTTTACGGGTTGTATCCGGAATACGCTGAGCACTATGCTTTCCACGTCATGTATCAGAGCCGGGAGGGAAAGGAAGATACGGAGAGATTCCTTAAGGGGGTATTTCGTATCGTGCATGATGAAGCAGTGCCCACAAGGGCGGCAAGCGCCATCGTTAATCCGCCGCTGGTATGGCGCTATTTCGTGGACATTGACAGCCAGGAATCCAGAGGGCAGTCAGATGATGACTATGTTATAGACAAGGTGATGAAGATCAATACTTCCATTGAGGACTCCTTTGTCTTTTCCAGCGGCAAAAACATGGGCGTGTTTAAAGGTGTGGGCTATCCGGAGGAGATAGGCGAGTTCTTCTGCCTGGAAGATTACCAGGGTTATCTGTGGACGGCGCATGGCAGGTTTCCTACGAACAGCCGCGGCTGGTGGGGTGGAGCGCATCCCTTCAATATTCTGGACTGGACGGTGGTCCACAATGGCGAGATTTCATCTTACGGGATTAACCGGCGCTATCTGGAGCAGTTCGGGTACCGCTGCGCGCTGGAGACCGATACCGAGGTAGTAGCCTATGCCGTAGACCTGCTGGTACGGAGGCATAGGCTTCCGATGGAAGCGGTGGCCCGGATATTTGCGCCTCCTTTCTGGCGCGATATCGAGCGTCTTCCCGCCGGCGAGCAGCAGCTTCTCACGGTGCTGCGACAGGTATATGGCAGCCTGCTGCTGAACGGTCCTTTCACCATTATTATCGCCCATGAGGGAGAAATGATTGGGCTTACGGATAGGATAAGGCTTCGGCCTCTCACCGCCGCCATAAAGGACCAGATGCTATACCTATCGTCTGAAGAGTCGGCCATAAGGTTGGTCTGTCCTGAGCTGGACGTGGCGTGGATTCCTGTGGGTGGTCAGCCGATAATAGGCCGGCTGGGGGAGCAGCTTCAGTCAGACAAAAAACCGGGGGCGGGCAAACTGGCGAGGGCGGCGAAAGTCTAGTCGTGAGGTTATGATGATGTTAACCAAAAGGGTTATACCCTGTCTGGATGTAACCGTAGGCCGCGTGGTTAAAGGTACCAGCTTTACTGATCTCCGGGACGCGGGCGACCCGGTGGAGCTTGCCGCCTTCTATTATGAAGAGGGGGCGGACGAGCTGGTTTTTCTGGATATAGGGGCCACGCCTGATGGACGCGATACCATGGTTGACGTGGTAGAGCGTGTATCGAAACAGGTCTTTATCCCGCTGACGGTGGGTGGGGGCCTGTGTACCGTTGACGATATGAGGCGCATGCTGGAGGTGGGAGCGGACAAGGTGAGCATAAATACGGCTGCGGTGGCTAACCCCGGGCTTGTCGTAGAAGGGGCACGGAGGTTCGGTTCGCAATGCATCGTGCTGGCCATTGACGCCAGGAGGCGGGGTGATTCCAGCGAACCCGATTGGGAGGTCTACACCCACGGAGGTCGCAGGCCGGCGGGCATGAGTGTTCTCGGCTGGGCGAAGAAGGCTGTCGACCTTGGCGCCGGAGAGATACTGCTTACCAGCTGGGATGCCGATGGCCACAGGGCGGGCTATGACCTGGAGCTGACCCGGCTCATCAGCGAGTCGGTGTCTGTGCCGGTCATCTCCAGCGGTGGGGCGGGAGTCCTTGAGCACCTGTACCAGGCGCTTACCGACGGCAAGGCTGATGCTGTGCTGGCGGCCAGCATATTCCACTACGGCGTTTATTCTATTCGCCAGGCGAAAACCTATCTGGCGGAACGGGGTATACCTGTAAGGATAACAGAGAGGAGGGGGGAGTGGAGATGAAGACTTATCTGCCTTCAAAGTTTCTGGTGGAGAGAGACCAGAGCCGCTGCATCCAGTGCAAGGTGTGTGTCAATCAGTGCAGCTTCGATGTTCACTATCATGATGCTGATGACAATGAAATGAGGAGCCGTGAGGATAACTGCGTAGGTTGCCACCGCTGTGTGGTCTTCTGTCCCACCAGCGCCGTGAATGTCAGGAGGAATACTCTTGACTATCGAGAGAACTACAACTGGCGGCCTGATGTGATAGAGGATATCATCAAGCAGGCTGAGACCGGCGGCGTGCTCCTTACCGGCATGGGCAATGACAAGAGCCAGCGCATATACTGGGACCATCTGGTCTTGAACGCCAGCCAGGTGACGAATCCTTCCATAGACCCGCTGCGTGAGCCGATGGAGCTGGTCACATACCTCGGCCGGAAACCGGACAGGATAGAGCTGGAAAAGGGTTCTCTGAGCCCCAAGACCAGGCTGGCTCCTCAGGTCAGGCTGAACCTGCCGGTGATGTTCTCAGCCATGTCATATGGAGCGGTCAGCATCAATGTACAGGAGTCACTGGCCAGGGCCGCTGAGGAAGCTGGCACCATGTGGAACACCGGTGAAGGCGGGCTCCACGAAAGGCTGTACAGATACGGCAATAACACCATAGTCCAGGTAGCCTCGGGGCGGTTTGGGGTGCATCCGGAATACCTCCGGGCTGCCAGGATTGTGGAGATCAAGATTGGACAGGGGGCGAAGCCTGGCATCGGCGGTCATCTTCCCGGAGAGAAGGTGACTGCTGAGGTATCAAGAACGCGAATGATTCCCGTGGGAACGGATGCGCTGTCACCGGCGCCCCAGCACGATATCTACTCCATCGAGGACCTGGCCCAACTGGTCTACGCGTTGAAAGAGGCCACGGACTATTCTAAACCTATTTCAGTAAAGATAGCCGCAGTCCATAACTCAGCAGCCATAGCCAGCGGCATGGTAAGGGCAGGCGCTGATATCGTAGTCCTGGATGGGCTGCGTGGGTCCACCGGCGCGGCGCCGAAAGTAATACGCGACAATGTGGGTATCCCGATCGAGATGGCCCTGGCTGCGGTGGATACCAGGTTGAGGCAGGAGGGCATACGCAACCAGGCGTCGGTTGTGGTCTCCGGTGGTATTAGAAATAGCGGCGATATAGCCAAAGCGATAGCGCTCGGGGCTGATGCGGTCAATATAGGCACGGCTGCCCTGATGGCCCTGGGCTGTACCTGCTGCCAGCAGTGTCATACAGGGAAGTGCGCCTGGGGTATCTGCACCAGTGACCTGGCACTGACCAAGAGAATCAATCCCGACATCGGGGCCAGGCGGCTGGCAAACCTGCTTCACGGCTGGAGCATCGAGCTTAAAGACATACTGGGTGGTATGGGCATCAACGCTGTGGAAAGCTTGCGCGGCAACAGGCTGGCGCTAAGGGGTGTCGGGCTGACCGAAACCGAGCTGGATATTCTGGGAATAAAGATGGCAGGAGGCTAAAATGGTGCAGGCGGCGACGAGAGCGAGTGCCAGTTCGGCAGCAGTAATAGATGCTCAGGGCATTTCAACGCATGAACTCAATGCTGCGCTGCGGGGTGCCGTGTCCAGGGGTATCGAGAAAATCGGGCTGCGGAATATCTGCGGTCAAAGGTATATCGGGACTGGCTTGAATCTTCCGGTAGAGATCGAGATATTCGGCACGCCGGGCAACGACCTTGGAGCGTTTATGGAGGGGCCAAGGATTACCGTCCATGGCAATGCTCAGGATGGCTGCGGGAACACGATGAACAGCGGCGAGATAGTAGTCCATGGCCATGCCGGGGACATCGCTGGTCTGTCGGCTCGCGGCGGCAGAATATTTGTAAGAGATGGCGTGGGTTACCGGGCCGGCATCCATATGAAGGAATACGGGGATAAGGTGCCGGTGCTGGTGATAGGCGGCACAGCCCAGGACTTCCTCGGCGAATATATGGCTGGCGGGGTCCTGATACTCCTTGGTCTGAATTCGGAGGACAGCGAGGGGTTCCGTGCCAGATACATAGGGACCGGGATGCATGGCGGCGTCATCTATGTCAGGGGGAGCATCAATGCTTACCAGCTCGGGCAGGAGGTGGGGGTTGCCGAGCTTGAGGAGAAAGATTTCCATGACCTGGAGCGGTACGTCGGCGAGTTTGCCTCGTATTTCAACTATGACGCCCGGGAGATACTGGAACATAAGTTTGTCAAGCTGTTTCCGCTCTATCTCCGGCCATACGGCAGGCTTTATGCGTACTAGAAACCGCCCGGTGGCTGTGTCGGGAGAAAGGGAGTCGCCGTCTTGAGCACCAAACTGGCCGAATTAAGAACAGAGGCGCCTTTAGCCTGGAAGGGGAGGAAGCCGTACAGAGTGTTGATAGTATCCCCGGAGGCTTGGAGGGTCAGAGAGCTGGACGAGGAGCTCACTGGCAAGGGGTTTGTCTGCCTGACAGCCAGTGACACGTGTGATATAGATGGAGAGCTTGCTGTACCGGGCATCGAGATAGCAGTGGTGGACATGACCGGATCGGCTGCTTCGAGATCTACGAAGGCCGTTCGTAGTCTGTTTCGCGATATCAAGGCGTATAGACATCTGCCGGTGATTGTAATTCTGTCCAGGGATATGCTTCAGGAAATTGATTTCAACCTTGATGTGGATGACTTCGTGGTTGAGCGGTACGATGTATCCGAGCTGGCGACGAGAATGAAGAGGGTACTGAGACGAAAGAACAGCCTGGAGAGAGAAAGGACAATTGCCTGTGATGACCTGGTAATAGATTTAGCCAGGTGCGAGGTTACTCTGGGCGGCAAATTGTTGGAGCTAACTTTCAAGGAATACGGGCTGCTTAAATTACTGGCGACCAACGCTGGCCGCGCCTTCACCAGGGAGGCTCTGTTGAACGAGGTCTGGGGCTATGATTACTATGGCGGCGACAGGACCGTTGACGTGCACGTGAGAAGATTGAGGAGCAAGCTCGAGACGTCGAGGCATATTTTTATTGAGACGGTGAGGAACATAGGCTACAGGTTCAGAAAGATGCAGCCTGGTGTGGTTTCCCCCTGTAACCAGGATTTAACACCCCCGTAATATGATCGAAACATCAGTGGGCTAGACTTACTGTATCCAACACATAAGGAGGTCGTCTATGCCCGTTGATTCTGGGGATACCGCCTGGCTGCTGATATCAGCAGCGCTCGTGATGCTCATGACTCCAGCCGTGGCCTTCTTCTACGGCGGCATGGTAAGGAGGAAGAATGTTCTTTCAACCATGATGATGAGCTTCGCTGTTCTGGCCCTGGTATCGGTGCTGTGGGTGCTGTACGGTTACAGCCTCGGCTTTGGCCCGGACAGGGGTGGAATAGTCGGGGCCCTTGACTGGGTGGGCCTGATGGGTGTGGGACAGGCGCCGTCGGATGTCTATGCCACCACCGTACCCCATTTAGCCTTCATGATGTTCCAGGCTACATTCGCCATAATCACCGTGGCTCTAATCACCGGGGCGGTTGTTGAGCGCATCAAGTTCAGCGCCCTGCTTGCCTTTTCCGCCTTGTGGCTAACCTTTGTCTACTGTCCGGTAGCGCACTGGGTCTGGGGCAAAGGCGGCTGGCTGGCGGGCCTGGGCGCCCTCGATTTTGCCGGCGGGACAGTTGTCCACGTCAATGCTGGTATATCGGCTCTGGCTCTGGCGCTGGTGTTGGGCCCGCGCCGGGGTTTCAGGGAGAGGGAGCCCATGGAGCCCAACAATATCCCCATGGTAGTGCTGGGCGCTGCTCTGCTGTGGTTCGGGTGGTTTGGCTTCAACGCCGGAAGCGCCATTGCAGCCGGGAAACTGAGCGCGAACGCTTTCGTGGTCACCCATATTGCCACGGCCGGGGCCGCACTTTCCTGGGCAATGGCTGAATGGATATATAAAAGCACGATGTATATAGTGGGCTTCCCATAGACATAGGAAGACCAGCATAGTGGCGGTAATCGGATTGTTGCCCAGTAGAAAGCATATCGCGAACGTGATTGGGGAACCTGCCTCCATGATAATCCAG
>ENA-OSEO01006829-OSEO01006829.1-sediment-metagenome-genome-assembly--contig:-NODE-6829-length-10008-cov-2.617058_pt1 | contig 10008 bp, 9 predicted proteins | sample MGYA00237883_ERZ534232 | MGnify/ENA metagenome assembly ERZ534232
GTGCGTGCGCACCAGGGGCCACGAAACCGCTCCGGGGCCCAACAACGTATCGTCGACAGTCTTCGGCTGATGGACGAACACCGGGACTATTTCTTGTCTCATCCGCGGGCAGCGGCATTCCGCTGGAAGCGCATCGGGTTGATGAACGCATCGCTAGGACGCCAAAGAGAGGCGCGCCGGGCCTTCGTCCACTCCCTGCGCGCTCGGCCCAATGTGCACGACTTGGGTCATCTTCTGATGACCCTGCGGTGACCCGTTACCAACAGAGTCTATCCATCGACCATGGAGCGTGGGCAATTGACCGTTCGGACATTGCGAAGACGAAGTTCGACAGCCATACGGATACTGCGTGAGCGCGGCCTGCGCGGCGCCGCGCTTGTCGCCTCCAGGAACCTTGCCAGAACCCTCGAGGGTTCCCAGAATACCCCGATCCCCGTCGACCCGGCGGATCTACTCGCTGCGCCGAGCGCGCCCACCCGGCCTCGACTAGACCAACCCGGCGAAGCCGGGCAACTCGTCCTGAACTGGGTGATCCCCTATGGGCACAAGAGCAGCGGTGGGCACACGACCATCTTCCGCTGTATCAGATATCTGGAGGAGCAGGGGCACCTCTGTCGGATCTACGTATACGGCGGAGCGGCATCGGAAAGCGACGCGGAGACGGCAGCTTCAATCCAGCAGGCCTTTCCGGGGATATCGGGCGAGATCAGCCTGTACCGTGGAACCATGAAGGACTGCCATGCGGTCTTCGCCACCGCTTGGCCAACCGCTTACCCGGTTGCCCGTTTCGATTCCTGTGCAAAGAGGTTCTACTTCGTACAGGATCTCGAGGCCCACTTCTATCCCGTCGGCAGTCTGAGCACCTTGGCCGAGAACACCTACAGGCTCGGGCTACACGGGATAACCGCCGGCAGGTGGCTCAGCCAGAAGCTCTCAACCGAGTACGGAATGCCCTGCGATTCCTTCGATTTCGCCTCCGACGGGAATACCTACTTTCGCAAGAACTCGTCGGCGCGCGACGGCGTTCTCTTCTACGCGAGACCGGTGACACCCCGGCGGGGCTTCGAGCTCGGGTGCATCGCCTTGAAGATCTTCCACGATGCCAACCCGGGCTACAAGATACATCTCGTCGGATGGGACGTGCGCGACTACAGCGTGGAGTTCCCGCATGTCAACCACGGGATCGTCTCCCCTGACGAACTGAACGAACTCTACAACGAGTGCTGCGCGGCTCTCGTCCTCTCGTTCACCAACCTGTCGCTTCTTCCTCTGGAACTGCTTTCTGCAGGTTGCGTCCCGGTCCTCAACGAGGGTCCGAACAACCGGCTGGTGCTCGACAACGAGTTCGTCCGTTATGCGCCACCTACGCCCGGCGGTCTGGCGGACACCTTAACGCAGGTGGTGCGCATGCCCGACCTCGAGTCTCAGTCCACGCTCGGAGCGGCCAGCGTCATATCATTGAGCTGGAGCGATGCATTCGCGGCGGTGGAAGCGGCCATCAGGCGCAACCTCTAGACAGACGGCGCCGGGGCGAGCTTGGCAGGCCAAGTTATCGTGCTCGTCCGCGTAGCGCTGTCGCGGCAAGGAAGCGTAGCTGTGCACTTGGGCCGATGCGTTTCTTCAAAGACGAGCGGCCGTGTTTCGCCCACACCCAGGGACCCAGTTGCGCGCTGTAACGACAGGTCATGTACCACGCTTCGCCGAGCACTCGCGAGAACATCGGCTCGGGATAGAGGCCGCTCGCACGACCAGCCAGTTGCATACTCAGAAGCCATTCCTCGGCCTCGACGACGAATTCTCGATCCACCGGAATGCTGCGGGAACTCATGGCCTGGTGAATTGCCATCTGTCGGCTTGACGGATCGAGGCCCATACGGCGGAGAAGGCTCTCTTGTACCCGTGTCCTCGCGTCGAGCTGTTCGGCTCGATGTACTGCGCTCGACGCCTCGGGATGGCGACGCATCTGGACAAGCACTTCGGGAACATTGGCCAGTCTGGTGAACTGGGAAGCGCGGGCCCACAGTTCGTAGTCCTCGGCGTAGATGTAGGCCGGATCGTACCGTAGTTGCCCGGAGGGGAACGCAGAACGTCTGATAATCACCGACGGGTGGGCAATCTCAGACCCCCAGAGGAGACGGCATCGTATGGCGGCGTCATCGGCAACTGGTGGCCACACCGAGAGGGTAGCGCCGGTCCCAAGATCCACCGTCCGCACCTGGGTACCGCAGACACCGACCTCGGGATGACTCGAAAGCCAGGCGACTTGCCGGTCGAGCCGTTGTGGCAGACTGATGTCGTCTGCGTCCATGCGGGCTATGAGTTCTCCCTTCGAGGCGGCCAATCCACGATTCAGCGACTCGACGATGCCACGGTTGCGGTCGTTGCGTAGCGGCAGGACGCGCGCGTCCTGCCGCGCGCACTCCTCGATCACCGACCATGTACCGTCGCTCGAGCCGTCGTCGATGACGATGAGCTCGAAATCGGGCAGCGTTTGGGCCAGCATGCTGGCGATGGCATCGCGCAGGAAAGACTCACCGTTGAAGACAGGCAAGAGGACGGAGATGGCGGGATTCGGTTGCATGACCCGTTCACCCTATCACTCCGCGCGAGGCAATGGATGCCGCTTGCTTCTCGAAACGTGGATGGGGTAAGGTCGATCAATCCGCTGATCCAAGAGGGAGCTGGGCCAGTGCTCTTGGGGCCGATACTTCGAACGATACGCATGATCGCGATGCGGAAGTTGTCCATCCCGACCATCGGCGCCAACGCGCGCTTCAGACAGGCGGATTGGCCGATTCTGCTCTACCCCAAGGCCTATCTGCTGGCTCACCCATCGGCGAAGCTTGTCGTCGAAGGTGGCATGCTTCACCTTGGATACCACTGGGAGATGGACCGACCCAGACAGAGCGAGTTCATCCTTCGGCAGGGCTCCAGCCTTCGTCTCACCGGGACGTTCAAGGTCTACTCGGGAGCCTTGATCAGCGTCAACGCGGGTGCACAGCTATCCTTCGGCAGCGGCTAAATCAACAAGGGTGCCAACATCGCTGTGTTCGAACGGGTCAGCATCGGCCGGGATGTGGCTATCTCGGAGAACGTCACGATCCGCGACAGCGACAACCATCGCATCGAAGGCAGCGCAAGCCCGACGACGGCACCGAGCACGATCGGCGACCACGTCTGGATAGGCATCAACTCAACCATACTGAAGGGCGTGACCATCGGAAACGGGGCGGTGATCGGAGCCAACTCCTTGGTCACACGAGACGTTCCGCCAGGAGCGCTGGCCGCAGGGGTACCGGCGCGCGTGCTGAGCCTGGATGCAACCTGGCGCTAGTCTCAGTGTAAGATCTGACCCGTCCTACTACCGGACGGCAGCTCTAGTTTCCGCGGAACGCATGGAGTCGGTCCGCTGGGGTCGAAATGGAGGTGACGATGCGTATCCATGGGCTATGCATCGTGAAGAACGAGGCCGATATCGTTCGCGAAGGCCTTTTCGCCGCACGCGAGTGGTGCGACGCAGTCTATGTGCTGGACAACGGCAGTACAGATGGGACGTGGGAGGAAGTGAAGGCTCTCGGCCGAGAAGACCCGGCAATCATCCCCTGGAAACAGGAGGGTATGGCATTCCACGACGGTCTGCGTGCCGACATCTTCCACGCCTTCAAGGATCGTGCGCACGCAGGCGATTGGTGGGTGAGGTTGGACCCAGATGAGTTCTATGTCGACGACCCCCGGGTCTTCCTCGCGTGCGTACCACCTTCGATGGGCTGCGTCTGGTACGCGCCCCTAACGTTCTTTTTCAGCACAGAGGAGGCGCGCCGGTATCGGGCCGATCCAAGTCAGTTCGCAGATCATGCGCCGGTGATGAACAAATGCCGCTACTACTTCAACTTCTGGAGTGAAATCCGTTTTGTCCGCCACGAAGCGATGGAACCGTGGGAAGGAACCGCAGGGTGGCCCGAGGGTCTCACGCTTCGTGTCCGGTCCTATCCACACCGGATTGTCTGCCGTCACTATCCCTACAGATCACCGGAGCAGATCGAACGCCGAATCGCCACTCGCGCCGCCACTGCGTTGAGCGGCACCGCCTTCAGACACGAGGCCATCAGAGACTGGCGCAGGATGTTTGAGCCAGGAGCGATCCGAAAGCACCGCTTCTGGAATCTGGAGCAAGTGACAGATCCGACCAGTCTGGAATCGGATTGGGAGAGTCGGGTAGTTGACGTGAAAGACCTGGTATTCGACGCTCACGATGGCCACTTTGTTCTCAATGAAGGGCTGATGCCCCCTATCCCGGGCATTCGTCGGCCGTTTCGGCGGCGGCTCATTTCCAACCGCTATACGCGGAGGCTGGCGTCGCTCCGCAGACCATAGGCTGGATATTCGGCGGCGAGAGGTACCGCTAGACACCAACACGGCTGCCGCGGGCCAACTGGGAGATCGTGCTACACACCCGACTCAGAGCCCATTCCAACGTACGCAGAGGTGCAAGCCTTGCTGCTGACAGCATGCGGCGCCATGCCAAACGGTAGTGTCTTCGTCTGATAGCGCATTCGACAAGAACACGGTACCCAGCAGCCCGTTCGGTGCGTCCTGCCCATCCCATGTCGGGCAAGTGCCGCGCTAGTACCTGCTCGTGGGCATCGAGGACCAGTTTCCCGTACTGAGCAGTGAGAGAGCCGGCATGCGAACGCCGGAGATACAGGTCCTCGTGGAGCGGTCGCATAGTGAAACGCCCCGCGATGCGTAGCCAGTATTCGTAGTCTTCAGCCAACAGGAAGCCCGAATCATATTCCCCAACCGCTTCGTAGACTCTGCGAGGATATAGAAAGCAAGCACCCACTGAGTTGAGATGAGCTAGTTTCTCGGGTGGCAGCACACTGACGCTTTTCAGGATGTTCCCGTTCTCATCGATGACGGTGCAGTCGGCGTAGACGAGCCCTGCCTCCGGATGGCCTTCCAACTCGGCCAGCATCCTGGCAATCGCCTCCGGTCGATACATATTGTCGTCGGAGGTCCAGGTCAGATATGAGCCGCGCGTCGCTCGAAACCCCGTGTTCAGCGCTGCAGGCAGTCGTTGGTTCTGCTCATTGCGAAGAGCGACGATGCGTGCGTCCGAGTCCGCGAAAGCAGCGATTACCTCGGGAGTAGTGTCCGTGGACGCATCATCCACGATGATCAACTCGAGATTCCGGTGAGTCTGAGCAAGAACGCTCTCCACCGCTTGGGCCAGGTAGCGCTCCCCGTTACGAGTGGGGAGAACGACGGATACGAGCGGTGTGGTCTGGGCGTCCATGGTCTCCATGTTCTACATCCCTGCGATGCCATGCCCGTTGGGCACAGCAATCCTAACAACAATATTGCCGGCCATCACCCCTGGGCGGGTCTGTTGATACCATTGCCGGTGCCCCTCGTCATCTAGCTGGAGCAGCCTACTATGCGCATCGGGCTTATCGGCTGGTACGGACACAGCAATGCCGGTGACGACCGCATTCTCTGCTGCCTCCGCCGCCTTTTTGCGGATCACGAATTGCTCGTCACGTCGGGGTTCGACGACGCCGCGGCCAGGCTCGCCGAGCTGAACACCTGCGACTTCGTCTTGATAGGTGGCGGAGGGCTGATCCTACGGGGCACCGGTCGCGCCGCCTGGCTCGTCGAAGCGATCAAGCCGCGCCTGGGCTGCGTGGGGATCAGTATCGAGGTGCGGCATGCCGACAACAAGCAGATGCTGAGTGCGCTCAGGGAGCGATCGGAGTTCATACTCGTTCGCGACCGCCGTAGTCAGGAGCTTCTTGATTGTCCTGCAAAGACGATCGTGGGACCTGACTTGACCTTTCTCTACCCCTACGAGGTGGCTGAGACCGTCCCGAACGATACGTGTGGGATCAACATGCGGCCCTGGAGATACTGGCGAGGCGCTCACAACGGCCGCTTCGACCGGCTGATGCGCCAGCTAGAGAGACGCCATCCACGACTGGCTAAATCGTATCCCCTGCCGCGGTGGAGGCCGGAGAGGGCGATAGAGATCTTCCGAGGCAGGTTCGAGGAACTGACCCCCCTGCCACTCTACTTCGAGGACTGCGTGCAGAACGACTACACTCTTCTCTCAGGCTTCTTTTCCGACGTCCCCGACCGCTTTGCCGACGACCGGATGAACCGCTGCCGGTTCGTGGCAAGCATGCGGCTGCACGGCCTGATATTTGCCTGCCAAAAGGCAATACCGTTCCTCTCGCTCTCCTACCAGCCCAAGAACGAGAGCTTCTGCCAGGCCCTGGGGCTTCCCGAGCTTTCTGTGAGTCTCTTCGATCCCCGCTCTCTGGCCTCGTCGATAGATGAACTGAAGTCCGGTCACGCCGCCATCAGATCGCGACTCGTGGAAGTTCGCGGAGAATGCCACTCAGAGATCTCGAGAATCATGGCGGGAATCCATCGTGAGATCGTCGGGGTCGGCCCCGCTATTCGCTGAGAACTTCCCAGCTGGACCGCTGCGCCACTGCGCCCTGCTGCGGGTACAGGGTAGCGCCCGTCCCGAAATAATCCGCGAACATCACGTGGAAGCGAAGCGCGCCCTCGACGACATCGAGGTTCCGCTGAGGCGACGTGGTGCCCACTGCGACCAGAAGGCTGTAGTCTCCCCCGGCCAGACAAAGGGACGGCACTCGGCACACGAATCTTCCTTCGCCGGTGATGCCCCCCTGGAAGCTGGGATCATGACGGGTGCTGACCGAGAAGAGCCGCGCACCCTGCGAGCTGCAGATGCCTACCAGGCAGTAGTCGATGTGCTGCGTCCCGGTAGCGCACCACACTTCAATGGTGACTTCATCTCCTGCAACCACAGTCCCCGAGGACACAGTGCCGTCATCGCCCGAATAGAGTACGACCCTGCGCATGATGGGGGTCATGCCCGGCCAGCGGTCAGGGGTCTCCGGAGGTATTTCCACCACCCCCCCGAGACCGACCGCCGATTGGAGGTAGCGGTCCACCACATCACGGATGTTCCCGCGGGTCACGGCTCTGCCATCCTCCAAAAGCATTCCCGTCTCGCACAGATCCAGCACAGCCGTCATATTGTGGCTCACGAACAGGACCGTGCGCCCACCCTGAGCCACGTCACCCATCTTGCCGATGCACTTCTTTTGGAACTGGGAGTCGCCCACGGCGAGAACCTCGTCGACTATGAGGATCTCCGGGTCGAGGTGAGCCGCCACCGCAAACGCCAGCCTCACGTACATGCCGCTCGAATAGCGCTTGACCGGCGTATCGAGAAAGCGGCCGATCTCGCTGAACTCGACGATGTCGTCGAACCTGCTCTTGATCTCCTTGCGGGTCATACCCAAGATGGCCCCGTTGAGCTGGATGTTCTCTCGGCCCGTCAGTTCGCCGTGGAAGCCCGTCCCCACCTCCAGCAGGCTCGCCACCCTCCCTTCGATCTCCGCCCTGCCCTCGGTCGGCTCGGTGATATGCGAAAGCACCTTCAGCAGGGTGCTCTTGCCCGAGCCGTTGCGGCCGATGATCCCGACCACCTCGCCGCGCGCAACCTCGAAGTTGATGTCCTTGAGCGCCCAGAGCTCTTCGGACGCATGGGTGGCGGCTCCGGGGTGACGCAGGCGTTCCACAGGCCGCTTCGCTGCGTGAATCAGAGTGTCGCGGAGCGTGCGGTACATCTCCCGCTCGCCGCCGATGCGGTACATCTTGCCGAGGTTCTCAACTCGAATGGCGATGTCACTCATATCTTACACCACATCCGCAAAGGCCTTTTCCATACGCCGGAAGTAGAGGGCTCCACTCACCAGTAACAGCACAGCCGCAGCCGACGAAGCGGCGATGATTGGGCCGGGCGTTGTATCGGTGCCTAATAGCGCCCAACGGAAGCCCTCAATGACGCCGGCCATGGGGTTGAGGCCGTATAGTACACGCCATTGCTCAGGAACGATGCTGGAGGGATAGGTGACTGGCGACGCGAACATCCAGAATTGCGCCAGAAAAGGCACGGTATAGCGAATATCACGATATTGCACGTTCATCGCCGAGAGCCAGAGCCCCACACCCAGTGCGGTGACCAGTGCGAGCAGCAGAAAAGCTGGCAACCAGAGAACGTTCCACGTGGGCACAATGCGGTAGAAGAGCATCATGCCGAGCAACACGATAAAGGCGATGCAAAAGTCAACCACGGCTGGTAGGACGCTGGCCAGCGGGATGACGAGGCGCGGAAAGTAGACCTTGGTCAGCAGATTAGCGCTGCTCACTAACGAGTTGGAGGAGTTGCTCATGGCCGAGGAGAAATAGGTCCAGGGCAGCATGGCAGCATAGCTGAAGATGGGATAAGGCACGCCGTCGGAAGGAATGCCCGCCAGGCGGCCAAAGAACAGGCTGAAGACAACCATCGAGAAGAAGGGCTGGATGACCGCCCAGGCAGCCCCCAGGATGGTCTGCTTATAGCGCACCGAGATATCGCGCCAGGCCAGGAAGAAGAAGAGATCGCGGTACTCCCAGAGTTCGCGAAACTTGATGGACACCCAGCCGTGTGAGGGCTTGATGATGGTGACGATGTCGGAGGCCTGAGCGTCTGGCTCTGTGCGACCGTAGCTTCCCTCGGTCGTAGGCCGAGCTGCCTGAGAATCGATCAGATCCGGTTGCTCTGTCTCTATTTCTAAACGCTGCAATGTTACCGCCTTTCGGACAGAGTCTACAAGAGACATAGTACGTATTGCCCGGCCCAGGCTCTTAAGCCTTCCCTACGCTCTTAACCACAAAACACGCCTTGTGGCACATCTCGCCATTGACCACATTCCTGCCGTCCACCAGCACAGGCGAACTCATCAACGCTTTGACGCGATCGAGATTCATGGCGCCATATTCTCGATGGCGCGTAACGATGACGGCGCAGTCGGCGCCCTGAAGCGCTGACCAGAGGTCGTTGGTGAGGGGAACATCGCGGTCGTCATCTAGGGTGCGGCGCCAGTCGGCCTCGCGCACATAAGGGTCATGGGCGACGACCTGGGCGCCATAGGCCAGCAGCCACTTGGCAAGCGAGGCGGACGGTGTGTTGCGGGTGTCATCGGCGTTTTCGAGGTAGGAAACGCCCAAAATGACCACCTTGGCGCCCGCCAACTCTCGGCCTGCTTCAGCCAGCCCAGCGCGAACCAGACAGGCCATATGCTCGGGCATGCCATCGTTGATCTCGCGCGCCATAGGGATCAGGCGCAGACGACCATCGTGCTCGTTGCCACTCAAAGGAGGACGCCCGTAGGTCTCGATGCCGTACTGTAGCAGCCAGGAATCCTTAGGCAGGCAGTGTCCGCCCACGCCGGCGCCGGGGATGTGCATGTGTCGGTCGGGGCGGGCATTGATCAGGCCGCGCACCTCAAAGACGTTCACGCCCATGCGCTCGCAGGCCAGGGCCACCTCGTTGGCAAAGGCGATGTTCACGTCGCGATAGGCGTTCTCCACCACCTTGGCCATCTCGGCGGTGAGCACGTCGGTGGGTGTGATCTCGGCATGGACGATGTGGCTGTACAGGTCCACGGCGCGGCGGGTGGACTCGGCGTCGATGCCGCCCACCACGCGGGGGAAATCGGTGATATAGGCCAGCAGCTTGCCGGGCATGACGCGCTCGTAGGAAAAGGCGAGAGAGAAGAAGCGGTCGGAGCCGTTGCTCTCCGCGGCGAGGCCCGCAGACAAGCCCGATTCCTGCTCCAGGATGGGCTGGGCGATGTGCTGGGTAGTGCCAGGCGCCACGGTGGACTCGATGACGACGAGGGCGCCAGGACGCAGATGACGACCGGCCTGGGCGCAGACCTCGCGCAGCGACTCGTAGTGGGGCACATGGGCATCATCGGTGGGCGTCTGCACGTCGATCAGGATCACGTCGGCGTCGGCGCAGACAGCGTAATCGTCGGTGACGTGGAACGTGCCCTTGTCGATCGCCACACGGTGGATGAGTTCGGCCAGGCCGGGCTCGTCACCCTCGAAAGGGCACAGGCCAGCGTTGAGGTGGTCTATCTTCCA
>ENA-OSEO01006830-OSEO01006830.1-sediment-metagenome-genome-assembly--contig:-NODE-6830-length-10007-cov-4.220242_pt1 | contig 10007 bp, 14 predicted proteins | sample MGYA00237883_ERZ534232 | MGnify/ENA metagenome assembly ERZ534232
CCCAGCCGAAGGCGATCATGAACAGGAGCGGCGAGACGGCCATGGACAGGAGCATCTTCCAGAACCGCCTCCGGACCAGGATCATTTCCCGGACGAAGAAGGGCCAGGCGCCGGTCATTCGATCACCTTGCGGCCGGTGAGCTTGACAAAGGCGTCCTCCAGGTTGGCCGGCCGGATGGTCGCCGCCGCCTCCAGGGAGGTGGCGAAGCGGCCGGCCTGGACCCGATCCTCGAAGAAATGGCTGTTCATCCGGCCGGCCTCGAAGACGTCGACCACCACCCGGCCGGCCGCGGCGATCAGGGCGGCCGGGCTGTCCAGGGCGATCAGGCGGCCGGCGTGGATGACGCCGACCCGCTGGCAGAGCTCCTCGGCCTCCTCGATGTAGTGGGTCGTCAGGAAGATGGTCCGGCCCTGGGCGTTGATCCCCTTGAGCAGGCCCCAGAGCTGCCGCCGGCCCTCCACGTCCAGGCCCACGGTGGGCTCGTCCAGGAAGAGGATCTCGGGCCGGTGCATCAGGGCCCGGGCGATCATCAGCCGGCGCTTCATGCCGCCCGAGTACTCCCGGACCTGTTTGTCAGCCGCCTTGAGCAGGCCGACCAGGTCCAGAAGCTCCTCGGCCCGCCTGATCCGGGCCCGCCGCTTCAGGCCCCAGAGCCGGCCGTGGAAGTGGAGGCTCTCCCGGCCGGTCAGCTCCCGGTCGAGGTTGTAGTTCTGGGCGGCCAGGCCGATGAGGAGCTTGGCCTGGCGGGGCTGCCTGATCAGGTCAAAGCCGCCCACCGTGATCCGGCCGCGGCTGGGCCGGGTCAGGGTGGTCAGGATGCGGATGGTCGTGGTCTTTCCGGCCCCGTTGGGGCCCAGAAAGCCGAAAAACTCCCCCTTGGGGATGGCCAGATCCAGGGCGTCGACCGCCCTGATCCGGCCGTAGTCCTTGGTCAGACCCTCGATGGTGATCATGGGCTGCTATTATGGCCCATTGAGCCGGCCGGGTAAAGAGCCGGGCCGATCCGGCCGCCGGGGTGGCAGAAGGCCGCTTTTCCCGTTGCCCCGGGCGGCCGGGCCGGGTTAATCTACACCGTCAGACCAGGGGCGGACCTGAAGGCTGTCGTGGGCCCGAGTCAGGTCAGAGCAGCCCCCTTAAGTTAAGCCCCAACCAGACCCGGGGGGCAGGCTTCGGCGATGCAGACTCGTCGCGTCTTTGCCGATTACATCGTCCTGCTGGTCGTCGGCAGCCCGGCCCAAGACGACCCCAAGCCCCTCATCGAGGCCATGGGCTTTGGCCGGGTGGAGGCGGTCGGCCGGGTCGAGCAGGTCGCGGAGCTTATCCGCCAGCTCAGGCCCAGGCTGGTCGTCGCCGCCGGCGGCCTGGCGCCCCAGAGCGGCCTGGAGCTCCTGGTCCAGGCCCGCCAGGACGAGGCCGGCGCCGAGGTCCCTTTCCTGATCGTCGGCCAGCCGGCCGACCTGGAGCCGGGCGGGCTGGCCGAGAAGGTCACTGAGGCCGGTCTGGCCAGCCTGGCGGCCGGACCCCTGGACCAGGACCGCCTGGCCGAGGCGATCGTGGGCCTGCTCGACCCCCTGATCGACCCGGACCAGGAGGAGTCCTACGGGCTCATCACCCAGGCCGCCCGCCGGGCCTCGCGGGGCCAGAAAGAGGAGGCCGCCGAGCTCTACCGCCAGGCCGTGGGCCTCTACGACTCGAACGTGTCCGCCTGGCTGGAGCTGGGCTCGCTCCTGTCCGAGCTCGACCGGGACGAAGAAGCCGAAATGGCCTACGTCAAGGCCCTGGAGGTCAACAGTTACTCCCTCAAGACCTATATTCAGTTAGCCCGGCTCTACGAGAAGCGGCAGGACACCGAGCAGGCCATCGACGTTTTGAGGCAGGCCCAAGCCATCGCCAAGGTCATTGAGGCCTCGGGCCGGGCCAAGTCCAAGATCAGCTTCTTCCTGGGTCAGGTCGAGCTGCGCCTGACCCGGCTGGCCGAGGCCACGGAATCGTTTCAGCAGGCCATCCAGGACAACCCCGACGACGCCCAGCTCAGGACCGCCATCGGCGACGCCTACGCCGAGAAGGGCTACTACGCCCAGTCGGAGCCGCACTACCAGGCCGCCCTGGAGATCAACCCCGACCTGGCCCACGTCCTCAACCGGCTGGCCATCGCCTACCGCCGCCAGCAGAAGTACGACAAGGCCCTCAACCTCTACGCCCGAGCCCGGGTCCGCCACCCCGAGGACGACCACCTCCTTTTCAACATGGCCCGGACCCACTACCAGGCCGGCCAGCCGGCCCAGGCCAAGGCCCTGCTCAAGGAGGCCCTGGCCATCCGGCCCGGTTTCAAGGAGGCCCGCCAGCTGCTGGGCAAGTTGGAGTCGAACACGAGGCTGGTCTCTTTGGACGAGGTCGAGTGAGCCGGCTCCGCGGAGCCGGCCGGGTGACAGCCGCCCGGGCGTGTGGTATATAGGCTACCCAATAGACAAACCCTTCAGGAGTGCGGCATGGAAATCAAGGAGCGGGTCCAGGCGGCTCTGGACAAGATCAGGCCTCAACTTCAGGCCGACGGCGGCGACGTGGAGCTGGTCGAGGTCGACGCGGCGGGCAAGGTTTCGGTCAAGCTCAAGGGCGCCTGCGGCGGCTGCCCCATGTCCCAGATGACCTTGCGGATGGGCATCGAAAAGGTCATCAGGGCGACCGTGCCCGAGGTGACCGCGGTCGAATCGGTCTGATCGGGCCGGTTTGGCCCCGGGCGGCCGAGAGCCTCAGCGGCCGTAAGGCAGGCCGGCCCGTTGGGCCAGGGCCCGGTAGAGTTGCTCCAGGGCGACCAGCAGGCAGAGTTCGTGTGACAAGGTCAGGCGGGAGAGGGACCAGACCAGGTCCGCCCGCCTGAGGACTTCCCGGTCCAGGCCGACCGGACCGCCGATGATGAAGCTCAAGCGGTTGCGGCCGGATTTTTCCCAGTCGGCCATCAGCCCGGCCAGTTCCTCCGAAGAAACCTCCGAGCCGGAGCCATCCAGGACCACGCAGAGCGACTCCTGGGTAAGGCGGGCCAGGAGCCTGTCCGCCTCGGCCCGGCGGACCAGGTCCGGGCTGGCCGATCTGGTCAGGGGGGCCGGCTTGACCGGCCTGAGCCTGACCGGGGCCAGGGGCGCCAGGAGCTTGAGGTAGTGCTCGATTCCCTCAGCGGCGTAGCCCAGCTTGGGCCGGCCCACGACCAGGAGATCGATCTTCATTTGTAGATCATGAACTTGGACTCGGCCCGGGCCAGGAGCTGGGCGTCACCCTTGAGCCTCAGCTCGGCCTCGGCCTTGATCAGCCGGGTGTCGTGGTAGGTGACCCGGCCGTCCAGGGTCAGGACCTGGTGGAGCGGGACCGGGTTCTTGTAGCGGACCTTGAGCTCGACCGTGACCGTCTGGGGAAAGAGGCTGATCACGGCGTGGGCCATGATCTCGTCCAGGAGGGTCGAGACCAGGCCGCCGTGAGCGATCCCGTTCCAGCCCTGGTGCTCCCGTCTGAGGGTCACCTCGGACCGGGCCTGGCCCTGCCCCCGGTCAACGACCATCTTGAGGCCCTGGGGGTTGAGCTGGCCGCAGGCGAAGCAGTAGTTGTCGTCCTTGACCATCTCCCGGGACACGGTCAGTCCAACTCCAGTCGGGCGGCCACTTCCCGGGCCGCGGCGTCCACGAATCTTTCCAGGGCCTCCCCGCTCAGGGGCCGGCCCGGCGCTGGGCAGTCCACCCCGGCCGGCCTGATCAAGCCGGGGGCGTTCCGCAGCTCGGGCTTGACCTTGATCTCGAACTCGGGCGGGAAGGAGTCGTTGAAGTACATGGTCTGGAAGTCGACGAACTTGAGCATGTGGGCCGTGGAGTCCAGGACGGCCCGCTCTTCCGGCCCCATGAGGCCGGCCCGGTCGGCCGCCCGCAGGCCGGCCAGGCACTCGCCGCCCTGGGTGCAGACCACGTGGCCGTGGCGGTTGGCCAGGAGCATGGAGTCCATGATCTCCTGCTCGCTGACCCTGACCACCTTGAGCTCCCGGCCGCTCAGCTCCCTGAGGCGCTCGGACAGGGCGATGACCCGGGGCATGGAGACCGGGTTGCCGATCATGGCCGCCTGGGCCACCGAGGGCCGGACCTGGACCGGCCTGAAGACCCGGCTCCCGGCCTCGGCCTCGAGGTAGTAACGGAAGACCGGGTCGGCGTGCTCGGACTGGACCCCGATGATCCGGGGCAGAACCTCGATCAGGCCCAGCTCCAATAGCTTGATGAAGCCGGCCATGACCGCGGTGATGTTTCCGGCGTTGCCGATGGGCACCAAGACGGCCAGGTCATCGACCCGCCAGTCAAAGGCCTGGGCGATCTCGAAGGCGTAGGTCTCCTGACCCAGGATGCGCCAGGCGTTCTTGGAGTTGAGCAGGGCCACCGGCCAGTCCCTGGCCAGGCGCTCGACCACCTTCATGCAGTCGTCAAAGACGCCCGGTATCTCCAGGACCACGGCCCCGGCGCCCAGGGGCTGGCTGAGCTGCTGCGGGGTGACCTTGCCCTGGGGCAGGAGCACGGCCGATTTGACCCGCCCGGAGAGGTAGGCCGAGTAAAGGGCGGCCGCGGCCGAGGTGTCGCCGGTGGAGGCGCAGACGGCCAGGATCCGATCCAGGCGGCCCTGGCTGAGGAGATGGTTGAGATAGCTCAACGCCGAGGCCATGCCCCGGTCCTTGAACGAGGCCGAGGGGTTCTGGCCGTCGTTCTTGAAGAAGAAGGGCCGGCCCAACTGGCCGGTGAGGGCCTGGCCGGCCGCCACCAGGGGAGTGTGTCCTTCGCCCAGGTAGACCACGTCCTCCAGGGGGATGATCGGGGCGACCAGCTCGTGGAAAAGGAAGACCCCCTTGAGGGCGGCCAGGTTGAGCATGCGGCGGTGGTCGAAGAGCCGGCGCCAGACCGGGCCGGGGGTCTCCTTGAGCCGGTCGAAGTCCAGGTCTTCGATGAGCAGCACCCCGCCGCACTCGGGGCAGGTGTAGGCCAGGTCATCGATGGGCAGCTCGGTCCGGCAGTTGAGGCAGCGGTAGATCAGGCGGCCCCGGGGCCGGGGCAGGAGAAGGGACTTCAGGTCGGCCGGGAAATCCTGGACTAGCATGGTCGCCTCCCGCCAGACAGATAGACCAAGGCGCCGCTGAAGTCAAACCCGGCCGGGCGGCGGGGCTATTTCAAATTGGACAAGCTCTGATTTCAAGATAGAATGAGAGCCGGAGTCCGGAAAATGCCCGACCGGCCGCAGGCCGGTCCGGACGGCGGCTTCGGGCTCGACCGCGAGGAGGTGCTCCTGGCACCTTTCTTGCGCTTAACAAACCCTGGGTGTTTTCACGGGCTTCAAGGAGATCAGATATGAAATTGGCTGTCAGCGTCCAAGGCAAGGATCTGAACGCTCAGGTCGACCCCCGCTTCGGGCGGGCGGCCGGCTTCCTCATCGTCGATGAGGAGAGCCTGGAGTCCAGCTATCTGGACAACTCGGCCGGGATAAACGCCTCGCACGGGGCCGGCATCCAGGCGGCCAGAACCGTGGCCGACGCCGGCGTTGGGGCGGTCATCACTGGCAACTGCGGCCCCAAGGCCTTCCAGGCCCTTCAGGCCGCGGGGATCAAGATTTACACCTTCGAAGGGCAGGGCAGCGCCGCCGAGGCGGTCAAGAAGTTCAAGGCCGGCCAGCTCACTCAGACAGGGGGCCCGAGTCGCCCGGGCCACTGGGGTTGAGATGGTCATCGCCGTAGCCAGCGGCAAGGGGGGCACGGGCAAGACCACGGTGGCCGCCTCCCTGGCCAGCGTCTGGGGCGGGCCGATCACGGCCGTGGACCTGGACGTGGAGGAGCCCAACCTGCACCTCTTTCTCAAGCCGGTCATCTCCGGCCGGGCCACGGCCGAGATGGAGGTTCCCCTGGCCGACGAGAGCAGGTGCAACCTCTGCCGGGCCTGCTCGGACCTTTGCCAGTTCAAGGCCATCAGCGTCATGGGCGATGTCCTGCTGACCTTTCCCGAGATGTGTCACGGCTGCGGCGGCTGCCTGGCCGTCTGCCCGGAGAAGGCCCTCAGCCCGGGAGTCCGGGAGCTGGGCGAGATAAGCTGGGGCCGGGCCGACCGGGCCGGCTTCCTCATGGGCCGGCTCAGGGTCGGAGAGGCCATGAGCCCGCCCCTGATGCGGGCGGTCAAGGTCAGGCTGGCCGAGATCCAGGCCCGGGAGCCGGGTGACGTGATCATCGACGCCCCGCCTGGGGTGAGCTGCCCGGCGGTCAACGCGGTCATGGACAGCGACGCCATCCTGCTGGTCACCGAGCCGACTCCCTTCGGCTTCTACGACCTCAAGCTGGCCCGGGAGGCCTTCGAGCCCCTGGGCCGGCCCATGGGCGTGGTGGTCAACCGGGCCGGGCTGGGCGACCGCTCGGTCCACGACTACTGCCAGGAGAGCGGCCTGCCCATCCTGGCCGAGATCGGCTTCGACCGCCGGGTGGCCGAGGCTTACTCCAAGGGCTTAATCGTGGCCGAGGCCCTCCCCGAGGTCCGGCAGACCTTCCTGGAGCTGGCCGACCGGGCCAGGGGGCTGGCCCAGGGGACGGCCGATGCCTGAGATCCTGGTCATCAGCGGCAAGGGCGGCACGGGCAAGACCACCCTGACCGGGGCCTTCGCCCACCTGGCCTCGAACAAGGTCGTCTGCGACCTGGACGTGGACGCGCCGGACCTGCACCTCCTCTTGAAACCCGAGCCCGAGAGCGTCACCGAGTTCTACTCGGGCAGTGAGGCGGTCATCGTCCCCGAACGCTGCGACGACTGCGGCCTCTGCGCCGAGATGTGCCGCTACGGCGCGGTGGGCCGGGGCCCTGAGGGTCCGGTCATCGACCCGCTCAAGTGCGAGGGCTGCAAGGTCTGCGTCCACTTTTGCCCGGCTCAGGCCATCGACTTCCCGGAGAGACACTGCGGCCAGTGGTTCATCTCACGGACCCGCTTCGGTCCACTGGTCCACGCCCAGCTCTTCCCAGGCCAGGAGAACTCCGGCCGCCTGGTGACCCTGCTCCGGCAGAAGGCCAGGGAGATGGCCGAGAGGGACGGCCGGGAACTGATCCTCTGCGACGGCGCGCCGGGCATAGGCTGCCCGGTGATCAGCTCCCTGACCGGGACCGATCTGGCCGTGGTCGTCACCGAGCCGACGCCCTCGGGCCGGCACGACCTGGAGCGGGTGGTCGATCTGTGCGCCCACTTCCGCATCCGGGCCGCGGTGATCATCAACAAGTACGACCTCAACCCCGAGGCCGCGGCCGGCATCGAGGCCTATTGCCGGGCCAACGGCCTGGACCTGCTGGCCCGGCTGCCCCACGACCCGGCCGCCACCGAGGCCATGGTCAGGGGGCTGGTCGTGACCGAGTATCAGACCGACGGCCTGGCCGGCCTGATCAGGCGGGCCTGGGCCGGGATCGAGGCCCTGGCCGGCCTGAAGCGGGCCGCCTGAGTGCCGAATCTTGATGACAACGGACAAGAACGGATGTATGTCATGACCGCAGGAAAGGAGAAGAGCATGAACGCCACACTGGCTTTACCGTCCGCCTATCCCGGTGGCCTGGAGGCCGCCCTGGGGGCCCATTTCGGTCACTGCGACCTCTACACCCTGGTCCAGGTGGAAGACGGCCAGGTCACCGAGGTCAAGGTCATCCCCAACGTGCCCCACCAGCAGGGCGGCTGCATGGCCCCGGTCCAGTACCTGGCCCAGAATGGGGTCAACGTCCTGATCGCCGGCGGCATGGGCCTGCGGCCCCTGATGGGCTTCAACCAGGTCGGCATCGAGGTCTATTTCGGCGGCCAGGCCGCCTCGGTGGGCGAGGCCGTGCAGGCCTTCATCGAGGGCCAGCTGCCCCAGTTTGGCCAGGAGCACACCTGCGGCGGCGGCGGCGGGATGCAGGCCCGGATCTAGCTTTACGAGCGGCTATGTCAGTCTGGAGCGAGAGGGATGTCAGCAGAGTTGGCCCGTCTTCCGGGACAGTTGAGCGAGAGCTTCTTCAGACACGTCCGCTTCCCTCAGAACCTGGGCCTGATCGCCCAACCCAGCGCCGAGGCGGCCAGCGTCGGCGTCTGCGGGGACGTGATCTTGGTCCAGTTATTGATAGAAGGGGACCGCATTGTTGAGATCAAGTACGTCCCCACCGGCTGCGCCCACACCCTGGCCTGCAGCAGCGCCATGAGCATGCTGGCCCTGGGGCGGAGCCTGGATGAGGCTCTGGAACTGACCCCGGAGGAGGTGGAGGCGGCCCTGGGCGGCCTGCCGGAGAACCATCGGCACTGCGCCCGCCTGGCCGTTTCGGCCCTGGGCGAGGCCGTGTCCGATTACTACCGCCGCCGTCTCCGGCGATCGGAGCCGGGGAGTGACCGGCAGGGAATGGCCCCCTGAGGCCGGAAGGTGAGAGATGCCCATCTTTGAAATCAAGTGCCTCGACTGCGGCCGCGAGGGCGAGGTCCTGGTCATGAGCGGCGACGCCGGCCTGGTCTGCCCGGCCTGCGGGAGCGGCAACACCGAAAAGCTCCTCTCGCCCACCAGCTCGCTGACCGGCCGGGCGCCCCAGGGTCTGCCCGGCCCCTCGGATCACACCTGTTGCGGCTCGTCCCCGTCCCAGGCCGGCTGCGCCGGGCCGGGCTCCTGCTGCGGGCGGCTGGGCACGGACTGATCCCCGGGTGGCGGGATCGGAGATTACAGGGCGCGGGTCCAGGCTGAGGCTCCTCCTGGTCAGCCCTGACCGCGACCGGCTGACCCCCCTGGCCGAGGCTCTGGCCGCTGACCCGGAAGTGGAGGTCGCCTGGGCCTCCTCGGGGCAGGAGGCTCTGGCCGCGGCCGCGGCCGCGGCCCCGGTCCTGGCCGTGATCGACCAGGAGACCGGCGACCTGAACGGCCTGGAGCTGGCCCGCCGGCTTCTCTTCCTCAATCCGATGATCAACACCGCCCTGCTGAGCGGCCTGGACGAAGAGGCCTTCGCTGAGGCCGCGGAAGGCCTGGGCGTCCTGGCCGGACTGTCCTTGAACCCCGGTCCGGAGGCGGCCGGGGAGCTTCTGGCCCGCCTGAGAGGGCTCATTTCCCCCGGCCCGACCTGAGCCGAACCCGGCCAGTCCGCCGAGTCACCCCGAACTGGCGAAAAATAGATGAACTGGTACAATCAGGCGCTGGACCGGAGAACTCCCGGCCCGGGGAGGAAGTCGATCGTGCTTTGGTCTGAGCCGAACAGGCCCACCCGGCCGCCTGGCGGCGGCGAGGCCCCAGCGAGGCCCTGGTGAGCGGCCGGAACCGGACGGCCGGCAACGGGCCCGAGGCGATCCTGTTCGATCTGGACGGCGTGCTCCTGGACTCCATGCCCTGGCACGTCCGAGCCTGGCAGGAGGCTTTCTCCGAGCTGGGGATCAGGCTGGAGGAGGAGTTCATCTACCTCCACGAGGGGGCCATCGAGCGGAGCGAACTGGTCGACATCCTCAGGGGCCAGGGCCTGGATCTGGGCCCGGAGCTGGAGGGCCTCATCGGCCGTCAGATCGAGATATTCACCCGATCCTACGCCGACCGGGTGGAACTCTATCCCCAGACCAGGTCCGTCCTTAATCGGCTGAGCCGGGCCGGGCTGAGGCTGGCCCTGGTCACTTCCTCCTCCCGGGCCGTGATCCGGCGGTGCTTTGCCCCCGGCCTGCTGGAACGCTTCGAGGTGGTGGTCAGCGGCGACCAGGTCAGCCAGGGCAAGCCTCACCCCCAGCCTTATCTGATCGGCCTGGAGCGGCTGGGCCTCGGGGCGGGCCGGGCCGCAGCCGTGGAGAACGCGCCGGCCGGCATTCGCTCGGCCAAGGCGGCCGGCCTGTTCTGCTACGGCCTGACCACCACCCTGGCCCCGGGCCACCTGGCCGGGGCCGACGCCGTCTTCGGCTCGCTGGGCGATCTGGTCGAGCACCTCCTGGGGGACGGATCTGAGCCGCCCGGAGCCTGATTTTCCCGGTCCTGACAATATGTTGCTCCAAC
>ENA-OSEO01006831-OSEO01006831.1-sediment-metagenome-genome-assembly--contig:-NODE-6831-length-10007-cov-3.237563_pt1 | contig 10007 bp, 8 predicted proteins | sample MGYA00237883_ERZ534232 | MGnify/ENA metagenome assembly ERZ534232
GAAGGTGGGCATGTTGGCACCAGGCCTCATGCCTGCTCCCTTGCCTGCCGCCAGCCACCCTCCCAGAGTAGCGCTGATAGCGCTTGAAGGATAAGATCTCAAAGAAAAGCCACGGCTGCGCAGCAATTTGTCCAACTCCATACACCTTATTCCGGGCTCAACTTCTACCCGGCAATGTGGCTCATCGAGGTGCAACACCTTGTTCATGCGCCAGCAATCAACCACGATTCCTCCACGTGTGGGTACCGCCCCACCATATCCCGCAGTACCGGCTCCTCTTTGAGTAACCGGTATCTTGTGTTTTGCTGCAAGCGCAACCAATAATCCTGTTTCTTCTTTGGTCTGCGGCTGAACTACAGCCAGAGGTAATTTGGTGAGACCTAAAGTGATCAGTGAAGGAAGGACGCCGGCATCCTCTGAATATGCTTCGCGTTCCGCGCGGTGGAAAGCAACCCGGCTGTCAAATATATTAACTAATTCTCTAGTTAAAGCATTATCCATTATTGATTGAAATGAGAAAGCTATTAAACCCGCAAAGCGAATCCGGACAACGTATATAATTGTAACAGAAGGAGGTACCACCGTCCATTGTCCCTGGTATAGCGCTGGCCCACCCGGAGAAAGGTACAGGGCAAATTAATCTCGTAACCAGCCATACCACAGCTAACGCCAGCGATGGGTGTTCTTGGCCGTGCCGGCGTTTCGTGCTAAGATGGGCGAAGTGAAACAGGACAGCGAGCAGATTTATTGCCGGAGAGAGGTGTGACTGATGGACTTCTTGAAAGATGTGGGCTCCCGTGTGCTGGTCGCCAGCGGGCCGCTGGGCACCGAGATGGAAAAAAGGGGCTACCTGCTGAGCGACAACTCGGCCCTGTGGTCGTTGAAGAACCCCGACCTGTACAAGGATGTGCTCAGGCGCTTCATTGACAGCGGCTCCGAGGTGATACACGGGACCAACTCCTCGTGCAACAGGATTGTACTAGCCCGGCTGGGGATGGCTGACCAGGCCTTCGAGGTCGCCAGAGATTGGGCAAAGCTGGCGAAAGAGGCATGCCCTCCAGGCTGCTACCTCTCCGGTGGAATGGGGAACCTGGGGCAGCTGCTGCAGCCTCTGGGGGAGATAAGCTACGAAGATGCCTACGGGGGTTACAAAGAACAGGCGCTGGCCATGGCCGAAGGGGGAGTTGACCTGGTGTGGATTATGACCATGACCGATACGCCGGCCATGGAGGCGGCCATCAAGGCGGTAAAGGACAATACTGCTCTGCCGGTTATAGCCAGCATGGTCTTTAACCCGACAAAGAAAGGGTACAGGACTATGATGGGCCATACGCCGGTGGAGATAGCACAAAGGCTTGACCGGGCCGGGGCGGATATAATCGGCGCCAACTGCGGGACTATCAGCCCGTCACAGACAACTGAGGTTTTGAGGGAGATGGCCGGGGTTACGAAGAAGCCGCTGGTGGCCAAGCCCAATGCCGGGAAGCCGGAAGTTGTAGACGGCGTGACCGTCCATCCCATGTCGCCGGAAGACATGGCAGCACACGTGCCGTCATGGATTGAAGCTGGCGCTAAGATAGTCAGCGGCTGCTGCGGCGCAAGTCCAGAACATATAGCCAGGATTGCTGAAATGGCGCGCAGGCCTACTAATCGCTAGTTACAGAGCCTGTCCCACAGACATCTGGTTTGAAGTGTCAGGGCACTACACCTGTAGTGCTGGCGTCGCAGTACCGATTTGGTCACCTGGTTTGGCGTGCTGATAGAGTCTCTGCAAGGTCCCCTCGTCATTCAGTTCCACTGAGCCCTGGTCCAGCCCCAGGGCGCCTTGCCGCTGCGCTACAGCTTCAGCAGGTTGTGCGTCGTGGCCACCAGGGACGCCTCGCTGGTGGCAGCCTTAAGCCCCACCTTATAAACCGCCGGAAACCTTGTCCATCCTTTATCTGCCCGTACACTGGCTCGACTAGGAGGCTTCGCATCTTGTAGAGGGCGCACCCCGTCAGGCCAGGAGCCGACATTCTCCGGCCAGTCACGCAGAAAGTAGGCGATTAGAGCTCCTATGACGAGCGAAGCGATGCCGATAACAACAAATGTTGCTCGAAGGCCCAGGAGGTCAAGCAGATAGACAATGACCGGCACGCCGAATCCACCAGCCCCGTATCCCGCCGATATTATCCCCATGGCAAGGCCGAGCCTCTTACGAAACCAGCGTGAGGCCACGGCAAAGAAGACCACAGCACTGCAGACAGTGCCACCGACAAAGACGAGAACAAAGGCAATATAGAAGGTGGCTAGGGAAGTGATGCGGCTCAACATCAGGCAACTGGTGGCAAGCAGTATCGACCCGGTGAAGATTATCCTTCTGCTGCCGAAGCGGTCGAGGAGAACCCCGACTGCTATGTCCATCAGCCCCACCTCAAGGCCACGCATAGAGGCGGCAAGTGAGATGGCCGCATAGCTCCAACCGAATTCCTTGGTCAAGGGCTCGAAGAAAGCCGTGAAACCCCACCAAATTGTGGCGCCAAACGTGATCACGCCGGGCCCAAAGCCAAATTTGAAGCCAGCCCGTTCATACTCTGAACGGGCTCCCAGGCAGGTGCGGCTGACCATCTGAAACCATGTCAAGAGGTCAGACCCGGCCTGCGTTCACAACAGAAGTTAACGGCACTTGGGGGCACAGGGGCAGAAGTCTGTTGATGTTTGGTGCCCCGCCGGAAGAGCGGAGAAGAGCCTGTTTAGAGTTTAAACAGGCTCCCTCAGATTCGACTGTCTACTCGTGGATTGCCAGACGGGTACGTTGAACAATCCAGAATAGTCACCACCCATGAGGAGCTGAGCCAGGCCAGCTAGCTGAGATACCTGCTTCCGTACCTGCAGCCAGTTACAGGCGCCGGCCCTGCTTCAGCTGAAAGCCCGGGTTATGCGCCGCAGGTTAAAAGTGCCGGTCCATCCTGATACAGGCCTGGACAGGATGGAAGCCAGGCTCAACATCAATATGGTGAGTGGGGGGATCAAGGCTAACATAGTTCCCGACCAGTGCCTGATCTCTATCGACCGCAGGCTAATACCCGAGGAAAATATCGAGGAGGCGAAGAAGGAGCTGCTGGCTGTTTTGTCCTCGGTCCCCGACGTCCGCTGGAGAGTAGAAAGCCTATTCAGCATCCCCAGCATACCACCACGCGAAGACCCCATAGTAGATGAGCTGGCTGCTATAATCGAAGACGTCACAGGTCAGGACGGCAAATTCGGTGATTTGGGATCCGGCGACCTGTCGCACGTCGCCGCCGGGTGGGGCGGCAAGACGTTTAACCTGGGAGTGATCAGGCCGCAGTCCAATATCCACGGCAAAGACGAGTTCGTCATTCAAAAAGACGCCGAGGACCTGGGAGAAATCATACGCCGGTTTCTTACATCATAGAACCTATCGCATACAGCCGCGTCCTGATTGCTGCGTCTCCATTTCCATCAGGGCGCACTCACCTGTTCAGCCCCCGCTGCATGCCGCGCAAATAGGCGATCTGTCCCACATGGAACATTATGTGAGCGAAAGCACGGGCGAGTATGGCGTCTATCGAATCAGAGGAGCGCTCAGGCCGAGCCGCCTCAGAGAGCTTCTCCGGCGTGACACTATCGATATAGGCAAGCGTTTTTTCCCTGACCGATGTCGCGTATCCCCTGAGGACTTCCAATTGCGGCACAGGCCATGTTCCGAGCTGCTCTACAGTGTACTGATAGCCGGAATTGCTGGCCGGCGTGCCCAGGTTTTCCCGCCAGCCCTCCACCTCATATAGCTCCTGCTTGCGCTGTATCACGCGGTTAACAAAATAATCTTCGACTCTGGCAATGTGCCAGAGTATAAAGATGATACTGTTGGACTCCGCCCCCGGCTTCCATGCAGCCTCTTCCTGGGTCAAGCCATCAAGCGCCTCCGTAAGGTACCTTTGGCTGTGTTCCACGTACTTGAATATCAGCTCGTTTACCTGCATCAGACGCGCCTCCTCGTAAACAGTGCCTGCCGGTTGGTACTATTGCATAGTAGAACAAGATAAAAGTCACATACCTTTCCCTATATAAAGAGTATCATATTCGAAAGTTATGGTAGATATCAGCTTGACCTGCCGCCAGTGCGGCAGGGAATTCGTTTTTGCTGAGGGCGAGCAGGATTTCTATAAGTCCAAAGGCTTCTCCACGCCGGGGCGGTGTCGCGCGTGCCGTCTGAGCCGACAAGCCCGGTCCCAATCTACTACGGCATGTTCCCAGTGCGGGACAGAGCTGGATAAAGACGCCTCCGTTTTCTGCACCGCCTGCCTGGCAAGCGTTCATCTCGACATCCATCTCAAAACCGAGCAGCTCCGGCAGGCAGCCAGCGAGGCGCAATTCAGGCTGACGGCAGCCGAGTATCAGAGTGCGAAGCTCACGGAGTCGCTGCACCAGAAGGAACTTCGTCTGGCAGACCTCGAGACGCAGGTCCGGAGCCTGGGCCATGACCTGGAGCAGGCCAACGAAAGAGAATCACGGATAACCGAAGCCGACTCCCGGAAGGCTGCACTACTCAAACAGCAGAGCCAGCTTGCAGCCTCTCTTGAAGAGAAGATAGACGGCCTCAATCAGGAATTAGAGAAAACACGCCGGTTTCACGCAGACCTGCAGTGGCTTCATCCGGTGATGGACGGAATACAGGACAGGCTTAAAGTCCTGGAGATGAAACAGAACGAAACACACCACAGGATGGTCCAGGTAGTGGAAAAGGCGTACAGGGGAGATGGGCAACCGGGTGTCCTGCACCTGCTCAGACGCAGCCTGGCTAATATCTTCACCGGCCGGAGTGCACAAAAATAAAAAGGCAGATGAAGCAACCGCCGTCTCCGGGTATATCCGCAGGATACTTTTCGATAACCCCTGATATAGAACTTTTAAGGAGGGGATGAGCCCGTTTTTTTCGATAGGGCGAGGCCGACGGATCCGATACGGCTGATGCCGTTCTCCGTTCCCAGCCATAGCACCCCATCACGGTCCTGAAGCATCTCCAGCACCTCCCACCCCGCCAGCCCGTCCTGTGGTTTAAGAACAATCCAGTTTCCGCCAGTTTTTACTGCGACGCCATCGTATTCCGAACCAAACCATAGATTGCCTTCCCCGTCCTCGAAAATAGAGCGTACTTTATCCCCGGCCAGCCCGTCTTTTTTGGTCAACTGGCTCCAGGAATTCCCCTCAAGCCTGCTGGCACCTCCCGAGTTGGCGAACCCGGCAGCAAACCACAATACGCCGCTGTTGTCCTGAATAATGCCGTTGATGGAGTTGTGCGCCAGCCCGTCCTTCACGGTATACCTGCGCCAGGCAGCACCATCATATCGGCTCAGGCCTCCCTGAGCCGCTGCAGAAGAGCCGAACCAGTAGGCCCCGTCCCTGTCCTGAAAGATTACGTCAACCGATGACACTCCCAGTCCGCCCTCGGCAGTGAATCTCTGCCATACAGCGCCGTCATAGCGCGCCACGCCTGATTCAGTCCCCACCCATAAGACCCCATTCCTGTCTTCCAGCAGGGACCTGACCGCCCCCCGGGTCAGGCCATCCTTCTCCGTGAACGTATGCCAGATCTCCTTATCATATCGAGTCAGACCACCCCAGTGAGCGACCCAGAGTATTCCCCGGCGGTCGACAAGCAGGTCATTCACATATGTCATGGTAGGCCAGCCGTCAGAAGGCGGCGGCAGCAATTCACCTTTGACCCGGTCAATCGCAACAATACCATCGGCACCCCCGGCCCAGATCCGATCGTCCTGTTCAACCAGGGCAACCACTACGTTCGGAGGGCGAATAGTCATCCAGCCGGATGGTGGACAGGCACACTCGGAAGCTCTATTCAAAAGGACAAAAACGCCGGTTATCGCCAGCACACCAACCAGCAACAGTCCTATGATCAACGACGCCGACCGCGAAGACTGCTGTTGCATGCTAAACCTCATTCAGATTACAGGATAACACGCTGTTGTTTGTCCAGGCTTAAGCCTGGCGGGTGAGCTCTGTCGCCTCAGATTCAAGCTGGTCTATCTTGGCGCGTAGCTCGCGGTCAGAGCTCTTGTACTTCTCGAGTGAGAGCTCTCCTACTTTATATCTGACCGAAAGCTTCCCCAGTTCGCTTCTACAGACGTCTATCTCGTGCCGTAGCTTCTTCAGTTTTTCCGGGATCTCATCTGTCTTCGCCCCTATTTTTGGCGCACGAGTTATCACTGCGGGAGGCCGCTCGATAGTAGCCTGGCGGGCTCCGGCCGCAGGTGGCGAAACCTTATGCCCGGTGACCTCTGTATACGCTCTGGCATAGTATCTTGACCGATCCAGCTCACCAAGGGCTTGATAGACGGCTGCGCGGTCACTATAGGCGTAGATGTATTCAGGATGCTCCAGCACATAACTATCGAGCTCCTTTGCCTCGGACGAGACTTCTTTAAGGCTTCGCAGAGGTGCCGGGGCCTTGCCAGTTCCCGAAGACTGACTGAGCCGTTCGACTATACTCGCATAACGCTCAGCCAGGGCTATCTCCCCAGCCGACTCCAGAATTTGCTTGCCTGTCACCCAGGCAGGAATCCACCGGATACTTAGAGCGATTGCATGGTCGCCGAACATCCTGGCTTTTTTCAGGTCTCCATTTCTTTGAAGAAGTTGCGCCTGAAATAACCACGGTGCCGGGCTATCGGGTGCTATCCTGAGCGCCCGGCCGATATACTCCTCAGCAGATTCCAGCCTGCCCGCTCCGAGCAATAACCTTCCCTTTCCCAGGAGCGCATCCAGACTACTTGGATTGAAATGCAGAATGCGGTCATAAAGCTGGTCAGCCTGCTGCTTCCGGTCAGCAAATAATAGCGCCATCGCCAGGTCACCCAGCAGTTCCTGGTTCTCGGGCTGCGCCTGCGCGGCTGCATGAAGGTGCGGCACGGCTTCCACGTAGCGCTTCAGGTCCAGCAACGCCCTTCCCAGATAAAGGTGAGCGTTGAAGGACTCTCCGAATCTAAGAGCGCGGGCCAGGAGCTCTATACCCTGTTTGAGCCGCCCCTCGCTACATTGGGCGCGCCCGGCATCAACCAGCTGTAAATGCTGTCTCCTGTTCTCTGACTCGGTCCGGTCGGCAAGAGCCAAGCCTTGCCTGGCTACCGGGCTGTCGGGATTCAACTCAAGCGCCCGCTTGAAGTAGGCACGCGCTTGCTGTGGCCTCCTCAGGTTTAACAACAGGACAGCCTCCTGGCATACAAGCTGCTCGTTTTCTTGTGCCGGCCATTTTCTTCTCATGGTATCAAGATAAGCAAGCGCACGTTCCAAGAGGTCCAGCGCCCCATAAATTGATGCCCGGTCGAGGTATGCATTGACATACTCCGGACGGCGCGCTACAAACGCATCCAGCTCCGACATTTCCGCCGCCAGATCCTTCAGACGCACGCTGGACCGCGTGGCTTCAACGATTCTCTGGCTGGGGTCCAGCCGGCCCACAGCACCCAGGTACAGGTCAGCAAGCGCCTTCTCGCCGTGAGCCCGCATCATGATAGCTCCAATAGCCCAGCCTACGGCCGAGCGAACGTCAATGGCGATAGCATGATCGGCACACAACCTGGCTTCAAACAGATCCCCCTGCTTCTGAAGCAGCTGAGCTTTTAGCAACCACGCCTCCGGGCTCAGTGGAGCCAGCTTCAAAGCCCGCTCAATATAATTCCGGGCCGCTTCAGGCTGGCTCTTCCCTATCAGCAACCTCACTTTCCCCAGAAGAGCTTCCACATTATCCGCGTTCATGCCCAGAAGCCGCTCATAGAGCCGGTCCGCCTCCTCTTTCTGGTCAGCCGAGAAAAGAGAGCTGGCCAGCTCGGCTATCAGCTCCTGGTTGCCAGGCTCTGCTTCAAGCGCTGCCTGGAGGCTGGGTATTGCCTCCTGATACTGTTGAAGAACAAATAATGACCTGCCCAGGTACAGGTGGGCATCGGCAGACTCCCTCAGCGCCAGGGCCTGTTTGAACAGCTCTATGCCCTGCTTCAGCCTGCCCTCCCGGCAATGTGTTCGCCCTACGTCAACCAGCAGCGACTGTTTATCCTTGATGCCCGCCAGTTTCTCTTGCCATTGCCCGGCCTCCTGGCTCTGCGGGTTCTCCAACAGCGCCAGGTCAACGAAATTCCTGGCGCGTTCGATGTCCAGTTTAAGATACGAAGCTACACCCAGCCTGAGGTAGTTGTCCACGCTGGCTCCAGCGAGCCTCTGATAATCAGAAAATGCTTTGACAGCAAGTTCACCCTGGCCTGATGCTAATGCGGCAGTCCCGAGCAACTGCCATATAGACCTGTCGTCACTATGATGGCGGGAAGCGTAGTCAAGATAGCGGGATGCTTCCTCCGGGCGATTCAGCTGTAGCAATACCTTACCCTTCCCCAGCAGGGCTCCTTTATCCGTCGGGGCCAGGGCAAGGGCGGCATCATAGGCCGCTAAAACACCGGCAACATCCCCCATCCGCATAAGGGCCTCGGCTGCTTGCAGCAGGCCAGGGACATCTTTTGCTTCCAATGCTCCTTTTCCTTTCCTGTCCCGGTTTAAATATTAGAACCGCACGGTACGCCCGACGCCCCAATTGACATTTACAGGACGAGTCCCCGGCCCGAGGTCTTCACCGCCAGGGACTCTAAAATCCTGCATCAGATTTCTCAAATCTCCGCCACCCTGGACATTAACCGGTCCGATTCTTCCCGCCGGACCCCACTGCACACCGCTGTCCGTATGGCTATAGGAGACTCCAAGCCCGGACGGCTTGTGGATAAGTTCTCCAGTATAGCCTTCCTGGTTGATGTTTGCATCAAGCTGCAAATGCGGCCCAGGCTCGATGCGAAGCCCTATCTCGGGATCACGGCCCAGCGTGAAACGCTGCACGAACGCCCCCTCGTTGTAGGTCTGTCTTGTAGCAGAGATACCTTCCTCTGAAGTATATTGAAGGTCCGTATAGCCGCGTCTGTCTCCGATACCGAGATGGACGCTGTCAGGCTTATCGCCGCCCAGATGAAGCTGGTACTTGTCTATGAGACTCTGGTCAGGCCTCTGAGACTCGCCGGCCGAGTCAACTCCCTGGCCCTCCTGATACCTGCCGGTGCCTCGCCAGGCCCCGTCTTCAAAGGTTAGCGTACTACCTGTTACATCTCCCGCGGGGCTTCTAGTTATGTCCACCACTGCGGTGTCATCTTTATACGGCGAGCCATAGACCATAGAGATTACAGGCCGCCCGTCTGGACCGATTGAGCGCTCAAAAACAACATTGCCGTACGTGAATCTCACCGGTGGCTCTTTGGTGCCTGTAGTAGCTGGCTCTTCAGCAGTCTCGGCAGGCGCTGTATCCTCAGCCTTCTCCGGCCCCGCCTCGGCACTAACGTCTGGCGGAGTCGATTCTACCCCTTCCGGCTGCGCTGGAGGCTCACCTTCCGGCGTGCTTTCTGGTTCGCCACCTTCAGCCGGCTCCTCGAGCCTTTGTCTGATGCGGTCCCTGATCCTCTCCCGCTCTTGCTCGAATCCTTCTGGCAGGGGCTCCTGCTGGTGCTTATCTCGCAGCTGCTGCAAAAGCTGTGCAATGCTACCACTCCCTCCACTTTCTCCCGTACTGCCGAGCGTTGCAGGGGGAGCTGGAGTGCCGCCAATCATGTCCAGGTCCACAGGCATGAATCCGGCAGAAGTCACCCCCGAGATTCCTATTGCCGGGCCACCGACTCGGCATGGATCTCCACGGGGGCCCGGAGGGCGTCTCCGGGGCCGAACTCCCAGACGAGCGTCGTCCCCTCCCGCTTGTGGGCGTTGGTGCTCGTGACCTGGCCGGGCAGGTCGAGGCGAACGACGAACTCGGCGTTCAACGCCAGCTCCAGCCCCGGCAGCTCCCGGACCAGGGTGAGCAGGCGCTCCTCGTCCTCGTCCAGGAGGACCCCCCTCAGGAGCTCCCGGAGGTCCTCCTCCCCGGCCTCCGGATACCGGACCCGTACGACCCTGACCCCCCGCTCCGC
>ENA-OSEO01006836-OSEO01006836.1-sediment-metagenome-genome-assembly--contig:-NODE-6836-length-10002-cov-3.597380_pt1 | contig 10002 bp, 7 predicted proteins | sample MGYA00237883_ERZ534232 | MGnify/ENA metagenome assembly ERZ534232
TAGCCCAGAATGGCGATATCCGAGCAGTGGACCGCCCCGCACATGTTCAGGCAGCAGGCCAGCGAGACGCGCAGCTGCGCGGGCAGCCGCATGTGGGTGAATTCATCAAAGAGCGCATCCATCGTTGCCTTTACCGGCCCGGAGGCATCGGTTGCCGGGGTATGGCAGTGGATCCATCCCTGGGTGTGGACGATGTTGGTCATTCCCGCGCCGGTTCCGCCGATGGGAAATTTAAACGATCCGCCCGGAAACTTGCGGCTGAGCAGGTCCTTTTTGAGCGGTTCCACCTTGTCTTTGCTGTTTACCATAAACTCGATGTTGTTCCGGGTGGTCCACCGGACATAACCGTCGCAGTGCTTATCCGCAATTTCGCAGATCTCGCGGATATGGGTCACACTCATCAGCCGGGCACCGCCCACCCGAACGGTATACACCTCGTCGCCGGATTCGGCGACGTGGACCAGCACCCCCGGCTCCAGGATTTCATGGTAGAGCCATTGGCCCTTGTTCTTGCTGATGACCGGCGGATAGAATTCTTCAAAATTTCTCGGACCGATATCGGTAATCCGGTCCTTCATCGGTTCCTTCGGGTTGTAACCTGAGGATATGAATGCCATAGTCGGTTCCCCCTATCTTTGATGGTATTTTCGAAATTCATTGATGTCGCGCTGAAAACCGCCCGGAACCTCATCTTCTTTCCAGAAGATGTACGGATTGTGCCGGGGTTCCCTGACATGCCGCGGGTCCGGATCGATCCCGGTCACCTCGAGCAGCTTCTGAAAACCCTGCCGCTTGATCAGCTCGCCGAGGCGCTCACGGTTCTTGCCCTCTTCCATCCACCAATCCCAGATGTTTTCGATCACCTCTTTGATCTCATCATAGGGCTCTTCGGCTTTAATAAAGGGTACCAGCAGGGAACCCATCTGGGCGCCGTCCAGAATCGGGGCCTTGGCGCCCACCAGGATGGACAGCCCCCGGTCTTCGCCGGTTCTCAGCGCACGCGGCATCACGTTGATGCAATGCATGCAGCGGGTGCACTCTTTGTTGTCGATCATCAGTTTCTTGCCTTCCATCCACATGCATTCGGTGGGGCAACGGTCGATGACTTCCTTCTGGATGTCGAAGGAACCCCAGTCCCGGCCGGCATGGGCACCCCCGTTGGGTTTGAACTCACCGCCGATATAGGCCTGGACCGCCTCCTGGTCGATGCGGATCTCATCTCGCCAGGTGCCGACAAAGGACATATCGGCACGTGCAATGGAGGCCACACAGCAGTTGGGGCACCCGTCGAATTTAAATTTAAACTTGTAGGGAAACGCCGGCCGATGCAGCTCGTCCTGGTATTCATTGGTGAGCGCATGGCACAGGGCCTGGGTGTCGTAGCAGGCCCACTCGCATCGTGCCTGGCCGCTACAATCCGACGGGGTTCTCAGGTTGGAGCCGGAGCCGCCCAGGTCCTGGTTGAGCTTGTGGGTCATTTCAAAAAAGATCTCTTCCAGCTGGGGGGTCGTGGTTCCCAGAAAGATGATATCCCCGGTGGAACCATGCATGTTGGTGATTCCGCTCCCCCTGAGGTCCCACAGATCACAGAGCTGTTTGAGATATTCCGTGCTGTAGAAATGTCCTGCCGGCTGGTTGACGCGCAGGGTGTGGAAGTGGGCAACCCCCGGAAACATCTCCGGCTGGTCGCAGTATCGACCGATCACGCCGCCGCCGTAACCGAAAACACCGACGATGCCGCCGTGTTTCCAGTGCCCCCTGCCGTGCTTGTAGGAGAGCTCCAAAATTCCCAGGAGATCTTCCACGGCATTCTGGGGAATCTGGAATTCCACCCCTTTTGCGTTTTTCGCGCGGGATTCGGCTTCCTGCTTCAGGTCGGACACAAAGCTTGGCCACGGCCCGCTCTCAAGCTGGTCCAACAACGGGGTTTTATGTTTTGGCATATTCACTACCTCCATTCGTTGAAAAATTAAAATCTACCACCCATCCTTTAACCGCTGTAAACGATCGACAACTCTGTGCGCGTCACCTCCTCCTTTTTTGGTATTATATTGAAAATGCTTATACTTTTTATTTTGTCGGGTCAGGTTTCCACGTCATTAAAGGATAAGCTATAGAAAGAATCTCGTTTGTTGTCAATAAAAAAGGTGGCTGCAGGACCCGATCGCCGCATGAAGCGATCGTGCGTGGGGGGCGCATTTCCCGCGGATAAGCGCTGCGGCCGGATCCGACGGGTAATGTGCCCCCACAATCGCATGGGATATATCCACCAGGTCCGCTTGGGTGACGGAGCGCAGGTGGTTGCAAAACAGCACCCCGAAGGGTTCGGCAACGGGATCCACGGTCGTCTTCTGTGCCATGCCGTCGAAAAATCCGTCAACCGCGGCGAATACGGCCCGGTCATCCAGCCAGGTGATCGGCCCCACCCCGTCGATCCGGTCCAGCCGCATCTGTATGGACAGCTGGACGAGAAACACAAGGGCGGCGTGGAGCATGGATACCGGATCCGATCCCCTTGCCTTTATGCACGGGGCGTAATTTCGAACCGAGATGAGCCGCAGGTCCGGCTGCCCGTCTCGACACCGGGCGATGAAATCCCCGGCCGCATGGGACCAGGGAAAGATATGGGCATACGTCTCAAGGTCGAAATAGCAGGTTAACATCATCGCCGCTCTGCGCAACAGCTCCGGCAGGGATATCTGGGGGATTGGCTCCGGGCCGATTTCCGGATCCCACAGGGTCATTTCCGAAAGCCCCGCGGGGCTTGTACGCGATACGTGAAACTCATGATATCCTTCGATCCATCGGCCCAAAAACAGGGAAAAGTGCCGGTCGGCGCCGGGAAGCCGGATTCGGTCAAAAACGTACACGGCGGGCAGAAACGGCCACGGATACCTTTGCCCAAGCTTCCGCAGGCAGCGAAATTCCCTTTCCATCAGGTCGTTTCCCGGAGCGGACAGGGCCACATTGACGACAAAGGCCGCCCGGGCATCGCCAAGATGGATATCCACCCGCGCCGGATGATAAAACCGACCGTGCTTCTCTAGAGAGATGTCGATTCCCGTGATGTCGGAGGGATGCACCGGTTGCTCAAGGTGCCGGGCCAACACCGGAAGAACCCGATGGAAGCGATCCTCCTGGAGAAAGGTTTGCACCGCCAGAAAGTAGTCGCCGTAGGTGGGAGCCGCCTGCCGCGGGTCGAAAGATCCTCCAGGGACAGATTCGGGCCCGAGCGGGACCGGTTTGTTGAGCAGCGGGGGGGCAATTTCCCCGGCGGTCGATTCGGTTTTGGAAAGAAAACACCGGAACACGCGGGCGGTCCTGTCTTTGCGGGCTATCGATAGGGTTCCAATTCCTTTATGATTTCAGGCGCTACCGCATATCCCAGCGCCATGGCGCGGTCGCAGTGATCCAGCGCCAGTTGAAAGTCTCCGCGCTCCATATAGGCGATGGCAAGGTTGTTGTGGGATACCGCAAAATCGGGGGCCATCTCCAGAACCTTGCGGTTGGTTTCGATGCTCTCGTCAATCATGCCCTTCATCAAATAGGCGTTGGCCAGGGTGGCATACGCCTGGAGAAACTTTGGGTTGTAGCGTATCGCCTTTTCCAGAGCCCTGATCGCCTCATCGGCATCGCCCTTCTGAAGATGCACAAAGCCGATGTTGCCCCATCCTTCGGCAAAGCCGGCCCTGGAATGAACGGCCTTTTTGTTGAACGCCAGGCAGCCCTCCAGATCTCCGCGCTGAAGGCATATGCCCCCCAGTTGAACGTAGGCCTCGGCCAGATTGGGGCTGCAGTCGATGGCCGCAAAGAGTTCTTTTTCCGCGTCATCGTAGCGCCGCTGCCCCAGAAGACCGATGGCAAGGTTGTAGTGGGACATGCCGCATTCCGGATTGTTTTCTACGGCCGCGCGCTGCTCGGCGATGTATTGATCGACGGTGCTGGGTTTGGACATCCTGTTTCCTTTCATAAAAATGTGCCTGAGCTATTTTTTTTGTTGACATACTATACTACTTTTTCTACCGTTTTCAACACAAAGGACGCTTGAGCGTCTTCATACCGAACCATTCAATCGGAGGGCCAGCGTATGTTCACCGGATGTTTTACCGCGATTATCACCCCCTTTAAAGGCGATGCCGTGGATTATGAGGGCCTGGGCAAGCTGGTGGATTTTCAGATCCAAAACGGCATTTCCGGGATTGTCGCCGTGGGAACCACCGGTGAAAGCCCCACGCTCACCTGGGAAGAACACAATGAGGCGATCGCCCACGTCGCAAATCAGACCCGGGGCAGATGCCTCTGCATTGCAGGAACCGGCAGCAACAACACCAAAGAGACGCTGGAAGGGACCGAGCACGCCGCCAGGGCCGGTGTGGATGCGGTCCTGTTGATCGATCCCTACTATAACGGACCCAGTTCGCTGGAGATCCGGCGGGAGTATTACGCACCGGTGGCCGGTGCGTTTCCGGAACTGGGGGTCATTCCGTATATCCTTCCGGGACGAACCGGAACGATGATGTATCCCCAGGATCTTGCCCTGCTGAGCAAAGCCTTCCCGAACATCCACACCGTCAAGGAGGCAACGGGGAATATCGAAAACATGCGCTTGACCCGCAGTCTCTGCGGTTCGGATTTTTCCATCCTTTCCGGTGACGATCCGATGACCTATCAGATGATGGCCGATCCCCGGATAAAGGCCGGCGGGGTGGTTTCGGTGGCGACCAATTTCGTTCCGGGGCCGGTGGCGGACATGGTCCGATTCCTCAACGAGGGGAATGAAACCGAGGCCCGGAAGCTCAAGGCCGCTCTGGATCCTCTGTTCAATATCATCACGGTCAAAACCAGAGAGACCACACCGTATGGAGAGGTGGAGTGCCGTGCGAGAAATCCACTGGCCACAAAAACCCTCATGGCCGTGCTCGGGATGCCCGCGGGCGGGTGCCGGCAGCCGCTCGGTAAAATGTCCCAAAAAGGCCTGGACACCGTTCTGTCCACCGCCCGTTCGGTGCATGCAAACCATCCGGAAATTTTCAGGCCTGTGGCCGAGTTTTTCGGTGTCGATATCGAAGATCGGCTCAATACCCCCGCCTGCTGGGAAGGGCTCGCCTATGAGGCGTATTGAAGCGGTGGGTCGGTTTCACCGGTCTTGAGCAGGGCCGATGAAACCGGCTATGCTTTTGTTTTGAGCTTGAAATGGCCCTCCTTGAAAAAGAGCCACTTCAACCAGCTGAGACCGAAGGCGAGCAGTTCGAGTTCATCCCCCCTGATTTTTTGAACCGTTTCATAATCGATGTCGTACCGGGCCAAAAAAGAGGTCTGGAAAACAAACTCCCTGAATTTATCGATGTTGTAACTGGCAAGAAAAAACATCTGTTTGCTCTGTTCGGTGAGGCGAAGGTTCGAGGGAAAGGACCGTTTCCGAACAATCAGATCGGTCCAGACCGAATTGACCGCATCGTGAATGTCCACGCCTTGATCGTTCCGCCACGCTTCAACGCTCCATTCCGCTCCGGCTTCAAACCCCCGGCAATGCGGCTCGTTGACAAAGAAGAAGAAATCGGTTCCTTCCAGCGGATCCTTGTGGCTCAGCGATGCAACCCCCAGCGGATAGTACCGGCAGGTGGTGGGCCGGTCGGTGTAGACGATACAGCCGTCTTCCCTAACAAACGGGCAGGAACGGCTTTCATCTTCCAGATGCTTTAGGGTTACCACCGGAAGGTCTGTCTTTTCCAGCAACTGGGGGTCGGTATAGAGGCCGAGGAACTGGTCCGAAGAAAGACCGAGGCGATTTTTCAGACGGATGATGTCGTAGGGGGTCAGGATAATATGGGCGCCCCGGCAGCACTGGGTAAAGCAGGAAACCTGCGGGTGGCACCCGAACCGGAAGCGGGATTCGCGGCTGAGCCGTTCAGGGACGATGGTGGCCATTCGACCCGAGTCTGTCATGGTGAGGATTCCTTTCTGTAAATTTTCCGAAACGATTGCGGTATCTTCGGTCTTTTTAAAACCGACAGCTTACGTTGAGCGCAAAGATGTTTGCATACACATCCTCGAATCTTCCGGTCAGCCTGCCCGAAGGCCCCGCTGACCCGGCCGCATTATCCCACGTACGGCTCTCGTCGTCCAGAAAATTGTAGGCAAAATCCACCGTCCACTGGTTGTAGTGAACACCGAAGCCGAGCGTATAGAGCCAGCGGTCGCCCGAGGGCAGCATGGGGTCCAGGGTGGCGTCCGGAATCGGGGACGGGTCATAAACGATCCCGGCGCGAAGATCGATAAATTCATTGAGCCGATACTGGGCGCCGAAGCGATAGGCCCACACGTCATCCCAGTTTTTGGGTGAAACACTGACGCTTCCGTCATCCAGCCGAACTTCCAGCTTCTCATAGGTGGACCACTCGGTCCACTGCCCGTCGAATTCGAGGGTCAGCGGTCCATGGGTCCAGGCCGCACCCAGGTAGAGGACCGAGGGCAGCTCGATGTCCGCACCGGCCCCCTGTTGCCGGTCTCCCCCCAGGGCGGGGGGGATATTGGTGAGCACCAGCTTCCCGCCGGTGATCCGGTGGTCGACCCGGCTTCGATACGATGCCCCCAGCCGGATGGTATCCGTAACCCAGGCCAGAAGGCCCACGTTCCATCCCCATTCCCAGTCGTCCCCGGTCAGTTCGCTGTTTGCATCGGGCAGACTCGAAGACAAGAACCGTTTGTTTTTCAATGTTACGTCCAGATACTGCATCACCGGACCGGCAGCCAGGCTCAGCCGCTTGAAGGGCCGGAACGCCACAACCGGATTGATGGAAAATGTCGTCAAACCGGCCTCGGTTCCCCCGGTGGTGTACCTGCCTTCCCAATCATCCGGCCAGTCGGTTCCAAGTCCGAAATTGGAAAAGGTTCCGAATCCGAAGGCCCACTGATCGGACCCCTTGCAGGTCGCATAGAAGTTGGGAATCCAGTAGATCGAGGCTTTAAGACCGGTGGTTTTCCCATCGGTGGTGTTCCGGAGGGGATCGGTGGTATCGCTCTTGAAATCGGCCTTGGGGAGGATGGGGCTAACTCCCGCGGATAATTGAAAATTTTCCAGTTGAACGATACCTGCCGGATTGTAGAAGACCGCCGAGGGGTCGTCGGCCTGGGCGACAAACGCCCCGCCCATGCCGATGGCGCGGGCGGATTGCTCATTGATGGCAAAACCACTTCCGAACACCCCTGACGGAAATACAATCCATGCCAGCAGCGCAGCGCACGCGCTCCGATAGGCGACCATATTTGCCTCCTTTCCGATTCGGATAATTCTTGCCCGGCGGTTCGGTTATAGGGTTTGAAGCGAATCGTTGTTCCGGTTTATGAAATTCGGTCGTTTTTCGTTTGAACCATCCGAGGTATCAAAAGGGATGCTTGCGCTTGATGACCGGCCTCGAATCCTTTCCGCAACGGCTTGAACAAAACCGGTATAAAGGAAAATATTTTTTCATAATACAAATCGGATGGCCGACACAAGCAAAGACTGATCGGACATCCCAAAAAAATAAAAAATGGTCGGGGGGATCCCCGGTGCCCGACCGGTGGACGGGGTTTCGGAGAATATGAACATCGGGGAGAAACGTGTTTGACAAACATGTATTTCTTGATTTAATGCATACGCAGGGAATGTCATTTTTGGATTTTTCCATGAACAGCAACCAAACAGATCTTTATCGGGAGATCCGCCCGGAGGGGTTCATTCGCGGAATGAATCGCCAAGGGGGGTGCCCCCCACTTCGATAAACTTGAGGAGGTTGAAATGCAGCTGACAATCACCAAGGCACAGAGACTGAAAACCCCACCGGAAGACTCCCGGCTTGGCTTTGGGACCGTTTTTACCGACCACATGTTCAACATGGACTATAGCCGTGACAAGGGATGGCACGATCCCCGGATCGAACCCTATGGTCCGATCTGCCTGGATCCGGCAACCGCTGTCCTGCATTACGGGCAGGCGATTTTTGAAGGGTTGAAGGCTTACCGGACCGGATCCGGTTCGATCCAGCTGTTTCGGCCGAAGGAAAACTTCAAACGGATGAACCGATCGTGTCGAATCCTGTGCATCCCCGAGATCGACGAAAACTTCGCTTTGGATTGCCTAAAACAGCTGATCGCCCTGGAAGCCCGCTGGGTGCCGAAGCTGTTTGAAACATCGCTGTACATTCGACCCACGATCATTGCCACCGATCCCTTTCTGGGGGTACGGGAATCCTTCACCTACCGGTATTTTGTGATCCTCTCACCGGTGGGGGTATACTACCCCCAGGGATTCAGCCCGGTAAAGATCTGGGTGTCCGAGGAGCATGTGCGCGCGGTCCGGGGGGGGCTGGGCGAAGCCAAAACCGCGGCAAACTATGCGGCCAGCCTCTTTGTGGGGTCCCAGGCCCATCGGGAGGGGTACACCCAGGTTCTCTGGCTGGACGGTGTCGAACGGAAATACGTGGAGGAAGTCGGTTCGATGAACATCTTTTTTGTCATCGACGATGAACTCATCACCCCCCAACTCACCGGGAGCATCCTTCCCGGAATCACCCGTGCGTCGGTCATCGCCCTGGCAAAACAGTGGAATTTGAAGGTTTCAGAAAGAAAAATCGGAATTGATGAGGTGATCTCGGCGCATCAATCCGGAAAACTCCAGGAAATATTCGGTTCCGGCACCGCAGCCGTGATTTCCCCGGTGGGTGAAATAAAATACCGCGATACGGTTTATACCGTTGGAACGGGCCAGGTGGGCCCCGTGGCCAAAAGACTCTACACCGCCATTACGGATATCCAATACGGCAAGGGCCCCGATCCATTGGGTTGGGTCGAACCGGTAGTCCCGTAATGCCCGACGCAGGTTCGGATCCCATGGGGGGAAAGAGCAGATGTCATGAATCGACCCGAAGCCATCGGTTGCCTGCCCGAATTTGTCGATAAGATGCAACAAGCGGGGATCGCCCCGCTGGTGGTGGAGACGTTTTCCCACTATTATCGAAAGATTGTGAAAGGCGAGCGGGGAAAGATCTGCGACCTTCAGATCGAGCCGGTTTTGCCGGAAAGCCTTCAAGACGCCGATCACCTCGATGAATACCGGAAGGCCGGCACCGGGGCGCTGGGGCAAACGGTGATGATCGTGCTCAACGGCGGTCTGGGCACCAGCATGGGGCTGAAACGGGCGAAGTCCCTGCTTGAAGCGAAAAACGGAAAATCGTTTCTTGAGATCACCCTTGCCCAGGCGGCCTGGGCAGGGGTGAAACTCTGTTTGATGAACAGCTTCGGCACGCATCAAGACACGGTGCACGCGGTTGAAAAGATTGGACCCGAGACCCTTCCCATGTATTTTCTGCAACACAAATTCCCCAAAATTCTGCGGGAAAACCTCGCTCCGGCCGTATGGCCGAGGAACCCTGATCTGGAATGGAATCCTCCCGGACACGGGGATGTCTATGCCGCGCTCCACACCTCCGGAACCCTGCAAAAGCTCCTGGATGAAGGGATGCGGTATGCGTTTATCACCAACTCGGACAATCTGGGGGGCGCCCTGAACACCGGGTTGCTGGGGTATTTTTCCACCAGGCAGTTTCCCTTTATGATGGAGGTCGCCCAACGCTCCGCGTCGGACACCAAGGGAGGGCATCTGGCTCGATTGCGCAACGACCGGCTTGTGTTAAGGGAAATCGCCCAGTGCCCGGAGGAAGATCTCGACCGGTTCCAGGATATTTCGTATCACCGCTATTTCAATACCAACAACATTTGGATCCATCTGGGTTTCCTAAAAGCCCTCATCCAAAGGGATCGGGTTGTCCGGCTGCCGATGATTGTCAATCCCAAGCCGCTTGACCCGAGGGATGAAAGCTCGCCCCCGGTATACCAGATCGAAACCGCCATGGGCTCGGCCATCAGCCTTTTTCCGGGTGCTGCGGCCGTAAAAGTCTCAAGGGACCGATTGCTGCCGGTCAAAACCTGCAATGATCTTCTTGCCGTTCGTTCCGACCGGTA